>QWCH01000051.1_pt1 | contig 175570 bp, 168 predicted proteins | sample 1972671 | NCBI WGS metagenome assembly QWCH01 (sample SAMN09866713, study PRJNA288562) | Human gut metagenome isolate term3_stool, whole genome shotgun sequencing... | isolation source: gut | host: Homo sapiens | place: USA: California
TAATATAAGCAGTGGGAAAAGTTCAAGTCTTCCTGCGAGCATATCAAACATAAGAACATATTTTGAGAATGGACCAAATACTGAAAAATTCTGAGTAGGACCAACAAGCTCTAAGCCCGGACCTATGTTATTGATTGTTGCAGCGACAGCAGTAAACGATGTAACCAAGCCTATATTTTCAAAAGAAATAGCAAACACTGAAAATGCAAAAACAACCATAAATGTAATAAAATATACATTAGTTGCACGAACAACATCATGTTCAACAGGTTTGCCATCAATCTTAATTTTTCGCACACTTCGTGGGTGAATATAGGAATTAAGCTCTTTAACTACTGTTTTAATTAATATCATAATACGAGATACCTTTATACCACCACCAGTGCTTCCCGAACAAGCACCTATAAACATAAGTAGTACAAGTATAATTTTTGATGTTTCAGGCCATATATCGAAGTCAACAGATGAGAAACCTGTTGTTGTAATGATAGAGCCAACCTGAAAAGTGGCATGTCTTAATGCGTCAAAAGCATTTGAGAAAAGATTAAGAATATTAAAGAAGATTATAGCCGTAGAAATACCTATAATTATAAAATAATATCTTACTTCCTCCATAAGCAAGCTCTTTTTCCATTGTTTAAGCAAAATAAAGTAGTAAGCATTAAAATTAACACCAAAGAGAATCATAAATATAGTAACAACCCATTGTATATATGGAGAATAACTCGTAATACTATCATTCTTTATGCCAAAGCCACCAGTACCAGCAGTTCCGAAAGATGTAGTTATTGCATCAAAGATAGGCATTTGACCTGCAATCAGAAGTATAATTTCTATAAATGTCATTCCTATATATATTATGTAAAGAAGTCTTGCAGTTGTTTTAATCTTAGGAACAAGCTTACCCACAGATGGACCAGGGCTTTCTGCTCTCATAAGATTAAAGTTAGAACCGCCACTCAATGGGATAATCGCAAGAAGAAACACTAAAACCCCCATACCGCCTATCCAGTGAGTAAGGCTTCGCCAAAATATATTGCAATAGGAGAGAGATTCTACATCAGAAAGAATACTTGCACCAGTAGTAGTAAAGCCTGATATAGTTTCAAACAGAGCGTCCGTAAATGACGGTATTTCTTGAGTTATAACAAAGGGCAGACAGCCCATTATACTTAAAATTATCCAGCTTAAAGAAGTAGCTACACAACCCTCTTTCAGATAAAAAACATGGCTTTCAGGTTTTTTATGTGTTGAGATAAATCCAATAATAGCACATATACATAAAACAGATAAATAAGAGAGCAAGCCTTTATATTCTCCATACACAAGAGCAACTATACATGGAAGAATCATCAATGCGGCTTCCATTTTCAGAACTAAGCCTAAGATATATCGTATAATCGAAGTGTTCATTATAAATACCTTCCTGTTATCAAAAATATAACCTTTAATCTTTTAGAATATCCTGAATATCATTAAAGCCTGTATGAGTAGTAACTATCATAACAGTATCTCCAACATGGATAGAATCCTGACCACTTGGAATAGTTATAACGCCATTTCTATTTATAAATGCGATTAAGATATTATCTTTTAGATTTAGGTTCATAATTTCAGTATCAGTAACAGCTGAAGGTTCATATATGCTAAATTCAATAGCTTCTACCTGAGAATTAAACATATGATAGAGAGTTTCTATATTGCTATTATTTATCGAATTTTTCTTTGCACGAACATATGCAACGATTGTTTCAGAGGTTATGTACTTAGGATAGAGAATACTGCCAAGATTTAGGTCATCTATAACATTCATAAAAGCATTACGATTTATTTTTGTTATAACCTTAGCATTAGAAATTTTGCTTGCGTAAAGAGTCAAGAAAATATTTTCTTCATCAATGCCAGTGAGCGGTATGAATGATTTACAAGTGGAAATACCTTCTTCTTTTAGAAGTTCTTCGTTTGTACCATCACCATTTATTATAGTTGCTTTAGGGAGTAGTATGCTGAGTTCCTCACAGCGTTCTTTGTTTTGTTCTATAATCTTTACCGAAATTCCAATATTAATTAAAATTTTTGCAAGATAAAAAGCGGTTTTTCCGCCACCTATAATCATAGTATCCTTAACCTGATTTGTTCTGAAGCCTATTTGCCTTAAGAATTTTATAGTTTCTCGTCTTGTAGCAGCAAAAGAAATCTTATCTCCTTTATGAAGGGTTACATTACCTGATGGAATAATAATTTTTCCATCTCGTTCTATTGCACATATCAGAAATTTAGCATTTAAACTTTTGCTGATTTGTGCAATAGACTTATTATCTAAGAAATTACTTTCTGGAATCTGAATTTTAATAAGTTGAGCTTGGTTATGGGCAAAAGAGTTAACCTCAAGAGCGGTAGGGAGGCAGAGTATATGTGTAGCCTCTTTAGCAGTTTCAAGGTCGGGATTTATAATCATAGCAAGACCAAGTCGTTCTCGGAGATAATTACTTTCTTCACTATATTCAGGACTTCTTACTCGTGCAATAGCTGAGCAATTACCAACTTGTTTTGCTATGGTACAGCAGAGTAAATTAAGTTCGTCTGAACCAGTAACCGCAATTATAAGGTCAGTATTTTCTATTCCAGCTTCTTGCTGAACGCTATAACTTGCACCATTTCCAACAATCCCCATAATATCATAAAGATTTGTATAGTTTTGAATTTTTTGTGGATTTTTGTCTATTATGGTTATATCGTGACCTTCTCTTACTAATTGCTCTACGAGAGCTGCACCAACTTTTCCACAGCCCACTATTATAATATTAAGACCGTTTTTGCTATGGTGTATGTTGCTAATCATTTTAAAGATACTCCTTTTATTATATAAAATACATACACGAATACTATACCATTATATTCAGTAAAAGTCATCATTTTTCTGCAATTTATATATTTAAAAAAATAAGTGTATTAAATACAAATTTATTTAATCTTCTTATATTGAAGGGCTTGAAAATATTAATATCCTTATTGATGAGTTAAAGAAATATATTGACTGCTACAACGAAAAATTACCTTAAACTAAAAGGAATGAGTTCGGCATAATACCAAACTCATTCGCTAATAATTTAATATTTAATTTTACTAAACTTTTGGATTTACTTCAAAATAAATTTAGCGGAGATGTTTATAGATAATGGGGATATTAGAAAGATTATATTATTTATTGAAGTTGAATGCAGAGATACCTGGGTATACTGCACTTTCGCCAAGTTCCTCTTCAATTCTGAGAAGTTGATTATATTTTGCAACTCTTTCCGAACGACTTGGAGCACCTGTCTTGATTTGGCAAGTATTAAGAGCGACAGCAAGGTCTGAGATTGTTGTATCTGCTGTTTCGCCTGAACGGTGTGAGGAAATTGCTGTGTAACCAGCCTTATGTGCCATTTTGATAGCTTCAAGTGTTTCAGAAACTGAACCAATTTGGTTAAGCTTAATGAGGATAGAATTACCACACTTATTGTCAATACCTTTCTTGAGTCTTTCTGTATTTGTTACAAAGAGGTCATCACCAACAAGCTGAACCTTGTTGCCAATCTCTGCTGTAAGAAGTTTCCAGCCTTCCCAGTCTTCTTCGTCAAGAGCATCTTCTATAGATACGATAGGATATTTCTCAACAAGCTTTTTCCAATGCTCGATAAGTTCTGCTGATGTAAACTTTGTACCTGCCTTTGGAAGAATATATTCACCCTTCTTTTCGCCTTTCCATTCGCTGGAGGCTGCGTCCATAGCAATCATAAAATCCTTGCCTGGTTCATAACCTGCATTCTTAACAGCTTCCAGAATGTACTGAATAGCTTCTTCATCGCTTGCAAGGTCAGGAGCGAAACCGCCTTCATCGCCAACAGATGTTGCAAGACCCTTAGACTTGAGAAGTGCTGCGAGTGCGTGAAAAACTTCTGCACACCAACGGAGTGCTTCTTTAAAGCTTGGAGCACCAACAGGCATAATCATAAATTCCTGAACATCAACTGTGTTAGCTGCATGAGCACCACCATTGAGAATGTTCATCATAGGAACAGGAAGACGGTTGCCTGAGATACCGCCAAGGAATCTATAAAGTGGAATATCCATAGCTGTTGCTGCTGCTCTTGCTGTTGCAATAGAAACCGCAAGAATAGCATTAGCACCGAGATTAGATTTATCCTTTGTGCCGTCAGCCTTGAGCATAGCTCCGTCAACTGCATAAATATCAGAAGCATTAAGTCCCTTGATAGCATCGTTTATAACTGTATTTATATTATTTACTGCCTTAGAAACACCTTTGCCGAGGTATCTTGATTTATCGCCATCTCTAAGCTCTAATGCCTCAAATTCTCCTGTTGATGCACCGCTTGGAGCTGTGCCTCTTGCAACGGTACCGTCAGTGAGAGTAACCTCTGCTTCTACTGTTGGATTTCCTCTTGAATCAAGAATTTCTCTTCCGATAACCTTTTCAATTTCTAAATAACTCATTAGTTAAATCTCCTTTGACATCAGATAAGTTAGTATATTCTAACCGAATTTATAATAACACCTCTACTTTAGTTTGTCAACCCTAACTCGAGCTTTTTATACGCAATTTGCAATCTTTTTTATTTATTAGGCAAAAACTTTATTTGTCAGCAGTTGACTTTATCTATTCAATTTGTTATATTTAGAAGTGGAATTCTAATGAAAATTAAACAATTTCAGAATAAAATTTATACAGAAATGAGATGCCTATTATGAGAACTTATATTGTACAGATTGCTGATAAAACAGTACATTTGACTTGTGAAGAAAAACTTGAAAATGCTGTTCGTTCTTTGGCTGAAGTTATAGCTCAGCTCAATTCTCAGAAGGATATTTTTAATGAGGATTTTACTCTTTGTGCAGGTTGGTCTTATTATTATTTTAAGAAAGAAGATGATTATTGGGATATTCTTGCTCCTGATTTTCATCGTGACCCACATAATACAAGGACAAATAATCTTACAATACCGCTTATGGTGCAAAATTTTCAGAGCGAGGCTATGCACACAGCTGGTATACAGGTTGTTCCAGGCACTATGCCTATAACCTTTAAGCATAAAATGCTCGTGCTTAAAGATGCTCTTACTGCAAAAGATGTTTATTTTTCACGCTCTGAGCCTGAGAATGCTGATGATTCTGGCTGGTATCTTGGCGTTATGGGTGATGACGAATCTCAGCATGAGCCTGATGATTATGCTGAGATTCAGACTTGCGAGCTTCTAAAATTCAGACCACTTTCTGTTCGTATTCTTTGTATGCCTGTTGGTACACTTGCCGTTTTTGACGGCAACAAGATGACTGCACTTGTAGACAAGGACAATAATCCTCTTAAATTCTCTACTGATGGAAACGAAAATAAAGGAAGAACAGAAACAAATGTATAAGCTTATTAAAACAAACGGTTCTGCCAGGCTTGGCTCTTTTACAACTGCACATGGAGAGGTTCAGACACCTGGTTTTATGAATGTTGCCACCTGTGGTGCGATAAAGGGTGCTTTATCTGCACTTGACTTAAAGGAACTTCGCTGTCAGGTTCAGCTATGTAATACTTATCATTTACATTTGCGTCCAGGCGATGAGAATATTAAAAAACTTGGCGGACTTCATAAATTTACCCGTTGGGCTGGACCTATTCTTACAGATAGTGGTGGATTTCAGGTTTTCTCACTTGCAAAGCTAAGAAACATAACCGAAGAGGGAGTAACATTTTCTTCTCATATTGATGGACATAGAATTTTCATGGGTCCGGAAGAAAGCATGACTATTCAATCCAATCTCGGTTCTGATATTGCTATGGCTTTTGATGAATGTATTGAAAACCCCGCCGAATATAATTATACAAAAAATTCCTGCGACAGAACTTATCGCTGGCTTGTTCGCTGTAAGAAAAAAATGGCAGAGCTTAATTCAAGAGAAGATACTATAAATAAACAACAACAGCTTTTTGGAATAAATCAGGGTTCAACCTATGAGGATATAAGAATCGAGCATATGAAAGCTATAAGTGAGCTTGACCTTGATGGCTATGCTATTGGAGGTCTTGCTGTTGGTGAAAGTGCAGAAGAAATGTACCGCATAATTGAAGCAGTTGAGCCTTATGCTCCCAAAAATAAGGTTCGATATCTTATGGGTGTTGGAACTCCTGTAAACATTCTTGAGGCTGTAAGGCGTGGAGTTGACCTTTTCGATTGTGTTATGCCATCAAGAAATGCTCGACACGCACATCTTTTTACTTGGAGTGGCAGAATGAATATGTTCAACGAGAAATATGCTCTTGATGATTCACCTGTTGATTCACAGTGTGATTGTCCTCTTTGCAAGAATTTCTCTCGTGCATATCTTAGACATCTTTTCAAAAGTGGAGAAATGCTTGCTATGCGACTGGCAGTTATTCATAATATTTATTTCTACAATACCCTTATGATTAAAATTCGTGAAGCCCTTAAAAATGACGAATTTGGCAAATTTTATAATGAATATGTAGAAATTATAGGCAGACGAATCTGACATATTTCACTTGCATATTACTGATTAAATTGATATAATATCATTATTAGTCTTTGCGAAATTTGAAAAATATTCCACTGGACTTTTTGAAATCGAAAGGAATGTAAAAGAATGAATTTTAATTTTTTACTTGATAATGCTGCTTCTTCCGCAGATGCAGCTCAACAACAAAATCCAGGTCAAATCTGGATGCTTTTGGGTATGTATGCTCTCCTTGCTCTTGCTATTTATTTCTTTATCTTCCGTCCTAATAAGAAGAAAAAGAAGGCAGAGGAAGAAATGAAAAACAGCCTTGAAGTCGGTGATGATATTACAACCATTGGTGGCATTATGGGTCGTGTTGTTTCTATTAAGGACGATGACTCTATTGTTATTGAAACAGCAAGTGACCGTTCAAGACTTAGAATCAAAAGATGGGCTATCTCTACTATTGATACAGAAAAGAACCCTGAGTCTAAGAAAGAGGAAGCCAAATCTGAAAAAACTGAAGAGTCTAAGAAAAAGAAAACATTCTTTGGTAAAAAAGACGAGAATTAATTTTTTATAATAACAGCATATCATATTAACAAAACCTCCTGAATACAATTAGAATATAATTGTTTCGGGAGGTTTTTTTTGTGAGAAAAGAAAAGTCGCAACAAATTACAATAAAAATTATGGCTAGAGCTGTCATTTTTGGCGGATTATTTGGTGGTGTTGTGCTGATATTGATGTTGTTTTTAAGTTCATTTTTTGTGCTTAAAATGAAATCCTTATCGCAAACGGCAGTATTTGCGGCGGCGATTATATCCTCTTGCATATCGGCATTTTTAGCAGGTTTTCTTGCATCACGCATACTCAAGGCTCGTGGAATTATTGTTGGTGCATTATCGGCTTTGCTCTTATTTATAATTGTGTTACTCACAGGAACAATTATTTCATCAGATTCTATAAATCTTGATACGCTTATGAGATTTGCGGCAATGCTTTTATCAGGCTCATTTGGCGGAATACTTGGTGTAAATCGCCGTCCTCGTCGCCGTTAGTATAAAGGGGTTCATAGTAGATTTTAAACTTATAATCTTTATAGAATTCATATTAATAAAAAAGTTTCGCTTAAATCCGTTTAAAGACCTAAGCGAAACTTTTGTCATTTTTTAAATTTATTATTATTTTTTAACCTCGAGAACAGCACCTCTGTTACCAGATGTTACAAGAGAAGCATATCTTGCGAGATAGCCTGTTGTAATTTTAGGTTCTCTTGGAGTCCAAGCCTTACGGCGTTCTTCAAGTTCTTCATTAGAAAGGCGAACATTGATTGTGTTTGCAGGAATATCAATGTCTATAATATCGCCATTCTTGATGAGGGCAATATTTCCGCCGACAGCAGCTTCAGGAGATACATGACCGATAGCTGCACCACGAGTAGCACCAGAGAAGCGTCCGTCTGTGATGAGGGCAACTGTGCTGCCAAGTCCTCTACCCATAATAGCAGATGTAGGATTGAGCATTTCACGCATACCAGGACCACCCTTAGGACCTTCATAACGGATAACAACAACATCACCATCTACAATTTCACCGCCATTGATAGCAGTCATAGCATCCTCTTCGCAATCATAAACCTTTGCTGGGCCTGAATGTACAAGCATTTCAGGAGCGACAGCAGAACGCTTAACAACGCATGAATCAGGAGCAAGGTTGCCCTTAAGAACTGCAATACCACCAGTTTTTGAATAAGGATTGTCAGAATGACGGATAATATCAGGATTCTTATTAACAGCGTTTGCGATATTTTCTGCAACAGTTTTGCCTGTGCAAGTGATAATATCAGTTTTGAGCAAGCCAAGCTTGTCAATTTCTTTCATAACAGCGTAGATACCGCCAGCCTCGTTAAGTTCTTCCATATAGTGGCTGCCAGCAGGAGCAAGGTGGCAGATGTTAGGAGTTTTTTCACTGATTGCATTAGCCATATCAAGGTCAAGCTCAATGCCACATTCGTGAGCGATAGCTGGAAGATGAAGCATAGAGTTTGTACTACAACCAAGAGCCATATCCATTGTGAGAGCGTTCTTGAATGCGTCAAGTGTCATAATGTCACGAGGCTTAATATCCTTGCGGAGAAGCTCCATAACCTGCATACCAGCGTGTTTAGCAAGCTGAATTCTCTCTGAATATACAGCAGGGATAGTACCATTGCCACGAAGTCCCATACCGAGAACCTCGGTAAGGCAGTTCATAGAGTTAGCTGTGTACATACCTGAGCAAGAGCCACAGGTTGGACAGACTTTATTTTCAAACTCTTCAAGCTTTTCAGCAGAGATTTTTCCGGCATTATAAGAGCCAACAGCCTCAAACATACTTGAAAGGCTTCTCTTGCAACCATCAACAAGACCAGCAAGCATAGGACCGCCACTGACAAAGATAGTTGGAATATTAACACGAGCAGCGGCCATAAGCAAGCCAGGAACATTCTTATCGCAGTTAGGAACCATAACAAGAGCATCTAAACCGTGAGCCATAGCCATAGCTTCTGTTGAATCGGCAATAAGGTCACGAGTTACAAGGGAATATTTCATACCCTCATGTCCCATGGCGATACCATCACATACAGCGATAGCTGGAAAAACAACAGGAGTACCGCCAGCCATAGCAACACCCTGCTTAACAGCGTCTACGATTTTGTCTATGTTCATATGACCTGGAACGATTTCGTTATATGAACTTACAATACCAATAAGAGGTTGTGCGATTTCTTCGTTAGTCATACCAAGTGCGTGGAGCAACGACCTTCTTGGAGCCCAATCAACACCATTATTAAGCTTATCACTTTTCATTTGGATAACCTACTTTCTTAAATGAAATTCATAGATATATTATAATCTTTTTTTATGTAGGTGTCAACGAAAGCTTTCTAATATCACTATGCCAATGTTAATAACATTTTTGAAATAAATACCTGGGGCTGTTTTTTCACAGCCCCATTTTTCGTCTACTTATTCATTAACATTTTGTTTACTCATTCAAAGCCACTGTTCCTTTGAATTTATGTGCTTGCAAAACCATAGAGTGCAGAGTATAATATTAAAAGATATACTTATAGATTGGAGATGCACAATATGACAACAATAGAAAATGAAATAGTGAACTTAGTTGATGATATTATTGCAGACTATGATAAAGGTCGTTCTATTGATAAAATCAACACTTTTAGTCAACCTGATAAAGAGGTTGTTATTGATATTGTAAATAAGCTTCAAAAAATTATTTTTTCAGGCTACTTCAAGAATAAATCATATCATAGTTATACTCTAAAGAATAATGTTACCATGCTTCTTGAAGATGTTCTCTATAATCTTTGTAAGCAGATTTCATTAGTGCTTAAATATTCCAAAGATTACAAAGACCTCAACGAAAGCAGCCTTTATGCAGAATCTCAGAAAATTGCCCTTACATTTCTAAAGAAAATACCGCATATAAGAGAATATATAGAAACAGATGTTCAAGCAGCATTTGAGGGCGACCCTGCGGCATTTAATAAAGAGGAAATTATTATTTCATATCCTGGATTATATGCAATATTTATAAATAGAATTGCACATGAGCTTTATAAGCTTTCTGTACCGCTTATTCCGAGAATGATGACCGAATATGCCCATAGCAAGACAGGTATAGACATTCACCCAGGTGCAGAAATCGGGAAATATTTCTTTATTGATCACGGAACTGGCATCGTTATCGGAGAAACTACAATTATAGGTGATAATGTAAAGGTTTATCAAGGTGTTACTCTTGGTGCATTATCTACAAGAGGTGGACAAAAACTCAAAAATAAAAAGCGTCACCCAACAATTGAAGATAATGTAACAATCTACTCTGGAGCATCAATTCTTGGTGGAGAAACAGTTGTTGGCAAAGATGTTGTTGTCGGCGGTAATGCTTTCATTACGAAATCTATTCAAGCTGGAGCAAGAGTAAGCATAAAGAATCAAGAATTAAGCTGTAATTATGATGCAGAACACCCTGTTGAAAGAGCAGAGCTTGAACAAGACGAAAGCTGGTATTATGTCATATAAATTTATATATTGAATAGGATATTTAAGATAACAGTGTTATATAATACTGTTATCTTTTTTTGAGGTAAAATAAATTGCTATTTATATAAAAAGAAATTTTGAATATAATAAGGAATAGCATTCAAAATTGGGGAAAAGATGAATGACTTTCTTCAAGAGATACAACAGAACACATTGAAACTATTTATGTTTGAGTATGCCGATTTTTTACATAACTATTGTATTCGATAAAAACAAAACTGACTCCGTTTGAAAAACGAAATCAGTTTGTTGCTTAAAATTTGATTTTCTACATTAAATGGGTTCTTTTTGTATTATCTGCACAATCTGGGGCAGGTCATTATATGAGGAGGTTAATCATTATAGTAAAGATTTGTTTTCTTTTCTTTATCAAAAATATGTAATGCCTTGTTATTAAAACCAACTGTAATTTTATCCCCAGGTTGATAGAAGATAGATTCGGCATCTGCGTCAAGAGCAGGGATACGAATTGCAGTATCCTTATTATCAATATAAGCGTGAAGATGAACTTCGTTGCCGAGCATCTCGCTTACTTCTACGATAGTATCAACAGATAATTGACTGCCTTGTGGTACTATTGCAAGATTTTCAGCTCTTACACCAAGTATTACTGGCATAGACTTAACATTATTTTTAGTGTAAACCTCTTGCATTTTGTCATTAAGTCTAATAACCATACCTAATAATTTTACAGAATATCCATTTTCATCTTTAATAAGCTCTGCATCAAAGAAATTCATTTGAGGTGTTCCTATAAAGCCTGCAACAAATATATTTCTTGGGAAGTGGAATACTTCTATTGGAGTTCCAACCTGTTGAATAAAGCCGTCTTTCATGATAACTATTCTATCACCGAGTGTCATAGCCTCAACTTGGTCATGAGTAACATAAATAAATGTTGTACCCAATCTTTGATGAAGCTTTGAAATTTCTGTTCTTGTTTGAGCTCTCAATTTTGCATCGAGATTAGAGAGAGGTTCGTCAAGCAAGAAAACCTTTGGGTCACGAACTATTGCACGGCCAATAGCTACACGCTGACGCTGACCGCCTGAGAGAGCCTTTGGCTTTCTTTGCAGGAACTCAGTAATTCCAAGGATTTCTGCTGCTTCTCGAACTCGTTTGTCAATTTCTTCACGAGGTACTTTTCTTAGCTTTATTGAAAAAGCCATATTATTATAAACTGTCATATGAGGATAAAGTGCATAGTTTTGGAAAACCATAGCAATATCTCTATCTTTCGGAGCAACATTATTAACAAGTGTATCGCCTATATATAATTCACCGTCAGTAATGCTTTCAAGACCGGCAACCATTCTCAAAGTGGTTGATTTTCCACATCCTGATGGTCCGACGAACACAACAAATTCTTTGTCCTTTATATTGAGATTAAAATCGTGAACAGCTACTACATTGCCGTCATAAACCTTTTTTATATTGCGGAATGACAAATCTGCCATTATAAATCTCCTTCTTTCGTTTTATTATGAGGGGTTATTACATATTTTTCAATCTGTGGCCATGAATTAAATGACGCTGTAAAGCTCATTATTGAGAAACCAAATACTATTGGCAGAAACAATCCTACTGGAAAGTAGCCTATTGCTACAAATATAATTACTGCCTGAACTATCATTGTAATAAGAGTTCCAAATGGTTTTATGAGATATAGCGCCAAAGCATTCCTTATTATCTGCTTAAGTGATAGGTCAACAGACGCTATCATAACATATACATAATTGGAAATCGCAAAGAACATTATCGCAACCGCCAAAACCAACGCTACAAGAATAGCTGAGAATGTAGAATTATCTATCAGCTTTGAGTAAACACCTATTGCAACATATGCAAGAGCTATAAATGCAAGCTGAATTGCTGCAAAAGCTGTGTTTTTCTTCCATTCTTGCTTAAAACCTTTCATAAAATCGTCTACTACATATGCTTGCTCATCTCTTGCAAAACGGCTCATAACTCTTGTTAAACCGCCGATTGCGGCAGGGATTGTAACTATCGGAATACAAAAAAGTATAAATAGAAGATTTGCTCCGATTATACGCCAAAAGGCTTCATAAAAAAGCATAAGATATAGAGTTATTCTGTGCTTAGGATAGCGTGTTTTTTTATCATAATCTTTCTGTGGTGCTTTATCCTTTGCGAGTATCATAATTGCTTCATTCCTTTTTATAATTTATTATTTAATAGCACCATCAACAACACCCTTGATAATCTTCTTTTGTGCGATAAGATAGAAGATAACAACTGGCAGCATTGAAAGTATGAGTGCGGCTGTCGCAATATCCCAGCTACTTGTAAATGTGCTGAAGAATTTACTTGTCTGAAGTGGAAGTGTATACCATGATTGTTCTTTGAGAACAAGGCTTGGTAAGAGATAGTCATTCCAAATCCACATAATCTGAAGAATTGCAACAGTTGTGTTTATAGGAGAGAGAAGAGGGAATACTATTTTCCAGAAAGTCTTAAACATACTACAGCCGTCAATCATAGCAGCTTCTTCAAGCTCCTCTGGAACCCCTTTTATAAATCCGTGATATAGCATAATTGCCATACTACAGCCAAAGCCAAGATAAGTAAATACTAAGCCAAAAGGATTAAGTATATTAAGACCGTTAAGCGCAAATGTTGCATCACCAAATGTTATTGAAAAAATTTCTTTGCTTCCCATAATAGACATAAGAGGGAGCATTACACACTGGAAAGGTATCAAAAGTGCAACTGCAAAAAGAATAAACATAAGCTTTGAAATTTTTGTTTTATGTCTGACAAGAACCCATGCTGCCATTGAAGAAAATAGTAATATCAGAGCTGTAGAAACTACTGTTATCCATACAGAGTTCCAAAGAGAATTGAAGAAATTCATTTTCTCCATAGCTTTTGGGTAGTTATCAAATATAAATGGATTTGGCCAACCCAAAACATCTGTGAGTATACCTTTTTGATTCTTGAAAGAATCCATTAAAAGTATAAAAATAGGAAGCAAAAATAAAATCGCTACTAAAAAGCCTATTACTATTTTCAGATATTTAAAGAATTTATTTTCACCTGTCATGTTTCTACCTCCGCTCTCTTAGTAGCGATAAGCTGAATTATAGAGATTGTTGCAACTGAAATAAGGAAGATTACAGCCTTAGCCTGTGCATAGCCTGTTTGGTTAGAAACAAATGCGGAGTTATAAATATTTAGTGCAAGCATCTCATTGCAGTGGTTAGGACCGCCCTTTGTTAGTGCAAGGTTTTGGTCAAAAAGCTTAAATGAGTTTGAAAGCATAAGGAAAAGACCAACTGTAAATGCAGGAACAACCATAGGAATAGTTATGCTAAAGAGCCTTCTCCAGCCACCTGCACCGTCTATCGCAGAAGCTTCTATAACGCTGTCTGGAATATTCTGTATTGCGGCAATATAAATAATCATCATATATCCGCCCATCTGCCAGACCATAACTATAAGCAATGCGAAAAATCCTGTTGTGCTGTCTGTCAGCCAGTTACGGAAAAATTCCATTCCTGTGGCTGTATAAATTGCATTAAAAACCTGCTTAAAGATAAACTGCCATGCAAAGCCCAAAAGCAAACCGCCTATAAGGTTAGGCATAAAGAATATCCCTCTGAGTAGAGTTGCTCCACGGAATTTCTTTGTTACAAGAAGTGCCAGTGCAAAGCCCACTACATTGATACATATAACAGCTGTTATAGCAAAAAGAGCTGTGTAACCAAAAGAATACCAGAAATTTGAATTATCATTTGTAAAAAGCTTAATATAATTTTCAAAACCTATGAAATTAGCGTTTCCTGAACCTTTCCAATCTGTTAATGAATAGTAGATACCTATAACTGTAGGAATTAGAACTACTATTGCAAAGGAAATCAAACATGGTGCAAGAAAAAGCCAAAAACCCAATTTGGAGCGTTTCATAATATTGTTTCCTCCATTTCTTAAAAAGCAAAAGGGGACGCGATAGACCTATCCACCGCACCCCTTTTAATAATTATTATAGATTTATTATGTCGGTTTATTGTTTCGTACTAATTATTTTTTAGCTTCTGCCCAGCCATCTTGAGCTGTTTTTACAACTTCGTCCCAAGTCTTTTCTCCGGAGATATATGCCTGAACTGCTGCACCGAATATATTCTGTCCCCAACCATCAGGTGTACCCTTGAATACTGCGTTAACTACCTTGCCAGAGGAACTGAGGTCTACAACTGCCTTTGAAAGTGGGTCTGATGGTGCGAGGTCACCATAGTTATCAAACACTGGAATAAATCCAAAGCTATTTACAACTATATCCTTACCTTCATCACTCTGATAGAGCCAGTTAAGGAAATCTTTTGCAGCAGTCTTTTCAGCATCGCTTGCCTTAGAATTAACTGTCCAATATTGAGAAAGGATAGAAATCATAGCAGCATCTTGATTATCTCCACCGATAGGCATAGGAAGAAGTGTGAGATTTTTAGCTGTTTCTTCGTCAATCTTATTGATTTCATTGTATGCCCAGTTACCCTGCTGAATAACTGCAACCTTACCTGTTGAAATATCAGGGATAGCATTACCTGAATATGTATAGGTTACTGCACCCTTCTTATTGTCTGCAAACTCAGAATATTTGAGCATCATATCAGTATAATCTTTGTATGTATCAGCATATTTCATTTCGACTGTCTTTGAATTATATGCCTTGAATGGGTCGCCTTCAAATTCAGGAGTGAGGAAAATATTTTCTGCGTGGTCACCAAGAACCCATGTTTCTGCACCCTGAACGGCTGTTACAGCTTTAAGATTCTTACAGCTATCTACATTTGCAAGAGAACCGTCCTTGATTTTTGCATCAAGCTTTGAGAATGCGTCATCAAAATCCTTCATAGATTTAAGATTTGAAATATCAATGCCTGCATCGTCAAAAATCTTCTTGTTGACAACAAGTCCAAGTCCCTCTGTTGAAACTGGTAAGCCATAGACCTTACCATCAACTGTCAGAAGGTCAAGAGAACCTTTTGTTGCGTGACTAACCCATGGTTGGTCGCTAAGGTCTTCAAGATAATCCTTATAAACTTCATATTCAGATGGACCAATAGCATTAAAAATAGTTGGCATTGTACCTGCGGACATATCTGCCTTAAGGACTGTGCCAATATCTGTGCCAGCACCGATTGACTGATATGTAATAGTTACATTTGGAGCTACACTCTTATATTTTTCGATAGCTTTTCCAAGCTGTTCATCAATTTCTGCCTTAAATTGCTTAATAGTAACAGTTACAGGCTCATTAGAAGATGACTTGGAATTTGTGCTACTTGCAGTTGAGCTTCCTCCTGTACTTGTACTATCACTTTTAGAAACGCTACATCCTGCCAGAGCTGCTGTGGAACAAATAGATGCTACGAGTAATGCTGCTAAGATTTTCTTTACTTTCATTGTTTTTCTCTCCTTGTTAAAAAAATTTTTTGCAAGTAAAGTTTATTTTACTTTACCGCACCCATTGCTAAAATTATAGTTTATTTAAACTATAAAAGTCAATCTATTTGAAAATTTTTATATATTTTCTATATTCAGAGCTAAAAAGCAAAGCAAAACTAATGCTTTTTCTCTGTTTTGCTGAAAAAATTTCTATTATTACTAAATAAAAAGTGCTTTATTTATGCAATTTGTTCAGCAAATGACATAAATATACTCAGAATATAGCAAGAATATATTTAATATAAACATATTTTATTATTTTGCTTTTTAAAAATTGCCATTATTCACATACGATATTTGACATAATCATTTTGAAATGCTATTATTTTATAAAATATTAAAGGAAGTGCATATATGATTATTGATATTCATACTCATATAGGTTTGGCATCAGATTTTAATTTATCTGAAGAAGATGTTCTATATTCTATGAAAGCTTATAATATTGATTATTCAATTATTTCAAACATTGATGCTGTTGAATACTACCCTGATTTAACAGAGATACCGATTGAAATGCAGAAATCACAGTTTGAATGTCTTAATGATTGTATTAAAATAGCAAGAAAAAATCCCAATAAATTAGGTGTGGCATTTTGGTTTAAACCACACACAGAAAGGCTCACTCAAGAAATTAAAGATACTGTAAAAGCTAATCTTGACATAATCAAAGCTCTAAAGCTTCACCCTTATTATAGTAAGACATCGACGGATAGTCCTGAAGTTGAAGAATATCTCCGTTTTGCAGAGGAACTTAATCTACCTATAATAATCCATACTGGCGGCTGTAAGGAGGCAGAACCTATCACTGTATATAACGCAGCAAAGAAGTTTCCTAAGGTTAAGTTTATTATGGCTCATATGGGGCTTGGCAGTGATAATTCAAAAGCAATAAAACTTATAAGCAGTTTACCAAATTTATATGGTGATACTGCGTGGGTACCAATTAAAAGTGCAATTTCTCTTATAAAGAATTCCTCATCAGAAAAGCTATTCTTTGGCAGCGACAATCCGATAGATGGTAAAGACACCTATCTCCATAATAAAACTGGCGACCGTAGTCTTTATCAGGAATATTTTAATGAACTTAAAGAACTTATTTCTGAGAATGACTACAATAATATTATGTATAAAAATGCGTTAAGGGTATTTAATCTTCCTTTCAATATATAACAAATAACTTTCATAGCATAATATTTCAGAACAACCTGAAATATTATGCTATTTTCTTATATGAAAATATGAAATTATATATGTATGCACCAGTTTGTAAATCTGTACATCTTGAAAATATAAAAACTGTACTTTTTAATAGGTGCAAACATATGTTATAATATAAAAGCTTTTTTAAAATAATATCAAATAAGAGGGTTAAATAATGAAAAGAATAGTAACAATTCAGGATATTTCTTGTATCGGTAAGTGTTCTCTTACAGTTGCACTTCCAATTATTTCGGCTATGGGTATAGAGACTGCAATAATTCCAACCGCTGTACTTTCAACACATACAATGTTTTCAGATTTTACATTCAAAGATTTAACAGACCAAATTCAGCCTATTTCCGACCATTGGAAGAAAGAAAACTTCAAGTTTGATGCAATATATACTGGTTATCTTGGTTCAGCAGAACAAACAAAACTTGTATGTGATTTCTTTGATAGATATAAGACAGATGACAACATTATCTTTGTTGACCCTGCAATGGCAGATAATGGCAAGCTATATCCTGCTTTTGATAATAATTTTGCAAAACTTATGGCTAATGTTTGTGCAAAGGCTGATATTATAGTTCCTAATCTTACAGAAGCTTGCCTGATGACTGACACGGAATATAAGACAGAGTATGATGAGCAGTATATTTTTGATATACTTCATAAACTTACCACAATGGGTGCTAAGAAAGCTGCAATTACTGGTGCAAGCTATAACGGTAAATATGGCATTGTAGGATATGATAGCGAAAAAAATACTACTTTCTCATATTTCCACAAGAAGCTTCCTACAAGCTATCATGGGACGGGAGATGTATTTTCATCTGTATGCGTAGGTGCTTTAAACAATGGTTTATCACTTGATAAGGCAATCAAGATTGCCGCAGATTATACAGTTGAGTGTATACGCATTACAGCAGAAGAAAAAGGTGCCAATGCTTATGGAGTAAACTTTGAGCTTGCAATTCCATATTTACTCAGTCTTCTTGAAAATGAGAAATAATCTTTGTATGTTGATTTTTAACTTTTTGGGCGATATAATTAAAAAATTTCCATGTTATTCTTGATTTTTTTAATGAAAAATGTTATATTAGTGTTAATAAGTATAGACTAAAACACATATAATTAAGCTCGGAGGCAAATATTATGAGATGCCCTTTTTGTACCTATGCTGAAAGTAAAGTTATTGATTCTCGTCCGACAGATGAGGGCGAACGCATACGAAGAAGGAGAGAATGCTTAAAATGTGGCAAAAGATTTACAACCTATGAAGTTGTAGAAACATTGCCAATAGTTGTTGTCAAGAGTGATAATTCTCGCCAGCCATTTGATGGTGAAAAGCTTTTGAATGGCTTATTAAGGGCTTGTGCAAACAGACCTGTTTCTTTAGAGACACTTCAAGGTGTTGTAGATGATATTGAAGCTAAGCTTCAAAGTAGTCTTGACCGTGAAGTAAGCTCAAAATATATCGGAGAGCTTGCAATGGAAAAACTAAAAAGCATAGATGAGGTTTCATATGTCCGTTTTGCTTCTGTATATAGACAATTCAAAGATATAAATTCCTTTATGGAAGAGCTTTCAAAACTCTTAAAAGAAAAGTAATTCATTTTTTGAAATTTTAGAAGATATGACACTTATTTTTAAAGTGTAAACTGCCCCCAAGTTGTACTGCCTGCACAACTTGGGGCAGTTTATTTCAGGAAAATGATATATTATACCTTTTTATACTTATTTATCTTCTAAGTACAGATTTTTGTATATATAATAAAAACTATGTTACTTTCAAGATGATTTTTTCATAAAATAACACTTAGTGCAAACTGTACTATTTTATTTTCACAATAAAAAAATATTTAATATTAATAGAGAATTTACAATATGTTAATTTACGAAATTTGAAAAATATAGTATTATTACTTATAAACACATTTCTGATGTGTTTATTTGGAGTGATGATGTGTTTGGTTATTTAAAACCCGATAAGCCTGAACTTAAAATTCGTGAATATGAAGAATATAAAAGCGTGTATTGTGGGCTTTGTAAGTATCTTGGTAAAGATTATGGGATAGTTTCCCGACTTACACTTAGCTATGACTGCACATTGATTGCAATGCTTATAATGTCACTTAGAAATGAAAGTATAAATTATTCAAAAAAACGCTGTGTTGTAAATCCACTGAAAAAATGTAATTTTTGTTTTTCAAGTGGTGAAAGTTACCATTTTGCAGGAGCTGTTTCTGTAATTATGACTTATTATAAGCTTGAAGATACTATTTATGACTCAGGCTTTTTCAAAGCGACAGCAGCAAGGCTTTTAAAGCTTATTTTTAAGAGAAGTCATAAAAAAGCTATCGCTGCTTATCCTGAAATTGAAGAAATTACAAAAAATATGATGTCAGAACAGCTTGAAATTGAAAAACATAAAAATAGCAGCATCGACTGTTCAGCAGACCCTACTGCAAAAGCTATATCAAGGTTGTGTTTGCTTTTTGCAAAAAACGATGATGAAAAAATCATTCTTAAAGAATTTGGATATTATATTGGAAGATGGATTTATCTTATGGACGCTGCTGATGACTATTTTGAAGATAAAGAGAAGAAATCTTTTAATCCTTTTGCAAGTCATTTTAGTAGTTATGATAAAATTTCTAATTTTGAAATTATGGATTATTGTAATTCCACACTTAATTTAACAGTTTCAATGGCGATTTCTGCGTTTAATCTTCTTGACTTAACAATATATAAACCGATTTTAGAAAATATAATAAATCGTGGTCTTGCATCTGCGCAGAAACAATGCTTATTTATTGATAAAAAGAAATATTTTGAAAGAAGTGATATAGATGAATGACCCATATAGTGTTCTTGGTCTTGATGGTAATGCTTCTGAAGAAGAAGTAAAAAAAGCTTACCGTGAGCTTGCAAAAAAATATCACCCTGATAATTATCAGGATGGACCTTTGGCAGACTATGCATCTAAAAAAATGGCGGAAATAAATGAAGCTTATGACCAGATTATATCTGAGAAAAGAGCTGCTAAAAAAGGCGGAAATAATGAATATTATAATGCTGGGACAGCTCGTGCATCTTCAAACTATGCTGATGTAAGAAATCTTATAAATACAGGAAGATTTCAAGAAGCGGAGCAGATTCTTAATGGTATTCCTGTTGAAGGTCGTGATGCTGAATGGTACTTTCTGAATGGCGTTATTATGTCTAATAAAGGGTGGCTTGATGACGCTTATAATAGCTTTCAGACAGCTTGTCAGATGGACCCATCAAATAAAGAATATAATGCAGCATATAACCGTATGAAAAACCGTAGAAATGGTTCAAACGGTGGATATAACAGAGATGGTGGACCAGTTTTTTGCTGTACTCCTTGTGATATTTGTACAAGCCTTGTTTGTGCAGACTGTTTCTGCGATTGTTGCTGTAATTCCTGCCGTTAATGGAGGCAATTATGAAACAAAATAAAAAGCTAATCTTAAGCTCGATTGTAGCTGCACTTGCTTTGTTTCTAATGATAATTGCAGGAATTATGCCTATAGGCACATATGCAATACCAGTGCTTGCAAGCCTACTTTATATTGTTCTTGTGAAAGAAATAGGTTACGGTTGGGCAGTAATGGCATATGCAGTAACTTCTATTATGTCATTAATTCTTTGTGCTGATAAAGAAACCGCTATTAATTTTATACTTTTCTTTGGGTATTATCCTATCTTGGAAATGCAACTTAAAAAAATAAAGCTTTTAGTTCTTAGAATAATTGTTAAGCTAACAATTTTCAATGCAGCTATGATAGTGATATTTTATATAGCAACTTTTGTTCTTATGGTTCCTGCTTCAGCATATACAGTATTTGGATTGTATATTCCATGGATAATACTTGCAGTTGGTAATGTAGTATTTATTATCTATGATTACGCATTGACAGGTCTTACAAAACAATATGACAGATATTGGAGCAAGATTATCAAAAAGATTATTAAGTAATTATTCTTAATTTTAAAAACATAAAATATCATAACATTTCAAAAAATCTGAAATGTTATGATATTTTTTATGCAGAAAACTCCATTTTGATTTAAGTTAAATAACAATATTGTTAATATAATTTGAGTTCGATGTTCTTTGATTTGATAAATTAAAATAAATGGCTGTAGTCATAATTTTGCTTAATAATATGGATGTTTTCGGTAGAGCTTGTTCATTTACCTATTAGTTTTTTAAAAATTGCAATATTCATTATTTCAGGCTATGTATAGACATAAGAAATTATTTGTGATAAAATACAAAATATAATTAACTTTATTCTTATTATTATACAGTAATAAGCATATAAAAGATTAATTGATAGATGTAGTTGATATTATTTAAATAGGAGCAGAAATAATATGCAAAAAAGAAACCGAAGGCTATTAAGTTCAAAGCTAAATAAATATATTATTCCAGGAATAATGATGTCATTAGCATTGCAGCTTGGAAATATTGTTGATACAATTTTTGTGAGTAATTTTATTGGCGTTGATGCTATGTCAGCTATTACAGCAAGTCTGCCAGTTGAAACAATAATTCAGCTTGTTGGATATTGTCTTGGTATAGGCGGTTCAATAGCGGTAGGAATAATGCTTGGCAAGCGTGATAAAGAAAGTGCATCAAAGCTTTTTTCGGCGACACTTATTGTGACTGTTTTAGTGGGTTTGATTTTTTCAGTTTCATCATTCTTTATTGCCGAACCTGTCGCTAAGATGCTTGTTCCTGGCAGTGATTTATTTTATTATACAAGGGATTATATTTTTATAAGCTTGCTTGGGGCTCCGATTATTGGAGTTGGATTGATGATGATAAGTTATCTTGGTGCAGAAAATCACCCTGAGCTTGCTTCCACTTATCTGATAGCCGCTAATGTTATAAATCTTGTATTAGATTACATATTCCTTAATTTTACACCAATGGGCATATCTGGTGCATCACTTTCTACTGTTCTCGGTTTCCTGATTGCAATGGTTGTTTTTATTTTCTATGTTCGTTCTGATAAGCGAAATATTAGCTTTGTATGGCTTAAATTTAAGGATTTTGCGATTATCAAAGAGGCAGTTGTTACTGGCATACCAATGCTTGTTTTTATGGCAACAAACTTTATAAAAGCACTTGGAATCAATATGATAATAATAAATCTTATTGGTGATGACGGCTTGGCAGTGTTTACTGTTTGTGATAATGTTCTTATGATAGTAGAAATGTTTGTCGGAGGCATTATAGGTGTTATTCCAAATGTAGCTGGTGTACTTTATGGTGAAAAGGATTATGTAGGATTGCGTGTTCTTTGCAACAAGATGCTTAAATATAGCTACATAGTTCTTGCTGTAATATTTGTGCTTATTATGATATTCACCGAGCAGATAGCTATAATGTTTGGTAGTGATGGTGGCGAACTTGGTGTACAAATGGTAAATTCATTGCGAATATTTGCATTTTGTGTTGCCCCATATCTTTGGAATAAATTTATGGTAAGCTATTATGAATCTATTGAAAAAACCTCAATCGCAAGTTTTGTTACTTTCCTTGAAAATGCACTTATAGTTTTGCCTACAACTCTTGCAGGGGTGCTTATATGGAAACAGATTGATGGAATCGGTATAGATGGTATTGCTATTGGCTTTGTTATTTCTGAAATAATAACTGTTCTTGCGGCTTATGTTTTTAGAAAGATAAAATATAAAAAATCATCTTTCTATATAATTCCTAAAGAAAATCCTGGCATAAATCTTGATTTTTCAATTCAAAGTACAATGGACGAGGCACAGAAGGTTCATAGGGAAATTATGAGTTTTTGTTCTGAAAATAAAATTTCTAATAAGAAAGCAAATCTTGCAGCTGTTTGTGCTGAAGAAATGACAGTAAATATTATTAAGTTTGGTGGAAAATCTTCAAATTGGATTGATATTAACCTTTGCCTTGAGGACGATTTATTTCGTCTTAGAATAAGAGATAATGGTGTAAACTTTAATCCGCTTGATTATGAAAATGACAGTGATGAATTTGATATACACGGAATAGAACTTGTCAAGAAAATTTCTAAATCTATGAATTACATTCGTGCGATAGATATGAACAATACAATAATAACTTTTTAGGAGTGATTGAAAATGTCAGAAATAAATGAAACTAAGTTTGACTTTGAGTTTCAACCAGTAACTAAGCTTTTTGAGGAACAAGTAAGTCTTAATCCTAGTAAAACGGCAGTCATAGCTGGTGATGAGAGTCTGACTTATACACAGCTCAATGAAAGAGTAAACAGGGTTGCAAATTCATTGCTTGAAAAGGGTGCGGGTCGTGAAAAAATCATAGGAGTTATGCTTGAGCGCTGTTGCGATTTCTATTCTGTAAGGCAGGGAATTTTGAAGTCGGGTAGTGCCTTTGTTGTAGCGACTCCAGAATATCCTGATGACAGAGTAGAGTATATCTTTGAAGATTCAGAAGCAATGTTTGTTATTACAACAAAGGATATTGCCGAAAAACGCAAAGAACTTTTTTCAAAGCTTAAATGCGATATACTATTGCTTGATGAACTTCTTGAAAACGCAAATACTACAAACCCTGATGTAGATATAAAAGAACACGACCTCTGCTATTGCATATATACATCAGGTTCAACAGGAAAGCCCAAGGGTGTTATGATTGAACATATCAATCTTGCTAATTTTGTAAATCCAAATCCTAAAAATGGAGAAACTCTTGGCTTTGTAGAAAGAGGAAGTGTATGCCTTGCAATGGCTGCTATGACCTTTGATGTATCTATCATGGAAGAATTTATTTCACTTACAAATGGTCTTACCGTAGTTATAGCAAGTGATGAGGAAATTTTCAATCCGCTTATGCTTGGTGAACTCATCATAAAGAACAAAGTCGATATAATGGCAACTACTCCAACATATGTTTCAAATATAATCGACCTTCCACAGTTAAAGAAGGCTATATCACAGATAAAAGTATTCGACTTTGGTGCAGAGGCATTTCCACCTGCACTTTATGAAAAGATTCGTTCAGTAAATTCTGATGCTTATATTATGAATGGCTATGGACCTACTGAAGCAACTATAAGCTGTACAATGAAAGTTATTGATAACAATAAAAAAATTACCATAGGTATACCTAATGCCAATGTAAAAGCTTATATTGTTGATAAGGATAATAAACTTTTGCCAGACGGTGAAAGCGGCGAGCTTGTTATTGCGGGTTTAGGAGTAGGCAGAGGATATGTTAAGCTTCCTGAGAAAACTTCAGCTGTATTTATCAAGATTAACGGTGAGAAAGCCTATAAAACAGGTGACCTTGCAAAGATAAATGAAGACGGCGAAATAGAATTTTTCGGAAGAATAGATAATCAGATTAAACTGCGTGGTCTGAGAATTGAATTAGGCGAAATTGAGGAAGTAATAAATAGCTTTGATGGTGTGCTTACAAGCATTACTGTGCCAGTTGATAATAAATATCTTTGTTGCTACTTTACAGCTGACCGCAAAATCAGCCCTGATGAACTTATAGATTATGCCTCAAAATCACTTGTACATTATATGGTGCCAGAGGTATTTATTCAGCTTGAAAAAATGCCAATGACCCAAAATGGAAAAATTGACAAAAAAGCTTTGCCAAAACCTCTTGCACAGCCAGAAAATCTCAAAGTACCTGAAACACAAATGCAGAAAAAGATTTTCGACATTGTTGCGAAGATTATCGGCAATGACTTTTTCGGAATTGATACAAGCTTTTATAGAGCAGGTTTGTCTTCTATTAGTGCAATGAAGCTTTGTGTCATTCTTTCTGATGAATTTGGTGTAACAATTAAAACAAGTGATATTCACGATAATAGTACTGTTGAAAAACTCGAAAGCTACATAAAGTTTGCACCAAAAATCAGAACCTACGAGAAACGAGATGTATATCCGCTCACAGGTTCACAGAAAGGTATATTTGCAGAGTGTAGCAAAAATCCAGATAGCACAATTTATAATATACCATTCCTTTTCAAGCTTGATTCGGAAGTTGATGTAGAAAAGCTATCAAATGCAATTACTGCTACTGTAAAAGCTCATTCTTACTTGCTTACAAGAGTATTTTTGAATGATAATGGCGAAATGGTGCAAAGCCCTTGTGATGAAGAATTTATACCAAAGATTATAAATCTCACCGATAAAGAGTTTGATTCTGTCAAAAATAATCTTGTTCGTCCATTTAAGCTTGAAAAAAGTCGTTTGTTCCGCTCTGAAATTTATGTAACTGAGGATAAAAAGTACCTTCTTACAGATTTTCACCATATTATTGCGGATGGAAATTCCTATGATATAATTTTTGCTGATATAAATAAATCCTATATTGGCGAAAAGCTTGAAAGTGAAACTTATACTGGTTTTGATGCTGCTCTCGATGAAGAACAGCAGATTAAGGACGGAAAATATAAAAAGGCTGAAAAGTATTTTGATAGTATTTTTGAAGGACTCGAAACAGAATCGCTTCCACTTTCTGATAATTCAAGTAAAAAGCCTGAAAAAGGCTATACAGAAAAGCATATAAGAATTTCAGAAAATAAAATCCTTGCCTATTGCGAAAAACTTGGTGTTACACCTAATACCTTATTTACAGGCTTATTTGGTATACTTATGGCGAAATACTCAAATTCTGATGATAGTCTTTTCGCCACTATTTATAATGGCAGAAATGATTCAAGGCTTGAAAATACAGTTTGTATGCTTGTTAAGACACTTCCAGTTTATTGTTCATTCGAGGATAAAACCAGCATACAATCATATATGAATGGTCTTTCTGAACAGCTTGTATCTTCAATGGCAAATGATATTTTCCCATTCTCGGATATTTGTGCTAAATATGGACTTAATTCAGACCTTGTTTTCGCATATCAGGCAGAGCTTAGCGATGATTACTCAATAGGCGATACTGTTGCAAATGGCGTTGACCTTTCACTTGATATGCCGAAGATGCCTTTGCTTATTCAGGTAAGAGATTATAATAACGAATATGTACTTACTGCGGAATATCGCAGTGATATGTATAGCAAGGATTTTGTTGATGAAATCCTTGAAGCATATGATGCAGCTATTTCATCTATGCTGAAATCAAAGTATATTTCTGAAATTTCTATTATTTCAGAAAATGCACTCAATAAAATAGCAAAATTTAATAATACAGAGAGTGTGTATGACAGACAAAAGACACTATCTGATATGTTTGATGATATTGTTAAGGCTGTGCCAGATAATACAGCAGTTGTATTTAAAGACAGAAAATATACATATAAAGAACTTGATGAAATCAGCGACAGACTTGGAAAATATATCTTATCAATGGGAATAGGCAAGGAAGATGCCGTAGCAATTCTTATTCCAAGATGTGAATTTATGGCCATTGCACCGCTTAGTGTAATTAAAGCGGGAGCGGCATATCAACCGCTTGACCCAACGTATCCTAAAGATAGACTTATGTATATGCTTGGTGATTCATCTGCAAAGCTTCTTATTGCAGACAGAGAATTGTTGCCATTGGTTGATGGTTTTGAAGGTAAGGTTCTGTTTACTGATGAAATTATGCAGCTTGAGGACAGAGATATTGAGTTGAAAAAGCCTTGCCTGCATGATTTGTTTATTCTCTTATATACATCAGGTTCGACTGGTGTGCCAAAGGGCTGTATGCTCGAATACGGCAATATTACAGCTTTCTGTCATTGGTATAAAAAATATTATGAAATAGATTTTGAATCAAAATTGGCCGCATATGCTTCGTTCGGTTTTGATGCGTCTATGATGGATATTTATGGTGCTTTGGCAAATGGTGCGGAACTTCATATCATTCCAGAGGAAATCCGTCTTGACCTTATCGCACTTAACGATTATTTTGAATCGAATGGTATTACACACGCCTTTATGACAACTCAGGTTGGCAGACAGTTTGCAATGGGAATTGATTGCAAGAGTCTGAAGTATCTGTCAGTAGGCGGAGAAAAGCTCGTACCTTGTGAGCCACCTAAGAATTTCAAATTTATAAATGGCTATGGCCCAACAGAAAATACAATTTTCACAACTGTATTTGAAGTAGATAAATATTATAATAATGTTCCGATAGGCAGGGCTCTTGATAATGTAAAGCTTTATATCTCGGATAAATTCGGTCATATGTTGCCCTGTGGTGCTTGTGGGGAACTGATGATAGCTGGTTATCAGGTTTCAAGAGGTTACTTGAATAAGCCTGAAAAGACCGCAGAAGTTTATACAAAAAATATTTATGATGATACAGAGGGCTACGAAACAATGTATCATTCAGGAGATATTGCAAGATACCTTCCTGACGGAAATATTCAGATAATCGGCAGAAAAGACGCTCAGGTTAAAATTAGAGGTTTTAGAATAGAACTTTCTGAGGTTGAAGAAGTCATAAGAAGATATAAGGGCATAAAAGATGCAACAGTAGTTGCGTTTGATGAACCAGCAGGTGGAAAGTATATCGCTGCATACATTGTATCTGACAGCAAGATTGATATAAATTCCCTTAATGACTTCATAAAAGAAACAAAGCCACCTTATATGGTTCCTGCTGTTACAATGCAGATTGAAAAAATACCTCTTAATCAAAACCAAAAGGTCAATAAAAAGGAACTTCCAAAGCCTGAGAAAAAGGCGGAAGAAATTATTAAGCCAGAAAATGAAGTCCAGCAAAAGATATTTGATTGTGTTGCAGATGCACTTGGTCATACTTCGTTTGGTATAACATCAGATATTTATTATTCAGGACTTACTTCAATCAGTGCGATAAGATTGAATATATTGCTTTCAAAAGTCTTTGATATAGTCATCAAAACTTCAGATATAAAGAATAATCCTACTGTTCAAAAGCTTGAAAAGTTCATTGGAAATGCAGGAAAGAGCAAAAAGAGAGAAGTGCGTGAAGTTTATCCGCTCACGAATACTCAAGAGGGTATTTTTATTGAGTGTACTGCAAATATGGGTACAACAATTTATAATATTCCTTATCTATTAAAGCTTGGTAAGGGCGTTGAGCTTGAAAAGCTTGCTAAGGCTATTGACAAAACAGTTGAGGTTCACCCATATTTGAAAACTCGTCTTTTTATGGACGATGACGGAAATGTTATGCAAAAGCGAGATGACAGTCTTAGCTATAAAACTCCGATAATTGACGGAATGAATAGGTCAACACTTGTCCGTCCTTATATGCTCTTTAATGAACAGCTTTTCAGATTTGAGCTTTATAGAACAGTTGGCGGAAATTATCTTTTCCTTGATATTCACCATATTATTGCCGATGGTACTTCGCTTGCAATCATAATAAACGACATAAACAGAGCCTATGCAGGTGAAAACCTTGAAGCAGAAAAATATACGTCTTATGACCTCGCACTTGATAACAGTGACGCTTTGAAGAGTGATGTATATAAAAATGCAGAGAATTATTATAAATCTGTGTTTGAAAATGCGGGTGGCAGTATAAATTTCTATCCAGATAAAGAGGGTTCTGTTCCTACGGCAGATAATTTCAGAAAGGAAGTTTCTGAAATTTCAGTTCAGACAGTAAAAGATTTCTGCAAAAAGAACGGGATTACTGAAAATGTATTCTTTATTTCTGCATTTGGTCTTGTACTCGGAAAGTATAATTTTAAGGATAAATCTGTTTTCACTACTATTTATCATGGCAGAAATGATTCCAGACTTTCTGAAACTGTTGGTATGCTCGTAAAGACATTGCCTGTTTATTGCGATTTTTTAGGAAGTACAAAGGACTATCTTACAAGTGTTCAAGAACAGCTTATCGGTTCAATGAATAATGATATTTATCCTTTCTCGCAGATAAGTCGAGAGTTTAATATCAAGGCTGATGCTATGATTGTTTATCAAGGAGATAATTTTGAGTTTGATACAATCGGCGGCGAGTTTGCAAGTGAAGAACCTGTACAGCTTAATGCCGCAAAAGCACCTGTTTCTGTAAGCATTTGTATCGAAAGAAATAAGTTTATATTTGAGATTGAATACAGAAGCGATATGTATCGTGAGGAAACTATCAAATATCTTGCAGATAACCTTGCGATTTCAGCAAAGGGACTTCTCAAAGCATCTAAGCCAAAAGATATAAAGCTTATGTTTGAAGAAGAAACAAAGATGATTGATAATCCCGAGCATATAGGCAAAACCTTTGTTGATTTATTCAAGGAAACAGTCGCAAAATATCCTGACAGAACGGCTGTAAGAGATGAATTTGGAAAGCTTACATACAGAGAGCTTGACAGAATGTCAGATTATGTCGCACAAAAACTTACTGAAAATGGTTTTGGCAGAGAAAAGGTAACAGGTATTCTTTGTGGAAGAACAAAAGACTTCACTGTTGGATATATTGGTGCGATGAAAGCTGGCGGAGCATATGTTCCACTTGACCCAGAGTATCCACAGAGCAGAATTGAATATATGCTTAAAGATTCTGGAGCAGAAAATCTTATTGTAGTAAGCAAATATCGTGAACTTGTAAGCTTCTATGATAAGAATATAGTTTATCTTGATGATGTTGCTGAGAAATCCGAAAACTTTGAGCTTTCTTTAGAGCTTACGCCTCCAACTCCTGAAAATCTTGCGTATATGATTTATACATCAGGCTCAACAGGCAAGCCGAAGGGCGTTATGCTTGAACATAGAAATCTGCTTAATCTTATTGAATATATTACTACTTCAAGAAAATTAACTGCTGATGATGTTGCTGCGGAATTTGCAAGCTTCTGCTTTGATGCATCTGTATTTGATTTATTTGCACCGCTGACAGTTGGTGCAGTTCTGTATATTTTCCCGGAGGATATAAGAAAAGACGCTATTGCGGTTTGTAAGTGCATAAAAGATGAAAAATTAACAACTGCAACCTTCCCGACACAGATGGGCGAAATGGTCACAGAATTGCTTGATGACGCTCCAAACCTTAGATTTGTAACACTTGGCGGTGAAAAGTTTAAATATTATCGTAATCGTACTTATCAGATGGTAAATGGTTATGGTCCAACAGAAAATACAGTTTCATCAACAGAATTTTTCGTTGATAAGCAATATGATAATATACCAATAGGAAAATCACAGCTTAATGTTCGCAGCTATATTCTTGATAAGGATTTGAACAGACTTCCTGTCGGTGCTTCTGGCGAGCTTTGCCATTCAGGCAGACAGATTTCAAGAGGTTATCATAATCTCCCAGAAAAAACATCAGCTGTTTTTGTAGAAAATCCATTTTCGTTATGTGCTGACGATAAGCGTCTTTATAGAACTGGCGATATGGTTCGTATGAAGGGCGACGGAAACATTGAGTATATTGGCAGAATTGATTCTCAGGTAAAAATCAGAGGTTATCGTATAGAACTTAGTGAAATCGAAGGTGCAATGCTCAAGAATGAACTTGTAAAGAGTTCAGCGGTTAAAGTTATTGAAAAGGGCGGAAATAAATATATCACCGCTTACTATACAGGCAAAAATATACCTGATGAAAGCTTTAAGAAGTTCCTTGAGCCTTTGATACCTGATTATATGATGCCGTCATTTTTTGTGCATATTGATGAGATGCCTATAACTCCCGGTGGCAAGATTGATAAAAAGGCTCTGCCATCACCTGATATAAATATAGTAAGAGATAATTATGAAGCTCCTGTAACTGCTTTGCAGACAGAGCTTTGCAAAATCTTTGAAAAGTCGCTTGGTATTGAGGGTGTAGGCATAAATGATAATTTCTTTGAATTGGGTGGTTCATCGCTGACAGCATCAAAGGTCGCTATAATGTGCCTTTCAAAGAATATTTCTATCGTATATGCTGATATATTCAAATATCCTACTGTTCGTGAACTTGCAGACCTTGCCGATAATAATGAACCAGAAGAAGCTGTAAGTAATAATGAATTTTCGCTCTATAATTATAATAGAATCCAGAGTGTTATCAGTGGTAACACCATTGAAAATGTAGATATGGTAACAAAAGAAAAGCTTGGCGATATTATGCTTACAGGTGCAACTGGTTTCTTGGGAATACATATACTTAAAGCGTATATTGACAATTACGACGGCAAGGTATATTGTCTTGTAAGAAAAGGAAGTTATGAATCTCCTGAAAAACGAATGATGAATATGCTTATGTATTACTTTGATAATCCTTGTAAAGAGATGTTTGAGGAACGCATAGTTTGCGTAGATGAAGATATAACTTCAAAAGAACAGGTTGATTCTCTTTCAGAATATAAGTTTGATACACTTATCAACTGTGCGGCTTGCGTTAAACATTTTGCATCTGATGATGTCCTTGAAAAAATAAATGTAAAGGGCGTTGAAAATCTCATAGAGCTTTGCAAAAATAGTGGACGCAGATTGATTCAAATTTCTACTGTATCTGTTGGAGGAGAGGGCTCAGACGGAACTCCTCCAATGTCAAGACTTTTCTGTGAGAACGATTTGTATATCGGTCAGAGTATCACAAATGAATATATCCGAACAAAATTCCTTGCTGAAAGAGCTGTACTTGAGGCTGTTTCAAGTGGTTTGGACGGAAAGATTATTCGTGTTGGTAATCTTATGAGTAGAAATTCTGATGGAGAATTCCAGATTAACTTTATCACAAATGGCTTCCTCAGAAGCTTGAAGGGCTATAAGGCTGTTGGAAAGTTCCCAATGGGCAGTATGCACGAAAGTGCGGAATTCTCGCCGATTGATTCTACTGCACTTTCCGTTTTGAAGCTTGCACAAACCGATAGAAGATTTACAGTATTCCACGCTTGCAATAGTCACCGCATATTTATGTCAGATTTGATTTACGCAATGCGTAACTATGGCTTTAAGATTGACATTGTAAGAGATGAAGATTTTGAAGCTGCGGTAAAGAATTTTGCAAAAAACAGTGATAACTCTGATGCTGTTTCAGGACTTATTGCTTATACATCTCATAATGAAAATGAAATTTATACATTAGATTATAGCAATAGCTTCACTTCACAAGTTCTTTACAGGCTCGGTTATAAGTGGCCTGTCACAGATGACAAATATCTTGCAAGTGCAATAGAGGCACTCGATAAACTTGCATTTTTTGATTAATTTTTGGAGGTTATTTAAAATGGAGATTATTAACAATATAGATGGAAACAAAGCAACAATGGAAATCATAGGCTGGCTTGATACACAAACAGCACCTCAGCTCGGAGAGGAACTTTCTAAATTGAGTGATGATATTACAAGCCTTGTATTTGATTTTTCAAAGCTTGAATACATTTCCTCGGCTGGTTTGCGTCAGGTAGTTTCAGCCTATAAAAAGATGTCTTGTAAAGATGGGTTTAAGATTATAAATGTATCTGATGAAGTGTTTGATGTTTTTAAGCTGACTGGATTTGACCAGAAAATTAACATTGAAAAATGAAAAATTCTTTATTAAGAAGAATAGTTGTTTGTATCTTGGTTGTATTTTTAGTTGCTATTGTTATTTTTGGCTCGCTTAGTTGTTTCGATAATATTCGACGAACCACAAGTCTAACAGGAAATATTGTTAAAAGTTCTTCGTATATCGTATCTCAAATTGCAAGTGATTATGATATGGAAAATTTGATTAATAATCCATCATCTAAGAAATATAATTATCTAAAATCAAGCCTTAGAAGTATATGTATAGGTGAGGGCTTGGAATATATATTTATATATATTCCTGACACGAAAAATAATCAAATCAAATATGTTATGGTTGTTGCGGCTGATGATGAAAAAAATAACGAAGTATCGGAAGATAGAAAAGCTGGTACGGTTATAGAACATAAGCTTTTTGATGCAGAAGTGCAAACATGGAATAGTGGAGAATCAACTATCTATGAATACAGCAACGAAAAATATGGTAGATTTATGTCGTCATATAATTGTATTTACGATAAAAATAATAAGCCTGTTGCTCTTGTATGTGCAGATTATTCACTTGAAAAAATCTATACAGAAATCATATCTGAAATAGTTATCAAGATGTCAATCGTTATTGTTGCACTTTTTGCTATGTTTGCTTTGATGGCATTGTTTATAAAAAAGAAAATATATAACCCTATAACTATGGTATTTATGAGCATGAAGGATTATATTTCCGATAAAAAAGCAGGCAAAAAGGCTTTTGAGCCAATAAATCCTGAAACAAATGATGAAATTCAGCTTATCGCAGACTTTTTCAATGAAATGGTTGTCGATATTGATAGCTATGTTGATAAGATAAAAACTCTTGCAGAGGAACAGGCAAGGGCTGGAACAGAACTTGATGTTGCAAGGCGGATTCAGTATGGTATCATATCTAAAGAAAAAAATATCTGTATGTCTGATAACTTTATGGTATCGGCAAGAATGAAATCTGCTAAGCAGGTTGGTGGAGATTTCTATGATAGCTTTTTGCTAAAAAACGGAAATGTATGTACAGTTATCGGAGATGTTTCTGGTAAAGGTGTAGCCGCATCGTTGTTTATGGTTTTTGTGAAAACACTCATAAGAGAAAAACTCATAGATATTTCAGATGTTTCAGACGCTATTAAATCAGCAAATCTTGAAATCTGCGAATCTAATCCAGAAGAAATGTTTGTAACAGCATTTATTGCGATTTTTGATAGTGAATCTGATAAATTTCATTATATAAATGCGGGTCACAATAAACCAGTTATAATCAAAAACGGAAAGGCAGAATTTCTTGAATGCTCACCTTGTATGGCACTTGGAGTGTTTGATGATTCTGAATATAAGCAGTGTATTTGCGATTTCTCAAATGGGGATATTCTCTATCTTTATACTGATGGTGTAACCGAGGCTGTTAATGCAGATAAAGAATTTTTTAGTGAAAAAAGACTTTTAGGAGTTTGTAACAGCACTGAATATACAGCAAATAGTTTATGTCAGAGTATAAGTAGCTCTTTGGAAAGCTTTATAAATGGGGGAGAGCAGTTCGATGATATAACAATGCTTGCGGTGAAACGCCAAGATAAATCTTTAAAATTACAATGTGAACTTTCTGAGTTAGAAAAAATACAGCAATATATATTTAAGCTTGATATAGCAGATAAACTTAAAAAGAAAATTTTTCTTGCTTGTGATGAGGTTTTCTCTAATATTGTAAATTATTCAGGTGCAGATTTAATATTTGTTTCATACAACAAAAAAGCTGATAAAATAAGCATTATTTTCCGAGATAATGGAAAGAAGTTCGATTATCTTGAGGATAGACCAAAGAAAGATTTTGACGATTTTGATGATGGTGGAATGGGAATAATGATTGTTAAAAAAATTTGCACGAATATAGTCTATAACTACATTAATAGTGAAAATATTCTTGAACTTATTTTTACTGATAATCAAAATAATTAAAAATTTAATATAGGACAATAATCAAGCCCTAGACTAAATTTAAGTCTGGGGTTTGATAACTTTAGATAAATAGTTTTATACTATTTAAGCTATTTTGAAAAGGCTTGGGCGAAACTTTTAGCTTCTATTGAATATAGAATAAAATTTTTACAAAATGGGGTGTATTGTTATACATATAAGTAAAGAAACTAAACTCTCAGATTTACTTTGTGTTATTCTTGTGTTGATGACAGGTTTTGTCAGACTGTTTCGTGATAACTTTAAATCTATTTCAAGCAATATAATTATTTTTTTGCTCTTTGTATTTTCTGCATTTATTTGGATTAGCCAGATTAAAAGACGAATTATTCATCCCAAAGTACAGAAATATCTTGTCGCCACAGGCTATATGGTTATATTGCTTATATTTGTAAGAACTGTTAAGTTTGTATTTTTTCCAGATGGGCATATAGCTTGTCGATTTATATGGTATTTTTATTATGCTCCACAAACCTTTATGGCTTTGTTTATGTTTTTGGCTGTGCTTCATATTGGAAAAAGTCAAAATCAGACAATTAGTAAGTGGTGGAGGCTTTTATATATCCCTGCAACTTTAATTGTGCTTTTTGTTCTGACAAATGATTTTCACCAGCTTGCTTTTAAGTTTATAGATGGCTTTGATAATTGGAATAAATATACTCATGGCATAGGATATAATTTAGCGATTTTATGGGTGATTATATTATTTTTAGCAATACTTATTATTTCACTTTCACGCTGCGCGGTTTCAGATTACAGAAAAAATATATGGAAACCTCTTGTACCGCTCTTGGTTGGAATGATATATATAATTATATTCTTTATAGATTCAAATAATATATTTATGCAACTTTTTAAAACAACAGAAATTATATGCTTTATTTTTCCTGCATATATAGAGAGTCTTATTCTTGCGCAACTCTTTCCATCTAATGATAACTATGAAGCGTTATGGTCTGCATCTAATCTTAGTGGAGGCATTATATCTTTAAAGGGTGATATTTGTTGTCGCTCAAAGAAATGTGTTTCGGTGACATTAGAGCAGATTATTAAAGCAGAGCATGAAAATGTTCCGCTGAATGATGGAAATATTATCTTGAAAAGTCACGCAATAAATGGCGGATATGGATATTGGGTTAGAGATATTTCAGATATTAATAAAATCACTGATGAGCTTGAAAATTTAGGAGATTTGCTTATGCAAGAGCAAATTATGCTTGAAAAAGAAAATAGGATTAGCGAAGAGAAAGCAAAAATCGAACAGCAAACTATGATTTATAATGAGATAGCTAAAAGTTCACAAAACCAGATAGAAAAGCTCAAGGGACTTTTAGAAAATCCTCCTGAAAATGAAAAAGATTTTGAAACGATTATGAAGTATATAGCTATTTTAAATGCATATATAAAACGACACTCAAATATGGTTTTATATTTGCATAGAAAGTCTTGCTTTAATAGTGATGAATTACGCTATGCAATTTCAGAATCCTTAGAATATATACAGCTTTATGGGATTACTGCATATGGTAATTATCAAGGCGAAAAAACTGTATCTGGAAAATATGTTTTGCTTGCATATGAAATATTTGAAGCGGCTATCGAATCCGCAATTCCAGGTGCTGATGCAGTTATGGTCAATTTAGAAATGGCAGATATGATTAAGCTTTCTATTGAAATAAACTCGCCAAGAGAATATTTTCCTGAAGATTATCGCCTTGATGATATAGTGAAATCGAGTGGAAGATTAGAAGTTGAGATAGACGAGGAATCTGAGTATATTATTTTAAATCTTCCGATAGGAGAATCTATATGATAGCTTATAGTGAAGTTTCTATTGTTCTACATAGTGTATATGCTTGTTTTGCACTTTTGATTATGACAATAGCCATTTATCTTGTTGTTAATGTCATTATCTTAAATATGTCGATAGGGAACCGAAATTTTTCAATATTTCTTACTTTAGTATGTGTGTTCGTGCTTTTAGGAATTTCTGATAGCAAATATATGGGAAATGAACCCTCCATTTTTGCAAGGATTATAGGCAGTATGCCAGCTTTATTTATAGCAATAATACTGTTTTTTCTTATTATTACTGAAATAATTCTTTATATACATTTAAAAAATAGGAAAAAAATATGCTTACAGCAAATGCAGTAAAAGAAACTTTAGATGCCTTGCCTGATGGAGTTTGCTTTTCTGAAAAAAATGGTATGTTGCTTTTGGTAAATAGAAAGATGGATATACTTTGTGAAAAATTGTTTGGTACGGGCATTATGAATAGCAAACAATTACTTGATGATATAAAGACAAAGCAATTAAAGAATAATACTGAACTTATATGTACTGAACCGAATGTTACAGTTAAAACCTCTGATGGCGAGATTTGGAATTTTCGTCAAAGAGAAATAATAGTAGATGGTTCAGAAATTATAGAGCTTATTGCGTATAATATTACTAAACAGTATAACCTTAATTTAGAATTAAAAGAAAATAATAGTCGTATGGACATTATTTGTAAGCGTTTGGGGGAATTTAGCGAGAATGTTACGCAACTTACACATGAAAAAGAAATACTCAATGCAATAATAAGTGTACATAATAATTTAGGTAAGGCATTGCTTATGTTTCGCTCATATCTTGCCAAGCCAAATAATCAAAAAGATAGAAATAAGCTTCTTTTCTTATGGCGTTCTAATATGGCAGTGCTTAATACTGAAATATCTCCAGAGGATCCAGAAAAAAATTGGAAATTGCTCCTACAATCTACAGCTAATATGGGAGTAGACATTATTCAAAGGGGAAAACTTTCTGACAAAAAAGAAATAAATGATGTTTTAATGACAGCTTTACAAGTTTGCTTAACAAATACAATTAGTCATGCAAAGGGAAACAAGCTTTATGTGAGATTTTATAAATCAAGTATGTCATTTAGAGCAGAGTTTACTAATAATGGTATTCCGCCAATATATAAGGTTAAAGAGGGAGGCGGTCTTCAAAATCTAAGAAATATAGTAGAAAACGAAGGTGGCATTATGACCATAGAAAGCTTTCCAAAATTTAAGCTTATGCTCAAATTTCCAGGTAAGGAGGAAAAATTATGTCTGAAGTAAGGGTAATGATTGTTGATGATTCCCGTGTTGCACAGGATTTATTTACATTATATATAAATAACAGTGAAAAATACGAGCTTGTAAGAACAGAGAAATCTGCCGATTTTGCAGAAAGATTTTCAAGAGCAGAACTGATTGATTTAATACTTATGGATATTTTAATGGATAAAGGAGCGAATGGCTTAATTGCAGCTGAAAAGATTAAATCCATATGTCCAGAAATCAAGATTATTGCTGTCACATCTATGGTAGATGGAGAATTATTGAAAAGAGCGAGGAAAATTGGAATAGAAAGCTTTTGGTTCAAAGAAGTTTCTAAGGAAACAATACTTGAGGTTATGGATAGAACTATGGCAGGAGAATCGGTTTATCCTGATTGTGTTCCTAAGCATAATAAAAAAATAAATCACGCTTTTAGTGATGAACTTACAGAAGGTGAACTAAAGGTTTTAAGACTTATGACTGCCGGAATGTCAAATTCAAAGATTGCCAAAAAACTTGGAATATCGGAAAGTACAGTAAAAAATCACATACATAATATGTTAGAGAAAACAGGCTGTGAAAATCGCACTATACTCGCAATAGAGGCTCGTGTCAGCGGAATAGCTGTAAATATAGATTGAGATAAGAATATAGATTTAAATATACATCTTTTATTTATATAAAATTAGAGATAATTGTAAATATAAATAAAAAGTGTATGTATTATAGTAAATAATTGTAAATATAAATAAAAAGTGTATGTATTATAGTAAATAATTGTAAATATTACTAATTGAAAAAGTAAAAAAATATTTTATAATAAGTTTTGTAATATGATTATATAATCGAACTAAAAAGTCGGAATATCATTTTCCGGATAAACCTGATAGCGGAAAAATCACTGTAAACGGAACAGTTATTACAGATTTAAACGCAAACAAATTGGCTAATTTCAGATGTAAAAATACAGGTTTTGTATTTCAGGCATTTCATCTTGAACCTAAGTATACAGTATTTGACAATATTTCAGTTCCGCTTTTAATTTACAATACACCAAAAAAGGAAATTAAAGAAAAAGTAAATAGTGTTCTTGAACAGGTAGGTTTGACCGATAAGATAAAGGTAAAAACGGCAAAGCTTTCTGGCGGAGAGAAACAGCGTATTGCCATTGCACGAGCTATTATAAATAATCCACCTATAATTTTTGCCGATGAACCGTGCGGAAATCTAGATAGTACAAATTCTGATATAATAATGACAATGTTTGAAAAACTTAATTCTAAGGGAAAAACCATAATTATCGTTACTCATAATATGGCTGACGCTAAACGCACAAAACGAATAATCACCTTTAAGGACGGTAAAAAGATAGATGACAAAATTAACTAATCTTATGAAATCCGTATGGCTTGAGCTTAAATCCGAAAAAATATATGTATTTCTTGGTGCGTTACTTCTGACAACTATGCTTGCATCAGCAGTCTTTATTGCATTTATTTCAAATAATATTATGTCAGTATTTACATCTTATGCGAATAGTATATGCCCTAATTGAATTTCTATTCAAATTAAAGGACTTAATTATGACAGCATAGAAAAACAGCAATCTATTGCTTATGATTTAATATATGTTGTTATTATATTTTTGATTACAGCACTATCAATAAGCATTATAACCGTTATGTATTTTTATAATACAGAAAAAACGAAATATTCAGCAATGATGCTTGCAATAGGTTTGAATCAAAGAAAACTTTTCTTTATGCAGATATTTGAAGTTATAATTGATGGAATTTTTGCAATGTTAATAGGAGGTATATTGTCTGCTGTACTTGTGGCACTATTTAATTTATACTTTTCAAATACAATAGGTATTGTTTTGGTATTCGGCACTGTAAGACTTATAGTTCTTTCATTAATTGTTTTGACATATATTATAGTTTTGTCTTTAGTTGTTTCGCTTATAAATCTTGTTAAATTCAGAAAATATACCCTATCAGAAATACTAAAGTAATATTTTTAATAGGTACTATATAAAATTCAAAAATTTATATTTAAATAAGGAGAAATTTTATATCAATACCAATAAATATAATTTTAAATATAGATCTTTCGGTTCATGCGGTAAGTATAAATAACTGTTATAATAATACCATAAACAACACTATTGTTTAAAATTTGGTTTTAGAAGGGTGGCGTTTTCAATGATATCATTTTTTACACACCTTAGCTCAAATAAGAAAAATAAAAAAATTGAGCGTATTCCGGAAAATCTTATTGGTGTATATATATCATGCAATCATATGTGCTATACTAGTTGCTATATATTTTCGCTTGATAAACAGGAAGACCAAGCCTGGGTATTTTCAGCACAATGTGCCACTCAATCGAATGATTTTACAAGAATAGAAATTGATAATTGCTGTGTAGAAGATTCTGATATTAAAGCGCTATTCGAAATTCTGAAAAAGAAAAATGACAAAGGCAAAACTTTACTTGAATTTGTAAGAGATTATAAATCTTGTAAGAAATGTAAATTTATAAAGATTTATGATGAAACAACTTATTGCTATAGCTTTTCATACTCAGATTCTACATATGATAGTGCAAGTGTTGAGCCCGATAAAGAAATAATACAATTCTTTTATAGGCTTGCTGATAAATATCATAATAAAGTAGAGTAATATTTGATATTTTCTTAATCAGATTTTAAAGCTTTTAAACAATAATATAAAAATCTTAAAATTTATTTAATAGGGGGAACTGTAATGAGTATTTTTGACAAAATAAAAAAAGATACTATGGGAATGGTAAATTCAGCCGTTTCATCTGTTGGCAATAAGCGAGAGAAGTTTACATTTTCTGCACTTCCTGAAAGCTTGGAGCAAATGCAGGCACTTCCTGAAGCAAGCTTGGATTCTCCATATAAAACAGCAGCTCTTACAGTATGTGCTTTATGTGCATATGCAGCGGATAAACAAATCGGAACAGAAATGCTTAACTGGTTAAGAGGTCCTCGTCCACTTAATGGAGCAGATATTTCTTTCATTAATGACCGATTCAGAGATGGAAAAACTTATATTCCTTTTTCATATTTTGCGGGAGCTACCCCTGATAATGACTATACACCTACACAGCCTTTCACGATTACAATAGAGAGTAATCAGTATTCCAATGCAGAACAAGGTTATATGAAATTGTTTATCCCGTGTGGAGGCGCAGATAGTCCAAGACCTATTAAGCTTCGTATGAAAGGTGATGGAAGATGGTTTTTGTGGGAGCAATATTTGCTGACAGGAATCAGAGAACCGAAGTCTGCTGACCCTTGGGCGTAAATATAATACTATTGAAAGGAGAACGCATATGGATATTATTGGAAAATGGAAAGTTAAAGAACTTGGTTTAATGCAGCTAGGAGATATGAGTATGAAAATGTTTACTCCTGCTGAGATTGAAAACCTTGAAGATAATGAAGATTACCTACAATTCGTTTCATCAATATATAATTTTTCAAATGACGGCAAGTTGGATATTCTTCTTGAGGTTCCTAAAGAGTTATTAGAAAAAGCCAAGAAGGAAGGTCTTGAAGTTAAGGACAATGTTGTTATTATAGAATCAACAGACTGGAAAGAGGAAAACGGTGAATATTTCTATAATACTCATATAGAGGGCGAGACTTTAGGAGAGAAAGTTTCACCTTATAATAAAATTAATGTTGACGGAGATTGCCTTATAATGGATATGCTGTTCTGTAAAATAATTCTTGAAAGAGCATAATGAATCTCCATTTATAAATTATTTTGATTATTTCAAATATTTGCCCATAAATCACTTTTAGAGCATATTTACTAAATCCACAAGTAGGATATTTAGTAAATATGCTCTACTTTTTTATCTGTAGGTTCTTTTTCTATTACCAATTTTTATTATAGAGCCTTATCTTAATACATAAGCCAAATAAAATTTAAAATAAATTTTGTAAAATTTTAGATTTTTCTTGACAATTTTGAGATACAGTGGTAAAATGTATATCGAAAGTTAAATTACTATTAATTTTAATTAAGTGATTTAGCTTATCTTAAAATAAAGAGGTCATATGTATGAAAAAATTTTTAAAGACAACAACAGCACTTGCATTTGCCGCACTTGTAGCTACATCATCGCTTATGGTTTATGGAGCGGGTAATTATACACTCAAAGTAAACCACACAGATTATGTTGATTTACATGAGCAATATAATATTAAACCACAAAACTTTATGAGAGTCTTTTATGACTATGGTACTACCAATCCTTATGATGATGCAAGAGCAACAACCGAAATGAATAGTACAAGCAAATTAAGTGTAACTGCAAAGGTCTATTTGACTGATAATGCAGGACATGAACGTAGTTCAGGCAATAATGAACAAGGTTCAACTTCACCTGTCCATAGTGGCGAAGCATATCTAAGTGGAATTGATTATGCTAAATATGTAAAGCATGAGGGATATAAGAAAGAGATTGGCACAAAAGTAGCAGATGGATACGTTTATAGATATAGACAAGTTAAATAATTATGAAAACTATTAAACTCATATTTTCTCGAATTAGTTTTTATTTTCTTTCTAATAAACTAATTTTTATTATGTTTCTTTTAGGTGGAATTGTTTGTTCCACCTCGTTTATATACTTTTATGGGAATCAGCTTTCTACAAAAAAATCTGAAGTCAGTACAGATTCATCTTATTATACATATACATTAAAATTTGATGAACCTGCTTCTTATTATGAAATTAAAAACAGTAGTCTGCTTAATTCTGAAATAATAGAAGATGTTATGGCTGTGCATTACTTATTACTAGATGATTTACCCAAAGAATTTAATAAAAATAATTACATTGATTATTATCTTCGTGTATGTACACAAATAAATAACAAGCATAAATTATTTAGTAAAATGGGACGTTCAGAGTTTTATGATGAAGAAATTAAAAACGGAAAAAATGTAATAATTCTTCCTAACTGTGATGATATCTTTTCATTGGCACAAGGTGATACAGTAACGCTCAGTGGCAGAGAATATGAAGTTATCGGTGTAAATACTTTTATAGACAATTTCTATATTCCTTCTAATACATTTGACAAATGTGGATATTCGATTGATGAGATAACCATATACACAACTGAAAGAATGAGTAGAACAGAAAACAGTCAATTTATAGCCAATCTTCATGCTGAGTTTCCTCAAAGCGATTTAATTGAATCACCGTCTGAATCTTACAAAGCAGCCGATAGTTATTTTATTGGTGATTTTTTCTTAATCATGTGCGAATTTATAATTTCTGCTTTATCTTTTATGTTTTTAATCAAGTTCTTAATCGATAAAAGTAATCTGGAAAATATCATCTATTTAATTGTGGGAGCTACCAAAAGAAAATTATTTTTAATTTTAATTTTAGAAAATATTATCATTTCAGGTATTATTGGAATAATATCTATTGCAATTCACTTAATTACATATAATCAGTTCTTTGTGTATTTTAATGTCTATGAAGGATTGCAATATTCAATTATGGATTATATAATTATTTTTATTAGCATAATAATTCTTTCATGCATTACAGCGATACCATTTATAATTAGTTGTCTAAAAAATTCAATTATAATAAATAAAAATAAATATAATTAGTATTTGGAGTGGAACTAATGAAAACATTAAAATTGATTTTTGAAATTTTTACAAACAATAAAATTACTGCAATAATAATATCTATAATATATATTTTTGTATTATTTATAGCTAATAATTCTTTTGGAATGTATAGATATATTGTATACACAGAAGATATATTCAAAACCACCGAAACGACAGACAGCTTTTACTGTATGCCTAATTTAGTTACTGCAGAAATGGTTAATTCAAGTTCCATGGATCCATGGGGAGATTATATAAATAACGTCGAAAATAATGCAAGAAAATATAAAGCATATGTTCCGTTTACTAAAGTTAAATATTTCAATTCTGATTTTAATGGAGTAAGAATAAAAAGTTATATTTACACAACAGATATGATTGAAAAATATCAATTTAATCTTAAAAATGGCAGTTGGAATAATATGCAAGAGCAAAGTAGTGATTATTTTAATGTTATTGTATCAGGAATTTACTTTGATTATCTAAATATTGGTGATATTGCAGAAATTGAGTTGCCAAATTATTTTGATTCAAGTACAAAAAAAATTAAAATAAAAGTGGCTGGTAAACTTGCTGAACCATATACTGTACCCTCGTTTAATACAAGTGGAACAGATATAAATACATATGATTTGTATCAAAAATTAGAAAATGGTTTAATTTTTGTGGAGTCGAGTCGTTTGACAAAAGTATTTAAAAGTGTGAATAATTGCCCGTTAACTGCCGAAAACTTTATTGCTTCCTATAAATCTAATTCTTCAGAAGCAGAAAGAAAAGAATACCTTAATTATTTTACAAAACAATTTCGTGTTACTGACTATGATAATATTATAAAAAATACAGATAAAGTAATCGCACTTTCTTTTAGAAGAAGATTACCTACTCCTTTATTTATGCTGTCTATTATGACAGTTGCACTTATAAGTATATCAGTTCTTTTTGTAAACAAGAAGATAAGAGAACATTCCATATACTATCTCTGTGGTTGTAACAGAAGAAAAAGCTATTTTATAATTTCTTGTGCTATTGGTTTGATGGGCTTGCTGGGTGGTTTATTGAATATCCTATTTATAGTGAACTATGATTTCTTGACAAGCAACGGAATTATCAATATGTCCGATGGCTTAATATATGACGGTCAGACCGTACTGTTTACTTTGCTTTATGCTTTGGCAGTTTCGGCAGTATCTGTAATTATTTCTATCATGGTTTTCAGAAAGAATTCTCCAATAGAAATATACAGAAAGTATGAATCATAACAAATGAAAGGATATAATGATATGCTTATAAAAACTGAGAATCTTACCAAAAAGTATAAACTTGGCAAAGAAACCTTCGTTGCTCTTGATAAGGCTAATCTTGAGATAGAGGACGGCGAGTTTGTCGCTATACAAGGAACATCTGGTGCAGGTAAATCTACTCTGCTACATATTCTTGGTTGCCTTGATGATGCAGATGATGGAAAATATTATCTTAATGGTGTAGATGTTTTTTCTTTAAATGACCGCAAAACTGCCAAGCTCAGAAATGAAAAGATTGGTTTTGTGCTTCAAGACTTTTCCCTGATAAACCATAAAAAAGTCGGATTTAATGTTATGCTTCCGCTCTATTTTAACCACACTCCAAACCGCCAAATGAAAGAAATGGCTCATAAGGCACTTGAGGCGGTTGGAATAGATAAGCAATTTGATAAAAAAGCAAATCAGCTTTCTGGTGGTCAGCGACAGAGAGTAGCAATAGCAAGAGCAATAGTTAATAATCCATCTGTAATTTTTGCAGATGAACCAACAGGTGCATTGGATTCCAAAACCTCAAAAGAAGTTATGAAACTTTTCAGAGATTTAAATAAAAAAGGCATAGCTGTAATTATTGTTACCCACGATGATGAAGTTGCTGATTGCTGTGATAGAAAAATAATCATAAATGATGGAAAGATTATCTATGATAGCAAAAAAGATTCTAACTATATAAAGAAAGAATAAATTATTACTGTTTAAAAATACATATAACCCTTTTTGATATTAGGGGCTGTGAAGAAATGAAGTTTAAGACTTCATTCTTCGCAGCTCCTTTCAATTTTTGCAAAAAAATCCTTCATCGTCTATTTTGAAGTTTACTGCTCTGAATGGATTGTTGCGATACTTTTGGTCAGTTGTTTCTTTTTTAAACATGAATTTTTCAATGCTGTGTTCCTGACAATATATGTAATTATTGTATGAGCCGTATCCTGCGCCAGCTGTCGGATACTTCGGATAGAAGCCATATATGCTTTTGAACTTTTCCATTAAAGGCTTAAAGCAATTCATATCGCTTCTGAAATGATTGACATCAACTACTGCGATAATATGGTCAGAAACTAATACCGAATCAGAAATATTTATTATTTCTGAAATAAACACTGGAAATCTTCCTTGTTTTGGACTATAATTAATCGTGGTGTTCTTCACAAACTTATTACACCACAAAAGGCACATAACCGAAAGTGATAACGGTTATGTGCCTTCTTGTTTTTGCAAGATTGTTTTTTCACAGCCCATTAAAATTCTCTTGTTAGCAACATTAGTAAAAAAAGTGGGGCGAACAAGGCTCGCATATTTGAGTATAAATGAATGTTAGGTTTTGTCCAAAGGTATTTCGCTTTCTGCGGAGAGCGACCAAAAACTCTGCCTTTGGAAACTGCAAGCTTTTAGTTTCTTAGGAAATTTAGTTCATTAGAAATCTTTTCGACTGTGTCAATAAACTTCTCTTATAAAAGTGTTATGTGAGAATTGTAGTATTTCGGTAAAGTATAACCTCTGATTATGAAAAAACACACGCAGTCCATTCTTGAAACTGCGTGTGCAAAATTACTAGTTATAAATTATTATTAAAAAATAGTTTCTATGACTTTTAGAGAAGATTCTGGGGAATATTGAAAACGGTCTATGTGTGTACCTTGATAAAAATATTCTGGTAGTGTAGGTGTTCTGTCACTCATAAAGGCGTCAATTATTATAAGCTTAATTTTCATTCGTGAGGGTATAATATTTTTTATGTAAACACTCGCTTGTTGTCCTACTTCAATATTTGCATGAGTTTCGGCAAGCCCAGCAAGATTCGGTGCAAGCTCTACAAATGCTCCGTAATCCTCAACAGAGCGAATTACTCCCGCAACAGTTTCACCTATAGAGAATTGCTCTGCATTTTCCTCCCAAGTACCCAAAAGTTCCTTGTGGCTAAGAGTTATTCTACCGTTATCCTTATTCTTGATTATAGTTCGAATATCCATTCCAACAGAGAACCGCTCTTTTGGGTGGTCTATTCTCGAAACAGAAATAGAATCAATAGGCAAGAGCGATACTATTCCACAGCCGATGTCCGCAAATGCTCCAAATGAATCAAGATGTGTAATTTTTGCGTTAATAATATCACCAGGAATAAGTTTGTTAATATAATTCTGCATACAGCGTTCCTGTGCGGCTCGTCTTGAAAGTATCGGAATAAGATTGCCGTCAGAACCTTTCATAAAGTCCTCAACAATAAAGCACACAGGCTTATTTACTCGTGAAATAATCGCAATATCCCTTACAGTGCCTTCTTTTATTCCGATAGCTCCCTCCTCACGAGGGATAATTCCTCTTATTGAGCCAAGCTCGACTATAAGATTATGCGAAGAATCGCAAACAATGGCTCTTGCCTCAAGCATAGTACCTTCTTGCTGTGCGTCCATAAGACCTTGCAGAGAACTTATCTGAAATTTGTTTTCGGTCTTGCTCATAAGCTTGCCTTCGGGATAATATTCTATCATTTTAGGCTTCATTCCTTTCGTGCGGATTATATTAAAAATTTGCTTTCCGCTTACTGCTTTCCTCACATTATATGAGTGCATATTTTTATATATTCCACTAAAACATCAACAAATTATTTTATACTTGCTTTATTCGGCGAGTTGGGATAGAATATATATCAAGGAAATTGTAAAAATATTACTATGGTAATGCCATAATTCAGAAAGGAACTAATTATGAAAAATAAAAGAATAAAAACTATAATAGCTCTTGCTATGATTGCCGCAGCCGTTGCAACAGGCTGTTCAAGCAACGGTTCTACTTCAAAGACTGAAAGCACTTCTTCAGCTTCAAGCTCAACAACAGAATCAAGCAAAGAAACAACAAGTTCTACAAGCTCAACAGATTCATCAGCTATTATCAATAAAGTATTTGTTGAACCAACTGTTTATGATGATAAGGAACACGAAGTCGGTTATCAGCTTGAAAAACCAAAGGTAGGTGATACTGTAGCTATTATGGAGACCTCTGAGGGTACAATTAAGATAAGATTCTTTCCAGAGGCAGCACCTAAGGCTGTTGAGAACTTCGTAACTCACGCAAAAGATGGCTATTATAATGGACTTACCTTCCATAGAGTTATCAAGGACTTTATGATTCAGGGCGGAGACCCTCTTGGTAACGGTACAGGCGGAGAAAGTATATACGGAAAGAGTTTTGAGGACGAATTCTCAAATAAGCTCTTTAACATTCGTGGTTCTCTCTCTATGGCTAATTCTGGTCCTGATACTAACGGGAGCCAATTCTTCATCAATCAGAAAGACAATTCCACAAAATTCGATTGGGATAGCCTCTCAAGCAATTTTGAACAATATAAATCTGTTGTGTCAAGTCAATGGGAAAACTATAAAAAGAGTTATCTTGAAACAACATCAGGTAGTGAAGATGATATTCTTACAAGCTATCGTACAGCACTTGCTTCAACCTACGGAAATATAACCGATATGACAAAGGTTACAGATGCTATAAAGAAACTCTATGACGATAACGGTGGAAACATCAATCTTGATGGTGCTTTCAATAATCTTGATAGAGGACACACTGTTTTTGGACAAGTGTATGAGGGAATGGATATTGTTGATAAGATTGCATCAGTAGATGTTGACGATAGCAATAAGCCAAAGAAAGATGTAACAATTAAATCAATCACTATTGAGGAATATAAGGACTGATTTGATATAAAATAAATCTCATAAGGAGGATTTTAAAATTATGAGTAATGTACTTCACCCAGTTGTAACAGAATTTGAAAGACTGCTTAACAGCGACGAAATTCTAATGGCAGATTTTTATGCAGACCGTTGTGGTCCTTGCAGAATGCTTGCACCGATTATCGAAGAAATCGCAGACGAATATGATGGCAAGGTTACTGTTGTAAAGATAGATGTTGATGGTGACGGCAGAGAGCTTGCATATAAGTTTGGAATATCAAGTATACCAACAGTTATGTTCTTTAAAGATGGCTCTGAATATACAAGAGAAATAGGCTATATGCCAAAGGAACATTACACTGCAATTCTTGAGGATATGCAATAATTTCATAATAAAATACGCTATAACTCAAATAGAAGAGTTATGGCGTATTTTTACTTGAATTGTATAGAGATTTATAATATTAAATATTTTATAGCATTAACCATTCTTAAATAAGCATTTGGCTGAAGATGACAACCATCAGGAGAATCGTCTTCATCAAGAAAACCATATTCATTCTTGAGATAGCTATTAACATTAAGATAGCTTGCATTATGTTCTTTTGCAACCTTTTGTATAAGCTTATTGAATTTTGCAATAGCTTCACTATTCATACCGTCTTCACCTTTAGCTTCAAGACTTTGAGTTATTGGAGTAATAGATAATAAGTATATTTTTGCATCAGGTAATTTTGAGTGTATTTCATCAACAAGCTCGGCATAATCATCTGTAAAAATATCGGGATATGACCAACCAACTTCATTCATACCAAACATTATAAAAATTGTTTTATAGTCTTTGGATAACATTTCATCAAGCATAGGCTTTTTGTGTTTATCAAGCTTTTGGTCGAAAACAGTTGCAACATTCATTCCGATATATGAATAAACATCAGCATTATCTACCAGTTTATATTCATCTAAATCTCCAAAAAGAGAATTACCTAAAAAAGCATAATTACTATCAAAAGTTATATTTGTTTCTGGAATTTTAGTTTTGTTGCTTACACTATCCGCAGAAAGTTTATCATGTTTAGATTCAGCTTTGGATTCTAGATTAGGTTCAGCATTAGAACTTATTTTAGATTCGGCTTTGGATTCTAGATTAGATTCGGCATTAGAACTCATTTTAGATTCGGCTTTGGATTCTAGATTAGGTTCAGCATTAGAACTCATTTTAGATTCAGTTTTGGATTGGATTTTACTACTTGTTTCAGTATTTTCCTTTCCGCAACCAACAAATGAAAGTAATATAGATATTGCAAAAACTACTGCAAATGATTTCTTCATTAATATACACACCTTTATTTAAATTCTCTTAAAAAATTATACACCTACTCTCATGATAAATCAACAGATAAAGAGATAATAAGAGTTGTGTAAAAATTTAATATTTAATATTTAATATTGCTTAATAAAAAATTCTAAAGTAATAAATCATTCAGCATTTATACAATAAGCTATTTTGAAAAAGATAAAAATGTACAAGTAACGGCTCTTTTTAATATGAAATTTATACTGCATATTGTGCTTTTATTCTATAAAATGGCAATAAATTTCTTGACTTAGACTAAATAAAATATTATAATGTTATCAACGACAAAAAAGCAAAAGTTTCGTTAATATTTTTTGCTTTAATTAATAAGGAGTGTTCATAATGCAACAAATAGTATGCCCTAAGTGTAAAGCCCGAGTGGATGCAAGTCTTAATTTCTGCCCTGGGTGTGGTTCAGCTCTTCCTTTACCTAATTCTCGTGGTGGAAATTCTGGCGAAAAGCTAACTCAGGTTAACCAGCAACATGTAGCTAATGCTATTCTTAATGAAGGAAAAAAGAAAGAGAATCCTAAGGTTTCATTGGCTGTGGGTGTTATTACAGCAGTTCTTGTTATAGGTGTTATAGCATATCTTATTATTAGTGCTGGCGGTTCATCGTCTGCAACTCCAACAGTTGCAGATTCTATTAATGCAAGTAATGTCGAATCTTCAAATCAGGTTCCTGAATCTTCAGATTCAGCTATTGTTCCAACAACTGAAAGTTCCCAAGAATCAACATCAGAGAATTCAACAGAGGTTTCAGAAGAAAATCCTGAAGAAAGTATGGCAGAACCTGTTGCTTCAGAAGTGGTTATTACAGCTGAAAAGCCAGATGACTGGTCAGATATATATGTATATGTTTATACAGATGATATGTTTAAGAATGCAAACTGGCCAGGTGAAATTATGACAGCTAATGGAGATGGCACATATTCTTACGCTATTTCAAGTTCATTTGCTGATAAGAATACATTTCTCGTCTTCTCAACATCACAGCTTAACAAAGGTGCTAAGTTGTCAAAGCAGTTCCCTTATATGAGCGACAATGGATATAGTCTTAGTGAAAAGAATACTTTCACAGTAAGCGATTTTGAAACTTATGCAAATGAGAAAGCTAATAAGTAAAATTGAATAAAAACACACATAATGCTGACTTCGTTTTTCAAGCGGAGTCAGTTTTGTTTTTACATTTAACACAATATTTGTTATAAAAATTGATATATTCGGATATAAGAAGTAAGATTCATTATATCTTGTTTGTTTCTGTGTGTATCTTATATTATTTTTAGTATATTTATTCATTAACATTCTATTTACTTATTAAAAAATTCTGAATTTTTTGCTACCTATTCTTGAAATGTTATTAAATTTTTTGTAATATGTTTTATTAGATAATAAAATTAAGAGGTAAAATATGATAGTAATTTTATGCTTAGATGATAAAAAAGGAATGATGTTTAATAATCGCAGGCAGAGTAAAGATAAATTTGTTATTCAAGATATTTTAAAGCTTGTAGACGGAAAGAAACTTTTTATCAGCTCGTATTCTGAAAGCCTTTTTCAGGGCTTAGAATCTAAATTGATTATTGATGATAATTTCTTAAACAATGCAGCTGAAGAAGATTATTGCTTTGTTGAGAATAATAATTTAAAAGATTTTTCTGAGAAAATAGAAAAAATCATAGTATATAAATGGAATAGAATATATCCAAGTGATTTGAAACTGGAAATTACTATTCAAGACTGGAATTTAATAGGTAGATTTGAATTTGTGGGAAATTCACATGATAAAATTACAAGAGAGGTTTATGTAAAATGAGAAAAAGATTTATTTCGTTAGCTTTGTTAGTAATATTCTGTTTTAGTGTAAGTGCCTGCTCTTTTAAAGATGAAAGTGTGGTTTCTTCAAAATCTATTTCGGTTTCTGATATACCAGAATATAGCAATTCCGCTTACATAAAGATAGATAATAATATTCCATCGTTTAAAGACTCTGAGATGACAACAAAATCTTTTGAGAAATACAGTGAGCTTGACAATCTAGGAAGATGCTCTGTTGCATATGCTTGTGTTGGTAAAGATATTATGCCAGCAGAAAAAAGAGGGACGATAGGTTCAGTTAAGCCGTCCGGTTGGCATACTGTTAAATATGATTGCATTGATGGCAAATATTTATATAATCGTTGCCATTTAATTGGTTATCAGCTTACTGGTGAAAATGCAAATATTAAAAATCTTATTACTGGAACAAGATATTTAAATGTAGAGGGAATGTTACCGTTTGAAAATATGGTAGCTGACTATGTAAAAGAAACTGATAATCATGTACTTTATAGAGTAACTCCGATATTTGAGAGAGATAACCTTCTTGTGTCTGGTGTACAAATGGAGGCTAAATCTGTTGAAGATAATGGCGATGGAATAAGCTTCAATGTTTATTGCTATAATGTTCAGCCTGACATTGTAATAGATTATAAAACAGGTGAAAGCTGGGAAGTAGGAAATGAAAAATCTATATCTGAATCAGATACTAGAACTTACATATTGAATACAAATACTAAAAAATTTCATTTAAAAAGCTGTTCGTCTGCAAAAAATCTTCCAGATAAGAATAGGGAAGAGTATAGCGGAAATAGAAATGATTTAATCTCTAAAGGTTATGAACCTTGTAAAAAATGTAACCCTTAATATAAAAAATTAACTCTCAGATTACGAATCTGGGAGTTTTATTGTATATAATTGCCAATAAAAGCTTAAAAAGTATATTACTTTTGTGATATAAATAACGAAATTGTTAAAAAATATTTCAAAAGGTTGCAAATTTGTTACAAATAAGATATAATCGTAACATAAGTTAAATATTCTGAATTGATTTCAAACAATAAAACCGATTTTGGAGGTTAATTACTTATGTCGTTTATCCAATTATCACGAAAAAGAATTTTAGCAATTGTAATTGCTTTTTCTATTTTAATTATTTCAATAATAGTCCCACCATATGTTTCTGCTGCAAATAATGTACCAAGTAATATGTTAAATAATGTATTTCTTAATGCACTTGAATATACAGGCTATGATGTTCAAAGGCAAATTTCTAATGGAACAATTTATAGAAACTATGGTTCAAGTGGAACACCAAATAGTGTTACAAGTAACATTCCATATAGTCTTAGTGCTATAGCAAGTGGCCTTGAAACGACAAACTCAGGTAAACCTAATATAAGACATTTTGAAAATTATGGTTTATGTTGTGGTTCATATGTTAGTTATGTTTATTATAACTATCTTCCTAATGTAGCAAAAATAAGTACATCAAATCTTGCACAGCCTTATAGCAAGTGTAGTGTGGAAAGCTGGGAAACAGCTATAAGAAAGTGGATTGATAATGGTACTGGCAAAAACATAGGATTCACACAGAATAGTAACGGTTCTTTGAAAACATCTTCTGATATTCCGATAGGTTCAGTTGTTATTTTCAAAAGTAGTAGTTATCGTTATGCACATGTTGCAGTTTATGCTGGCTATTATAATGGAAAACATTTTATAACACACTGTGGTGGCGATGAAGGTCCTTGTATTCAAGCAATAGATAGTCTTTATCTCTATGCTGGACAGAGTGTAAAGCTTATAGTTGCACCAAACTTATATAATAATGTTAAGCTTAATAAATCAAGTCTTACTCTTGGAAAAGGCGAGTCTTATACAATTAAAGCAAATGGTAATGCAACTTGGTCATCGAGTAATACAAATATTCTTACAGTTCGCAATGGAAAGATTACAGCTAAGAATACAGGCACAGCTATGATAGTAGCAAAAGGCTTGAATGGCTCAAAAGCAAATTGTATGGTTACTGTAAGAAATGCTCCGAATTCTATATCATTAAATAAAACAAATCTTACTTTAGGAATTGGTGAAACTTACGATTTAGATAGCAGGTTACCAAAGAATACAGCATCGTTTAGTGTTAAATATAGCTCAGATAATAGTTCTACTGCAAGTGTTGTTTCAGCAGGAGGCTTAGTTACAGCTAAAAAAGAAGGTACAGCAACGATTACAGCTACAACTTATAATGGCAAAAAGGTAAATTGTACAGTTACAGTTAAAAAAGCTCCAAAGACTATGAGCCTTAACAAAACTAAAATCACTTTGGGAGTAGGGGAAACCTATGACCTTGATAGCTATTTGCCAAGCGGAACAGCTGCACACAGCATAAAATACACTTCAAATAATAGTAACTTAGTAAGTGTTGTTTCGGCTGGAGGCTTAGTTACAGCTAAAAAAGAAGGTGTAGCTAATATTACAGCGATAGCCTATAATGGCGTAAAGGTTCAATGTACTGTCACTGTTAAGAAAGAGCCTAAAAAACTTTCACTTAATAATACAGAACTTGAATTAAATGTAGGAGAAAAGTTTGACCTTGATAGTGCAGTACCAAATGGAACTGCTGCATATCATGTATATTATTCTTCAAATAATTCAAACACAGCAAGTGTTGCAAAATATGGTGGTTTAGTAACTGCTATGAAAAAGGGTGAGGCTAAAATCACAGCTGAGGCTTATAACGGAGTTAAGATTACTTGCTATGTAAATGTAGTTGATAATATTGATTCAGAAATAGGGTAAACATAGTTCGCATTTTTAAACAAATATTTAGGCAAACTAAAATGGCATAGATTTTAAAATCTATGCCATTATTTATGTATTTTTATGTATTCAGTATTTTAAAAATTAGATGCTGATTTCGTGAGCAATATTGAAGAGCTTTGTATTGAACTGCTTCTTCATTGCAAGAGCCTCTGAAATATCATAATCAACAATGTGATTATCCTTCATTACAACAACTCTATTGCTTTGACCTTCTTCAAGAAGTTCAACAGCTCTATAACCCATACGGCTTGCAACAACTCTATCTCTGAGAGTTGGAGAGCCACCACGCTGAACATGACCAAGAACAGTTCCTCTTGTTTCAATTCCTGTCTGAGCTTCGATTTCCTTAACGATACCATCAATACCGCCAATACCCTCAGCTACAACGATGATGAAATGCTTTTTGCCTGTTTCACGATTCTTGAGAAGAACATCAATAACATCTTTCTTAAGGTCATAAGGAACTTCAGGAACAAGGATAGCACTTGCACCGATAGCAATACCAACCTCAAGAGCAATATCTCCACATCTTCTGCCCATAACCTCAACAACACTACATCTGTCATGAGATTGTGCAGTATCACGAATTTTATCAATCATTTCCATAGCTGTATTCATAGCTGTATCGAAACCGATTGTATAATCACTACTAGAAATATCGTTATCAATAGTACCAGGAACACCTATACATGGAATACCTTCGCCTGTAAGGTCTCTTGCACCTCTGAATGAACCGTCACCACCAATAACAACAACACCATCAATGCCAAGTTTTCTGCAGTTATCAGCAGCCTTTTTTACGCCTTCCTTAGTATTAAACTCTGGACTTCTTGCTGTATAAAGAACAGTACCACCCTTGCTTAAAATATCGGAAACACTTCTAAGATTCATTTCAAATACATCGCCGTTAAGAAGGCCATTATAGCCTCTACGAACACCATAAACTTTAATACCCTTACTTAAAGCAGCTCTTGCAACCGCTCTTACAGCTGCATTCATGCCTGGAGCATCGCCGCCACTTGTCAATACTGCAATGGTCTTTGCCATTATCAAAACCTCCAATTTCAGATAAAAAATTACCTACTCATATTATAATACACCTTGATGTAAATAATCAAGTACATAATCAATAAATTTACAAAAAAAACAGACAAATTTAATTTTATATACTTCTGAATATATTTATAATTGCTTTGGAATTATGATATTTATTGGATTTTTGAAAATTGAAGATATTTTTAGACAATTTCATACAAATATTCATTTACAGCTTTCCCCTTGCATAAGGAGAAAACTCGTTATATAATATTGTTTATAAAGAATAGGTATTACCTATAATAAATCAAATTGTAGTCTTTAATTTATTTATGAAAATACCAACTAAAATATAGAAAGGGGTTTGTATGAAAAGAATTTTTGATTCTATCTGGAATTATATAAAAAAAACAGATAAATGGTTTTGGATTTTAACAATGAGTGCATCTATATACGGCTTTCTTTTAATTTATAGTCAGCAAAGAAGTGGTGGTACTAACTTTCTTAAAACTCAGATTATAGCCGTTGGAATAGGATATATCGTTGCTGTGTTCATATCTTGTATAGATTATAGATTCTATGGTAAGGTATGGTGGATTTTTGCGGGTGTAGCACTTTCACTGACAATACTTGTATTTTTTATTGGTATACAGATTGCAGGAACTGATGATGTGGGTTGGATTAAAATTGGAAGTATAACATTTCAGCCGTCCGAACTAACTAAAATATGCTTTATTATAACATTTGCTAAACATATTTCGGTTTTAGTTAAATATGATAAGCTAAGAAGCTTTTTCGGTGTCATGACACTTGTATTTCATGCAGCAATACCTATTTTACTCATTCATATGCAAGGTGATGATGGAACCGCACTTATATTTGGTTTTATGTTTTTGATAATGACCTTTGCAGCAGGTGTTCAGCTTAGATATTTTATATCATTTTTATTAGTAATATGCGTATCCGCTCCTTTATTTTATACTAAGATTATGAATGATGACCAACGAAACAGATTGTTAGTGCTATTTAACCTTGATGATAATAGCTTAACAACTTATGGTTGGCAACAATATCAAGGCAAGGTTTCTATTGCATCAGGTGGTCTTTTTGGCGAAGGATATATGAATGGTCCGAGAGTTGCAAAAGATATTGTTCCATATCAGGAGAATGATTTTATCTTCACTGTTGCTGGTGAAGAGTTTGGATTCATTGGCTGTACAATTCTTTTGCTGATACTACTTTTTATTGTTATAAAAACTATGAGAGATGCACATCTTGCTGATGATACATTTGGCAAAATGATTTGTTACGGTTTCTTCTCAATTATTGCTACTCAAACCGTTATAAATATAGGAATGGTTCTTGGAATTTTTCCAGTTGTTGGAATAACACTTCCTTTCTTTAGTTCTGGAGGAACATCTGTTATGTGCCTATACTTTGGAGTAGGACTTGTACAAAGTGTATATATGCACCGAGAAAATAGTCATTCATTGAGCAAACTTCATAGAAACCAAGTTTAATACTTAAATAGTAAAACAGGTACAACTCATTTTAGGGTTGTACCTGTTTTTAATTGTATTATTATTTATTATCCCAAAGCACTACATTTCCGTTTTCAAGCGTTTTTTTCATATCAATTATTCGCTGGTTACTTGAGCCTCTAAAACATAGTGAAATATCATAAAGACTTTCTATAAAAGGACCATCAACTAAAACATCTATATTTGCAAGAAGTTCATCTGTAACTTCGCATCTCCAATAGCCTTCTTTTTGTAATTCATTTTCAAGTGTACAACCGGTATAGAACCATATTGTCTTATTAGGCAATTCTTTTCTGATACGCTTTATGAATGGCAAAATTTCTCTTTGATTTCTGACTTCAAAAGGTTCTCCGCCAAGCACTGTTAAACCATTTATATAAGACTTTGAAAGTGATTCTATAATTTCATCTTCTGTTTCTTTTGTAAATGGATTGCCGTAATTGAAATCCCATGTTTCACTATTGAAACAATTCTTGCAATGTCTTGTACAACCTGAAACGAAAAGTGAAACTCTAATTCCTATACCGTTTGCAATGTCGGTTTTTTTTATATTGCCATAATTCAAAGCCATCACCACTTTTAAAGTATTATAGATAAATTATAGCACATTCAGTTAAAAAAATAAAGCAATTTATTTGACATATATAGTTTACAAGAGGTACGCAAGTATCATCAGTTGCATCAGATTTTATATGCTCTACTTTTTTACTTTTTATCTGTGAACTCTTTTTCTACCACAACCTTTATTAGATAGTCTCTTTTTGTAGATAAGTGTTCTTTAAATAATTTTATAAAGTTTTTTTTATTATTCTACATTTTTATCATATATGATTTTCAAACCTTTTAAAAGTAAGTCGTTATCGAATATGATTTTGTGCTTACAGAATGGAATTATTGTTTCTGAAAGACCACCAGTTGCAACTATTGTTGCTGTCTTACCAAGTTCTTCCTCAAAGCGGTCAATCATACCATCAATCATAGAGGCATTACCATAGAGAATACCACTTTTCATACTATCGGCCGTATTAGAGCCAATTACCTTTTTAGGCTTGGTAAGACTTATTCCAGAAAGATTAGATGCCATTTGAGTGAGGGCATCAAGAGAAATTTTTACTCCTGGATATATTATTCCGCCAAGATGTTCACCGCGCTCATTTATTGCGCAGAAAGTAGTTGCGGTACCCATATCAATGACAATTATAGGCTTTGGATATTGTGCAATAGCTGCAACAGCACCAACAACTCTATCACTGCCAAGCTGTGCAGGATTATCAAGCTTTATATTAAGACCAGTTTTTATTCCAGGACCAACAACTAAAGGCCCATGAGAAGTCACAGCTTTAACTGCACCATAAACTGCATTATTTATTGCTGGAACAACGCTTGAAATAATTGCACCATCAATTTTTTCAGGATCTATTTTATGAAGCTTAAGAATATTATTTATACTAATTGCGTATTCGTCTTGTGTAGCCTGTTTGTTTGTTGTAATGCGTGAAACAAACAGTATTTTTTCTTCAATGCAGCCAAGAACTATATTTGTATTTCCAATATCAATAGCAAGTATCATTATTTTTCATTTCCTTTTTCTAAAATATCGACTTCAAGTCTGTTATATGGAATGGTAATTTTACGCTCATCAAATGAATATTTGACTTTTTCAGGGATATAATATCGCAATGCCCAGTAATCTTCTGGACGACACCAAACCTTTACAATAAGATTTATTCCGCTCTCGCCGTGACTATCTACACCTACAACAGGAGGTTCAGGTTCAGAAAGAATCCTATTATCTGAATTTATTATTTCCATAATGGCATCTCTCGCTTCAACAATGCTATCATTATAGGATATAGAAAATGGCAAATCAAGTCTGCGACAACCTTCAACATTATAATTTATTACATTATTTGAGGTTACACGAGAATTTGGAAGTATAATTTCTTTTCCGTCAAAGGAAATCAAAGTGGTATACATCATTTCGATTTTATGTACAGTACCCTCTAAACCCTCTGTTGAAAGGTAATCGCCAACTTTGAAAGGCTTGTTTATAATAATAAGAACGCCACTCGCAATATTTGCCATACTATCTTTTAGGGCAAGACCTATCGCAACAGTAGCAGTGCCTATAACAGTTATAATAGAGGTCATATCAATTCCGAGAGTACCTAAAGCACAAATTATTATAAGAATTTTTAAAACAACACTTATCATAGAGCCTAAGAATGATTTTACAGTTGGCTCAACCTTGCCTTTTTTCATTGTTTTCATAATAAGCTTAGTTATGTACTTTGCTAATAAAAAGCCTACACCTACAATGATTATTGAAGTTATAAGCTTTGGTAAAAAAGCAAGTATCCAATCGCCTGCGGCGTGTAACCACTTATCAAGCTGACTTAGTTGTTGTTCTATGTTTTCCTCTGATATGGTATTATCAAGAAAATTCATATAATATCTCCTTTCATTATTTTAACTGAACATAAAAATTATATCACCTTTCAAATAAAAATCAATAGCTATGAAATTCAGTATATCTATTGTTTTTCGATGCTGATTTTTGTTATAATATTATTATGATTATACATAAAAAGGAAGAATGGAGTAATGAACGAAAAAGAAATTTCAGAAATCAGAAGAAGATTTCGTCATGATAAAAGTAATATACAGAAAATTCGTGGCTGTTATGTAAATGAAAAGGGAGAGATTATTTCAGAATTTGACCAGTCGCTTTCTCTTATGTCGGAGGCTGACAGCGAATCTCTGCTTAAAATTATCAAAAGAACTCTTTCAGGTTCAATAGGTAAAAATCTTATTGATATAGAATTTACCACTCAACAGGTTTGTGACAGTGAAGAACATAAATTACTTATGGATTTGCGTGAAACTGAACTTGAAAATGATGATTTAGTTCAACAGTTATATGAAAAAATCATAAAGACAATTAAGTTTGATGGTAATTATCTTATATTACTCGCCTTTGATAAATATGATATACCTGTTATCAGAAAGGATGGTTTTGGCAAAGAGGACGAATCTGATGAAATATTTGCTTATTATCTTTGCAGTATTTGTCCTGTTAAACAGATAAAGTCCGCACTTGGATTTTACGCAAGCGAAAATGAATTCAGAAATATAAGACAGGATTATGTAGTTTCTGCTCCTGAACTTGGCTTTATGTTTCCTGCATTTGACGATAGAAGTGCTAATATTTATAATGCACTTTACTATACTAAAAATACAAGTGAAAATCATAATGATTTTACAGACGCAATTTTTCATACTGAACCGCCTATGCCCGCAACTATTCAGATGGAAACCTTTCAAAATGTTATTGCTGAATCAGTTGAGGAAGATTGTAGTTTTGATTTTATGCAGGCGGTTCACACAACCTTTACTGAAATGGTTGATGAACATAAGGAGTATAAAAAAGAAGAGCCACTTGTGCTTACAAAAAGTACAATTAAAGATGTATTCAAGGCTTGTGGTGCGTCACCTGAACATATAGAGGCTTTTGAAGAAAAGTTTGATGAAAGTTTTGGCGAAGAGGCTCAGATAACACCAACCAATATTGTAGACACCAAACATTTTGAAATAAAGACAGCTGATGTTAAAATTCAAGTCAGTCCAGATAGAAGTCATCTTATTGAAACAAAGATTATAGATGGCACAAAGTACATAATGATTCGTGCAGAAGGTGGAGTAGAAGTAAACGGAGTTAATATCCACTTTGATGAAAAGAATACAGATAATGTAGAAACTGAATAAATTTAAAATATGCACTTCTATACAAGCCCCCTTTAGCATAAATATTACAAAGGGGTGATTAAGCTTGGAAAAGTTAAAAGCGTATTTGATTTATTCGTCAACTTTAATAGGAATATTTTTGTTTGTGTTCCTTGTTTTCAATGCGTTTGAAAAGGTTGCTGATGAAGCAGTTTCTGCAGAGATTTCTGAAAAAGAGCTAATCGTGGTTATTGATGCGGGTCATGGCGGTGAGGATAGCGGAGCTGTGGCAAATTCTGTTCTTGAAAAGGATATAAACCTTGAAATCGCCTTGAAACTCAGAGATATGCTCAAAGCTTCTGGAATAGAAGTTAAGATGATTCGTGAAAGCGATGTTTCTATATATGACACAGCCTCAGGAACTATTCGAGAAAGAAAAGTTTCTGATTTGAAAAATCGTGTAAAAATCGTAAATAATAATAAAAAGAATATTCTTGTAAGTATACATCAAAATAAATTTGAGCAGAGTAAGTATAGTGGTGCTCAGATGTTTTATTCAGCTAATAATGATAAAAGTCAGATTCTTGCAGAAAATATTCGCAAGTCTATTACTGGATTGATTCAACCAGAAAACAAGCGAGAGCTTAAAAAGGGCGGAAGTGATATTTACTTATTAAATAAGGCGACTGTGCCAGCAGTAATTGTTGAGTGTGGTTTTATTTCAAATGAGGAAGAAGCTAAAAATCTTTCAAATGAGGAATATCAAAGTAAGATGGCTTTTGCGATATGTTGCGGAATTTTGGAATATAAAAATAAAAACTAAGTTAAGGTGATAAATTTGGCAGGAAAAGTTAAAAGCTTATATGTTTGCTCGGAATGTGGCTATGAAACTGCAAAATGGCTTGGAAAATGCCCATCTTGCGGTGAATGGAATACCCTTAATGAAGAAATTCGTGAAACTACTAAATCTGGTGTAGTTAAGCCTGAAAAGCGTATGTCTTCGTCATATTCTAAGCCTTTGAGGATAAATGAGATTTCAACAGATGATGAGCAGAGATATTTTACAGGCTCAAAAGAGCTTGACAGAGTTCTTGGTGGAGGAATTGTAAAGGGTTCTCTTGTTTTGCTTGGTGGCGACCCTGGCATAGGTAAATCGACCATTCTTTTGCAAATATGTAATCATCTTGGCAGAATGTTAAAGATACTATATATTTCAGGTGAAGAATCACGCAGACAAATTAAGCTTCGTGCTATGCGTCTTAATGTTGATAGCGATAATCTTTATGTTCTGACTGAAACTGATGTAGAAGTTGCCGCTGAATATATTCGCTCGGAAAAGCCTGACCTTGTAATGATAGATTCAATACAAACTATGAATTTTACAGAGCTAAGTTCATCTCCTGGAAGTGTTACACAGGTAAGAGAGTGTACTAATATTCTTATGCGAACAGCTAAGACTCTTGATATTCCTGTGATTATAGTTGGTCATGTGAATAAAGACGGTGCCATAGCAGGACCTAAGGTTCTTGAACATATTGTTGATGCAGTTCTCTATTTTGAGGGCGATAAGCAGATGTCATATCGTATTCTTAGAGCTGTAAAAAATCGTTATGGCTCAACTAACGAAATAGGTGTCTTTAGTATGGGAGATAGGGGACTCTCCGAAGTTGAAAATCCATCGCTTATGCTGCTTTCAGGCAGACCTAAAAATGTTTCTGGAACTTGTGTTGCTTGTGTTATGGAGGGTTCTCGCCCGATTCTTGCAGAAATTCAAGGCTTAGCCACAACAACGGGTTTCGGTAATCCAAGAAGAATGAGTACAGGTTTTGATTATAACAGAATGTCACTCCTGCTTGCTGTGCTTGAAAAGAGAGCGGGATTCTATTTTGCAAATCTTGACACATATATAAATGTTGTTGGTGGATTAAGACTTGATGAGCCAGCAGCAGATTTAGCTGTTTCTATGGCATTGGTAAGTAGCTTGAAGGATATAGTTATTCCTGATGATATGCTTGCATTCGGAGAAATTGGACTTGCCGGGGAGATTCGTTCAGTATCACACGCTGAAGAGCGTGTAAAAGAGGCGGCAAGGCTTGGCTTTAAAAAGTGTATCGTACCTAAACATAACCTTGATTCTATAAAACTTTCAAAGGATTTAAATATTAAAGTTATTGGTGTCAGCACTGTTCGTGAAGCCTTTGGCGCAATCTGTTCTTGAATTTAAATTATTATCAGGACAAATTTTATATATACAAGAATCTTTTGTATTGTTCGTAACAAAAGACGATAGTTCGAGATGACAATATCCGTCAATTTGATAAATACAATTATCACTGCAAGGTATTATAGCCATAAAATTACCTCCTTAATCATAGGATATTGCATTTTGGTGATATTATTCAGAATTTGATTACAAATTATAAAAAATATATAGAACTTTATGCCTAAAAAGTAAATTAAAACCTCCTAAGAATTTGAACAAGTCCGTAAAAAATGGACAATAGAATATCTTAGGAGGTTTTAATTATTTTTCAGCAGTAACTTTTTGTGTATCGGTATTTTCTTTATTTATAGGTTTAAATATTTTCTTAATAATATGCACACCATCATATTTTAATTTGAATTGTATTCGTCCCATAAATGTATTTCCGCAATGCTTACAAGCGAAAGGTGCAATAAATGATTTACACGAAAATTTCCATGGCTTTTTTCGTTTAGCTCTATAACCGCAAGGACAAGTAAAATACATTTCTTTTTTATCAATAAGAGGGTTATTGAGGTCACAAAGAATAGTATTTTTAAATGTAAGCTTACGATAAAACTCATCATTAAATTTTTGTATATGAGAAAGTAAGATAGGGTAGGAATATAAATTCTTAAAGCACTCATAGGCAATTATGCTATCATCTAAAGCTCTATGATGAGAAATATTATCTAAGCTTATTTCTAAAAGTTCTGTGGCTGTAGTTAAGCCCATTTGCTTACCTGCACTTTTTTCATTGTTTTTTATGTTCTTTTGTATTAGCATATCCTCACAATAATCCTGAAGATTTGTATAGTTATCTATAAAATACAATCTATCATCTTGAAGAAAATATTTTGTATTTTCCATGAGAACATAAATATCAGTAATGCCCCAAGTCATCAGCACTGAATCGCCAAGAAATTTTCTGAAACCACTTAATGCGTGAGTGTAAGTACAGCCATTTTCTACATCTTCATCAGTTATATGTGTGAGTGTAGTAATCTTTTCATTTAGCTTTTTACCAATTTGAGGTCTTACAAGGGCAGAAAAAGTATCAATTATCTCTAAATCCGAATTAACCTTAATAGCACCGAATTCAACTATTTCATTTATAAAACCCTTAAGTTTTTTGCTATAACTCGGATTCCATTCCAAATCCAATATGACGAAGTTCATTTAGTTTATCAGCCTTTGCTTGCTTTTTTCATTCTCTGCTCTTTATTGAGAATTGTTTTTCGCATTCTGATAGATTTTGGCGTTACTTCTACAAGCTCATCGTCAGTAATAAATTCAAGTGACTGCTCAAGGCTGAGAATTGTAGGTGGTGTAAGTTTAAGTGCGTCATCAGAACCAGAAGCACGAGTATTTGTGATATGCTTTTTCTTGCAGACATTAACAACAATATCATCGCTCTTAGGGCTTGCTCCAACAATCATACCCTCGTAAACATCAACACCAGGCCCAACAAACAAACGGCCTCTATCCTGAGCAGCAAATAAGCCATAACCTGTTGTAGTACCTGTTTCGTGAGCAATAAGAGAACCTTGAGCTCTTTGCTGAATGTCACCCTTATATTCCTCATAGCCGTCAAAGATATGGTTCATTATACCATTACCGTTTGTATCTGTAAGGAATTCCGGTCTGTAACCCATAAGACCTCTTGACGGGATTCTAAATTCGAGATGAGTTGTGCCTGATTCACGGGTACCCATATTAAGAAGTTCAGCTTTACGAGTACCAAGCTTTTCCATAATAGCACCAACATAGTTGTCTGGTACTTCAATCATAAGAAGTTCCATAGGCTCGCAAAGTTTGCCGTCAATAGTCTTATAAATAACCTTTGGACGGGAAACCTGGAATTCATAGTTTTGTCTTCTCATCTGTTCGATAAGGATAGAAAGATGAAGTTCACCACGACCGGAAACTCTGAATGTATCAGCAGAATCAGTTTCTTCTACACGCATAGCAACATTTGTTTCGACTTCTTTGAAGAGTCTGTCACGAATATTTCTTGATGTAACAAATTTACCTTCACGACCTGCAAATGGGCTGTTATTAACCATAAACATCATAGAAACGGTTGGCTCGTCAATCTTAACAAATGGAAGTGGGTCGATGCAGTCAGGGGAGCAAGCTGTTTCACCAATATTGAGGTCAGGAATACCTGAAACAGCAATCAAATCGCCAAGCTCTGCTGTCTGAGCTTCAACTCTTTTAAGACCCTCAAACTGATAAAGCTTTGTAACCTTAGCATTTTTAGTTGTGCCATCATTTCTGCAAAGTACAATCTGTTGTCCAACATTAACGCTACCTCTTTCAACACGGCCAATACCGATTCTACCAACATACTCATCATAGTCAATGTTTGAGAACAAAATCTGTAAAGGTGCGTTCATTTCACCTGTTGGCGCAGGAATTTCAGATATAATTTTCTCAAAGAGAGGTTTCATATCAGTACCCTTTTTGTGTGGATCTAGCGTTGCATAGCCATCTCTGCCTGATGCGTAGACGACTGGGAATTCAAGCTGGTCTTCATCAGCACCAAGCTCAATAAAGAGGTCGAGAACTTCGTCAACGACTTCTTCTGGTCTCGCACCAGGTCTGTCAATTTTATTAACAACTACAAGAGGTTTTTTGCCTAAACCAAGAGCCTTTTTAAGAACAAATCTTGTTTGTGGCATACAGCCCTCAAATGCATCGACAAGCAAGAGAACACCATCAACCATCATAAGAATACGCTCAACCTCGCCACCGAAGTCTGCGTGTCCTGGGGTGTCAACTATATTTATTTTAGTGTTATTATACATAACAGCAGTATTTTTAGAAAGAATTGTAATTCCTCTTTCACGCTCAAGGTCATTAGAGTCCATAACTCTATCTTCAACAGCCTCGTTAGCTCTGAATACACCACTTTGAAGAAGAAGCTGGTCAACGAGTGTAGTTTTACCGTGATCAACATGGGCAATAATAGCAATGTTTCTTAAATTCTCTCTTGTATCCATTTCAGAATCCCTCTTTTTACTTAGTTATATTATCAACAATTCATTATATCATATGGTAAAGGCTCTTGCAATTATTATTTCGGGATATTTTTTAGATTTATGCAGAAATATAGCATAATAATTTGATAAAATCTGTACAAAATCAAAGCTTTGAATGAGTATATCAAAAATACTATATTTAGTACTATGAATTTTTGTGCGACTGTGATATAATGATTATATATTTAAATTTGAATTTGGGTGTATATTATGAAACTCTTTAAAACACGAATAGATAACGATATAAAAAAATTTTTTAATGCTATTTTAGAAAAAGGAAATCCATTAAATAACGATTTTATTGAATTGCTTACAGCAATTAGTACAAAATTTAATGTTGATTCAGCATATATAGCTTTTGCAGATATGAATAAAGATACATTTTTCTATCCTTATTTTGATGCAAAAAACTCTAAGTATAATATGAGCAAAAGGAAATTTCCAATTAATCATAACCTCATAGGCACATCATTAGATAGATATGGGAAAGATAGTTTGTGTGTGTATAATATAGAAACAGATTGTGAGCGGAAATGCATACTTGATTATGCGTTTATTCGTAGTGAAAATTATTATTATTCAATAGGAATTTGGTGTACTCATAGAAGTAATTGGTCAGATGAAGAATGCCATGCACTGAAAAAAGTAGGACATTTATTAAAAAATGTCATGGTTAATACCGATGGAGTATTTGCTCTTATGCAATATCAAAAAAATCAAGAATTGAAAGAAAAAAACGAAGAACTTATTACAATGCAAAATCAAATAGTAAGTCTTTTAAATTGCGGTATTGTCGCATATACAGTACCAGAGCGTAGACTTTTAATAATAAACGATAAAGCAAAGCGTATTTTTGATTGCGATGACGAAAATTTAATGGGTTCTTTTTTAGAATTTTTACAAACAAAAATTCTAAATGAGGATAAAGGTATTGTAAATCAAGTAATAAAAAATCTTAAAAATTGTGGTGATGAAGTTACCTATACCCTTAAATCTAAAAATTCAAAAGGCGATATAAATGTTATAAGTGTGGTCACAAAGCTTTTAAAATTTGATAGTGGACAGAGATTTATTTTAAGCTCTGTTCTTGATATAACTCGTTTTGCAGAACTTAGCGAGAAGCTTCATACAGAACGAAAGCAATATCGTGATGCACTTGTTAATAACTGTGAGTTTTCCTTTAAATTTGATGTTACGGAAGGAATTATAGATTCTGAAATTTACACAAGAAATAATAGGCATCTATTAAATGAGTTAGGCTTAACTGCACCAGTTTCTTATAATAAATTGGTTGAAAATTGGATTGCTATTCAAAAGCCTAAATTTCTAAATGAAAATATGAATAAACATCTTACAGTAGATTTGCTTATTAAGCATTTTGAGATTGGAGTTACAAATATAGAAACAGAATATTACGACTGTAATAGAGATGTTTTTATAAGATTATTAGCTTTACTTTCTAAAAATGAGTATAATAATCACATCGAAGCAATAGTTATTGCAACAGACACAACAGCAGCACATAAAGAGGAAGAAAGAAGGAAACTCGAACTTTTATATACTAAAAAAGAACTCCAAAAAAGCATAGAATCCGAACAGAAAAAGCTTGCAATAATAGAAGCTATGAATGATATATATTACTGCAATTACTATATAGACCTTATAAATGATACATATGAACAGATTATAAGTGTAGATTATCTTGAAGAGTATATACCAAAGAACGGTAATGCACAAGAAACTATTAATATGTGGTTAAATTTGGATGTTAGTGATGACTTTATTAAAGATGTAAGAAAATTCACAAATCTTCATACACTTAGAGAGCGTATGAAAAACAAAAGCATATTAAGTATGGAACTTAATAGCAAAAAAGCAGGTTGGGCAAGAATAAGTTTTATTGCAGTAGATGTGGATAATTATGGAATGCCACTTCATACACTTTTAGTATCTCAGTATATAGACGAAGAAAAGAAAAATGAACTTGTTACTAAGCAAGCATTAAAAGAGGCATATGAAGCAACCAATCGTGCCAATCAAGCTAAATCAAATTTTCTTTCGAATATGAGCCATGATATTCGTACGCCAATGAATGCGATTATAGGTATGATAGCTATTGCGGAAATATATTTGAATAATCCTGAGAAAATGGCTGATTGTCTATATAAAATTAAAGTATCAAGCAAACATCTTTTGGCATTAATAAATGATATTCTTGATATGAGTAAGATAGAATCTGGAAAAATCGAACTTAATGAAGAATCAATAATGCTTACAGAACTTATTAATAATGTTATTGATATATGTAAACCACAAGCCGAAGCTAAAAATCATACACTTACTCTTGATATAAAAAGCATAGAGCACAATAAAGTTATAGGAGACGAAACAAGAATTCAGCAGATTTTTACAAATCTTATAAGTAATTCAATAAAATATACACCAGTTGGTGGTAAAATTAGTGTTATTATATCTGAAAAAGCTGTAAACAGACCTCATATGGGCTGCTATGAATTTATATTTGAAGATAATGGTGTAGGTATGGAACCCGAATTTTTAAATCGTATATTTGAACCTTTTGAACGAGAGCGGAAAAGCTATATAGGGAAAATACAAGGAACAGGACTTGGAATGACTATCGCAAGAAATATTGCTCGTATGATGAATGGCGATATTGAAGTAGAAAGCAAAAAGGGCAAAGGCTCAAAATTTACAGTAACTATATTCTTGAAATTTGCTAATGATGAAAATATTTTTAGTAATCCTCAAAATTATTGCAATGAAAATAATGCAAATTCACTTATAAAATTTTCTAAAAAAGATTATTCATCTAAAAGGGCTTTGCTTGTTGAAGATAACATCCTTAATTGCGAAATAGCTATTGAAATTCTTGGAATGGCTGGATTAAAAGTCGAATATGCTTCTAACGGAAAAGAAGCAATAGACAGAATCCTATCCTTAGAGCCACATTATTATGATATTATTTTTATGGATATTCAAATGCCAATTATGAATGGTTACGAAGCAACTCGTATAATAAGAAATTCCGGCAGAGAAGATTTAAATAATATTCCTATATTAGCAATGACAGCTAATGCTTTGGCTCAAGATGTTCAGGCAGCATTAAAATCAGGTATGAATCAACATATATCTAAGCCATTGGATTTAAATCAGTTATATAATGCACTTGAAAAATGGCTGAAATAAGCTGGTTTTTAGAGAATTTTTATGATATTTTGTAAAATATTTTAAAAAATATTCAAATAATTTATTAAAGCTATTGTTTTAGGTATAAAGGTTTGATATAATAAGAACTTGTACAGTTATTAAAACTATAAAACATTAAAAAAAGTATTGACATTGCGTTTTATTAGTGATATAACTGTACTATAACTTATAGTACAGTTTAATTATGAATGGAGGAATTAAATGAAGAATGTATTAGAATTTATTGAAAATTCTGCTAAGAATTTTCCAGACAAGGTAGCATTTTCCGATGAAAGTAATTCTATTACATATATCGAACTTTTAAAAATGTCTAAGACAATAGGAACTGCTCTTGTTAAAAAAAATAATACAAAAAATAAGCCTATTGCAGTTTTTCTTGATAAAACCGTATTTGCTCTTACAGCTTTTTTTGGAACTGTTTATAGTGGAAACTTTTATACAGTTATAGATTCTATGATGCCAGCTGATAGAATCAGTACAATTTTTGAATCACTTCATCCGGTAGCTATAATAACTGATAATGAACATCTAAAAATTGCTGAAAGTATAGAAAATTGTGGCGAAATCATATTGCTTGAAGATGCTTTGCGACAACAAATTGATGATAAAAAGCTTGCAGAAATTCGTAGCAATTCGATAGATACAGACCCTTTATATTCGTTGTTTACATCTGGTTCAACAGGAGTTCCAAAGGGTACGGTTGTAAGCCATAAAAATGTTATAGCATATTCTGAGTGGGTTTCTGAAACCTTTGATATTACAAGCGAAACAATTTTCGGAAGTCAGACGCCTTTCTATTTTAGTATGTCGGTTCTTGATGTTTTCTCTACAATAAGGAACGGTGCAACTTTCCATATTATTCCAAAGAAATATTTTTCTTTCCCTATAAAATTGCTTGAGTATGTAAGAGATAGAGAAGTAAATACAATCTACTGGGTACCATCTGCATTATCTATTGTTGCAAACTGGAAAGCTCTTGATTATGTTGAGCTACCAAAGCTTAAGAAGGTGCTTTTTGCAGGTGAGGTTATGCCTACAAAACAGCTTAATATGTGGATTAAGAAGCGACCTGATATTTTTTATGCTAATCTTTACGGTCCAACAGAAACAACTGATATATGTACATATTATGTTGTTGATAGGAAATTTAAAGATGACGAAACTTTGCCAATAGGTAAGCATTGCAATAACTGCGATGTTATGATTCTTACAGAAGATAATCGTTTGGCTGAGGTTGGCGAAGAAGGCGAACTATGTGCAAGAGGTTCATTCCTTGCTATGGGATATTATAATAATCCTGAAAAAACCAAGGAGGTTTTTGTACAGAATCCGCTTAATACAGCTTATCCTGAAATCATATATAAAACAGGCGACCTTGTAAAGCTTAACGAAAAGGGAGAAATAATTTATATTTCTCGAAAGGATTATCAGATTAAGCATATGGGTTATCGTATAGAGCTTGGAGAAATTGAAGCTGCGGCAGGCTCAATAGAAAAAATAAAAACTTGTGTATGTATTTACAACGAAAGCGAAGACAAAATTGTCTTTATATATGAAGGCTCGAAGATGACTGATAGTGAGCTTATGAACAAGCTTTCAGAAAAGCTCCCTGTTTATATGCGACCAAATGTTATAAAGAGAATAAAACAAATTCCATATAATCAAAACGGAAAAATAGACAGAAAACTTTTAAAACAAACTTATAAGGATATTTAATCGGAGGTAAAATTTAAAATGGAAAAGAAAATTTTAGAAATTCTTAGCGAAGTTAAGCCTGGTGTAGATTTTGAGGGAAGAACAGACCTTATTGATGCTGGTGTTCTTGCATCATTTGATATTATCTCTCTTGTATCAGAATTGAATGACGAATTCGATGTAGAAATTTCAGTTGTAGACCTTGTTCCAGAAAACTTTAATTCAGTAGAAGCTATGGCAAAGATGATTAAGCGTCTTGAGGACGAAGACTAATGAACTTTAAAGAAAATATATTTCTTATTGCGTTCTTGCCAATTGTCCTATTGCTCTATTATATCTTACCTAAAAAGGCAAGATGGGGTGTTCTTCTCGCCTCAAGCCTTATATTCTATATTCTTTCAAGTGGAATATTTACATTTATAATGCTTGGTACATCAGTGACAATATATGTTGCTGGTTTGCTTATGCAAAAGATAAATGATAATTTTAAAAAGCAAAAATCCAGAGAAGGTATCACAAAAGAAGAAAAAAAGCTATTAAAGAAAAAAGCGACTAATAGAAAAAAGCTTGTCGTTCTTGCAATTGTTATAATTAATTTTGGTTTACTTCTTACTTTAAAATATGGCAATTTCTTCTTGGGTACTATAAATATAGTTTTTGGTACGATAATTCCGCCATTAAGCCTTATACTTCCTCTGGGAATTTCTTTCTATACTTTACAAGCAGTAAGTTATGTTATTGATGTCTATAGAGGAACTTGTAAAGCTGATAAGAATTTTGGAAGAGTTTTGCTTTTTGTATGTTTCTTTCCGCAAATAATAGAAGGCCCTATTGGAAGATATGATAAACTGGCAGGTCAGCTTTATGAGGGACATTCATTTGACTATGATAAATTTATGAAAGGTCTTCAGCTTATGCTTTGGGGACTTATCAAAATAATGGTCATAGCCGATAGAGCAGGAATATTTGTAGGCAATGTTTTTGAGAAAATTTATGATGCAGATGGCTCTATTATTCTTTTAGGAGTTTTGCTCTATACTATTCAGCTTTATGCGGATTTTTCTGGCTGTATGGATTTAGTAAAGGGCATAGGACAACTATTCGGAATTGAGATGGCTGATAACTTTAGGCGTCCATTTTTCTCAACATCTGTTAATGAATTTTGGAGACGCTGGCATATTACTCTTGGAGCATGGCTTCGCGATTATATATTTTATCCAATTTCACTTTCTAAGTTTTTTGCAAATCTTTCTGCAAAAGCTAAAAAGAATTTTGGAGATTTTCTTGCAAAGTTTCTGCCGTCAGCATTTGCACTTTTCTTTGTATGGTTTATAAATGGTCTTTGGCACGGAGCAGAAGTAAAATATATAGTTTATGGACTTTATTACTATGTTGTAATGATGCTTGGCCTGCTCTTTGAGCCTTTGTTTGTAAAGATAACTAATGCCTTACATATCAACAGAAAGTCTAAGCCATATTTTGTATTTCAAGTAATACGCACTTTTTTACTTGTAAATCTTGGTATGCTTATATTTAGAGCAAATACACTTTTTGACGCATGGTATGCTTTGTGTGCTATATTTATCAAATTTAATGGCGATATTTTTGCAACGAGCGTATTAAGCTATAAACTTCATATATATGATTTTGTAGTTATTGCAATAGGAGCAGTTGCATTATTTATAGTTGGTGTTCTTCAAGAAAGAGGACATCATCTTAGAGATGAGATTGCTAAGAAAAATATAGTTATTCGCTGGATAATCTATTTTGCAGCTTTATTCATTTTAGTAATAGTTGGAGCGTATGGAGAGGGCTATCGTGTAGCAGATTTTCTCTATGCACAATTCTGATAAATATAAGAAAGGGCTGATAAATTGGAAAAGAATAAAAAACTTATTACACAGAGAATATCCAAGGTTATCTGTTTTTTGCTTATATTTACAGCTTTCTTGGGAATAGGCTCAAAGATTTTTATTCCTAAGAAGAATTCTGCCGAATATGGCAATAAAAATTACTACGGAAATTCTTATCATGGAGAACGAGCTAATTCAATAGATATTGTAGTAGTTGGAAACAGTTCAGCATACAAAAGCTTTTCTCCACTTGAACTTTGGAACAAATATGGATATACCAGTTTTGTTTGTGGTGCTCCTGCTCAAAAAATTCAAGAAGGATATTATATGCTTGAAGATTTCTTAAAAGAGCAAAAGCCTAAGGTTGTTATCTATGAAACTGAGGGTATATTCAACTCTTATGGTAAGAAGATAAAAAGTTCTTATAATCAAGCTAAACGAGATTTGATATTTCTTTCAAACGAAATTGATGGCATTAATGCCACTTTAGATGTAGTAACAGCAAATATATGCCCACTTTTGAAATATCATAATCGTTGGAGCAGCTTAAAACCAGAAGATTTTACTCTTGAACCTGATTATTCAAAGCATTATGTTTCAAAGGGATATGTGCTTACAAATAAGGTTAAGCCTTATCGTGGCAATAAAAATTATATGAAGCCGTCAGATTATACAACGCCTATTCAATATACAAATCTTTACTATCTAAATAAAATGAAAGAACTTTGTGATAAGAACGGTGCGGAGTTTGTACTTATGTCATCACCGCTCCCAAGAGCGTGGAATGATGAACGCCATAAGGCAGTTAAAGCTTATGCCGAAAAGAATAATATAAAATATCTTGACACTAATCTTTATATTGATGAAATGAAGATTGATTGGTCTAAGGATAGTTCTGATAAAGGTTATCACCTTAATGTGTATGGTGCGAAGAAAAATACAGCCTTTGTTGGAAAATATCTTACAGATAATTTTAAGCTTACTGACCATAGGGGAGATAAAGAATTTTCTCAATGGAATAAAGATTATAAGATTTATTCAAATCAAAAAGATTAAATAATAAAAGACATGAAAACAAAAATCCTCTCGGACTTTAAATTTAAGCCCAAGAGGATTTTTGTTTTGCAATAAAATTAGTCTATAACCTTATAACCTTGAGCTTCAATAGTACTTGTTAAAACTTCATCAGAAATATCTGCATTAAGTTTTACTATTGCTGTACCGCTTTTGTGACTTACGGTTGCTTCGTCAATTTCAGGGAGAGCTTCAAGGCACTTCTTTACAGTAGCTTCACAATGAGGACACATCATACCTTCGATTTTAATAGTTTTTTCCATAGTCTTAATCTCCTTTTTATTTTTTGTTTGTCGTTTTTTATCGTGCTTAGGATTTTTAATGTTCAGAAAATTGAGTCTTAATGCGTTAGTAACAACACAAACACTTGAAAGGCTCATTGCTGCTGCTCCGAACATAGGATTCATTTCCCAGCCAAGCAGGGAAATCCATGCTCCAGCGGCAAGTGGAATACCGATAACATTATATATAAATGCCCAAAAAAGATTTTCATGAATATTTTTGAGCGTTGCACGACTAAGCCTTATTGCAGCAGAAACATCTGTAAGCTTGTTATTCATAAGAACAATATCTGCGGCATCAATTGCTATATCTGTTCCTGCACCGATTGCAATTCCAACATCTGCACGAGTTAATGCAGGAGCATCATTTATTCCGTCACCAACCATAGCTACACTGCCACGACTTTTTAATTTTCGAATAGTTTCTTCTTTTCCGTCAGGAAGAACACCTGCAATAACTTCATCAACACCTACTTGTTTTCCGATTGCATTTGCAGTTCGTTCATTATCTCCTGTTAGCATAACTATACGGATTCCCATATTTTGAAGTTCTTTGATTGCTCTTTGACTATCTTCTTTGACAACGTCAGCAACTGCTACTATGCCAATAAGCTTTTCAGAGTTTGCAAAAAATAGGGGAGTTTTACCCTCATTTGCGAGTTTTTCTGCCTTTGAAATAATATCATCTGAAAGGCTAAGTTTACTTGTGACAAAACCCATACTTCCTGCGAATATTTCCTTATTATTAAGTCTTGCAGAAAGACCATTACCAATAAGTGCTTTAAAATCAGTTACTTCATCAGCAAGTATATTCATTTCTTTTGCTTTGATAATAATCGCTTTGGCGAGTGGATGTTCACTCCTACTCTCAAGAGAGACTGCAAGCTTCATAAGCTCTGTTTCACTTGTTTCGTTAGGAATAATATCAGTTACACGAGGTTCTCCACTTGTAATTGTGCCAGTTTTATCAAGTGCAATAATTTCTACTTTGCCTGTTTGTTCAAGAGAAACTGCTGTCTTAAATAATATTCCGTTTCTTGCACCAATTCCATTGCCGACCATAATTGCAACAGGCGTTGCTAAGCCTAATGCACAAGGACAGCTTATTACAAGAACGGATATTCCTCTCGCAAGGGCAAAGCCAACTGTTTGTCCGCATAATAGCCAAATTGCAATAGTTATGATTGCAATAGTTATAACGACAGGAACAAATATTCCTGAAACTTTGTCTGCAACTTTTGCAATAGGTGCTTTAGTTGCTGCTGCATTGCTTACCATTTTTATGATTTGCGAAAGTGTAGTGTCTTCGCCAACTCGTGTAGCTTCACATTTTATAAATCCTGATTGATTGACCGTAGCAGCGGAAACAGCATCTCCAACATTTTTATCAATAGGTATGCTTTCGCCTGTAAGAGCAGATTCATTTACAGCACTATTACCATTAATAATGATACCATCTACGGGTATGCTTTCTCCTGGTCTTACTACAAAAATATCACCCTTATGAACTGATTCGATAGGTACAATCTGTTCAATATCATCACGAATAATATTAGCTGTTTTAGGCGAAAGCTTCATGAGACTTTTAAGTGCATCTGTAGTTTTTCCTTTTGAGCGAGCCTCAAGCATTTTGCCAACAGTAATAAGTGTAAGAATCATAGCAGCCGATTCAAAATAAAATTCGTGCATATATCCCATGACTGCAACTAAATTACCTCTGAGCTGTGCATCAGTCATTGCAAAAAGTGCATAACAGCTATATACAAATGCTGCACCTGAACCAAGCGCCACAAGTGTATCCATATTTGGCGAGCCTTTAATCAAGCTTTTAAAGCCACTTATAAAGAATTTTTGATTTATAACCATAATCGCTATTGTTAATAATAATTGAATAAGTCCCATAGCTATATGATTATCTGCCATAAATGATGGCAATGGCCAATTCCACATCATATGCCCCATAGAAATATACATCAGAATAACAAGAAATATTAAAGAGGCTATCAATCTTCTTTTTAGTTTGGGTGTTTCGTGGTCTTCAAGTGCATCTTCATCAGATTGTACAGAGCCTTTAGTGTCTGAACCTTTTTCAGAAGCGTCATAGCCCGCTACACGAACTGCTGAAATTATTGCTTCAGAAGATGCTGTTCCGTCTACACTCATAGAATTTGTCAATAAACTTACTGAGCATGAAGTTACACCAGCAATCTTATTGACAGCTTTTTCAACTCTTGTACTGCAAGCAGCACAACTCATACCTATAACATTAAATTGTTTCATAATATCTCCTACTTCATCAACTTTTGGAGAACCGTAACAAGCTCATCTATAGTTTCATTCTTACCATCACGAATATCCTGAGCAACGCAGGTTTTTATATGATTAGCAAGAAGTTCCTTATTAAATGAGTTAAGTGCAGCATTTGCGGCAGCTACCTGAATCAAAATATCAGGGCAATAAGCATTCTTTTCAAGCATACCCTTTATGCCTCGAATCTGACCTTCAATACGGTTCAATCTGTTAACGAGTGCCTTATATTCTTCGTCCGTTCTCTGCTTAGTTTTATAGCATTGTGGACATTCTTTCATTTCATTTTCCACTATATCACCTCATTTTAATTGTATCTTATACCCTGTATAGGTATTTTACAGTTAAGATTATATACCCTTGTAAGATGTTTGTCAATGTTGCATCTTGCAAGTACTATCAAAATTATATATGAGGTTCATTGTAAAATGAAATAGGACAATAGAAAAGTCATAGCAAACGTGATATAATTGAAGTTCCCACACAACAAAAAATCACAGAGGATTGCTATAACTGAGGAACAGTATACAACAAAACGAAGGAAATTAAAACGAAGGAAATTCCAACACTTAGCGAGAGAAAAGCGAGCACAAATTGAAATATTGCTGAAACAAGGGCTTGCAAAAACGAAAATAGCCAAAGCAGTAGGCATATCCCGTTCAACAATCAATGATTTTCAAAAAGTCCTATCATCAAATCTTTTAAGAAGTAATTTTCTTGAATTTTTTAAAGCCCCTTCTCCCAATTATACAAAATAAACCTTTTGTATAATTGTGGAAAGGGTGAGTTTATTTATCTGATTCTGGCTTTGAAGTTATGCATATTTCTTGGTATATTATCTGTGATTCTGTTTCGGATAGAAGCCATATATGCTTTTGAACTTTTCCATTAAAGGCTCAAAGCAATTCATATCGCTTCTGAAATGATTGACATCAACTACTGCGATATATTCATCTGCCACACCAATCTGAATATTTTCACTGAGTTTATCTCGATATTTGCAGAGTTTCTCATAATATCTTTGTGCAACGGTCTTCCGATGTCCTCTGCCATACACAAACTTGCCTTCGTCAATATTGCAAACCATTTTGTATCTTGATAATATCTCATCAAGATATTCGGGTGTATATTCTGCATTGGTTTGGATTTTAACACCTTTATATTTAAGTTCGTTATTCATTTTTTCAAACAGTATATTAACAATAATTCTATTGTTTCATCATATTCTAATTCCATTTTCACTCAATGTCAATCATTCTGATTTCAATTCTAATATTTCTTTTTCATAATTACTTATATGTTTGTAACTTCTCGGCATAAAAATTCCCTCTTGATGTATATTCTACATCAAGAGGGTTCTTTTTTCTATTGTCCATTTTTTACAGACTTGTTCAAAAAGATAAGTGTTCTAAATTATTGATTTATAATACTTTTGCCTTCAAAATATTAAATATTTTGTGTGAAGCCTCTGTGATATTTTTTTGTGAAATAATTCCAGAAACAACAGCCACTCCGCTTATACCGCTTCCAGTAAGTATGCCGACATTATCGGCATTTATTCCACCGATAGCGACTACGGGAATTTTGACTGTATGTGCAATTTCACTGAGAATTTCAATCGTATTTTTCTTAGCGTCTTTTTTGGTAGTTGTACCAAAGACTGCGCCAACACCAAGATAATCAGCACCATTTTTTTCTGCTTCAAGTGCAAGTGGAAGTGTTGGTGCAGTTACACCTATGATTCTTTCGTTGCCGAGAATTTTTCGTGCCTCGTGTAAGGGCAGGTCGCTTTGACCTATATGTACACCATCTGCATCGACAGCGAGAGCAATATCAACTCTATCATTTATAATAAGTGGTACTCCACGAGTTTGCAAAAATGTCTTGAGAGCTTTTGCAGTATTATAAAAATCTCTTGATGAGAGATTTTTCTCTCTTAGCTGAACCATAGTACAGCCACCATCAATGGCTTTTTCAACAGCTTCTTCAAGAGTTTTTGTTGACATAAGTTCTCGGTCTGTCACAAGATAAAGCTGATAAATTTCTGAATTTATTTTCATATGCTCACCGTTGAATCAGAGTTCTGAGCAGAACTTAACTTCCTTGCCCTCAAGGATAAGATTTGTAGTTCTGACAGCACACATCTTTCCGCACATTGAACAAGTATGACGCTCGCTTACTGGTGTTGATTCATAATATCTCTTAGCCTTTTCCTTATCAATAGCGACCTCAAACATAGCATCCCAATCGAGTTTGTGTCTTGCATCTGCCATTTTATTATCAATATCTCTTGCACCCTTAATACCATTTGCAATATCGGCTGCGTGTGCAGCAATCTTAGAAGCAATGATACCCTCCTTAACATCGCTGAGATCTGGCAAACGGAGGTGTTCTGCCGGTGTTACATAGCAAAGGAAGTTTGCACCATTATTTGCAGCAATAGCTCCGCCGATTGCTGATGTGATATGGTCGTATCCTGGTGCAATATCTGTAACAAGCGGTCCGAGAACATAGAATGGTGCATTATGGCAGATTCTTTTCTGAATTTTCATATTTGCAGCGATTTCATTCATAGCCATATGTCCTGGACCTTCAACCATAACTTGAACATCTTTTTGCCATGCTCTTTCTGTTAATGCTCCAAGCTCTATAAGCTCGCTAATTTGTCCTGCGTCTGTGCTGTCATCAATGCAGCCTGGTCTAAGTGCGTCACCAAGACTTATTGTGCAGTCGTATTCTCTGAGAATATCAAGAACTTCATCATAATGCTCATAAAAAGGATTTTCATTTCCTGTCATTTCCATCCACGCAAAAAGCAATGAACCGCCACGAGAAACAATATTCATCTTTCTCTTATCACGCTTTAGACACTCAACAGCTCTCTTATTAATACCTGCGTGAATTGTCATAAAGTCTACACCCTCTTTTGCATGAGCCTCGACAACCTTTAAAAAGTCCTCTGCTTTTATATCAAGGAGGTCTTTCTCAAGATAACCGATAGCGTCGTACATAGGGACTGTACCTATCATTGCAGGAGAATACTCGATAAGTTGTTTACGGAAAGTATTTGTCTTGCCATAATTACTTAAATCCATAATAGCCTCTGCTCCGAAGTCGATAGCCATTTTTACCTTTTCAAACTCAAGAGTATAGTCCTTGCAGTCGCCAGAAATTCCGAGATTCACATTGATTTTTGTTTTAAGTCCGTCGCCAATGCCCTCTGCGCTTAGAGATTTATGGTTGATATTTGCAGGAATAGCAACTGTACCCTTAGCGACAAGCTCCATAAGCTCCTTAGTGTCCATTTGCTCTTTCTGTGCAACGATTTCCATTTCCCTTGTAACTATGCCTTTTTTAGCGGCCTCCATCTGTGTTTTATAGCTCATAATTGCAGTCCTTTCATATATAATTCATAAAAATGATTTGTCGGTCCATGTCCCTTTCCTATCGGAAGTGAATGTTCAATCGCTGTTGTTATATAAGTTTTTGCTTTTTCAACAGCTTTATTTAAGGTTAAACCATTTGCGAGGTTTGCGGCAATGGCTGATGAAAATGTACAACCTGTTCCATGAGTATTTTTGGTGTTTATGCGTTCAGTTGTAAAGGTATAAAATGATTTACCATCATAAAGTAAATCTATTGCATCTCCCGAAAGATGTCCGCCTTTAATCAAAACATTTTTTGCACCAAGCGAATATATCTTCTTTGCAGCCTCTTGCACATCTTCTTGACTTTCTATGCTCATCTCTGTAATCGTTTCTGCCTCTGGAATATTCGGCGTAAGAACATATGCAAGCGGAATAACTTCCGTTTTCAAGGCTTCAAGTGCTTCAGGTTTCATAAGAGCGTGTCCGCCCTTTGCCACCATAACTGGGTCAATGACAGTATATTTCGGTTTATACTGACGAAGCTTTTCTGCAACAGCTTTCATACAAATTTCTGATGAAAGCATACCAACCTTAACGGCATCTACTTCAATATCCTCAAAAACAGCGTCAATCTGATTCTTAATCATTTCCGGAGAAATATCTTCAACAGATATTACACGAGAAGTATTCTCAGCAACAACTGAAACAATTACACTCATTCCGAAAACGCCATTCGCCGAAAAGGTTTTCAAATCCGCTTGTATTCCTGCTCCACCACTGCAATCCGAGCCTGCAATAGTCAAAGCCGTTTTCATAAAATCCACCTCCTAAGAATAAAAATGCCTGCACAACGGCAGGCTTAACAACTTGAGAACTAATATATGCGGTATAGTTCCGCTTATATTTAAGGATAGTAAAAATCTCAATTTCTACAAATTTACTTCCCTACCACGGTATCAACCGACAGGTTCAAAGGGTTTAATTCTCAATCGGACGCTTATCCGATACCCCCGTAAATAATTTATTCAGTTTTTATATTAAATATAGTACCGTATTTTACAAGAATTGTCAAGTTAGCTGATGAACTTCCCAAAAGACAATTAAAAGTTTCGCGCGAGCCTTTGAAAAGGCTCGCGGTTTCCAAAGGCAGAGCCTTTGGTGGGTTTTAAGGGCGAAGCCCTTAACCTATCTTGCCCCTTAAGGGCGAACAAGGTTCGCCCTTAAATTCTTTCGTTAGCAACATTAGTCAAAAAGGGCGGACTTTGTCCGCCCTTTAAAAAGCAAAGAATGTTAAGGGCGTTTCCCTTAACACCCACGAGGGACTCCGTCCCTCAACCCTGCAAGCTTTTGAAAAAGCTTGAGCAAAACTTTTAAGTGTCTTGGGAGAGTAAATTAGCAAAAATGATTATCACGCACTATTTCAGGAAGCCATTGATGATTTCCTCCTCGGCTTCTTTTTCGGTAAGTCCAAGAGTCATAAGCTTGATAAGCTGTTCGCCCGCAATCTTACCGATAGCCGCCTCATGAATAAGGCTTGCGTTTTCATCATTTGCAGTTATCTCAGGAACAGCTGTAACTGTACCGTTATCCATAATAATAGCATCACACTCAGTATGACCATTACAAAGATTATTACCATTGACACAAGATATAAATTTCTGATGAGAATCACCTTTTGCAACAGAACGAGAAACTACATGAGTACCACTATTTTCACCGTTGAGGTCTACATGAAATTCTGTGGTAGCCGTCTGTTTGCCATGGGTCATAATCTTTTCGTGTATAACAAGTGTAGCTTTATCCTTAAGAACAGCCTTTGTAAGGCGATATGTTGAATCAACACCCTTAATCTGAGCTGTTTCCATCTCCATATAACCGTTTTCATCAATCTCAACTATTGTGGTAGGATTGAGTATTCTTGCACCGTTGCCGTCACCCTCGCCATAATGCTTTTCTATATATTTAAGACGAGCATTTTTACCAATATGAAATGAATGTATACCATCATGTTCGGAATCCTTATCGCCTACATTATGAATACCGCAACCAGCAACAACAAGAACATCGGCTTCCTCTCCAATGTAAAAATCATTATAAACGAGGTCATTAAGTCCTGTTTGTGTAAGAATAACTGGAATATCTACTCTTTCATTCTTAGTTCCCGGACGAATTATAATATCTATTCCCGGTTTATCCTTTTTTGTGACGATTTCTATATTTTCAGTGCAGTTTCTTGCCTCAAGCTTGCCATTAGAGCGAATATTATACGCACCTTCTGGTATTGATTCAAGGTTTGCAACTTCTTTAAGTAGATTCATTTGGATTTTATCAAGTGCCATATTATATTCCCTCCCTTACATTTTATCTGTGAGTGCGGCACAGGTTTTTGCTGTGAGAAGTCCATCAAGAACATCTTCTTTTTTGCCGTCCTTAATGATTTCGCCATTTGCAATAACAATTATTCTATCCGCAATATTAAGGATACGCTCCTGATGAGATATTATAAGGATAGTACCGCCTTTTTTCTCATACATTTTTTCGAATACAGAAATAAGATTGCTAAAACTCCAAAGGTCTATGCCTGCTTCTGGTTCATCAAAAATAGTAAGCTTTGTGCCTCTTGCCATAACCATAGCTATCTCAATTCTTTTAAGCTCACCACCAGAAAGGCTCGCATTAACTTCACGATTTATATACTCTCTTGCACAAAGTCCGACATCTGAAAGGTAATCACAAATTTGGGCAACAGAAAGCTTTTTGCCTGTTGCGAGATTGATTAAATCCTGAACTGTAATACCTTTAAATCGAACTGGCTGTTGAAAACCGAAGCTTATACCCATTTTTGCTCTTTCGGTAATGTTTTTGTCTGTTATATCGACACCATCAAATATAATCTGACCGTCTGTCGGAGTATATATACCTGCAATAATCTTTGCAAGAGTTGATTTTCCTCCACCATTAGGACCTGTCAATGCGACAAAGCGTTCATCAAGCCTCAAGCTGACATTGTGTATAATTTCTTTTTTTCCCTCGTCATTTTCAGCTGAAAAAGAAATATTCTTTAATTCTAACATTTTAGACTCCTTCTATATAATAGATTCCGTAATTTATATTATACACCATTTTTTGCATTTTGCGAAGTATTATACCCGACTTTTTAAAATTTAGTAAAGAAGCTTTCCCTATTAGCAATTATTAAGAGCTTGTTCTAAATCTGCAATCAAATCTTCCTTATCTTCTATTCCGCAAGAAATACGAATAAGCTCTGCTGGAACTCCTGCCGCTTTGAGTTGTTCATCATTCATCTGACGATGTGTTGATGAAGCAGGATTAAGACAACAAGTTCTTGCATCTGCAACATGGGTTTCTATTGCAGCAAGCTTCAAGTTTTTCATAAACGCTTCCGCTGCTTTTCTTCCACCCTTTAAGCCAAATGATACAACACCACAACCACCATTAGGAAGATATTTTTGTGCAAGTGCATAGTATTTATCACTTGGTAAACCAGAATAATTAACATAAGCTACCTTTGGGTGATTAAGCAAATATTCTGCAACCGCCTGACCATTCTCAACATGGCGAGGCATACGAACATGAAGTGATTCCAAACCCAAATTTAGGAGAAATGCATTTTGTGGAGATTGAATACAACCAAAATCACGCATAAGCTGTGCAGTGCATTTTGTTATAAAAGCGCCCTCCTTTCCAAACTTTTCTGCATATGTAATTCCGTGATATGATTCGTCAGGTGTGCATAAACCAGGGAATTTCTCTGCATGAACCATCCAATCAAACTTACCTGAATCAACAATAGCTCCGCCTACTGCTGCACCATGTCCGTCCATATATTTTGTTGTTGAATGTGTAACAATATCTGCACCCCATTCAATGGGACGACAATTTATCGGAGTTGGAAAAGTATTATCAACTATAAGTGGAACTCCATGTGAGTGTGCTGCTTTTGCAAATTTTTCAATATCAAGAACAGTAAGTGCAGGATTTGCGATAGTTTCACCAAAAACAGCACGAGTATTATCCTGAAATGCTGTATTAAGTTCTTCCTCTGTACAATCAGGAGAAACAAAAGTAGCTGTGATACCCATTTTAGCCATAGTTACTGCAATAAGATTAAATGTTCCGCCATATATTGATGACGATGCAACTATATGACTTCCACACTCACAAATATTAAAGAGTGCAAAAAAATTTGCCGCTTGTCCCGAAGATGTAAGCATTGCTGCTGTACCGCCCTCAAGCTCTGCAATTTTAGCCGCAACATGGTCATTTGTAGGATTCTGAAGTCTTGTATAGAAATATCCGGATTCCTCCAAATCAAAAAGCTTACCCATAGCCTCACTTGTATCGTATTTAAAGGTTGTTGATTGGATAATCGGAACTTGTCGAGGTTCACCATTTCCCGGAGTATATCCACCCTGTACACATCTTGTATTTATCTTATATTTTGACATTCTAAAAGCTCCTTTGATAAATTTTGAATAATTTCCCATATAATTATATCAGATTATTGCATAAAGTCAATAATTCCTCTATGCAGAGTTTTTGAACAAGTAAACGAAAAATGATATATCAGGCAAAGAAATAAAGATTGACAATTTAATGGCTACGAATATTAGCTTACCTTCTTCATAAAATAATTGAAATGGAAAGTATGAAGATTATCGTTATATAAGTTGCATATTCTAACGCAGATTGATATAATAAATTTATAAAATTAAGATTGAAAGGAATTAAATAAATGAGTACATTTGAAACTAAAGATTACATTCTACAAGAAGATTTGGATTATATTGCGAACTCTTTTCCTGATATTAATAAGCTTAAAAATTCCACTATTCTTGTTACAGGTGCAACAGGACTTGTCGGCTCTTATGCTGTAAAGGCTCTTGCAGCTATAAATCGTATTCATAATGCTAATATGAAAATTCTTGCTCTTGTAAGAAATCCTGAAAAAGCAAAAACTGTATTCAGCAAACTTCTCGAGCGTGGGGATATTTCACTTGTTATCGGAGATGTTCTTCAAAAAATCCAAACTGAATATAAAATTGATTACATAATTCACTGTGCAAGTGTTACTAATTCTAAAGAAATGGTTACTAAACCAGTTGAAACAATCTGTGTTGCTGTTGATGGTACACGAAACATATTAGAGCTTGCTAAAGAAAACGATGTTAAATCAGTTGTTTATATATCAAGTATGGAGGTTTACGGTTCTCCCGATGCTTCTCTACCATATGTAAGCGAAAATAACTATGGTTATGTAGATGTACTTAATGTAAGAAGTTGCTACCCTGAGGGAAAGAGAATGTGCGAATGTCTTTGTGCCTCTTATGCTCACGAATATAATCTTCCTATTAAAATAGCTCGTCTTGCTCAGACCTTTGGTGCGGGAGTAAGCAAAAATGAAACAAGAGTTTTCGCACAGTTTGCGAGAAGTCTTATAAATGAAGAAGATATTATTCTTCATACAAAAGGAGAATCCACTGGAAACTATTGCTACACTCGTGATTGTATTCTTGGAATACTTTATATACTTATTCGTGGTGAAAATGGCGCAGCATATAATATCACCAATGAAAATACAAATATGACCATAGCAGAAATGGCCCAAATGGTTGCAGAAAAAAGCGGAAAAATCTCTGTGGTATTCGATATTCCAAAAGATGCATTGCAATTTGGCTATGCCCCATCAGTAAAAATGAAACTTTCATCAGAAAAACTTCGTTCACTCGGTTGGAAAAGTGATATTGACTTATCAGAAATGTATGAAAGAATGATTAAAAGTTGGAAAAACACTTAAATCAAAAATAGTACTGCGTTGTATAAACTGTGTTATTTTATTACAAAAATTAACATAATAAATGGTTATATGTACACGAACACAAAAAGTCACTTTTGTGTGGTGATTTTTCTTAAAATTCGATACTTATATCTATTATGTAATCTAAAAAATAAATCTAAAAATAACATAATAAAGACTTTTTATTTTAAAATAAATATAACAAAAAATAATTTAGTAACATAGTAACATACCCAAAAATCCCTTTATATTGCAATTTTCAGCTACCAAATTAATATTTTCGGTAGCTTTTTTGTTTTTATACCAAAATAAAATTTACTTATTTTTAGCTTGACCAATTCGTAAAAAGTAAGTATAATGAAGTAAGAATTATGCTTTAATTTCGCTTATAAAAAGTCATTTTTATATTAATATTTCACGATGAAATTTATACTGTTTTAATTATATATTTGAGAATCTATTTCTAAGAAAATAATAAGGAGAATTTATAATGAATGAACAACATGGTCTTATATTCGATCGTTTAAATGAATTTTTTGAAGAACTCAATCAACAAGATGTTGCTCCAAATCAAGAAGTAATAGAACTTTATATTAAAGAAATATATGCTGAGGTAACTAGCCTAAATGCAGATAATAATCCCTATCTATCAAGACATTCCGTTTTAGAGCGTTTATATAATTTAGCGGACTTAACTTGTGATTTTGCTGAAATTTTTGAGGAAAAGTTCTTTAATCATCTTAATGCTCTTAATTTTAGAAATATTGAGCTTAAAATTGCAAAACAATATAAAATGAATGGCGGAAATGATTTTTGGAGAAATATTTGGGAAATATATGCAGATATAGCTTTGCATTACTCTGCTTTAAATATTGATTCTAAAGCTCTCAGTAATGCTAAAACAGCTTTAAAACTAATGATTAGAACAGAAGCAAAGCCAGACCCTAAGTGGATTTCTTTCCTTAATAGCAGAATTGCTTATGCCTATCAGGATATTGCTCCGGATAAGTCTATAAATTATTTTAATAAGTCTTCTGATGCACTTATTGAATATAACAAAGTTAAAGATTGCTATGAAAACAATATGGGAATTATATTAAATGATATAAACATTGCAATAATTATGCTTGAGATTAATCAGGTTGACGATGCTATTAAGCAATGTCTAAAGTGCTTAGATACATTAAATAATCTTTTTGAAAAATATGGAGAAAATGAAGAATTAGTAAATTATATTTCACATACATATAGTATTCTTAGCAGAGCTTACTTTGAATCGAAAGATTACGATAATGCTGAAAAAGCTATTGAAAAGGGGCTTTCTTTCTGCAAACGCCTACAAGAAAACAAATTTAATAATTATTGTGAAATTATTGATGTTCTTTACTCTACTAAGAGTCTTATTCTTTGCGAAAAACAAAGATATATGAAAGCTATTGAATTACAATATAAATTGCTTGATGTTTGGTCGGACTATAAAGAAGGATTTAAGCGTTCAACTAAAATTTGTGATATATATGTCGAAATAAGTATGATTTTCTCAAAATATCTTGATGAACAAGGTATGTCTATTGAATCAGCACGACTTGCATTTAGAGAAATTAAGCAATATACTGATAATGAATTATTTATGTCAGATAAATATGCTTTATCTGTTCGCAGAAGATGCTATATAAATCTTGCTGATGCTTATTTCAGAGCAAGAATGTATCAATCTGCTATATCTTCTTACACTAATGCTTTGGATATTATGAAAGAAGAATTTGATATGGAATCTGAAAAGATTTCACTTGTATATTCATACTCCTATACCTTATATCAGCTTGCCATGCTTGATTTTAAATACAATAGAAAAGCTGAAGGTTGTAAACGCCTTAGCTATTCTTATAGAAGTGTTTGCACACTTAAAAAATATGGTGGTGTTTACGAAGTATTATTTAATATGGTTAGAAATGCTCTATCAACTTATGAGAAAAAATTTGACGGAAAAATTATTGAACTTGATACTGCACAGTAATATTAAAATTCTATTTGAATACACAAAAAATCCTCGAAGTTATTTTTCGAGGATTTTTTAGTTATAGAGTATATAGGAATGTAGTGAAAACGATTTGCTGTATTTTCGAATAAAATGTCATTAAAAAGGTTGGATTAGCACAAATTTTATGTTATAATAAAAATTGAAATTAAAATTTGAAAAATGGAGGATTTTTCATGGAAGAATATAAAAAGCAGTTTATTGAATTTATGGTTGATTGTCAGGTACTTAAATTCGGAGATTTCGTTACAAAAAGCGGCCGTCAAACACCATTTTTCGTAAATACTGGATTTTACAGAACAGGTGCACAGCTTAGAAAGCTTGGACAGTATTATGCTGAAGCAATCAACAAAACTTTCGGACTTGATTTTGATGTTCTTTTTGGACCAGCATATAAGGGAATTCCGCTTTCCGTTGCTGCAACTATTGCAATTAGTGAAAAATATAACAAAGACATTCGCTATTGCTCAAACAGAAAAGAAGTAAAAGACCACGGTGATAAGGGTATTCTTCTTGGAAGTCCTATTTCTGATGGTGATAAAGTTGTTATTATTGAAGATGTTACAACAGCTGGTACATCAATCGAGGAAACACTTCCAATAATTAAGGCTCAAGGAGATGTAAATCCGATTGGACTTGTTGTTTCTGTTGACCGTATGGAAAGAGGAAAGGGTGAAAAATCAGCACTTTCCGAAATTGAAGAGAAATACGGACTTAAAACAACTGCAATAGTAACTATGGCGGAAGTTGTAGAGCATCTTTACAATAAGGAATATAAGGGCAAGGTTATAATTGATGATAAACTTAAATCCGCTATTGACGCATACTATGACAAATATGGCGTAAAATAATATTGAAAAGTCTATAAAAGTAGAACCCTCGGTTTGACCGGGGGTTCTACTTTTTATAGCTTTGTATAGCCTATTGAATGCAGCAAAAATGAAATTACTGTATGCTTTACATTTGAAAAAATATAATCAAATTCACCAGCATACTTTACAATTTCGCCATTAAAGCCCTTCTTGAAACGATATACTCCATAATTAGAATGATTTTCTTCATCACAATGAGGTATTCCCATAAAATCATATATATCACATTGTGATTCAATAGCCCATTTTATCATATTCCACTGCATTAAATAATTTGGCATAAGATTTCTTTGAGTATCACTTGACGCTCCATAAACATAGCTGACTCTATTGCCATATCTTACTGTTAATGCTCCCGAAATTGCCTCACCATCGGGAGAGTAGCACATATAAAGTCTGGCATTTTCTTCAAAAGCAGAAAGAAATTTCTCAAAATATTCCTTAGAGCGAATTGCAAAACCATCTCGTTTTCCAGTTGCTTGCATAAGCTCACAAAAATCATCAAGCTTTTCTACGCCATAATATTTGCAAGAAACGCCCTTACGAACAGCAAGCCTTATATTATATCTCCACTTTGAATGAAACGAGGAAAAAATCTCATCTTCGGTTTTATTTTTAATATCAAGTATGTAATTACGCTGACACTGAATTGTATTATCTTCTGGTATATCGGCATTATATTCAAAACCCAAGCGTTTTAAATTGTTTATGGATTCAATATCATCATATGAAATCATAGGGTCGATTTTAAGCATATATGCTTTGTGTTTTTCTGCAAGAAGTTTTGCCTGTTCAATAATTTTGCTAAGTATATCCAAATTGTGATAATCACACACAGGTCCCCTTGGAGCATACATAAAAACTGTATTCATCAGCGGAATATTCTTAATCAGAATTTGCATGGTTCCTATAATATTTCCGCTCTCATCACGAATTATTATTCTCTCCGATTTCCATTCGTTTTTTATTTTGCACCAATTTTCTGATTGTGTAAAACTACCTGAACTATTTAAGAATACAAATTTTTCATATTCCGACATATATTGTTTCATTTTGAAATTCCTCCATAAAAACTTCTGCATTATCTGAATAAATCAAATATAACTCAGGAACTGTTACAGAGTATTCTGTTTTTTGCAAGAAAATTGTCAAAATGTGCTTTTCATACTAAAGCCTGTAAGTTTCTTATCACTTATGCTGTAATATAAAATCGTATCTGAATATTTTGAAGTGTTGTCATTTCCACTTAAAACAAGTATCAGTTCATCTCCATTAGAAAAAACTGTATATTGTGAGTTTGAAATCATTGATGAAATAACTACTCTTATTGGAAATGCAAACTTATCATCGGCTATTGTTGAAAAAACATAGTTTCCGTTATCTACATACATTTCAGGCATATAAATTGATGATATATAATCATATATTATATTACTCTCTAAGGGTTGTTCGGCAACATCTTCTTCATATTCGTTTTGTTCAGAAAAATACATATCTGTGAGTGCTTTTTCAGAATATTGCGATTCCATAAGTTTCGTTAAGTAATCTATGGCAGAACATACATTTTCTGAAATTTCTTTGCTTTTTTGATTTATTTCTTGAGAGTCTGGTTTAGGTGGATTTTCACTTCTTACTCTGAAATATAAGATACTGTTATCTCCTAATTTCACAACTAAATCTAAAAGCTTTACTTTATTATTTTGGTTTGTATATTTGAAATCTTTTATATGCATAATTGATGCATTATTATCAAATTCAACATTTTGAGAAAAATCTGTATTTTCTTTTGGAATATTATTTATATCAAGAGTTTGAATAACATAAAATATCATCTCATTAATGTTCTCCAACATAATCTTTTTCAATGCTTCATCGTCATAATTATATCTATCATCACCCAAACTATTTGCAAACGTATCTAAGCTTTGGTCATAAATGTGACTTGTAATATATGATGGTGCGGAAATCAATTCATCTTCACGATATGAGAGCCACGGATAAAACCGAGAGTTATCTCCATCATCTACAAAGATAAGCTGTGTTATATTTTTCTTTTCCTCAGTAAAGATTTCATTTTTATAGTCAGGCAACATTTTTCCACAGAAAATTATACCCGTTATTTCCGCTCCCATAGCAAGCGTTAAAAGCAAGGTCGGTAGTATAAATTTCTTAAATTTGCTCATTGATTTTACCCTCACTTTGCTTTATCCAAATACTTATAATAGTACCTTTGCCAAGTTCACTTTCAAGCTCTATTTTTGCATTATGCTTTTTGGCAATCTCTGCACACAGAGCAAGTCCTAAGCCTGCTCCGCCAAGTTTTCTTGAACGGACCTTATCTGCCATATAGAAAGGTTCAAAAATTCGCTTTTTATCTTCCTCAGCTATTCCCATACCATAATCACGCACTGTGATTACAGCATATTCCTCGTTGCTATGACAAGTAAGCTCAATCTTTCCTCCTTCATATGATGCTTTAACTGCATTATCTACAAAGTTATATATCACTGATTTAAATAAATCTGCATCTGCATTTATTATTAAAGGTTCAATATGAGTAAAAAGTGTTATAGACTTAGCTTTCATCATAGGTTCAAAAACTATACTAAGTTCATTCAATATTACATCTGTTCTGACTGGATTCAACTCAAGCTCAGAATCTCCAGAGGAAACAAGTTCCATAAGCTTACCAGAAATAGCCTTTAAACGCTTTGATTCCTCTACTATAATAGATGAATATTCATTAAGCTCATCTGGGGTTACATTTTTCTTTATCCTTAAAATATCCGCAAAACCAAGTATAGATGTCAATGGGGTTTTCATTTCGTGAGAAAGGCTATCTATAAAGCGTTTTCTATCCTCGGCTATTGATTCTATTCTGTTATAATTTTCCTCAACAGAAACAGCCATAGAATTCACATTATTTGCGAGCTGTTGAAATTCTTCACTGCCACTTGTACTTACTCTAAGGCTATAATCTCCCCTGGCTATTTTATTGATGGTTTTATTGATTCTGCCAAGAGGTCTGAAAAGTAATTTTATAAGTAAAAGTAAGATTACAGCAATCACTGCTGCCAAAGCAACAGAAAGAATCTGCACAAAAAATAGTTCCTTATTCCTCTCATTATAAACTTCTGTAATATTATTTGCCGTAAAAACTTTATATTCCTTGCCTTCAAAGCTTGATATTGAACCAACAAACATATATGTATTTTCTCCACAATCCAATATTATTGAGGCAAGATTGTCTTCGCTTGTAATTTTTTCAGAAAGTGTTTTTATATCAGGCTTTTCTTTTCCGTAATAGGAAATATTATTTTCACTATCTGCTATTATCGCAAGAGCGTTTTCTTCAAGTTGTTGTGAAAGTATGTGCTCGATAACCTTGTCTATATCATCTTTGGAGAGCATAAAGGCTTCTGATTTCATTCTTTGATAAGTTATATTATTGCTTATTGATGCACAAATAAACTCGTGTGAAGACACTGCACGACTTCTCTCACGAGTTATTGTCATATGTTGATTATTTGAAAGAACGACTAATGCTGTGGCATTTATAGCGGCAATTACAAGAAATAAAGCCGAAATAAACACCTTAAACCATAGCTTCAATTAGTTCACCTCTGGTTATGATTTACTTTCAAGCCGATATCCAAGCTTTGGAACGGTTATGAGAGAATCCTGCAAGCCAAGTTTTTTGCGAATTTGCTGAACATGAGTATCTACTGTTCGAGTTTCTCCCATATATTCATATCCCCATACTGCTGAAATCAAGCGTTCTCTTGTAAGAGCTATATCAAGGTTTTGCATAAAGAATACCGTAAGCTCAAATTCTTTTGGTGTAAGCTGAATTTCTATTCCTTGCTTTTTTATTATATGGCGTGAAATATCTACAGTTATATCGCCATATTTTATTATATTGTTGTTTTTATGTCTGCGTCTTAGTATAACCTCAATTCTTGCAAGAAGTTCTACTGCCTCAAATGGCTTAACTATATAGTCCTCTGCCCCAAGCTTTAAACCTTTTACCTTATCTGTAACATCTTGTAAGGCTGTAAGGAATATTACAGGAGTTTTTTCTGTATCTATGTGTTCCATAACCTGAAAACCATTGAAATTTGGCAACATTACATCAAGCAAAACTAAATCATAATCGTTCTCATTTATTTTTTGAATAGCAGTTTTTCCGTCATAACAAGAATCACTTTCATATCCAGCTATTGAAACAGTTGCCTCGAGCATTTTTACTATATTTTTATCGTCCTCGACTATAAGCAATCTTATCATTAAATTTCTTCCTTTAAAATAAATTTATCATTAAAAATTATAGCATAAATATAGAATTGTTTAAACCTGTTTATAGAGTAAATAAGCGGAAAAAATGTCATAATTTTGCAAAATTTCAGAAAATCATTAAATTTAAAATTAATATTCATTTTTCAGATAATCCACCGTAAAGCTATTCGTTGACACTTTTCACTCTCAATGCTATAATTACTTATATTCAAAAATTATTTTATATTGTAATCAAGCAAGTGGTGATTTTATGAGCAATAATCAATATTTTACAGACGATAATCAATATAGAGAGTTTCTCGATAAAATTGAGGTTTTAAACCACGATGAGGAATTTGAAAAAATTATTGATATAATAACGGAAATTCCTGAAAACGACAGACCTTATGACTTGAATGTGATATTATCAGGTGCTTATTTTAGTTTAGATAGATATGATGAAGCTATCGAACTTTTAGAATCTATTGAACCTGAGGATAACGAAGAAGAAATTGCTAAATATTATTTCTATCTTGGTATTAGTTATTATCACAGTGGAAATTATGATGAGGCTATCCCTTGCTTTGAAAAAACTCACGAAATAGACCCAAAGGATATAGATACTTTGCTTTTTCTCTGCTTTACTACATCTGAATGTGGTAACGATGAACTTTTTTCTGAATATTCACAAGAGCTTGAAGCCTTAGATAAGGAATTATATGATTCGTATTTTGATTCTCAAAATACAGTGGCTGAAACCTATTCTGAAGAAGAAATTATAAGTCTTGAAATGTTTATAGAAAATAACATCGGAGAATATACTAATGTTCTGCGTGATGCTTCAACTACTGATATAAGCTGTGACCTTTTGCTCGTTCCACCAAACGATGAACACAATTTCTATACACTCGTAACCTGTGGAATGGGTGCTCACAAAATGACTGTTCCAAGTGATGAATTTTATGACCGAGCTGAGCTTGTTTTATGCTTGCCAAAAAGCTGGCATGTTAAAAGCTCGAATGAAAAATGGTTCTGGCCACTAAGACTTATGAAATCTCTTGCACATCTACCTATATTGGAAAATTCATGGATTGGTTGGGGGCATACAATCTCAAATGGAGAACCATATTTTGATAACACTGAACTTTCGGGTGTTATTCTTGGCAATTCGCCTCTGCTTGAGGATAATGTTTTAGAACTTCCGAATGGTGAAAAGGTTTGTTTTTATCAGATATATCTTCTATATGAAGAAGAAATGAATTATAAAATTGATACCAGTGCAGACGATTTATTTAATCTTGTTGGAGAGCTAAATCCTGTTCTTGATATTAGCAGAAAAAATTTCTGCGAAAATGGACGCAAGAAATATAAAATTCCAAAATCAATTATGGAAGACTTATTTGAAACAAAAGATTCACATACTGGTTGTTTTGCTACGGACAGAATAATTGTAGACGGTGCTGAAATCAGATTTATGTATCGTGAAATGCCTCTCGATAATCAAGATAGTGGTTGGAGATTTATGGCTGGTGATGAAGATGATGAGTATATGAATGATACAAGCAAATCTGGAATATATCATCTGAATACTCTTTGCAACTATGAGCCAAGTATTCTTAAATTTCTTGACGAACCATACGGCTCTATGTTTATCAGAAATAAAAATGGCGAATTTGTCAAGTTTGAGAGATAATCCCTTATTCAGAAAGGAAATTCAAATGGATAAACAACAAACTTTAGAACATGTTAAACAAAAGCTTTTTATAGCTTCTGAAACAAGAAAAAGTCCTAAATACCTTGAATTATACCTCAACGATTGCTGTGCCTTTATCAGCTATGAAACTTCTACAAGGCTTTTATGTATTGAATTTTTAATAAAAATAAATGACATTGAACGAGCAGAAAGACATATTCTTGATACCGATAATTCAGAATGCAAGGACGAACTTACTATACTCAGAACTATGCTTATGAACAGGCGTGGAGAAAGGTGTGATGGTCATAATTTGCTTGACAGCGTCGATACTGAAAACCTCAATGCTGAAGCTATGAGATTATACATATCTGCTCTTGAGGAATATGCAGAATTTGAAAAAGCCTTTGACATTCTATCTGAAAAAATCTCAAAATATAACAATGATAACTTTTTGCTTTCTATGCTTGTAAGGCTTTATGATGAAAAAATTATAAAAGCTGAACTTTTTAATAAGCGTGAAAAAGCTAATGAACTTAAAGCTGAAAGAGAAAATATCTCAGAATTGCTAAAGAAATCTGGTGCTGACAACATTGAAGAATAATCTTCTGAAAAACAAGCTTGTTGTTACGCTTTTAGCTCTGCTTTGTACTGCTCTATGGGGAACTGCTTTTGCGGCAATCAAACAAGGTTATAAAATATTCTCAATAGAAAGTAATGATATTCCATCTATGCTTGTCTTTGCAGGAGTAAGATTTTTTTCGGCTGGAGTAGTTGTCTATATTGCTCTTACAATAATGAGAAAGAAATTTTTTGTTCCTAAACAAAGAGAGCTTGTCAAAATGGCCTCACTCGGAATAATGCAGACAGCCTTGCAATATATTTTTCTCTATGTTGCTCTTGTCTTTGTTACCGGAACTAAATCTTCAATATATACTTCATTTTCGGCTTTTTTGGGAGTTTTACTTGCACCGCTTTTCTTTAAGGGCGATAAGATTACAGCTAAAAAGCTTATTGGCTGTTGCATAGGCTTTTGTGGTATTGTGCTTATAAATATTGGTGGCGGAAATTTTATTGGCGAATTTTCCTTTATAGGTGACAGCTTTTTATTTCTATCTAATCTTTGCGGTGCTTTGGGCAATATTTTTGCAAAGAAGATTTCAAAAGATTCTGACCCTGTTTTTGTTTCGGCGGCACAGCTTACTATCGGCGGAGGTTTACTAATTATCATTGGTATGCTTTTCTCAGGCGGAATTGCTTTCACTTCGCTTGATTGTTTTATAGTTATGGCGTATCTTTCGTTAATTTCAAGCGTATCCTTTGCTATATGGACTGTTTTGCTCAAGCATAATGATGTAAGTATCATAAGCACATTTACGCTTATGATTCCTGTTTTTGGTACGATTACTTCGGGAATTGTACTTGGAGAGAATATTTTTACTATCCCTAATCTGATTTCTATATTGCTCGTAACTGCGGGCATTGTCTTTGTTAATCTGAGGAGGATTACATAAAAAATATAAACAGCAATGATTTTAAGTTTTAAAATTCATTAAAGGGGAATTAATTATGAAAAATGTAAAAATTTTATTTGCGATTATGTTGTCAACTTGCTTTGTTTTAGCAGGTTGCAGTGACAATGAAACTACGACAAATACTCAAAGTGAAATTAGTAATGTCAACAGTAGTACAAGCATTTCTAATTCTAATACGAATGACACTTCCAAACAACTTAATTTAAATGAGTTTGAAGAAGATTTTAATAATGCCGATACTTATAATAAGAAATACAATATTTTAAAAGATTTTTATGATAATGTAGTAAATAATGATAAGATAAATAGTAAATTTTCTAAAGAAACAAAAAGTTCTATAGATAAAATACTAACTTCTATGAGGAAATATTTTAAAGATGATTTTGATAAGCAAATTAAGGCTTATACATTTGATGTAAATAATAAGGATATTAAATTGAACAATAACACCTTAAAGAATGCAAAAGAAAAGCTTAGTTCAATTTTATCTTCTATTGTAAAAAATAAAGACATTATCTTTACTGAAGATGAAATAAAAACTTATCAAGATAATATAGATAAGCTTATTATTTCATATGATAAATTTATAAAAAATAATGATAATAGTAGTTCAAAATCAGAAAGTTCTAAACCAACAAGTAGTAAAACCGAGAGTTCTAAAAAGCCTGCAAGCAGTAAATCAGAAAGCAGTTCAAGCAGTAATAATAACTATGAAAATAGTAACAGCGAAAGTCATCAACCAGCTGATGAAAATAACAATTATCAAGAAAATTCAAGATATGAAGAATCAAGTAAACCTGCTAGCAGTAAAACTGAAAGTAGTAAACCTACTAGTAAACCAAGTAAACCTGCAAGTAGTAAAGCAGAAAGTAGCAAGCCAGAATCTTCAAGTCAAACTAGTGGATTAAGATGGATTATTAATGAATACAAAAATGATACTCGCCCTAATGTAAAAGCAAGTAGAAAATTTAATTTTGTAAATAAGGGTATTCAAAGAACAATAACTATACCTGATTGTGTAGGCAGTACTTATGAATTAAATTGTATAGTTTGGTATGATAGCAATGGCAATCCAGATAGTTGGAATTGTAAAGATAAAATTTCTGGATGGTGTTGGGGTGATAATGGATATTATTGGAATAGTTCTGAACTTAGTGAATGGGGTTGGTGATTTCTTGTTTTTAATTAAGGGTGATAATAATGAAGCAAATTTATCAATCTATACAAGAATTTCTAAAAATTATAAATTATAATTATTACCGATTATTGTCTTTGTTAATCTGAGGAGGAAGGTTAATGAACATAACTAAAGTAATTTCAGCAATGACCGAATATTTTTCGGGTGACCCTAAGCGTGTCGGGCATTTTCTTAAAGTCTATGCCTTTTCAAAAACTATCGGTGAGGCTGAGAAACTTTCTGCTGAAAATCAGGAAATTCTTGAAATTTCGGCGGCTGTACACGATATTGGCATAAAGAAAAGCGAAGAACTTTATGGCAGTTCTTCGGGAAAATATCAAGAAATGCTTGGTCCTGACGAGGCTGAAAAGCTACTTAACAAGCTTGGCGTTGATGAAAAAATAATCGAGCGTGTATGCTTTCTTGTCGGACACCACCACACCTATAATATGATTGACGGTCTTGATTATCAGATACTCGTTGAGGCTGATTTTCTTGTTAATGCCTACGAAGATAATCTTTCAAAAGACGCAATCGTAAATGTAAGAAACAAGCTCTTTAAAACTAAAACTGCAACAAAAACGCTTAATGATATTTTTGCATTGGAGAATAATCAAAATGATAAAACTTAATTTACAACAAATTAAAAATTCCGCACATCTCTTTAAGGGTATAAGTGATACGGCTCTTACAAGCTGTCTTGAGGGTCTTATGGGAGATGCATATGGTGAAAGCGAAAATCCTAAAATGGCAATCGCTTTTCTTGGTTATATCTATATTGGTGGCGTTCTTGATAAGGCATTTCTTAATGAATTTATGAATTTTATCGGAAATGGACACTTAGTCTTTATTTCAGATAACAAAGAAATTCGTGATGAAATAATAAAGCATTATGGCGAAAAGGCACATATACAAAGACGCTTTGAAACTATCAAAGAATTTCCTAACTTGCCTGAATATTCATACAAACTAACCGATGGTTTTGCTCTCAAACGCTTTGATAAAGACTTATATACCCAAGCTATGAATGAGAATTGGTCAGATGGTTTTTGCAATAATTTCAATGGCTGTGATGATTTTCTCAAAAATGGCTTAGGTTTTGGCATAACATACAATGATAAATTAGTTTGTGGTGCTACTTCTTTTAGCTATTATAGTAGCGGATATGAGGTTATAATCGCTACTAATCCAGATTTTCGCAAGCGTGGACTTGCAAGAATTGCTTCATATGAGTTTATAAAGGAAAGTTTGAAGCAAGGTAGGTTGCCCTCTTGGGACGCTGCCCACGAGGTTTCCTTACATCTTGCAGAATGGCTTGGTTACAAGCTTGATTATGAATATACTGGAATTTCTATACAAGCTTAATACATAAAAACGGTGCAGAACCTTTTCGGAACTGCACCATTTTTTATTCATTTGTTTTGAGAAAGCTTTCCCACGCATCGACTGTCCAGCATCTATCTGCAAGCATAGCTGTTTCTTCATCTGCTTAAACACTGCATTTGATGCCTTTGCACCAACGGCTGGAAGTGTTTTAAGCTTTTTGTCTTTTTCATCATAAACTTCAAGCTCAAGTGCTGTATTCAGATAAATCTTGAACTTTCTTGTTCACTTTCTTCCTTGCTGTAATACTATCTATATAATATCTGTCAAGGATTGTTCTGCCCTCAGTAAGTTTTACAACAATATGCCATTTTTCTTTGCTTGTTTTATTGTTTTGGGGAAATTTATTAGCTAATCGTTAGTATTGACTAACGATTAGAACTGGCACCGAAAAACGATACCAGTTCTATTTCATAGGTTATGGTTAAATTTTAAAATTTAAGATTTCTTAAATCTGTAAAGAATTGATGCGACCAATGCAGCTGCAATAAAGACAAGTGCAATTCCTGCAGCTGTTTCGTTTGCCCCTGTTGCAACTGTTCCTGCGTCTTTGCCGTTAGATGTATTTGTGCTACTTGTATTTTCTGTATTGCTATTTACTTCGGAAGGCTCATTATTTGATGTTTCTTCTGAGCTTTCAACATCACTTGGCTCTGATGGTTCAGATGATGATTCGTCAGAAACAACATTTGAATCTTCATTTGAGGATTCATCGTTTGAAGATTCCTCTGATGATTCAGGAGCAGATGGCTCTCTGTTTACTGTATAAGAAAGTGTAGCAGTATCATAACCATTTGCCTGAATAACAATCTGATATTCTCCATCTACACCGAATACAGAGCCATATTCATAAGTTGTTACAGCACTTGCACCCTTACCTGTTGTTGTAGCGGCTGTATATTGTGCATCAATATCTATAACTCCATTAGCGTCAAATATATCGGCTGTATAAGTAGGCTTACCTTTTTCTTTTTCGATATACTTAATAACTCCGCCATTAGGGTCAGTTATAGAGATAGATGTAAATGCTGAGATATAATCTGCAACACCGTCTGTCTTATCATCAAGGAGAAGCTGACCGTCTTTAAGTGATGCCTGAGCAGTTGTCTTTAGTGTGAAATCTGTTGAAACGCTTGCATACTTACCCTTTGCATCAGACAAAACTGCTGTATACTTATTAGGAACTGCATTTGTGAAATTGAGTTTATCGTTGCTATATGTGCTATCAAGCCCCTCAACTGTAACCTGTGGCTCGAAATCGTTTGGAATATCGCTTACAAGGCAACTTGTTGAACCGTCTGTAATATAAGCATCATTAACATCAATACTACCGTTGTGCTTAATTGCAACATATTGATTCATTGTGAAATTATAGATACCATTAGCTGTGATATACTGTACATTATCGAGGGTTTCACCCATAATCGCCTCATAAGGTTCTGAACGAAGTGGACAACCATGAGCTTCTGTTGTAAAACCTGTTGACCATGCAAGCTTGGTGTTTTTCCAGATGTTTTCCTGTGAATAAAGGCCGTAATCATCGCCTTCTGCTGTTTCAAGAACTACACCATAAACTACATTATCATTGAAAATGTCATTTACATTGCTAAAGGAAATCTGATAGTCACCATATTTTGAACTTGTTGAGAATGTATAGTTTGCATCTACGGTTTCTGTCTTTCCTTCAGCTTCACTAAACGAAAGAACACCATTATCTACTGTAAGCTCCTTATATACTGCTGGAACTTCTGTAAGTTCAGTAAAGCCAAGCTCATCAAAATTACTTGCTGATTTAAGCTTTGCATAATCTTCTGCTGAAACCTTTACAGGGAAAATAACACCGTTGATATATCCCATTGTGTTGTCTGCATTTTCTGAAGTATATGTCCCTGCGTTGAGGTTTTGGTTTGTATACTTATTCATAGTAGCAGAGCTTACTGCATCAACATAATCAGTGCTTGTAACACCCTTTGTTGTATCAACATTTTCTCCTAAATAAAAATCGTGATACGAAATCTTCATTGTACCGTAAACATAGTCTGCGGAATTTTTGCTGCTATTTGACGCAAACGCTGCACTTGATGTTACACTAAGAACCAGTGCTGTCGCCAAAACAGCTGAAACTGTTTTTTTGCTGTTCATAACGAACCTCCCTAAAATATTTTAGTTAGTTTTTTCTAATAATCTAATTAGTTATAACTAACTGCCTTTATTTTATACCTAATTTTTCCAAAAGTCAATAAAGCAAAATAAAAAATTTTTAGAATTTTATGAGTAAACTATTCTGCGAGAAAATAGCCTGATGTCTGGTCAATTATAGAAAAGCTTTCTTTTAATCCATCTGTGACATAGATTTTCTTATCATCAGTCATAAGAATGGCTTCTATACCGTATTTTTCGCAATATTCAAGAGCCTTGTCTTTTCCTAAAACAAAAAGTGTTGTTGAAAGTGCGTCGCAAAGCATACCGTCTTCATCGACAATCGTTACAGAAAGCAAGCCGTTTTCTGCTGGATATCCGCTTTTAGGGTCTATTATATGATGATAACTCTTACCGTTTTCCTCAAAATATCTCTGATAGCCACCAGATGTTACAACTGCCTTATCTACTACTTCAATACGACAAAGTTGTTTTGAGGAATCTTCGGGATTGCATATAGAAACTCCCCACGCACTGCCATCGGGTTTTGAACCTATTGTCTGAATATTTCCACCAAGATTAAGCAAAGCACTCTCTATTCCCATAGAACGAATTTTTTCTGCGGCTTTCTTGCCAGCATAGCCCTTTGCAATACCACCAAGGTCTATTTCAATATTTTCGGGAACTGTTACTGTACCTTCTTTTTCATCAAGCTTAATATTTGAACTATCAACATATTCAAGATTTTTTAAAATTTCTTCCTTATTTGGAACTTCATACTTTCCTGTTGTAAAACCCCAAAGCTTAACTATTGGATAGATTGTAATATCAAACGCACCACCGCTTTTTTTATTGACATCAAGAGCAGTTGATATAAGTGCAAGCGTATCTTCTGAAATCTTTATTGCATTATTTGCAGAAGAATTTATCTTGGAAATTTCACTTTCGGGGTTTGTTACAGAAAGCTTATTTTCCAAATCCTCTACAAGAGCTGATGCCTCGTTTACAGCAGTTTTTGCATTTTCGCCATAAGCCTTAAAATTCATATAAGTATCCATTGCAAAAAATGACAAACTTTTTTCGTTGCTATTATCGTAATCACTGCTAAGAGAAATTTCATAAACTGATGAGGTTTTTCCGTTTGAATTATTACAAGCTGTAAGATTCAAAAAAAGAGTTACCATTATTAAAGCTAAAATTCGTTTTTTCATATCAATTCTTTGCACTGTTCAAAGCCTGTCCAACCGCTGCCATAATGCCCTCTGAGGAATATGTAGCACCACTTGTTGCATCAACACTTGTGCTTTGACTTTCAATAATTTGTGATGTTACATTTTGAACACAGCTCTCAAAATACCAACGGTCGCTTTCGTCTGACGTTGCCTCTATATTTGTGATTTTATCGTCCTTAATTGTGATTGTTACATAGATATTTCCATCATAACCATAGGCCGAACCGCTGAACTTTCCGTCCTTATACTTATTTTGTACAATAGGTACTTTTGATGTTTCTTGTGCTGATGTTTCAGGCTTTGAAACAGTATTACCACTATTTGATGGCTTACTTATTATAGATTGGTTTGGCTTCGAAGTTGATGGCTTTGAGCTTATATTATTTTTGCTTGATGAACTGCTATTATTGTTATTTGAAGCGGACGGTTTACTGCTTTGCGTGGTATTATTATTAGAAATGTTATTATCTTTTGTTGTGATTTGGCTACTTTGAGAATTGCTCTTTGATGTTTCATTCTCTGTTGACTTACTCTCTACTTTTGATGAAGCTGATGATGTTAATGAAGTTTTTGAGCTTTCAGAAGCTGTTGACTGAGATTCTTCTTTGCTTTTAACTGATGTTGTTTCTGAGATTTGACTTACTTCTGAGGTTTCAACATGAAGCTGGCTTTCTGCATTAGAATTATCAGCAGTGGCAACAGAACTTTCTGAGGAATATGCAAAGGTTTTAACTGGTATTCTTGCAGGTGCTGCAGTATTTCCATTGCCTAAAAATACAAAGAGGCAAACTGCTCCGACAATTCCCACTGTACAAATTCCTGAACCTGCATTAAGAGCAAGCTTGATATTTGAGTTCTTTTTAAGAAGATATTTTCTTACACGCATTACAAGGTATACACCAAAAACTATTGTATAAAGAATGAGACTGAGTGCGTAATCTCCTCGGCGAGCCTGTGCACTTGAATATGTCAAAAGGAAGATATGAATATAAATCAGAGCGTAAAAAACATATGCAAAACGCTGAAGTCTTTTCCAAAGCTTTGGCTTCATTTTCTTTCTTACCTTTGGAAATGACATTATTGCAAGTGGTATCATAATAACAAGCATTAGCAATGATGCAATGGCAGCAAGAAACTGTGTTACTGGCATTGTTGAAGCTGATGTAAAAAGTCTTACAAAATAGGTTTTTCCAAAGAAAATATTATGGCAAAGTATCATTATTGAAGCCATAATCGAAAGTTCACCACGAATGACAATCAGCTTTTTCATTAGTGCAGAACCATTTTTCAACGCTCCCGTATACATAACAATGATGAAAATTGCTGTTGCAAGAGAACCTCTCCTGAATAAAGCAAGAATGTAGTTATTGACAAAATCAGGTACACCGTCAAACGGAATGAGTGCCAATACAATAGTTATTATTCCTGCTCCGCTGTAAAACAAAATTGGGTGCTTTTTGAGAGCTTTTCCACATAAAAAGACAAAAGCTACTGCAAGCACAAGTGAAATTATAAGTAGCATTATTATCCCTCCATTTTTTATTTTTATCGAAATTTATGCTACAAAAATCCCGACAAAATCTTTCTTATTAGCATTAAATCCCCACCCCCATAAATTAGTGATAACTAACCTTAAGATACTTTTTTAACACAAAGTATCTTATTAAGCCTATCAAGAAAAGCTCCCTTAGCAAGACTTCTATCAAGAAATTCAGTAATTAAGCCTGTTATCAGACCTGTTATACAACCTGAAATTAAAAGTACAGGTAAATAACAAATAACCGTCCATGAGCCTAAAACTACAACTGCAGCTAAAATCTGTCCTATATTATGAAAAATTGCTCCTACAACACTTGCAAACCATACTGTCTTTTTCTTTGTTATGTATAGAACTATGCTCATCGCAAGTAAACTAAGTATACCACCCGAAAGGCTATAAAATAAGGACATTATCTGTCCGGCAAATATTGAAGCTAAAATTATTCTTACAATTAAAACTGTAAATGCAGAGCGTTTGTTAGTATTTACAAGCAAAAACAGCGTTACTATATTTGCAAAGCCAGGCTTTATTCCAGGAATATTGACTACTGGTGGCATTAAACTTTCAAGCACAAATATTGTCAATGATATTGTAACAAACATTGAAAGAATCGCTATCTTTCTTATATTTAAGCTATTATTCTCTCTCAATTCACATCACCTAATTTGCAACTGCATCTATGGAATTATCTGTATTATCCGAAATTTCTATGATGATTTTATTCGGCAAGCAAACAACGGGTACAGATGAATTATCTATAAATCCTGTATCTATACAGATATGGTCGGTACAGCTTGCTTCTATAATTCCTATACTGCCGTTTCGTACCTCTACTATATTTTCAGACTTATCCTCGCCATCTATGGTTAATCTATATGTTTCCTTAACAGAATTTAAATCTATTGTATAGATAAGTTTTTTGTCCTGATAAATGCGGGCGATTTTTTCATCTTGATTTTTTGCATTATTATTTATCGCAAGCACTGCAACAGTTGAAGTTATCAGTATCAGCACAAAAATTATGGCACAAATAATATTTCTTTTTATAATTATCATCTCTTTTTAGTTAGTGTTGATTAACTGCACTTTAAAAAATATAGGGATTTCTCCCCGAATAGTAAATTGTGTTTCGGAAATACATAATTTACACATATGGTCAATATATTTTGACACAATGGTAATATATTCCGTCTGCCGATTATTTTATCACAACGGAAATTTGTTGTCAATAATAAGATTTTCTGGAATTTTAATTTATTATACGCAAATTGATGGTAAGCGTCAACAAAAGTTAATTTAAAATCTTTAATCAAGCTGTTTTTAACTGTGAATTTGCAACTAAAAATGGCTTTTTATTCTGAAAGCATTTTAGAGTTATTTTCTACTTGTAAAACCTTGATATTTTTGGTATAATTATAAGGCACTTAGAGTAATAATGCTAAAATCTGTAAAATAGGACTGAATGAATTGAACGAATTATTATCAAGAAGAATCGTTGTCAAGGTTGGTACTTCAACCTTGACATACGAAAATGGAAAACTTAATCTTAAAAATTTTGAAAATCTTTGTAAGGTTCTGAGTGACCTCCAAAATATGGGCAAGCAAGTTATACTTGTAAGCTCAGGTGCTATCGGCGTTGGCTTTGGCAAGCTTAATCTTCCTGAAAGACCCAAGGAAACCCGTTATAAACAGGCTGTTGCCGCTGTTGGTCAATGCGAGCTTATGTTTATGTATGATAAGGTTTTTGGAGAATATAATCATACTGTTGCTCAGGTTCTTTTGACAAAGAATGTTCTCTTTAACGAACATCTCCGCCAAAATGCTTATAATACTTTCAGCACTCTTCTTGAGATGGGAATTATTCCGATAGTAAACGAAAACGATACTGTTGCTATTGATGAGCTTGTTGGAAATAACTTCGGCGATAACGATAATCTCTCAGCAATTGTTGCCGATTTGCTTGATGCTGATTTGCTTGTTATTATGTCTGATATTGACGGACTTTATGACTGCGACCCAAGAAAAAATAAAGACGCAAAACGCTTTGAAGTTGTTAAGCTTATTGATGACGATATTCGTAAAATGGCAAGCGGTTCAGGCTCGAACAGAGGTACCGGCGGTATGATTACAAAGGTTTCTGCAGCAGCTGTCGCAAATGAAGCCGGAATAAATTGCTGTGTTATGAATGGGAATGCTCCTGAAAGACTTTTAAACCTTATTCAGGGCGAAAGTGTAGGAACTATGTTTCTTGCAAGCAAGTAATTTAAAATTGGAGTGAAACACATTGCTAAAGGTAGAACGAATCTCTGTAATGAACCTTGAAAATGCTATGAGAGGTGCAAGAAATCCGCTTAACAGTTGGGCAAGAAGTGATAGCTACTATGATGAAAATGGACAGTATATTCTTGGAGAAAACGACCTGGGACTTGCAAAGAGGCTGGCGAGAGCGGGCAGCGACCACAGAAAATATCTAAGACAGATATTTATTTCAGTTGATGTTACAGCACCTATGTACTGGTGGAAAGAATATGATACTTATAAGGTTGCTACTGTTGCAAACTCTACAAGCACTATGCATAAGATTCACAGCAAGGAATTTTCTCGTGATGATTTCAGTCTTGATAAATTAGATGAAGATTCTATGGCTTTCTTTGATACTATTATTGCAAAACTTGAAGAGCTTCGATTGAAATATACTGAAACTAAAGATAAGCAATATTGGTATGATATAATTCAACTTTTGCCATCAAGCTATAACCAAATGAGAACCTGCTCACTAAATTATGAAACTCTTATAAATATATATTATGCAAGAAAGGGTCACAAGCTTGATGAATGGCATACTTTCTGCGATTTTATAAAGACTCTCCCCTATGCTAAAGATTTAATTATGATAAAAGATGAGGTGCAATAAAATGACTATTCTTGAGGAAATGGGTAAAAAAGCCAAAGAGGCTGCTCGTACACTTGCTGTAATGGGCGAAGAAAAGAATGACGCATTAAAGCTTATTGCTAAGGCTCTTATAGATAATACAGACGCTATACTTGCAGCAAATAAAATTGATGTTGATAATGGTCGTGCAAACGGTCTTACAGAATCTATTATAGATAGACTCAGCCTTAGCAAGGCTCGTATTGAAGGTATGGCTCAAGGTGTACTTGATGTTGTGGCTTTGCCAGACCCTATTGGTGCAGTTCTTAGCGGAAGCAAGCGTCCTAATGGGCTTAATATAACTAAAGTTCGTGTTCCGATTGGTGTTATAGGAATTATATTTGAGGCTCGTCCAAATGTTACTTCTGATGCTGCTTCTCTTTGCCTTAAAAGCGGAAATACAGTAATTCTTCGTGGCGGTAAGGAAGCTATCAATTCAAACAAGTGCATTGCAGATATTATGCGTTCTGCTCTTGAAAAATCTGCGCTTGATAAGAATTGTATCCAACTTATTGAGGATACAACTCGCCAATCATCTGTTGAACTTATGGGACTTGTTGATTATCTCGATTTGCTCATTCCTCGTGGTGGTGCAGGTCTTATCAAAGCTGTTGTTGAAAATGCAAAAGTTCCTGTTATCGAAACTGGTGTTGGCAACTGCCATGTTTTTGTTGATGAAAGTGCGGATATTGATATGGCTGCCAACATTATATATAATGCAAAAACTTCTCGCCCATCTGTTTGCAATGCGATTGAAACTATTCTTGTACATAAGAATATCGCAGAAAAAGCCCTGCCTGTAATTAAGGCAAGGCTTGATGAAAAAAATGTTGAGCTTCGTGGCTGTGAGCGTACAAGAGAAATTCTTGGCGACAGCGTTATTCCTGCAATTGAGGCTGACTGGGCAACAGAATATCTTGATTATATTCTTGCAGTTAAGGTTGTTGACAACATTGATGAGGCTATTGCTCATATCACAAAGTATTCAAGCGGTCACAGCGAGTGCATTGTAACTGAAAACTATAAGAACGCTAACCGTTTCAAGAATGAGGTTGATGCTGCCGCTGTATATGTTAATGCTTCAACAAGATTTACTGACGGAGGAATGTTCGGTCTTGGTGCAGAAATAGGAATTTCTACACAGAAAATTCACGCAAGAGGTCCCATGGGACTTAACGAGCTTACCTCTATGAAATTTATCATTGAGGGTGATGGTCAAATCAGATAAGCAAATAAAGAAGTGCAAGCACAATGCCATTGTTATCCTCTTCGCCACTTAGAAGTATCAAGAGCAAAAGGATAAGGCTTTTTTCCTTATCCTTAAAAAATCCCTCTAAAATATCATTCGGCTTTTTGCTTTCTGATATTTCGGGTGGTTCTGGAGGTTCTGACGATTCGGTTTCGTGAATTTCAGGCAGTTTATCCTGTGTCTTTGGAGCTTGCTGTCTGCCTGTTCTTGAGGCGGATATATTCTTTGCCCTTTGTTGCATATCCCGAACACGCCTCACAGCTTCCTGTTGCATTCTGCCTATATCATCATCTGAAGAATTCATAGCAAGCCTCCTTTATCTGAACATTTCAAACATATCTGTTCCTTTAAGAAGTGGCAGTAAACGCATTATTCGCATAAGACGAATTCCCTCGTCAAGCTTTTTACGCTTTTCTTCACTTAAAAAGGGTCTTAATGCTTTAAGTAGACAGGTTGTTTCATCATCTTCTTTGAATGTATTCAATATAGGCATAATTTTCATCATTGTGCCCATCATATCCATAGGAAGCATTGATTCGTTCGGCTTTGGAGGAGGTTCTGGAGGCTTTGGCTTAGGCTGTTCCTGTGGTTCGCCTTGACTCAAAAGCCCACTTAATCCCTGTATTTTGCTCATGATTTCGGGGTCATTCATCAATGACATAAGCTTTTGAGACATATCGTCCATAGGTTACTTCTCTCCTTTAAGCTTTTTCATAATGGCTTGTGCTTCTGGCGTTCTTAATATGCGTTCAGCTTCAGATTTATTTGCGAGTGCATTCATAAGCTTGCTTTTTTGCTCTTGGTCTAAAGAATTTATGAGCTTTTCGATTTCTTTTTTATCCATAAAAATCACCACCTATATATATTTTATTCGTGCTGATAACATTATATGTTAATGGAGGTAAATATGAGAATAGTAGTTGTATCAGATTCACACAAGGATTTTTATTCACTTCAGAAAGCTGTATTAAGCCAGTCTTCTGCGGAAGTTGTAGTGTTTTGTGGAGATGGCAATGAGGATATGGATACTCTTGCTGTAACTATTCCTGACAAGATGATTATTTCTGTAAGGGGTAATTGTGATTGGTGTTCTGAAAAGCGTTATTCCGAGGAAATTACTCTTGAGAATAAGCATATCTTCGTAACTCATGGACACCTTTTCGGGGTTAAATCTGGTTATTCACAGATAATCAATCAGGCTCATTTGCTTGATACTGATATTCTTCTTTTTGGTCATACTCATGTTCCTTATACAGCATATGATGACGGAATGTATATTATGAATCCTGGTTCAATAGGATATACAGGAACTTACGGCATTGTTGATATTACCCCATCTGGTATTATGACTAATATTATTAAATTATAAATTATTTTTAGTGAGGTGCTTTTCCTATGCGTTCAGTTGATGTTTTAATTATCGGAAGTGGTCCAGCAGGGCTTGCGGCAGCTATTTATACTGGCAGGGCTATGCTTTCAACAGTGGTTTGCGAAAGGGATTATATGTCCACAGGTCAAATTGTAGAAAGCGATTGTATTGATAACTATCCAGGTCTTCCAAATATTGAAGGATATGAACTTGGTGAGAAATTCAAGGCTCACGCACAGGCATATGGCACTGAATTTATTGAGGATGAAGTTATTAAAATTGAAAAAAGTGCAAATGGTAGCTTTGTTATAAAATTTAAAAGCGATAATCTTCTTTCTGTAAAGGCTATTATCTATGCGGCGGGTGCTTCTCATAGAAAGCTTGGTATTGACGGAGAATTCGCACTCAGAGGTGCTGGTGTTTCTTATTGTGCAGTTTGTGATGGTGCATTTTTCAAAGATAAGACAACTGTTGTTATTGGTGGTGGCGATACTGCCCTTGGTGATGCTCTCTTGCTCTCGAAAATATGTAAGCAAGTATTCGTAATATATCGTGGAGAAAAACTTCGTGCAGCAAAATCATTACAAAACAAAGCCAACGATACTGTTAATATTGATATTATTTATAATGCTATTCCCACTTCGTTTAATGGCGATAAACATCTTTCTTCTATCTCATTAAAAAACACAAAGACTGGCAAGACAGCTGAGCTTAACGCTGAAGGTGCTTTTATTGCGATTGGTTCTAATCCTAATTCTCAAATTCTTAAAGGCTTAGTTGAGCTTGATAAAAGTGGCTATGTTGTTGCGGACGAAACAGGCAAGACTTCTGTTTCTGGAATATTTGTTGCAGGTGATGTCCGAACAAAGGCTCTAAGACAGGTTGTAACTGCTGTTTCGGACGGTGCTAATGCGGCTATTTCTGCTGAAAATTATATAAACCAAATTATAAAATAAAAATCCAAGCTTGGTTAAATACACTGCCTAAAATTGTATAAACAGTACAAAAAAGCTACTTAAGATAGAGAATTAAATTTTAAACAACAAACTGATTTCGTTTTTCAAGCGGAGTCAGTTTTCTTTTAATTGAATACGATATTTGTTATAAAAATTAATATTTGCTTTTTCGATATGTTAATCCTTGTTCTTTCAAATTCAATAATTTTTTCTCATATTGTTGTATATGTTAATATTCTCTTGGCATAACAAAACCTCCTATGGCAACTTCTTTAAATCTGCCATGGGAGGTTGTTTTTTCATTGTCTGTTTTTTATATGCACGAAATGTTATAATCTTTTTATTTTATATTACCATACAAATTAAATTTATTGCTAATGCTGTAACACAGGCGAAAATTGCTACTATCAATAAGCTTTTTTCCTTAAAAGCCATTATACAAGCCACTATAAGTCCTGCAATAGATGAGATATAATTACCAGTTGAAAATAATATTGCTGGAAATGTCATTGCACCAAGCACAGCATATGGTACATAATAAAGGAAGCTCTTTATAAATGTGTTTGTGATTTTACCTTTGAAAATCACAAACGGTAAAACTCTTATCAGATATGTAACACCTGCCATAATAAAAAGATAGATAAAAAAATCTCTTATAATCATTCTTTTTCCTCCTTAATAGGAAAGAAAACTGCACCAATTGATGCTGCAATTATCGTACATATAATGATTACAAAACCGCTTGAAACATTATTCAAAAGAGGTAACCATTTAAATGCACAACTTAAAATTACAGATATAATCACAACTTTTAGTATTGATGAGTTTTTCTTAGCAGGCGGAACTATTATTGCAATAAACATTCCATAAATAGCTATGCACATAGAATCTCTTACAACGCTTGGCAAAACACTTCCAACAGTAACACCCAAAAATGTTCCGCCTGTCCAACCCAAAACTGGAAGAAGAATTAGACCGTAAAGATATTTATTGCTTATTTCTTTTTCATTTCCCATTGATACTGCAAATATTTCATCAGTAATTCCAAAGCCTATTATCCATCGATGTATTCCCCTTACACTTTTATCTGTTTTTTGCGACAGAGATAACGACATCAAAGCATATCTGAGATTTATTATAAATTGAGTGCAAGCCATTTCCATCCAAAAACCTCCGCCTCTTACCATTATATCAAGACCTGCAAATTGTCCAGCAGATGTTATGTTTGTAAAAGAAATCATAACTGCTTCCCACCAAGCTAAACCTACACCTACTGCTTGCAATCCAAATGTAAAAGAAACAGAGATATATCCTAAGGCTATTGGTATACCATCTTTCAAGCCTTTTTTAAAATCTGTCATATCTTACTCCATGTGCTCTTAATAAGTATTATATTATCGTCAAAACACCTATTGATTTCAAGAAAAGTAAAACAAGCATAATCAAAGCAATATATTTAATCATTACAATATATAGCCTTTTTCTGCCCATTTTTTCTCCATTTTTCTCGACTTCATCAATAACTGTTTTTGGCTTGACAATCCAACCAATAAGAATACAAGTGCCTATCGCTACTAATGGCATAAAGAAGTTATTGCTTATATAATCCATAATATCAAGAATTTGTGCAGTTGTACCGTTTGGCAATGGCATTTCAAAATAAAATATATTATATCCCAAGCAAACAACTATACCTACTACTATGGCAATCACTGTTTCAAGAGAGGCTGCTTTTACTCTTGAAAATTTAAACTTATCCATAAAACTTGATACTATCGCCTCCATAACAGACACAGAACTTGTTATAGCTGCAAAAAGTACCATCGCAAAGAAAAGACAGCCTACAACATTTCCTATCGAACCCATAGCCGCAAAAACTTTCGGCAATGAAACAAACATCAGGCTTGGACCAGATGCTTCCATTCCTTCAGTACCAGCAAATGTAAATACGGCTGGAATAATCATAACACCAGCAAGAAAAGCTACTGCTGTATCAAAAATTTCAATCTGATTTATTGACTTTTTAAGGTCAGCTTCATCACTGACATATGAACCATAGGCAATCATAATACCCATTGCAACGCTCAAACTGAAGAATAGCTGTCCCATAGCATCAAGCAAAACTGAGAAAAAACTTTTTATGGTCATTCCTTCAAAATTCGGAACAACATAAACCATAAGTCCCTGCAGACCTGTTCTTGTAACACCATTTTCGTCTGTATGACTAATTGTAAGTGAAAATATAGCAATAACAACAACAAGCAAAATCAAGATTGGCATAAGAATTTTTGAAAATGACTCTATACCTTTATTTACTCCTCTAAATACGACAAATGCTGTTGCAAAAAGAAAGAGTAAAAGCATAATGATAGGCTCATAGCTTCCTGAAATAAATGATGTAAAGTATCCATCTTGAGCCGCACTTGAACCATTTCCAGTAAGATAAACAAGAAAATATTTAAGTACCCAACCACCAATAGCACAATAATAAGGTAAAATAATTATAGGAACAAGGCAGGCAATCACCCCTAAGCCTTTCCATTTTTTATTAAGCTTACCATAAGCAGTTAAAGGACTTTGTTTTGTTTTTCTTCCGATTGCGACTTCTGTTATAAGTATGGTAAAGCCAAAGGTAAGTGCAAGAATGATGTAAATTACAATGAACATTCCTCCGCCATCTTTTGCTGCCAAATACGGAAATCTCCATATATTTCCTAAACCAACAGCACTACCTGCTGCAGCAAGTACAAAGCCAATTGAACCTTTAAACGAATTTCGTTTCGTATGCGTTTCCATAAATCAACTAAATCCTCCTATTATTTTATGTCAGCATATTTTTGAAAATTCTTAGCTGTATATTAATGTACCCCCTACATAAATTAAAATCTTATAGATTTAAAAAGCTAAAATTTCCATCAAAATATACCATATTATTATATCATTAATAGTCCTACTTCTCAACTAAATATTAATAAACTTTCAGGGTTTAATGAGCAAACAAAAAATAATATAATCAATCAGAGTGAAATATAAATATACTCTATATAACCCATTACAAGTTCACTAACCGAGGGGTACACCATATTAATAAAATCTGGATTTCTTAACTTTTCTTGACAAAATCTAAATAATCGCTTTCAATTTTTAATTACTTGAGAGCGGTTTTTAAACTCGCAGATTGTAAAATTAAGATTGAAATAATAAAAAATAATATCTCAATAGAAACGATTTCGTAGTAGAATTAAGTTACCAAAGGAAACCGTCACTATGGATAAACTCATAGTTTATGCTTTTTAATATTGAAAACATATTGATTTTAAAGTATAATTAATGCGTGAAAATTTATTGGAGGCGTTATGATTGACACTTTTACAATTAAGGTATGCAGCTATGGTTGCCGAAAAAGGCACTATCACAGAAGCTGCAAATGAATTATATATATCTCAACCAAGCCTTACTAAAGCTATTAAAGAGCTTGAAAAAGAAATGGGAATTACTATTTTTGTTCGTACAAATAAAGGAATAACAATATCAAAAGATGGTGAACAGTTCTTGTCTTATGCGAGGCAAGTCCTTGAGCAAGCTAATTTGTTGGAAGAAAAATATAAGCATACAAACTCTATAATCAAAAAACAATTCTGTATATCAACTCAACACTATTCATTTGCTGTAAATGCCTTTGTAGACCTTGTAAAAGAATATGGTGGTGATAAATACGATTTTTCTCTAAGAGAAACTCAGACTTACGAGATAATAGAAGATGTTGCTAATATGAAAAGCGAAATCGGCATTTTATATATGAATAGTTTTAACGAAGTTGTCCTTAAGAAAATTCTTAAATCTAAAGGCTTGAAATTTACTGAGCTTTTTGTTGCACAACCCCATATATTTGTCAGCAAAAGCCACCCACTGGCAAATAGAGAATCTGTTACTATGGAAGAGCTTGATAAATACCCATATTTATCATTTGAGCAAGGTGAACATAATTCTTTTTACTATTCCGAAGAGATTTTCAGCATTGTAGAAAGACCTAAAAACATAAGGGTTCGTGATAGAGCCTCTCTATTTAATTTGCTTATTGGTTTAAATGGTTATACAGTTTGTAGTGGAGTTATTGATGAAGAACTTAATGGCAATATTGCCTCCGTACCACTAATCAAAGAAGGAAATATGCACATTGGCATAGTCACACATCAAAAATCAAGTTTCAGCCATTTAACTATTGCTTATATAGAAGCCCTTAAGCAATATATCCAATAATAATTGTCTCAAAAATAATGTCACTTTTGTTTTTATATATAAACAATATAAACAAAAGTGACTATTTAATATTATTTGTTAATTTGAAAGAAGCATACGGTCATTTTCAAGCTTAGAATTACTTACCATCTCAAATTTCTTAAGAAGCTCATCAACTGTAAGTTTTTTCTTTTCTTCGCCAGAAATATCAAGAATTACCTTTCCGTTATTCATCATTATAAGACGATTGCCATGAACAATAGCATCTTTCATATTATGTGTAACCATAAGAGCTGTGAGATTATTTTCTTTGATGATTTTGTCGCTCAGCTCAAGAACCTTTGAAGCTGTTTTAGGGTCAAGTGCTGCTGTGTGTTCATCAAGCAATAAAAGCTTTGGTTTTTGCAATGTAGCCATAAGAAGTGTTATAGCTTGTCGCTGACCACCTGAAAGAAGTCCAACCTTAGAACTCATTCTATCTTCAAGACCAAGTTCAAACTCTGCAAGGAGTTCTCTATACTTTTCTCTTTCTTTAGCTTTTACACCCCAAGAAAGACCCCTACGTTTACCTCTGCGAGCAGCAAGAGCAAGATTTTCTATGATTTCCATATCAGCAACAGTTCCAGTCATAGGGTCCTGAAAAACTCTTCCAAGATAAGGTGCTCTTTTATGCTCAGAAAGTCCAGAAACATCTTTGCCATCAATTATTATAGCTCCGCTATCAACAGGCCATACACCTGCAATAGCATTAAGTGTTGTAGACTTTCCTGCTCCATTACCACCTATAACTGTACAGAAATCACCCTCATTAAGTGTAAGATTTACTCCATTAAGGGCGTGTTTCTCATTGACTGTGCCTTTGTTGAAGGTTTTGTAAATTTCTTTAATTTCAAGCATTTATTAACCCTCCACTTTTTGTGCTTTAGAATTTTGCTTTGCTACCTTTTTAAAGGAATTTGTAGCTCTACTACGAATATTCGGAACAGCAAGGAAAATAGCAACTATAATTGCTGTAAATAGCTTTGTATCGTCTGTTGGCATCTTGAGCCAAAGAACTATTCCCATTGCGATATAATAGAGTATTCCACCAACAATAACAAAAATGAGTCTGATAATAAAATTTATATGCTTGCGGAAAATTGCTTCTCCAAGAACTTCACCAATAATGACAGCAGCAAGACCTATAACTATTGCACCTCTGCCCATATTTACATCAGCAAATCCTTGATACTGTGAAAAGATTGAGCCAGAGAATGCGACAACTGCATTAGAAAGTGCAAGTGCAATAACCTTTGTGAAGTTTATGTTTATACCTTGAGCCTTACTCATAGCTGGGTTACTTCCTGTTGAACGAATAGTTGTTCCTTGCTCTGTGCCAAAGTACCAATACATAGCAACTATAACAATTGCAACCACTATAAGTGCAATTATGATTGCCATATTAATATTACTTGCTGAAATAACTAATGAATAGTTTCTATAACTTATTGGAAGGTTTGATTTTCCCATTATATTCAAATTTATAGAATATAATGCAATCTGTGTAAGAATACCTGAAAGAATATCAGGTATTCCAAGAAGTGTATGTAGCAAGCCTGTGACCAAACCAGCTAGTAGACCCGCCGCAACAGCTACAAGCATAGCAACCCATATCGGACAACCGTTTATCAGCATAATAGCAGTAACTGCACCACCAGTTGCAAATGAACCATCAACACTCAAATCTGCAAAATGCAGAAGTTTATAAGTTATAAATACACCTAAACCCATCAAGCCCCAAATGATTCCCTGTGCTATATTTCCAGGAAGTGCATTAAGGAAGCTCATGAAATCTAAGGATGAAAAGTATGAAACAATATCCATAACTGATTCTCCATATGTTTTATTTTTTATTTTTTAATAGCGGTATAACCATCAGGAATCTTTACACCAAGTTCTTTGCATCTTTCTGCATCATACATTTTTGTGACATTAGGTGCAGATTGGATTTCCATTTTAGAAATATCTTTGCCATTTACAAGAATATCATATGCCATTTCACCTGTTTTTTGACCAAGCTCATAATAACTGATAGAAAGTGTTGCTACGCCACAACCCTTACAGATACCCTCTTCACCTGCAATTATAGGAGTCTTTGCAGCAATAGCAATATTGTTGATTATTCCAGTATTATTTGCAGCAGTATTATCTGTTGGAATATAAAGCACATCATTCTTATCACAAGCATCTTTAGCAATAGCTGCAATATCATTAGAATCAGAGAATGTATATGAGCTAACCTTATATCCAAATTTCTCTAAGAAAGGTGTAATTGTATCAGCCTGATATTTAGAGTTAGCCTCTGCTGAGCAATAAAGGATACCAACATTTTTAGCGTCAGGGAAAATTTCATTAAGCATCTTAGCCTGCTCTTCAAGTGGTGCAAGGTCTGATGTACCTGAAACATTCATATTAGAAACACCTGTCCAGTCCTTTATATCAAGAGCAGTTGCATAGTCTGTAATTGATGTTCCAAGAACTGGAATTTTATCTGTGTTTGTATAAGCTGCCTGCAAAGCTGCTGTACCATTGCCAAGAATAAGGTCAACATTTGATGAAACAAACTGATTACAGATTGTTGTACAGTTTGCTGAATCACCCTGTGCATTTTGTTCGTCAAATTTAACTTTTGAACCAAGTTTCTCTGTTAAAGTATCTTTAAAGCCCTTTGTAGCTGCGTCAAGAGCCTCATGCTGTATGAGCTGGCAAATACCAATATTATACACCTTGCTGTTATCTGAATTTCCATCTACTGAAGATACTGATGAATCAGAACTTCCACAGCCTGTCATACTTATAGACATTGTAAGAGCGGTAAGAGCCGCAAGTCCCATACTTAAAATTTTCTTAGATTTTTTCATATTTTTTCCTCCTAATGTACATTTGTGTTTAGAAAAGTCAACATAATCTATTATATAACAAGATATATAAAAACTCAATCTTTTTTTTAAAAGTTTAAGCAAATTTCTTCAAAAATCATATAAAACAGAAAATAACCGTTTCACTTAACAAGTATAGCAAAACGGTTATAAAAATTGTATAATATTAATCTTATTAATAACTTAAAGTTCAGCCTGCATTTTTTTCAAGAAAGTTTTTGTGCGTTCATTCTTAGGATTATCAATAACATCTTTAGGCGAACCTTCTTCAACAATAAGACCCTTATCCATAAATACAACTCTATCAGAAACGCTTCTCGCAAAATCTATTTCGTGTGTAACTATTATCATAGTCATTTTTTCTGCTGCTAAAGCCTTGAGAACACTTAAAATTTCTGCTGTAAGTTCAGGGTCAAGGGCTGATGTAGGCTCATCGAAAAACAGCATCTTAGGCTTCATCGCTAATGCTCTCGCTATTGCAATTCTTTGTTGCTGACCTCCTGAAAGCTGATAAGGATAATAGTCTGCTTTATCAGCAAGTCCCATTTTTTTTAGAAGCTCCTTTGCCTCTTCAGCTACTTCATCTTTATTTCTTTTTTGAACATGGATAGGAGCATCACATATATTTTTCATAACTGAATAATGTGGGAAAAGATTAAAATTCTGAAAAACCAAGCCAAAATATCCCTGTATCTGTTTTAGCTTTTTCTTATTAGCATAAACTGGATAACCGCTCTCAGAATTTACAGCCTCTTCTCCGCAGAAGTTCATACTTCCGTCATCAATTTTTTCAAGAAATGTCATACATCTCAAAAAAGTTGACTTACCAGAACCAGATGGGCCAAGTATAGAAACAACTTCTTTCTCATTTACAGAAAGACTTATATCTTTAAGAACCTGTAAATCGTCAAAGCTCTTGCTGATATTTTTAACTTCTAATAAATTCATAGTATTTCCCCTCCTTATTTGTAATAATTCATTTTCTTTTCGATTCTTTCCATTATGAATGCAACTATAAAATTGAAAATGTAGTAGAATACACCTGCTATGAACAATGGCATAATTGTAGTTTTAGATGCTGCAATCTGCTTTGCAATAGTAAACATTTCTGTATATGAGAGTGCGAATGCAAGTGATGTATCCTTAACAAGTGTAATAACTTCATTGGTTACTGATGGAATAATATTCTTTACCATCTGCGGGAAAATTATCTTAAAGAAAGTCTGTGTTCTGCTATATCCAAGAACAGTACAAGCTTCATATTGACCTTTAGGTACAGCCTGAATACCCGAACGATAAATTTCTGCGAAATACGCCGCATAGTTTACTGAGAAACCAATAATTACCGCATAGAAACGATAACTTGATGAAAGCTCTATGCCAAAGAGATAATAAGGACCAAAGAATACAACCAAAAGTTGTAACATAAGAGGTGTTCCTCTTACTATCGAAATATATATTTTCACAAGCCAGCGTATTGGTGCAATTTTACACATTCTACCTGCTGCAACAAGCAAGCCAAGTGGAAGTGAGAAAAGTAATGTAAGCACAAATATTGTCAAGGTTGCAAGCAAGCCTTCTAAAAGCTGTACTGTTATCTGACCAAGCTGCTGCCAGAAATCATCATTTGTTGTTGAAGTGTCAGTGCTGTCTATGTACTTATCATCTGCTGAAAGACAAACGCTTTCTTCCAAACCCCACTTTTTAGCAATCTCCTCAAATGTTCCATCAGACAGCATTTCGAGGAGAGCACCTTGAACCTCATTTCTTAGTTCTATATTACCAAGCTGAAATCCGATAGCATACTTTTCAGTGGAAAGCTTATCATTAAGCATTTTAAATTTATTGCCACGAGATTTAATCTCATAATTTGCAACGCCAATATCCATACATATTGCTTGCACTGCACCAGATTCGAGATTCATAAATGCACTATTATAATCTCCAACCTGTTGAAGTTCCGCGAAAGATTTTGCTAATTTCTTGTTTTCAGCTGTGGCATCATCGCTAGTCAGAGCAGCAAGAGCGGAACTATCAGCTTGAACAGCAACTATCTTTCCAGAAAGGTCTGATAATTCTTTAATATCAGAATCAGCTTTTACAATAACAACCTGAGAATTATCTACATATGGCGTACTCCAAGTATACTTTGATTCTCTGCCATTCATTGTAAAGCCGTTCCATATACAATCAATAGAACCTGAACTCAATTCCATATCTTTAGAATTCCATTCAATAGGCTGTTTTTTAAGTGTCCAACCCTTACGATTACAAACCTCTTGAGCAAGGTCTATATCAAAACCTACATATTCGCCACTTTCGCTTTTATATCCATATGGCGGAAATTCTGCGTCAAAACCTATGGTAAATTCTTCTCTGTCATTTGTTGCTGAACAAATCAGACATTGAAATGTCATAATGAATGTGATAGCAGCTAATAAACACACTATCGTTCTTTTAATTTGGGTTTTCATACTATTCTCCTTTAATAATTTACTACGATAAATTATTACAACAGTAATAACACATATATAATTACGATACTCTATAAACTAAGAGATGTCAAGGGAAAATAAAAATTTAATGCTTGCAACAAAAACAGGTGATAATCTTCTTATCACCTGCTATAAAAATTCATTTTACTTTAAATAATAAACTCAGATATTATGTACTGCATCTGCCATTTCCTTAACATAATCAGCAACTGGCATTACGCTCTCCTTACCATACTTCTCAATTATACGGACAACTGCACTTCCTACGATTGCACCGTCTGAAAGCTTTGCCATATTCGCAGCTTGTTCTGGTGTAGAAATACCAAAGCCAACAGCACAAGGAATATCCTTAGCTTGCTTGATAAGCTTTACCATTTCTCCTATATCTGTCTTTATCTCACTTCTTACACCTGTAACACCAAGTGATGATACTACATATACAAAGCCTTCTGCTTCTTTTGCGATTGTAGCTATTCTTTCGTGAGATGTTGGTGCAACAAGAGATATAAGACGAACATCATTAGCCTTGCAGAGTCCTGAAAGCTCGTTCTTTTCCTCAAATGGCAAATCAGGAACTATAAGTGCGTCAATTCCACATTCCTTGGAATTTTTAATAAAGCGTTCACTGCCATATACGAAAATCGGATTTATATAAGTCATAAATGCAAGCGGAATATCTGTCTTTGCTCTGATAGATTTAACCATATCGAAAATCTTATCTGTTGTTGTACCACTTGCTAAGGCTCTTTCATCAGCCTTTTGAATAACAATTCCTTCTGCAACAGGGTCGGAAAATGGGATTCCGATTTCTATAAGGTCTGCACCGACCTCTGCCATAGCGAGAATTACTTTCTCGGTGGTTTCAAGGTCAGGGTCGCCTGCTGTAACAAAAGGTATAAATGCTTTTCCTTTTTCAAATGCTTTGCTTAGCTTATTCATGAATATCCTTCCCCCTATATCTTGCAATCGCTGCAACATCTTTATCTCCTCTGCCTGAGATATTTATAACCATAATCTTATCCTTGCCGAGTGTTGGGGCAAGTTTCTTTGCATAAGCAACTGCATGAGCACTTTCAATCGCAGGAATAATACCTTCAATTCTTGAAAGATATTCAAACGCATCGACAGCCTCATCATCTGTGACAGGAACATATTCTGCTCTGCCAATATCGTGGAGATGTGCGTGCTCAGGACCGATTCCAGGATAGTCAAGACCTGCTGAAATTGAATAAACAGGTGCAATCTGACCAAATTCGTCCTGACAGAAATAAGATTTCATTCCGTGGAAGATTCCAAGTGTACCCTTTGCTATTGTTGCGGCAGTAAGACCAGTATCTACACCTCTGCCAGCAGCCTCACAACCGATAAGGCGTACATCTTTATCTTCAATGAAGTGATAGAAAGCACCCATAGCATTACTTCCACCGCCTACACAAGCAAGAACTACATCAGGAAGTCTACCTTCTTTTTCGAGCATCTGACTCTTAATTTCCTTACTTATTACAGATTGGAAATCACGAACTATTGTTGGGAATGGGTGCGGCCCCATAACTGAACCGAGAACATAGTGTGTGTCATCAATTCTCGCTGTCCACTCTCTTAGGGTTTCATTAACAGCATCTTTAAGGGTCTTTGTACCGCTTGTTACAGGGTGAACCTTTGCTCCAAGAAGCTCCATACGATAAACATTGAGTGCCTGACGCTCTGTATCTGTTTCGCCCATATAGATTTCACATTCCATACCCATAAGTGCGGCAACAGTAGCAGTTGCAACACCATGCTGTCCCGCACCAGTTTCAGCTATAACACGAGTTTTGCCCATTCGCTTAGCAAGAAGCATTTGTCCGATAACATTGTTTATCTTATGTGAACCGGTGTGGTTTAAATCTTCTCTCTTGAGATAAATCTTAGCACCACCTAAATCCTTAGTCATATGCTCTGCATAATAGAGAAGTGATGGTCTGCCTGTATATTCTCTGTTAAGTCTTTCAAGCTCTGCATTAAATTCAGGGTCATCTTTATATTTGTTATACGCCTCCCCAAGTTCTATTACAGCATTCATCAGCGTTTCAGGAATATATTGTCCTCCGTGTACGCCGAACTTTCCTTTTGACATTTCTAAACACTCCTTACAATTTTAATTGCCTTTTCTATTTTCGTTTTATCCTTAAAGCCATCAGTTTCTACTCCACTGCTTATATCAAGGCAATATGGATTTACCTTTGTGGCGATAGCTATATTTTCAGATGTAAGACCGCCCGCCAAGAAAAACGGCTTACTTATTTTCGGAATTATATTCCAATCGAAAGTTTCACCTGTACCACCATAGGCATTATCAGCATAGGTATCAAGCAAAAGATAGTCGCATTGAATATTTTCGCTCACAAGAATATCTTCAACTGATTTTACCCTTACTGCTTTGATTATCGGTGCAGAAGTTTTCGAGCGAAGTTCTTTTATATACTCGTTATCCTCATCACCGTGAAGCTGTATAGCATCTATTGCTCCGCTCTCAACAAGCTTGAGAATGAACTCAAGCTCTGCATTTACAAAAACTCCAACAGCCTTTATATTTTTATCTAAGTGCTGTTTAAGCTCATATGCAAGCTCTGGACTTATGCAACGCTTTTTGCCTGCAAACACAAAGCCAATATAATCTGGCTTATATTCATTCACAGCATAAATATCTTCCAATCTTTTAAGACCGCATATTTTTATCTTGGGCATTTAATCACCCCGTTTCAAAGTCCTTTGAGGGCATCAAGTGCCACCTTTTTATTTTCGGCTCTCATAAGAGTTTCTCCGATAAGAACTGCATTGACATTTGCGGAACGAAGTCTGTTTATATCCTCAGCTGTTTTAATTCCGCTCTCCGCAACAAATATTATATCATTCGGAACGAGTGAACGCAGACGCATACAATTTTCTATATCGACTTCAAAGGTTCTAAGGTCACGATTATTTACACCGATAACTCTTGCTCCCGCATTAAGTGCAGATTCAACTTCTTCCTCGGAATGAGCCTCTACAAGAGCAGAAAGTCCTAAGCTATCGCAAATTTCGATATAGCTTTTGAGAGTTTCTGTATCAAGCAAGGCACATATTAAAAGTACCGCTGACGCTCCCATAAGCCTTGCCTCATAAATCATATATTCGTCAATCGTAAAATCTTTACGCAAAAGCGGTGTCGGAACTGTTTTGCTGATTTCGTAAAGAAAATCATCACTGCCCTTAAAATATTCAGGCTCGGTAAGAACGGATATAGCGTCTGCACCAGCTCTGTAATATTCTGAAGCAATCTCAAGATAAGGAAAACGCTCTGCAATTATACCCTTTGAAGGCGACGCTTTTTTAACCTCGCAGATAAATGCCATACTGTCCTTTTTGAGAGCATTCTCAAATTCAAAACCGCCCATTCCAACAAGGCTTGCTTTTCTCTTTATCTTTTCTAAAGGAGTTATCAGCTTTCTTGCCTCAACACGCTTTCTTGTAGATTCAGCTAATGTATCGAGAATCATTTTATCTCTCCCTGTTATCAATACTTATTTGTAAGGCTGACATATTTTTCAAGCTGTTCATATGCTTTTCCGCTGTCAATAAGCTCATTTGCAAGCTTTATTCCGTCCTCAACAGTTTCTGCTTTATCTGCAATATAGAAACAAAGTGCAGAATTGAGAACAACAGTATCACGCTTTGCACCTGTAAGCTTGCCTGAAAGAATATCACGAGTAATTTGTGCGTTTTCCTCAGGTGTGCCACCGATAATATCTTCAAGGCTTGCTTTATTAAAACCAAGTGTTTCAGGATTGATTGTATATTCCTTGATTTCGCCGTTTTTAATCTCACAAACGAGGTTATCTCCTGTAACAGTAGCCTCATCAAGCTTATGGTCACCGCAAACAACCATTCCAAACTTGATTCCGAGATTTTTAAGTACCTGTGCCATTGGCTTTACAAGTGAATCTTCATATACACCCATAAGCTGCATTGTAGCAAATGCAGGATTTGTAAGAGGTCCGAGAACATTAAATACTGTTCTTATTCCGATTTCTTTTCTTACAGGTGCGGCATATTTCATAGATGAATGATAACCTGGTGCAAACATAAATACAAATCCACAATCATTAAGAACCTTTTCGTTCTGTTCTGCTGTAATGGTGATTTTAGCACCAAGCTTTTCAAGAACATCAGCGGCACCACTCTTACTTGAAACACTTCTGTTTCCGTGCTTTGCAACAGTAACTCCGCCTGCCGCAATTACGAATGCTGAAGTAGTTGAGATGTTGAAAGTTCCTACTTCGTCACCGCCTGTTCCAACAATTTCAAGAACATCTCCATTTGTTTTGAGTCTTACTGCCATATCACGCATAACTCTTGCACAAGCTGTAATCTCATCAACGGTTTCCCCCTTGATTCTAAGTGCTGTCAAAAATGCTGAAATCTGAGCGTTTGTAGCCTCTCCACCCATAATCTCACTCATAACTTTTTCTGTTTCTTCTGTACTAAGATTTTCTCCAAGTACTAATTTATGAATTGCTTCTTTTATCATAAAAAATTCACTCCTTATATTAGGTTTTATCTAAAACTAAAAATAATTATCATTGATAAGCTATCGCACTGCCCCAAGACAGTTAAAAGTTTCGCTCGAACCTTTTCTACACCAGCTTTGCTGGTGAAAGCTGCTCGCAGGGTTTAGGGACGGAGTCTCTCATAGGTTTTAAGGGCAACGTTCTTAACTTATCTTGTCTCCTTAGTGGCGTGGCGAACAAAGTTCGCCACTAAAATTCCTTTTGTTAACAACATTAGTCACCAAGTGCGGACTTCGTCCGCACTCAGAAGTAAAGAATGTTAAGGGCTTCGCCCTTAAAACCCACCAAATGCTCTGCCTTTGGAATCCGCAAGCCTTTAAAAAGGCTTGACCTAAACTTTAAGTGTCTTAGGTAAGTTTATTAACTAATCTGTCATATACTGAGGAAATTCTCCATTATAATTCTACCTTGAGGTGTCAGGATTGATTCCGGGTGAAACTGTACTCCGAATGTATTCTTTTCCTTATGCTTAACAGCCATAATCTCACCTATCGCATCTTTTGAAACTACCTCAAGACAATCCGGCAAGCTTTCTGTTTCTGCTATAAGCGAATGGTATCTTGCAACTTCGATTTTCTCGGGCAAGCCCTTGAATATCTCGCATGAATTATTAATCTCAACAACACTCATCTTACCGTGCATAAGCTGTTTTGCGTGAATAATTTTTCCACCGTAGACTTCACATATTGCCTGATGACCTAAGCATACACCAAGTATCGGAATATCTCCAAGCTTTGCTGCGACTTCTTCGCAAACTCCTGCGTCCTTAGGATAGCAAGGACCAGGTGAAAGTATGATATGTGATGGCTTAAGTGCCTTTATCTCATCGACTGTAAGTTCATCATTTCTTATAACCTTGATGTCAGGATTGATTGAGCCTGCAAGCTGAACAAGGTTATATGAAAAGCTATCGTAGTTATCAATCAGAAGTACCATTTTAATTCATCTCCCTTTATCAAAGCTCATCGGCATTTCTTACGGCATTCATTACAGCCGCCGCTTTATTTGCGGATTCTTCGTATTCATTCTTCGGAACGCTATCAGCAACTATTCCGCCACCAGCCTGAACATATACATTTTCGCCCTTTTTATATGCCATACGGATTGCTATGCAAGTATCAAGGTTTCCTGTGAAATCCATATATCCCAAAGCACCGCCATAAATATCTCTTGGAAGTGCCTCTTGCTCCTCTATAATCTCACAAGCTCTTATCTTTGGAGCTCCTGAAAGTGTTCCTGCTGGAAGTACGGACTCAATAGCGTCCATAGCATCACAATCATCTCGAATATTTGATTCAACCTGTGAGCATATGTGCATAATCTTTGAATATCTGTGTATAACCATATACTTAGTAACCTCTACGGAATCGTACTTTGAAATTCTGCCAAGGTCATTTCTGCCGAGGTCAACAAGCATATTGTGTTCTGAAAGCTCTTTTTCATCGCTGAGAAGTGACCTTTCAAGAGCTATATCCTCTTCATCGGTCTTGCCACGAGGTCTTGAACCAGCAACTGGGAAAGTATAAAGTCTGCCTTTCTGAAGTCTGACAAGAGTTTCTGGTGATGTACTGATAATCTCGTCATCGTCAATATTCATATAAACCATATAAGGTGAAGGATTTATCGTTCTGAGTACACGATAGGCATTTATTAAGCTGCCGTCATATTTACAAGTGAATTTCCTTGAAATAACTGCCTGAAAAATATCTCCGTCACGAATATATTCCTTTGTTTTCTCTACTATATCGCAATATTCCTTTTCGCTGACATTGCACTCAAAATCAGATTTCATTCTGCCTTTAAGCTCTGGCAAAGGAGATGAGTCATTTATGAGATTTATTATTTTTTCAATCTCTGCGGTAGCCTTGCCGTAATTCTCAAGAATCTTATCTGTTGACATATTAACTATAACACAGATTTTTTGCTTTAGGTGGTCATATGCAATAACCTTATCGAAAAGCATTACATCATAGTCATTGAAATCACCGCTTTTGATTTTAAGCTTTGGTTCAGCATAACCTATCATTGAATAAGCGAAATATCCAACAAAACCGCCCGTAAACGGTGGAAGCTCTTTAAGACTTGGTGATTTATAATCTTTGAGTATTGAACGCAAAACCTCAAGAGGCTTTTTAGTTTCGATATTCTTCATCTTGCCGTTGCGGTCGATTGTTACAACAGCATTTTTACAGCTTACACGCATAATCGGGTCATAGCCTATAAATGAATATCTTCCCCACTTTTCGCCGCCCTCGATGCTTTCAAGCAAGAAAAATCTTTTCTTAGAAGCTGCTATTCTTCTTAGCAATGTAATCGGTGTAATTACATCAGCCAAAATTTCCTTACAGACAGGAATTGTGTTGTAGCTTTTTGCAAGCTCCATAATTTCGTCACAAGACGGCTTAATCATAGTTATTACCTCTCTTTTTCAGTTATTTTAAAAATCAAAAAAAGCTTTTGTCACAAGGAATTTAATCCTTGGGACAAAAGCTCTGAAACTTCTGCGGTACCACCCAAATTGGTCATTTATAAAAGAAACCCACTCATTTTGCGTACTTCATACGCACTCTACTGATAACGGACAGAGTTCCCGTTAGCCATTACTCCCGAAACAATTCGGTTTCCTGCTACCCTTGCAAGCCCATTCAAGTAAATCTGCATAACTGATTTACACCAAACATCAGCTCTCTTAATACGCTCGATAAACCCTACTATTCTTGTTCAACGGTTTATTTATTCAATTAACTTTGGTTCGATTATACTACCGAAAATTATAAAAGTCAACAATTTTAACAAAAAATTATTTAGATTATTCTGCCGTCACTAATTTCTACCTTTCGTTTGCATTTATCGGCAACTGTAAGGTCGTGCGTTATGATTATAACAGTTTTGCCAGACTTATTTAGTTCGGTGAAAAGTTCCATTATTTCTGACGAAGTTTTGGTGTCTAAAGCACCAGTCGGTTCGTCTGCAAGAATGAAAGACGGGTCATTGACTATTGCCCGGGCAATGGCGACTCTTTGTTTTTGACCGCCTGAAAGCTTAGAAACTGGCTTTTTAGCGAGGTTCGCTAGACCTACTCTTTCGAGAGCTTTCATAGCAAGCTCTTTTGGTTTGCCAAGCTTTTTCTTTGAGAAATTCAGCGGAATCATAACATTCTCAATAACGGAATATTCATCAATAAGGGCAAAATCCTGCATAACTATGCCAACCTTTTCATTGCGGATTTTCGCAAGCTTATTATCTGAAAGACTATGTACATCTGTTCCGTCTATTATATAACTACCTTTCTCAAATTTATCTATACAACCGATTATATGGAGAAGTGTACTTTTACCTGCTCCAGATTTTCCGATAATAGCAAGCATCTCTCCGTCTTCCACCTCGAGCGAAACATCTTTAAGGGCTGTAAAAGCATTAGACTTTTTATAATTATATGTTTTGGTAAGATTTTCGATTTTCAGCATATCTTTCACTCCTTATTTCTTTGATTTTATAACTTCAACTGGTGATGTAAACCTTATTATGCCAAACGGAATAATCAATGCAAGAAGCATCATTGCAAGAATTACTCCAAGTGAGATATAAAGATTATTCCATTCGTAAACCTGTCCAATAAGATAATTTAGATTGATAAATTTCGAGCAATAGAGCAATACTCCCGAAAGCACTCCTGAGAAAAGCAGTATTATTGAGATATTCGCAAGAGATATTTTAAAGCAATCACTCCATTTTGAACCACAAAGAAAGTATATTCCATAGTTTCTTATCTGAGTTACAGTATTTATCGCAACAGAGCCTATGAGCCCGATAAGAACTATTGCTGCAACCACAAATATTATTGGAAGTATATTTATATAACTATTTGTTACATATGTATCCATACTATCTTTTATCTGTGAAAGAGGTGTAAATTTTGGAGCAATAGGATAAAAATCAGCATGTTCCTTTTGAAACTCAGTAATCTGTTTCATTATACCCTTATTATATTCCATATCAGCTTTTGAGATATTATCATCATATGTTATAAAACAGTTGAGATATGTTATATCTTTATTATCATTTAAAGCCTTATAAGCACTTTTAGCCATAATAATCGCCGAATCGCTATATTTCAATTCATCTGAACTGCCAGCCTTAATTGCTTCTATCGCCACTGTATAATCGGCACTTCTATAAAAGCTTGTTACAACATTTTCTTCGTTATACATGGTAAATGCAGGAATATATGTAACTTCAGTTAGAACACCAGATATAACACATTCACCTACACCATTGGTGGTAATTGTTTCACCTACATTTTTCATATAATCAGGTGATACAACTACATAAGGTCTGCCTTGTTCATCTGCAGCAGTTTTTGGCCAAGAACCACTCTGCAACGGCATACTATACTTAAAAAATATATCATCATCTATGATTTTATTTGCGTCAATTTGGTCTGATGAAATAATAGTTGCTGATTTAAGCTTATTAAATAAGCCATAAAATTCAGCTGCTTCTTCTGATGTTTCCCACATAGGCTCAAAAAAGCAATAATATCCTTCTTTATTTACAATATCATCAAAAGGCCTTGTAAGAACTGATTTATTATTTGCAGAACCTATTGTAACATTTGTTGTGACAAGAAGTGCTACTACCTCAAGCACCATAATAAATGTAAATAATATATTTTTGCTGATTGAAAGACAGCCGTATCTAAGATATTTCATCAGTCACCGCTCCTTTCCATCTCAACAGCAGATTTGCTTATAAATCTTGAAATTGTAAGCGACATTATCAAAACTGCAATTACAAAGTATATGCCAAAAATTATAAGGTATGTCTGCAAAGTCATACTTATTAAGAAATTTGGATAGCTTACTGCTATCGGCTGTAATATAAGCGTGTGGAAAATTAATAAAGCTATGCCAAAAGTAACTATAAGCGTAAGCATAAGCTCCACCAAATAAATAAGAAATATCTTTCTCTTGCTTGCACCACATATATTCATAATAGCAAAAGGTTTCTTTCTATATGTAAGAACATAAGAATATACTCTACTTATATTCAGGATAATCATAATAATAACTGCAGCTGTAATGCCATAAGCAAGCTGTATATTTTGAACTTCATCAAGAACTCGTGGCTCTGGTGGGTCAAAATATTCTGTTTGAAAAAGTTCTTTTATTTTTTCGGATATTTCAGCAGCCTCTTTAGGTGTACAAGGCTCTACTGTATATACCCAGATATAAGAAATTATAAAATCATTTGGTATGGTATTATAAGGTATATTAATATATGCTACATTTTCATCAATTATTGAAATTGTATACTCTTTATTTCCTAATTTAACTTTATCACCAATAACTGGCTCTTTACCAAATTCCGATTCACAATCACTTTTACTTATTCTTAATATATTTTCATTTGATTTTTGAAAATTCTTTATTTCTTCAGAAACATCTGAATTATCGGTACTTCCCCCCGATGAAAACTTTTGCGCAGCTAATGAATCATTAACTTGTCCAAATATAGTAAAACCACTATAATTATCTCCTAAAATTTCTATAAACTCTGCCATTTTAGATTTAAAATTCTTAAAATAGCATACATCTGAAAAATATCCGTCTGGATATTTCATATTATTAGCCTTGGCTTCTTCTTCAGTATAAATTTTACCATTACTATCAGTATAAGTTGTTCCAGCATCACTGCTCCAACCCTCAATATATCCATCTAAACCATTTCCTGCATTCGTTACATCAACATTAAATACATTAAGTCCTTCTTGTATAATTTTACTTTCACGATTAGCATTATCAACAAAACCGCATACAAGAAAAACAACTATAACACAAACTATTTGTGATATTACTAAAAATGCAAATAAAAACGGCTTATGCTGTATAAACTTCTTGATATTTTTAAATGTTACTGATAAAAGCCTCATAAATAAACACCCCTTATCAAAATTTTTTCAAACTATTTTTATAAACAAATCATACCATATAAAATAAAAAAATTCAACAAAGTGGTAAACTTTGTCGATTTCTGGTAAACTTTGTAGAAAGTTTCTAAAAAAGAAAAATTCTTGACTAAGTGTATTTAACACCTAATCAAGAATTTTTATCAAAGTAATTCTGTGAATGAATATATATATTTGTCAGCTACGGATTTCAGTATTTCAACATCATCTGCTGAACCCTCGTCATATACAGCAATGGTTCTCATTCCCGCAAGCTTTGCACCGTTTATGCCATCAATTATATCTTCAAAAACTATACATTCTTCTGGCTTAACACCAAGTTTTTTTGCGGTAAGCAAATATATATCGGGGTGACGCTTATCTAAGCCAACTTCTGAAGTATAGCATATCATATCAAAGCAATCATAAACGCCATTATTTTTTAAAACAGGTTCTGCAAGAATTGGCTTTGATGAAGTAGCTATACCAATTTTAACACTAAGCGTTTTTAATCTTTTTAAAAGCTCCTCGGCATTATCCTTTAGCCTTACATTATGTGCATATTCATTTAATGCCATATTAAGCCATATCGACATAATTTCTTGTGGGGTTTCCTTAAAACCAAATCTTGCGATTGTATATTCTGCGGCAGTTTCAAAGTGCATAGTTTTAATTGCCTGTTCGTAATCAGGTGGAACTTTCAAACCTCTCTCTGCAAGAAAATCAATATCAATCTTATGCCATACATACATAGAATCTATCAATGTGCCATCAAGGTCAAAGATTATAGCTTTAATTTCGTTCATACTACCTCCGCTTGTTTTGTAAGTTTATCTCTTAATGTAGGTGGCTTTTTAAGTTTATTAAGAATATTTATAATACCATCAGCCCATATAATTATGAATATTGGTGTGAAATTAAATATATATCTTGAGCGTGTTTCCCATATTAAGAAGAATAGATATACACCAAAGGTTATGATGTGCATAAGTGTTATATAATCAAAGCGTGGCTTTTTCACACAAGAAAATAGTGAAACACATATCATAATTAACATACAAAGCTGCATTCCAGAGCTAATAGATTTAAATATCGGGAACCAATTCCCATCCATCAAGAAAAATTCATGCAAAAAATTTCTGCCATTATACGGATTATATATATGATGACTTATCCAATATGTACCATCACTCCATGTAAAATTAGCTTTAATTATAAAGTGATTTATCAAGCCAAAAACACCATAGTTAGAAATTCTGTTACCGATTTCCTGTATATTAGCAGCTTTCTTTTCATCGTAATTGCCTGCTCTATATGTAAAAGTACTGTCTGCTTGGTCAAAATTTCCGTCATCTTTTAATCCCATCATCACCCAATGCGTAAGCGGATATTGTTCTCTATAAAGCGTTTCCTCGTCTGTAATTTGTAATGATGATACCAGTCCGTTAAAAGCTATTGCAATCACCAAAAATCCCGCTATAATTGTCCCAGAGCCAAGTAAGATTTTCTTTATTCCTCCCTTATAAATCATATAAACTATAACCGCAATGAGAGCTATTATAACACTTCCCTTTAATTCAAAGCCAATTGCGCAGGAAATTCCGGAAAAGAAAAATAATATAATTTTGTTTAATATTTTTTTAGAGTCATAGCCACAGATAAACAAATAAATTGAAAGTATAACAAATGGCATACTTATCGAATCAGTATAAAAATATGTACAATAAGTGTAATATGGCAAAAATAAAATACAGAGTAGCATAGTAATAAGTGCGTGGAAATTACCAAAAGCTTTCTTTGCAATTAAATAACAAAATACTACTGACGCTGATATGAACAAAGTGTTCAAAATAACGGGTGCTTCAATCGGAATTGTCCCTGAAATCAGATATATTATTCTGTAATAAAATGAAAATAAAACCGTAATTCCATTATTATTAGTATATCTCGCAAGATAATCTCTATTATACGGAAGATTATCATAAATATGCTCCATATTTCCGTTTATAGCGTAACTCTTAGAAACCTCATTTATAACATGCCAATCTGTGATAGGTTTTGAAATCATATTTAAAGCGAGTAAAAATTGAACAATAAGCATTATAGTCAGCATTATCAAAAAGGCTATACTTAAGTTTTTATCACTTATATTTGAATATTTTTTATGAATCTTAGGAAATATTGCATATGAAATAGCTAAAAACACTGCTGCTAAAATTACCCCAAAGAAATTTGTTCCAAAAATGGCACATATTGCGATAAATGTAATAATCGCAAAAATTCCAAAGAAAACATTATGAAAAATCTTATCAAACATTTTTGAAATCATACAATTCCCTCTCCTATTATATCTTCAACTCATAAAAAGATAAAAAATAAAAGGGAAAGACTTTAAACTAAGCCTTCCCCTGTCTTGGTGGACACTAACGGACTTGAACCGCTGACCCTTCGCACGTCAAGCGAAAGCTCTACCAGCTGAGCTAAGTGTCCATTTCTTGAGTGCTTGATTATTATACCTCAGCCATATAAAAAAAGCAAGTGTTTTCTGCAAAAAAATATTTTTTTCACACATTGCATAATTTTTTAAAATTTTATAATTATCATTTGCCAAATATATCATTTAATGGTAAAATAATATTTGAGGTGAATAATAATGGTAAATAAAATTGTTAAAAATATAGATTTTCTAAAACAAAAATCCATACCTGCCACAAAACTCGATATAAATATAGTTAAAGACCTTCAGGATACTCTTTTAGCCAATAAAAGTTCATGCGTTGGAATGGCGGCAAATATGATAGGCTATAATAAAAGAATAATAATTGTAGACACTGGACTTATGACTGTAACTATGCTAAATCCTAAAATAACAAAAAAATCTGAACCCTACGAAACCGAAGAAGCTTGTCTTTCATTAATTGGTATCCGCAAAACAAAAAGATATAATAAAATTGAAGTTGAATACGAAGATGTTTCTTTCAAAAAACACATTGGAAAATTCAATGGATTAACTGCTCAAATTATTCAGCACGAAATTGACCATTGTGATGGAATTATAATTTAAAATCAAACAAAAAAACACTTGCAATTATTTAAGGTTTGATGTATAATAATTAATAGTTTGCGGGTGTGGCGAAATTGGCAGACGCGCTAGATTTAGGTTCTAGTGGTAACCCCGTGCAGGTTCAAGTCCTGTCACCCGCACCACCCTGAAAAGTCCGATTAAATCGGGCTTTTTCTTGTTTTTGAGCAAAAATTAAGTTGGCAGACGCATAACATAAGATGACGATTTTGTAGTTTGTATTGTACAAATCATCGCACTTCAGTTTAGCTATAATCGCTAAATTGAAACTTACTAATGTTATGCGTCTGCCATTTTATATTTTGCAATAAACCTTAATTACCGGTACTTTTATAATACCTCATACTGAACTTCCAGAAAAAGTAAGCGATGATATAAGGTATGATTCCTACAAACGGTGAAATATACATAAACCATTCGGGATACGTCGACATATCAGGCTTGCGCAGCAAGAACTGTGCCAGAAAGTAATTCACAAATGCAAACGGCACTACAAATATAAGAAGTGATTGTATAAACTTATTATAAATGCTAATGGGACAACCGGCAAATTTTCTCAGATTCCAGTACATAATTTCTTTTAAGTTCTGTGTTTCTATAAAATAAATGCTGATTGCTAAGAAAAACAGAAAAACTGCACCTTGTATAAAGACACCGCTTGCAATTGAAATAACATAGTACAGAATAGTCGCAGCGTTCCATTCCACACCCACATTATTGGCTGACAAAATAAAAAGTGTAATGCCCAATGTTCCGTGACCGAGTGCTGCAAGCCAGTCTGCACCGCACAGCACAAGTTGAGTGAGTATTCCACGAGGTCTTACCATTACTCTGTCTATATCACCGTGCTTTATCCAGTCGGAAAAGTCCCGCAAAGCCATAAAAAAGACAATAAAAATTCCATATGTAATAAAAATCAGGCTGAACAGAAACATAAGCTCGTTGATATTCCAGTTATTGATTGTATCAAATTTAAGCAAAGAAAAATACATTGCAATAATTCCTGCCGCTTCTCTGAAAAACACGGCAAAAGACGAAACTACGGAGTCAAGCTTATATTGAAAGCGTGTTTTTATACCTAATTTTGCATAAGCAAAAAACAGAGAAACTATATCTTCCATAACTTAACCTCCCTGCACTATAAGTCTTTTGATTCCTTTATTCCACAAAAGCTCGCCGATAAAATAAAGTATTGCTATCCACAAAACCTGCCTACCAAAATTCAACAGTATTTCATAACCCTGCAGTTGTCCGAGATACAGCTGAACAGGTGTGAAGAAAATAGTATCAAACGGTGTGAACTTAATAATATTCAGAACAGGTTGTGGCATAAACCAAAGCGGAAGTAAAGCACCCGAGAAAATATTTACTATGTAATCAATCCCTAGACATTAAACAGCCAGAAAGCCAAGGTCTGAACTATAAAGCTTATATACCACAATACAATATATCCCAGCACTGCACTGACGAGGCAGAGAACAAAGCCAAAAATTCCGGCAGGCGGCATCATTTCAGTGAAAAGCATTGCAATTATCACAGCAGGCAGAAAATTGAAAACTACTTTAAAAATCCGTCACCCAAATCCTCGTCTGCATAAATTGTCATTGATACCACCTACTTTCATCACTTTTTAAACTTTGCAATGACAACCTTCGATTCATCACTGAGAGCGGCAGCATAGTGTTCATCTACAGAAATAATAGTCTTTCTTGCAAGAGTTTTACGCTCCGTTTCGATATTTACATTACGCTTCAAATAAACTGTAAGTGCTGCGGTTTCGTCCTCTGTTTCGTTATCCTGATTCAATTTAATAATAGGATTAAAGTAGCATGGTGTAGTAACCTTTGTGACCTTATCGCCTACCTTGGCATTAGGAAGTGTTTCCTGAACTTCGGCAATATTTGAATTTGTTGTTGCTGTTCCTGCACTATCAAACTTATACCATTCTGAATATAGCGGAACCTTCTTTGACGGAACAATTCTTGTATTGGCAATCTTGCCGATTTCTCCTGTCATAATAACATTGCCTGTATACTTATCGGCAGAGATGAAATCATTATCCTTTCTAAGTACAGTAACCTGGGCAGGAGCGACAAACATTACCTTTTCGGTATTAACTTCTTCATTAAATAGGTCAATGGCATCTACTATCTGAGCATATGAAATAACCTTCGATGAGCCGTCAAAACCAAGCGGAGCTGTAAGAAGAGCGTCCATTGCGTCATTATCTATCTTTGAAGCAATAGCTTTAGCAAGCTGATTATTGGTTTCTCCGATAGGATTGCCATATCCGCTAAGTACAGATTCATCGGTTAAATCTACCGCTTTCATAGCTTTCTTAACAGTAACCTGACGAGTAGAAGTTGTAAGCTTTGTTGTGCCTGCTTCAACTCCTTCTGCAACATCTTCGGCATCACCGATGTAATTATATGACGGCACTGTGATAGTTGAGCCTGGTGTACCTACAAGTGTGTTATCAATCTTTGCAATAGGTGTTACTACCATCTTTTTGTCTACCTTTGCGGAAATCATATCCGCCATAACCTCTGGGTCTATGAGGTCGCTAAGCTTTGTTGTTTCTGACATAAATTATCATCCTTTCAGTTGATTATATTTTTCAGGGTCTGACTTTTTGAGTGCAAGCCTTTGCATATACCCCATTTTTGCAAAAGCTTCTGTTGAAACGCTTGAAGGATTACCTGTTCCAGTAGGAGCAACAGGGTTATTAATAGGCTCATTTGATTCAAACAAGTAATCATTATCTGTTTTGATAGCTTCGATTGCTGTTTTTATATCCTCACTTTGATTCTTGGAATTTTTAAGAGCTTCAATATCAAGCAATGCTTTTACTGCTTTAGCATTTCGTGCCTTACTGGAGCTTATTGCACTATCAAGCACCGCACTAAATTCCATATCAGCGATTTTTGATTGATATTCGGTTTCTTTGTTTTTAAGGTCATTATTCAAGGTTTCAATTTTACCCTGCAATTCCTTAACATCGATTCCATCAAATTCCTTAAGGGCGTTCTGAGCCGTTTCAAGCTGTTCCTTATAGTTGTCTCTTTCGGCTTCAAGTCTTGCCTTTGTCTTTTCAATATCCGAGCCGTTCTCGCTCATTATTTTATCGACAATTTCCTTTTCAAGACCTAAATCCTCTAAAAATTTTCTTTGCATATAAATGCTCCTTTCGATACGCTTTTTACGAGGTTGCTTCTCATTCTATCCGTAGTTTTACGACTTCGGAGCGGTCAATTTTGGGCATTAAAAAAGCACCCTGATTTCTCAAAGTGCTTAGTTTCTTTTTATGAATCTTTCTTCTATAAATTCTCGAAAATCCATTGTTTCACCTACTTTCGGGCATAGAAAAACCGCTTTTAAAGTAAAATGCTTTAAAAACGGTTATAAAATATATTTATTTGTTTAAACAAATAACATTGTGACGGTTACGAATCACCTGAGCGTAAATGTCCTTATCGCTATCCCCATTCTTTGAAAGACAAGATATAACATCGCTCAAAAAATCATTATAAATGTCTCTTTTTTGAGAATAGCAATATTCTAAGAAACAGCATTGTGAGCAGTTCCCGTTTAGACTTTCACAATGCTGTTTCATTTTATTATGAAATTCAATTATATCCATAGAACTCCCCGTAATCAAAACAGCCTTGTTTAAGGGTGGCTTAATTTAAATTAAATTATTTTCATCTGAGTTATATTTTTTCCATTTTTCCCACTTTTCAAAACTCTTTTTGGCTCTTTCTGGAGCATTATTATTTAATACAATATTTCCTTCATCGTCACAAGTGTACCAATCTGTGTTATTTTGCCAATAAAATAATTCCTTATTTTTAGTCATTATGCTCCACCTCTTTTCAAAATTATCTTAACACATTCTTCAAAATATTTCAAGGCAAATTGATTATTTGTCTTAGAATAAACACTTGAAAAAACTTCTGAAATAATTTCTCTGCCTTTCAAATCTTTACTTGAGTATTCTGATAAGTTATTTAATACAAAATTAACTACAGACTGATTACTATTCAATCCTGTAACTTCTTTTGCTATCTTCATTGGAGATAATCCATATACATTGGTAACAGCGTGACCAATTTCGTGATAAATAATAGAATTATAATCTGTGCCTTTAACAAACCAACCCTCATTTGCAAGTTTATCATATTCTATTTCAAGAATTTGCCTATCTCTGTAAGCATAATTATTTATAAAAATCTTATTGCCAATTGTCTGTGCAAAATCATCATCGTCCATTCCAAATGAGTTATGTATCTGTAACTGAGTTTTACCGCTTGCTAATAAAGGAAAATCCCTAATTATATTATTGGCATTATCAATCATTTCGTGGATAAGCTCAACATCACCATCAAAATTTTGAAAACTAACAAGCCTTATACATTTATCATTAGCGTGCTTTACCAATAAATTATACTCATCTTCTGATATTTTACTACCAATTCTGCTCCAAGTATTTCCGCTATATTCTCTTTGCTTTGACATATTATATGTTGATATTTTCCATTTACCACTACCGATATTCCCCAAACCGTCAATAGTCACTCTCTGTCTTTGCTGTGGCAATTCCATAGCTTTAGAAAAGCTTGTATATTCTTGAGAAGTACCTCTGTACTTTGCCCTTGCAAGCATTATATCTGTTTCATCAGCTTCACCGTCCTGCAATAGCTTGATTTTCTGCCGTTCTGCTCTCATTCTTGTTTCAAGTTGTCGCTGTCTTTGCAGAGCTTCATATGACGAAAATCAGCAAGATACCGATGTTCCTATCGTTTTTCCCGAATGGAGTTTAATGCTCAGTACAAAGCTGAAAAGACGAGATTTTCGCCTTGATGTTCTGCTCAAAGCAGGCGAAAAGCCAAAGAAAAAGCCAAGGCAAGAATCATTATTTTATACGCAGGACGATACAAGCAAATATTTATCGCAAAACCCCGTTACGGGCGAATATATGGCGGAGCCGATATGCGAATATCCGCCTATAAATTACAGGAGGATATGGGAAAATGGCTGAAAGTTTTTTTGATAGAGTTTATAAAAACAAAACGCAACACACGCCAGATGTGTTGTCCTGCCTTGCAAATTTGTCAAATGACGAAGTTTTCACTCCGCCGGAGGTAGTAAACCAAATGCTCGACCTTTTGCCACAGGAATTGTTCCAAGACCCAAATAACACATTTTTAGACCCTGCTTGCAAAACAGGCGTTTTTTGCGTGAAATTGCAAAGCGATTGCTTGTAGGTCTTGAGGACAAAATACCCGATTTGCAAGAGCGTATCGACCATATTTTCCATAAGCAGCTTTACGGTATTGCCATAACGGAACTTACAAGTTTGCTCTCCCGCCGAAGTCTTTATTGCTCGAAATATCCCAACGGTTCGTACTCAATCACACACTTTGATGACGCCGAGGGAAATATTCGGTACAGAAGAATTTACAATACTTAACATTTCTCCTTTAATTGGTAACAAAAGGTGCTGTTGAAGAAATGCTATCTATATGTACCTTTGCCGAATATGGTGGAAATATTGAGCCGTTGACAGAGGAAATTCGCAGTCAGATTTTGAAACATAGATAAGCTGAATGATAAAAGGTTTCCATGTCCTTGCAATAGCACAGAAAAGCAATCCTTCGGAAGATTTAAATACAGCTTTTATAGCAAAAAATCCCATAATACACATTATAATTGTTGTTGATAATGTAGATTATGGGATTTGATATTTTTCACTTACATATTTGTATAATAAGCCTTTATAAAGTCTATTCGCCTCTAAGTGCATCTACTGGCTTTAATTTAGAAGCTTTATTCGCTGGATATATACCAAAAACTATACCTGTAAATAGAGCGAATATGACTGTAAATGCAATAATATCATATCTAATAATAATGGATATCCCAAGCATAAATGCTCCAATAAAGGATATTACAATGCCTAAAATTACACCAAGAATACTACCTGACATTGTAAGTATAAAAGCCTCTATTAAAAACTCCTTAAGAATATCTCCTCTGCATGCTCCTATGGCTTTTTTAATACCTATTTCACGCTTTTTTTCTCCAACTGATACAAGCATAACATTCATAATACTAAGACTTGCCACAAATAAAGAAACCCCTCCAACTGCCGATAAAATCATAGTAACAATATTCATAAGCTGAGATAGACCTTCTTTTTGTTTAGCCATACTTTCAACTATATAACTATTCTGAAAACCCGTTTCTGTAGAAAGAACTTTTACAAGCTTTTCACCAACTATATCTGGTTCAGCACCATCACTTATCTTTACTGCTATACGGTGAAAATCACTCATAGCATATAATTCTTGCATAGTGGTATATGAGAGATACATAAATGTAGGAATATAGTTTCCCATCATATTTTGTAAAAGTCCGCTACCAGTTTTTATCACCCCTATAACTTCAAAATTTTCATAATTGCCAGAGCACAAAGCTGTAATTTTTCTGCCAACTATATTACTACAACCAAAATTTTCTTTAGCAAAGCTTTCATCTACAAGACAAACTCTTGCATTAGTAGCAATATCTCCTTTGCTTATAAATCGTCCATACATTAATTTAAGAGATATAACTTCTTTAGCGTTTTGGTCAATTCCCCATAGAAGTGCCTGCGTATTTTCTCCACGAGAATTAACAGTTGCGGTCTGAAAAATCAAAGGCATAGCTTTTTCTACATATGATGAGGTTTTTATAATATTCAATTCATTATCAGATAATACTGCATCAGAATCAGCATTTGTATTATCAAGACTTACAGAAAGTCCACCTACTCCAAGACTATCAAGCTCTGAACTTACAGCCACAGCTCCACATTGTGAGATATTGCTTATTATGATAACTGCTGTAACACCAATAGCAATACCTATTATCGTCAGTAAGCTTCGCCCCTTTTTTCTTATTAAACCTCTCATAACACAGCAAAAAACTTCATTCATATACTTATTCACCTTCAATATGAATAGCTTGAGCTTCACTATCAGAAAGCTCAGAAATATTTTTTATAATTCTATCTCCATCTTTAAGTCCACTTTTTATCTTTGCACCATCAGTAAGCTCACATTCTATAATTACATATTGCTTTTCCGCTCTCTTATTCTGAAATTTATAAACATAATCTCCTTTATTGTCACTTCCAAGCGATTCGTAAGGAACTATTATTGAAGAATCATCTGAGGCAGTAATTATTGCACACTTTGCGGTATATCCTCGTTTGATTTCTTCATCGGGATTTTCAACCTTTACATCTACTTCAATAGTAGTTTCACGCCCAATATCGGTAGCGGTTTCTTCCGCTTCATCAGCTATTGAAATGACTTTTCCTGTATAGCTTTTTTTATCAAAAGCATTTCCTGTTATAGTAACGCTCTGACCTTCTTGTATTTTAGAGATTTGGTTTTCGTTTATATTAAGCTTAACTGATAATCCGGATTTATCTGTTATAGTAAAAAGTCCAGTCCCCTTTGTGATAATATCACCCTTTTGAATTTTAAAAGAAGTTACTGTTCCGCTCTCAGGAGCAACTATCGTTTTATATTCTGCTTGGCTAATATCATAATTTTTATACTTATCTATTATTTTAGATATATTACCCATATCTATATTAGAGGGCAATTCTACAACAGCCACTTTTAATATCTCATCGTTCTTTTTTACGTTGTCATTTTCTTTTATAAAAATATCCGTAACTACGCAATCATAATTCGCTTTTACATTTTTTTGATTTATATAGCCGACTTTACCCGTTGATTGCACTATTTCATCAGATTTACTTTTGATTACATTAAAAATATTAACAACCGGAATTGTTGTTTTTGCGAAATTACCAACTGCAAATATTGTTATTATAATTAACGCTGTTATAAACAATAAAGTAATATATTTTTTAATCCTCACAGAAATTCCCCCATATAAACAGCTTTTTATTTAGCTAAGCATAGTTTATGCAAATTTATACTCTTTAATCAACGCATTGTAGTAACTGATATTAGTAAAATCTGTACAAGAACTCCCGATTTTCTACAAACGACTTATATTGTAGATTGAAAAAAACAGCTAAATAAGGTATAATATTATTCCATCTTAGAAAAGCTTCTTTTTACTTTTCTAAAATTTCTTATAAATAAAGGGAGGTTTGTTATTATGATTGAAGAAGATAAATATAATCCCTTGTTAAGCGAGCGTGACATCGAACATAATACATATCTTCGTGTAAAATACGAATATATGGAAATGAAAGAAAAGCGTGAGAAAGTCAATCGAATAGGAATTATATTTATAGCTGTATCCGCTATTGTATTTCTGGCACTTATGTTCAGTCTTGAATCAAAACTATTCTTTCTGGTACTTTGGATTATTACAATTATCTTCGTAGTTGCCTATCTTATACACAATGAATATAGAATATATAGGCTACGTGTATATCTTGGATATGAAGATGAAAATGAGCCAGAAGAAAAAGATGACGAAAGTGAGGACGAAAGCGAATGAAAAAAATTTTTTCTATTTTTAAGCATGACCTTAAAAAGATTTTCAGAAGTGTAATTGCCTTTATAGTGGTTATTGGACTTAGTGTTCTTCCTGCTTTATATGCGTGGTTTAATATTGCATCTAACTGGAATCCGTATGATAACTCAGGAAATATCCCGGTTGCAGTTGTAAATCTCGATAAAGGTTGTAAGATTGGACCTATAAAAACATCATTTGGTGACAATATAGTTGATAACCTTAAAAAAAATACTCAAATGGGTTGGAAATTTGTAGACAAAGATACGGCCGACCAAGGTATAATTGATGGCGATTATTATGCAGTAGTAGTTATTTCTGAAAATTTCAGCGAAAATCTTGTAAGTATAGCCTCTGGTGAGCTTAAAAGACCCGAAATTACATATCTTGTTAATGAAAAGAAAAACGCTATTGCTCCTAAAATCACCGATAAAGGTATTCAGGCTATTCAAACAGAGGTAAACTCAAGCTTTGTTGCTGAAATTACAAATATTGCCGCAACAGTGCTTAATACATCTTCTGACGAAATATCAGTAAACAAGGATAAGATTTGTGATAATATTATTTCCACTCTTGATAACGGAAAAATATCTCTTGATTCATTGAAATCTACAATAGATGTAATTTCTGGAAGTATGGATTCAGTAAATTCCTTAATTAAGTCAAATAAGGATTCACTTCCAAAACTTAAAGATAAGCTTAAAGATACAAATGAATTTGTAAACTCTATTAAAGATGCAAGTACGGCAATTAAGTCTGCATCAACTGGACTTTCTTCAACTCTTGAAAGCAGCATTGCTTCTCTTGATTCGCTTACTTCATCATTCAGCAATCAGCTTAATACCATTATTACTAAAGTAAATAATGGTTCTAAAGATATTGCTGACGACCTTCAGAATCTTACTGATATTTGCAATAAGATTATTGAGATAAATAATGATATTATTAATATTCTTAATAGCCTCGATAATACAGGCTCAAGCGGTATCACAAGCTTAGTTAATACTATTGAAACTTCCACAGCGAAGATTTCTTCTCTTATAGACTCTTTAAGCCAAAAGCTCGATACTATATTTGACACTATTGAAAAAGATACATCTACCGCAGCAGATAAGCTTAACGAGATAAAAGTTATCAATCAAAGCATAATTGCCGCTAATAACGAGCTTATCTCTGCTTTAAATACTTTGTCTGAAAAGTTTGGGATAGATACATCTGATGCAGTTGCAAAGCTTAATTCACTCAATACAAAACAAAGTGCTATTATTTCTAAAATAAATGATGCAACTCAAAAAATCAAAGAAACAGGTTCTTTGCCTAAAGACTTAAAAAGCGATATTGATGCTATCATTAAAGAAACTCAAAATTCCATTACTCAGATAAAGACAGAAATAAATAAACTTATTTCTAATATTAAAGCTGATATTAAGATTTCTGATGTTGTTGAATTTTTAACAGATATGAATAAAACTCAAAATCAGATAATTACGAAGCTTAATTCAGTGGCATCTACATTAAAAAATTCAAATGTACTTTCAGCCGACTTTGGCAGTGAAATTAAAGCATTGGCAGATTCTACAAAGAATTCTATTGCTAACTTTAAGAGTAATTATTTAACTCCTGCAAAAAAATCAATAGAAAAGGTCATCAATAAATCAGGTGATGCACTCGATAAGGTTTCAGATGTTCTTACATCTTCTACTGTCACTGATGATATTGAGGAGGCATTAAATTCCGCACAAAAAATAGTTACTTCTGTAAGTGGTACATTTAATGATGTAGAAAAGTTAATTGATAAGGGAATCAATAATATTGATACCATTAAGAAAAAGATTCAGAATTTAAAAGAAAATTCAACTATTGAAAATCTTATAGGTACTGTTTTTGGTGACCCAGAAGCAGTAAGTGACTTTATCTCAAGTCCTGTTAAGATAAACACTGAAAAGGTATTTCCAGTATCCGATTATGGTTCAGCAATGGCACCGTTCTATACAGTTCTTGCTTTGTGGGTCGGTGGTATCGTCCTTGTTGCGGTTCTTAAAACTGAACTCAGCAAGAGTGATATAAAAACTGTTGGCAAGGTCAAACCTTATCAGGAGTACTTTGGAAGATATTTGATATTTATGGTAATATCATTGCTTCAGGCTACTATCACAGCTCTTGGTGATGTATTCTTCCTAAAAATTCAGTGTGAAAACCTCTTTCTCTTCATTCTTACAACCTGGATAATTATCATTGTTTTTTCACTTCTTATTTACTCACTGACAATTTCGTTCAGTGTTATAGGAAAGGCAATAGCAGTTATTATATTGATTGTTCAGGTTGCAGGTTCAGGCGGTACATTCCCACCAGAGCTTTTACCTAATTTCTTCCAGAATCTAATCAGATTTATGCCATTTAACTATGCTATTAATGCTGTAAGAGAAACAATAGCAGGCGTTACATACAGTGCTTACTGGGAAAACATACTATATCTCCTTTGCTTCATACCTTTAGCATTGATAATAGGAATCCTCTTCCGTAAGCCTTGTATGAGAGCAATGAGGTTCTTTAATAAACGCCTTGAAGAAACAGACTTAATTTTATAATCAGATAATAACAACCTCCATTATTAGGAATAATCCTAAAATGGAGGTTGTTTTTTGTCAAAATATAAAATAAGCCACAACAAGCAACAAACTAAAAGTCTAATATTTATATGTGGTGTTACAATTTTCTGCTACACTTTTTTCTAAACTTTTAGATTATATAAAGAGTTTAATTTTTATTATTTTATGACTTAAAGTACTGTTCCAATATTATAGCCAGAACCTTCTGTTGTACTATTGTTAGATGTATTTGTTGGTGCACCTTTTGGTATTTTAATAGAAATTTATAAGATGAACAATCTTTATAATAGTTTACACAGTCAATTATAGAATGATTTTGAACACAGTATATACTTGATTTTTTAGATATAATATAAACTATTGTTTACCACAAAAACAAAATGTACGAACTTCATATTAAAAGCTCGTACATTTCATAGCAATATCATATTTACACAAATTGTGTTTTATTCTTAACATAATCAGAAAATCATTCTATAATTAAATTATAAAGCACACAATCTGTGTTGCTGTGTAAATAGCAAAGCTTTAAACTATATTTGCAGTGAATAAGTCGCTAAAAGTGTAGCATAAGGTCGTTGCCAGTTAAAGCTTGCTAAAACAATTTAATAAAAGCCGTCAGCATATTACAAATTCAACTGACCATAGAATTCTCTAAGTGTTTCACAAGAATTTTTAAATTTAGCGATTTCGTCCTCGTTGAGGTTAAGCTCAAGAATATCCTTGATACCATCTCTATTAACAATAGCAGGAACACCAATAGTTACATCTTGTTCTCCAAATTCACCAACAAGCATAGAAGAAACCGTAAGAATACTATTCTCATCTTGGAAAATCGCCTTAGTAATTCTTGTCAAAGCCATACCAATTCCGTAATAAGTTGCTTTCTTTGCCTCAATAATAACCTGAGCAGATGTACGAACTTCCTCTTGAATCTTCAGAAGTTCATTCATAGAGAAATTACGATTTTGCTTTACTACATCTACAACAGGCTTTGTAGAAATCAATGCCTGCGACCAAGGAACAAACTCACTATCGCCATGCTCACCAATTACATATGCGTGAACATTTCTTGGGTTGACATCGAAGTAATCGCCAATTAGAAAACGAAGTCTTGCAGTATCAAGAGTAGTACCACTTCCGATAACTCTCTTTGCAGGGAATCCTGAAAGCTTACGGGTTACATAAGTCATAATATCAACAGGGTTAGTTGCAACAAGAAAAATTCCGTGAAAACCTACTGCAACGATTGGTTCAACGATTGTCTTAAAGACTGCAACATTTCTGTTAAGCAAGTCAAGTCTTGATTCGCCTGGTTTTTGTGCAACACCCGCACAGATAACAACGATGTCAGCGTCGTTGCAATCGCTGTATTCTCCAGCATAAATCTTCATAGCTGATGGTGCAAAAGCAAGACCGTGGTTAAGGTCCATAGCCTCACCGATAGTTCTCTCCTTGTTGATGTCGATAAGGACCATTTCGTCACAGCCATTCTGGTTAAGCATTGCATAAGCATAGCTCATACCAACCATACCTGTTCCTACAATAGCAACTTTTTTTGCCTCTTTTTTCATAAAAATTCCTCCTCAATATTTATTTTAATGAGTAAAAGAAGGTTTCGTAGGCATCGTCCCAGCCATCAATGCCATCGACTCCGCCTCCGTTCACACTTCTTAACTTGCTGTCATTCATATCCTGACCAAGCGCGAATAAACCACCAATAGTTATATTATAACCTAAATCTTGCGAAACCTTGCAAAATTCGTTCATAGGGTCTTTGACATTTCTTGTTGCCAAAAGCTTATCTCTAAGCTCAGTATTGTGCCTTGCATCATATAAAAGTCTGTTAAGCTCGCTCTGTGTTTTATCCATAGGCTTCTCACCGAATCAAGCTGTAACTACATTTGTAGGCTTTCCGTCTATAAAGTTTTTAAGATTGTTATAGACAATACCGACAAGGCGTTCTCTTGTTTCCTTAGGAGCCCAAGCAACATGAGGTGTTATCAACAAGTTAGGAGCATCTTTCAACGGACAATCATTTCTCATTGGTTCAACAGCTATTGTATCAACAGCTGCTCCGCCGAGATGACCGCTTTTTAGCGAATCTGCAAGAGCCACTTCATCAACTATTCCGCCACGAGCTGTATTTATAAAATATGCTCCCTGCTTCATTTTCGCAAAGGTTTCTGCGTTAAAAAGCTTTTCAGATTGCTTATTCAGCGGACAATGCAGAGAAATTATATCGCTTTTTTCAAGAAGTTCATCAAACGAAACAAATTTTGTAATACCGTCCTCTCGAACTGTTCTTGTGTTTACGATAACATTCATTCCAAAGGTACGAGCCACATTTGCAACCGCTTTACCAATACTGCCATAGCCGACTATACCCATAGTCTTTCCAGAAAGTTCCATTATATCATAAATAAATGGCGAAAAGGTTTCGCTTTCACACCAACCATTTTTATGAGTAAATTCATTATATTTAGCAACACGATTAGTCATTTCAAGCAGAAGTGCGAAAGTATGTTGTACAACCGCACTTGTTGAATAGCTTCCTGCATTGCAGACGGTTATTCCGTGAGTATTGGTATAGTCGAGGTCTATATTATTATAGCCTGTCGCAAAAAGTCCTATGAATTTAAGATTTTTTGCACCTGACATATTTTCTGCTGTCATTGGTGTTTTATTACAAAGCACAACATCAGCATCTTTTATTGCCTCTGCCACATTCTTAGGTGACGTCAACGGAAGATAGGTTACTTTTCCGAAATCCTCAAAAGCCTTGAGCGAAACATCTCCACTTGTAACAGTTTTATAATCCATAACTACTATATTCAAGGCATCATCTCCCTTATAAATATGCAAAAAACGGCACCTTTTGGCACCGTTTCTTAATATTGCTAATTAGACAGCGTGGATTTTATTTTCCAAGTCTGCATTTTTAGAGTCAATGCCAATTTTCTTATCTCTACGCTTTTTGAAGAAATCGAGAGCAACCTTCGGGAACTGTGCATAAGAAAGAACATCTTCCTCTTGTTCAATCCATTCAGGAATCTCTGCACGAAGCTTATCAAGCTCAGGCTCAAGTAAATCAGCAGGACGGCAGTCGATTGCAGGCTCATCGCCTATAATCTTCTTTCTGAACTCAGGGTCAATCGGCACTGGAGTTGTACCGTATTTACCAGCAACAAGTCCCTTGAACTGGTCGTTGCACATCTTGTATCTTTCACCCATAATGACATTGAATACTGCCTGTGTACCGACAATCTGTGATGTAGGTGTAACAAGCGGTGGATAACCTGCGTCCTTACGAACACGAGGCACTTCCTCGAGAACTGCTGTAAGCTGGTCAGCCTTGCCTGCCTGCTTGAGCTGTGAGAGGAGGTTTGAAAGCATACCGCCTGGAACCTGATAGATAAGTGCCTTAACATCTGTTGCAAGCATAGATGGGTCGAGAAGTCCGCTGTCGATATACTTCTTTCTAAGTGTCATAAAGTATTCACGAACCTCAGAAAGTGCAACAAGGTCAAGACCTGTGTCATAATCTGTATTTGCAAGAGCTGCTACCATAGATTCTGTTGGAGCGTGTGATGTTCCAAGAGCCAATGGAGAAATCGCTGTGTCGATTATATCTACGCCTGCTTCGATACCCTTGAGTAAGCACATTGAAGCAAGTCCTGATGTATAGTGTGTATGAAGCTGAATTGGGAGGTCAACAGCTTTCTTGATTTCCTTAACAAGTGAATAAGTTTCAGATGGTGTAAGGAGAGCAGCCATATCCTTGATACAGATAGAATCTGCACCTGCATCAGCAATTCTCTTAGCGTATTCTACATAATATTCATGTGTGAATACTGGACCTGTTGTGTAGGAAATAGCGACCTGTGCGTGTGCTCCCTCTTTCTTTGCAGCCTTAATAGCAACCTGAAGATTCTTAATATCGTTAAGTGCATCAAAAATTCTTATAATATCAATACCGTTAGCAACTGTACGTTGTACAAAATATTCAAGAACATCATCAGCATAGTGACGATAGCCGAGCATATTTTGTCCACGGAAAAGCATCTGAAGCTTTGTATTAGGAAGATTCTTGCGGAGAATTCTCAATCTCTCCCACGGGTCTTCATTCAAGAAACGCAAGCAGGCATCAAATGTCGCACCGCCCCAACATTCGATTGAATGATAACCTATTTTATCCATTTTATCAAGTATCGGAAGCATATCTTCTATTGGCATACGAGTTGCTATGAGCGACTGATGTGCGTCACGAAGAGCTGTTTCTGTTACAAGTATTTTTTTCTTAGCCATTCTTTATGACCTCCAATTAGCCGATTGTTACAAGAAGAGTACCTGACTCAACTGCATCGCCCTTATTTACATTAACAGAAGTAATTGTGCCATCCTTTGGAGCCTTGATTTCATTTTCCATCTTCATAGCTTCAAGAACAACAACTACATCGCCAAGCTTAACCTGCTGTCCAACAGAAACATTAACAGAAATAATTGTTCCAGGCATTGGGCAATTAAGTGGCTCACCGCTTGTAGGAGCAGCTGCTGGTGCTGCCTTTGGTGCGGTAGCTACAGGTGCTGCTGGAGCTGCTACTGGAGCTGATGCTGAACCGCCAACTTCTTCAACCTGAACATCATATGCTACGCCGTTTACGGTAATTTTAAGATTCTTCATATTATAAATCGTCCTTTCGAAAATCGAAGTATATTCAAAAATTTATCAGATAAACAAGTTATTGTGCTTCTTTGGAAGTCTTTGTACTCTCTTGCCAATAAGCATATCAAGTGCAGACGCAAGCTTTGCTCTTGTTGCTGATGGTGTGATAACATCTTCAACATAGCCATTTGCAGCAGCCTCGAATACAGAGCAGTTTTCTGCTTTGAACTTAGCAACAAGTGCTTCCTTATCAGCCTGTGGATTAGCAGAACCTTTAAGCTCCTTGCCAATCTCATCACCAAGCATAATAACAGCAGATGCATATGGATTAAGTGGGGAAACCGACGCATTCGGATATGCGAATGTAATATCTGCATTAGAGCCTGTTCCTGCAAGTGCTACATAAAGAGCACCATAAGCTTCACCTGTGATAACTGAAATCTTTGCAGTTGTAGCCTCAGCATATGCGCTTGAAACTCTTGCTGCTGATTTGAGGCAGCAGAATTTCTCTGAATCTACAAATGTGATAACTGGAATTGAGAATGCATCGCAGAAACGAACGAAACGAGCAATCTTCTTGCAAGCATCTCCACCGAGAACCTTTGTACCAGCAGAAACAAAACCTACTGTAATTCCTGTAAGTGTTGCAAGTGCTGTGACAGCATCATCACCATACGCTGCTGAAAGTTCAAGATAACTTCCGTCATCAGCAACAAGCTCAGGAATGTCATTAGCAGGAGTATTATCTGCAACATTTTCAGAAGCATCTGCAAACTCAAAGCCAGCAGCTGTTTCTATATTATTTGCAGGAAGCATTGATGCAACATCACGAGCAATCGCAATAGCATCTTCTTCATCTTCTGCAAGAAGATGTGCTGTGCCATTTTCAAAAGCCTTTTCAGCTGTTGAACCTGTATTTACATCAAGTGAAAACTCTGCACCCTTTGCTGCAATGACTACATCACCACAAGCCGCAATAAGTGCCTGTGTTCCAAGACAAGGACCAAGTACAACGGAAATCTGAGGAATAACTCCAGAAAGTGCACTTGACATTTTGAGAATTTCTCCATAAGCTGTCAAAAGCTGTGAACCTTCGGTAAGTCTTCCACCGATTGAATCATAAATTGTAATAACAGGTACACCTGTTTTTTGTGCAAGGTCATAGACCTTTTTTATTTTAGCCGCCTGAGCCTGTGACATTGCACCACCACTTAAATCGCTATTTTGTGCAATGGCATAAACTCCTGTGCCATTAATATAACCATAGCCTGCAACGGCTTCAGCATATCCGCCCTCTGATTTTGCAAAAGCATCAACCTGTGTGAAAGTTGCATCATCAAAAAGCTTCTGCAAACGCATATAGCCCTTAGATGCTTCTACTTCACTTACTGCTTTAGAAAGGACATCATTTTTATTTTCGATACCCATCCCTTTTCCTCCATTCATTTGTAGTTAAACAAATTTTACATATTACATATTATAAAGTAATTTTCTTAAAATATCAAGTGAGAATCCAAAAAAAGCCACTGGATATTATTGAATATTTGTTTATTTTTTAAATTCAAACCAATAAGGCCCTGAATATAGACAATTATTACATTTTTATTGATTGCCTTACGAGTAAAAATAAGAATAAATTTTGTTTGCCTGTTCGGTAATCGTTGTAATGAAATACGCCGTTGGTACAAAAGGTTAGTGTGAAGAGGTCAAATTAAAGTCGAGTTGGAGATTTATTTGGTTTCAATCGGCTTTAATCTCCACAAATTTTATACAAAATTAATGTATTTTTAATTCGAAATTCTATTGCTATGAATTATAGCAGATACATATAAATAATTATCTTTCTCATAATATCTTATGTCGCCATTATATTTTTTAACACAATCTGAAATAATACCCATTCCCTTACCATGGCTTACTTTATCTTTTTTAGTTGTAGTTAAATCTGGATTCAGCGAAAGTATAGATTCAGATATTTTATTTTTACAAGTAATTACAATATAGCTTTTTTTATATGATATATCAAGCGTCATTTTTCGTTTATTTTCAGGTTGTTTTCTCAAATATTCTATTGCATTATCACACATATTACCGACTATTGAAACTATATCATTACTTTTTATATCACTGACAACCTGTTCATTTATACTCACCCTAAAATCAATTTTACTATTTAAAGCCTTGTCACGCTCAACATTTATAATTGCATTAAGCAGAGGGTCATTTGTAGATATTGGTGTATAAATTGCCTCAAGGTTTTCTGATATAGAATCGCAAAATTCTTCTGCTTCCTCATACTTACTATCAGCAATCAATCTACTTAAACATAATATATTATTTTTCATATCGTGCTTTGTTTTTGACATATTTTCAATCTGTTCATTAGTATGTAAAATATCTTCTTTATAAAGCTGTTCCCTTTGTTCTGTAAGCAAAAGCTTTGTTTTAATCTCGTTGCTTTTGCTTATTTTTGTCATCATGAACCATGTTATAACCGCAATAGCTGTCATACTTAAACAAATAAATGTTAAAAGCCCAACTATTTCTGGATTCAATTCTGTTAAAATAGATATATATACACATGAATATATAATCAATACTGACATAACCGGAATAACTAAAAATGATACAATATCTGTCCATTTCTTAAATTTAAATTCCGTCTTGTTAAACCTTAAAATAATTAAAAGTACTAAGATATTAGTTAAAGTTATTAATCCCATACATAAATATCTATATATAGATGCTTTTAGCACAAGGCTTCCAACTGTTTCAGGTGTAAAGCAACTTATAGTGAAAGCAAAGCCATAGCTTATTACAGTATTTATCATTTGAGATATAACTGGCATAATTATTCTTGCAAATATATTCCCTTTTAGCAGAAATACTGCATATACGATTTGTATACATGTATATATGATTTCGTCTAAATTAGTAAAATGTATTGGATTAAAAGAAAAATATGTAAGTGCAATAAATAGTATAGCTACAAAAGAGAAAAATCCTATATAATCTTTCTTAGTCTTCTTTCCTTTATTAAATAGTAAAAATAAAAATCCTATATACATAAAGGATTGCAATATATTTATGATAATTTCTACTATTGCATCAATCATCATCAACCACCAAACTTTCATAATATCTGTTATTTACTTCATTATAATATTTTCTTGATAAAACTACGCTTTCTCCGTTATCTAACAACACAGAATTTGGTGTTACTTCAAAGATATAATCCAAATTGACAAGGCAACCTATATGTGTTCTTACAAAATTTTGAGACATTAAATCCGCAAATTTTTCTTCTATGGTAGCTCGTTCTTTATAGGTACCGTTTACTGTATGAAACCAAACATAATTCTTAATTTTGTCAATATATATAATATCTTTTATAAATACATTAACCAAATTTCTTCCGCATTTTATCGTATATTTTTGTTTTTTAGGATTTGTTTTTTCATAAATATTGCAGATACAATTCTCAAGAAGCCCATTAATATCTTTTTTTCTTATAAATGTATAAGGAAATTCTTTCAAAGCTTCATAAATAAGATTCTCTTTGCTTGTAACAAATGCAATATAAGGAAATTCCTTTGGATTATAGATTTTATTTATCTCCCTGAGAGCAGTTATCCCATCTGTTCCCGGCATATCTATATCCAAAAATATCAGATGATAATTTTTATATATTTCCATAATATTTCTTGCACTATTAAAAGTATCAATATAGCACTCAATATCATTATCATTACATATTTTAATTACATCTGATTTAAAAATTTCCAAAAAAACTTGCTCATCATCTATTATGGCAATATCCATATTTGCCCCACCATCTACCCATAAAATATAGAAAACATAATCACTTATATTAAAGTATATATTTAAAACCACAAAAAATCAACCTAAAATTTACATTTTTAGATAAAATCTCGATTAAGCGTTCACTCAACCGAGATTTTCTTAAATTACTTAATTTTTTCTGTCTGTTTGCAGCTTATTAAGCTGCAAAACATAATTTTATTTTTAAAAATTAAAGCTTTGTTGATATATACATCAACATAAACGCAAACATAAAGTTGTACACTTAACAGCAAAAAACTGACAGTAATTTTACATACTGTCAGTTCTAATCTTAAATCAATATTACGATTTAAATATTCAATATATCTATCGGTTCATCTATTGTAAGCTTTGCACCATTTTCAAGTAGATAAGCCTTTTCACGAAAGCCCCAAGTTACAATAATCGAATCCATATCAGCATTTTTGGCTGTCTGAATATCAACCTCAGAATCTCCAATATAAACTGCTGTTGATTTATCTGCATTAAGCTTTTTCAAAACCTCTAGTACAGAATCAGGAGCAGGCTTTTTTCTTACATTTTCACGCTCACCAACTGCTATATCTATCAAATTCGGAAAATATCTCTCACAAAGCTTTTGCACAGCATAATCAGCCTTATTTGAAACAACCGCTATATGACAATTTTCCGCTCTCAATTTCTTGATAATTTCAATTATATTTTCATAAGGCTTTGTCTTATCCTCGCAATGAACAGAATAATATTCTTTAAATGTCTTGAAAACCTTGTCTATATCTGCCTTTTCAGTGCCAGTAGGTACGCCTCTCTCTACAAGCTTATATATGCCGTTTCCTACAAATCTCCTTACTTCATCTATGGTTCTTTCAGGATAGTTATTTGTTCCCAATGAATAGTTCAATGCGTTTGCAAGGTCCTCAAGTGTATTAAGAATTGTACCGTCCATATCAAAAATATAAACCTTATATTTCATAGTAAATCACCTCATAAAAAGTTCTCTTTCAATTATGTCATAATGCTTGTCTATTGAAGCTTCGCATTTAGCCATATCTCTTTCCTTGATAGACGAAAATATGCTATTATGTACTTCTTTTAAAAGCTTTTTAGTATCACTATCTGCGTTAGAAAGAACCTCATCTATCCATTCTCTATAAATATCCATAATAGCTTCCATAAAGCATATCCAAAGCTTATTGTTTGTAGCATATATCAGCGAATAATGAAAAAGCCTATCCCGCTCAACCTCATCATATTTATCAGATTCAGAATTAAGTATATCTGATATTTTATTAAGCTCATCTTCACTGATTTCAGATTTCATTATTACTCGACAAACAGCTTTTTCCATATCTCTACGGAAATGGCATATATCAAGCTTAGAAATACTTTTAAGCAGTATCATATACCGCAACATTTCAGACATCTGCATAGAAATATTATCTGTCAGATAATTTCCAGAGCCGTGAATACTTTTAAGTATCCCCATATGCTCTAAAATACGCAAAGCCTCTCTTGTAGAATTTCGGCTTATAGAAAGTTCCTCCGCTATTGCTCTTTCAGTAGGAAGCTTAGAATTTATAGTAAGATTTTCAGCTTCTATTTGATTGCGAATATAATCAATTACTTTCTCATATTCGTGATTTTGTTCAGCCAAGCGTTTCACCTCATTTATTTCAGAAACATAGAAAATATAGATGCTCCTATTACAGTAAGAATACCTGATACAACAATTGAAAGACTGCTCATAGCACCCTCAACTTCACCTATTTCCATAGCTTTTGATGTACCCATTGCGTGTGATGATGTTCCAAATGCAATTCCCACTGCGATAGGCTCTGTAATATGAAAAACCTTGCATACAAATTTACCCATAATGTTACCAATAATACCAGTTACGATAATAACCGCAACTGTAAGATTAACATAGCCGCCCAATTCATCAGAAATACCCATACCAATGGCTGTTGTAATAGATTTAGGTAAGAAAGTAACATATTCCTCGTGGCTAAGATTGAAGAAAATTGCCATAACTGCCACACTAAGCAATGATGTAATTACTCCAGTACCGATTCCAGCAATAACTGCTTTGATATTTTCCTTCAAGAGTTCAAGCTTTTCATAAAGCGGAACAGCAAGGCAAACTGTCGCAGGTGTCAACAGATAGCTAAGATATTTTGCACCATAATTATAAGTATCATAATCTATATGGCCTAAAGTAATAACAAGAATAGTTGCAACAATCGAGATTAAAAGCGGATTTAAAATAGCAAGCTTTGTTTTTCTATTCAGCACAACTCCCAAACCATAAGCAATTAAGCTTACTGCCGCACCAAAAAATACTGAATCCTGAAAATAGTCATTCATACTTTTTTCTTCTTTCTGTCCATTTTTATAATGACCTGTGTTACAATGCCCGAAACTGCCATAACAATTATTGTAGATATAACAGTTATTACAGCATAAGCTAATAGATTTGATTGTATAGAACCCCACGATTCAACCAAACCAACCGCTGCTGGAATAAACATAATCGGCATAATTTCTATAAGTAACTTTGCGGTTTCTCTGACATCTTCTGGCTTAATAATATGAAGCTTTAAGCATAGGAACATAAGTACAAGTCCCCATATGCTTGCAGGAATAGGCAAAGGTATGAACATATTCATAAATTCGCCTATAAAAGAAATTATAATAATTATCCCAAATTGCTTTAAATATTTCATTATTCTCCTCCTAAATTGGTACTACCAATTAGTCTATACTCAAATAAAGTTCTTGTCAATGCAGATAAAATAATTTCTCTATTTTATATATAATCACCTTTATAGGTTGATTTATATAAGCTACTTTTATAAAACAGGCATAAAAATATTGCACAGACCATTAAAATAAGCCTGTGCAATTCAATCTTTACATTAAAATAATATTACTAAAAATAGCATATATAATTTTATCATATTAAATTCATTTAAAAAGCTTTTAAAAATTTTCCATACTATGTAATATCGTTACTGTCAATTATATATTTCATAATTTTCATCTTTAATTATTATAAATCAGTATTTCATACTATGATTTAAGATAATCATCATAATAAAACCTATATATTTCTTCTATATTTCCTTTATAATCAATGGTAGTAACCTTTACATATTCATCTTGCCAATCAATTTTACAATTATTATCATCTAGTGGATCACCATCATTTTTAATAGATACATCGAAATATGCAATTCTATCATTTGAGTTAAATAATGTTATATTAGCTTTAGAAGCTCCAAAAAGAAAAGAATGACCCACTTCATTTAGAACTATAGTATATTTTCTATCTGGTGAAGAATCCCTTAACCATTCATTATGAATTTCATGATTAAAATATTCATCAATAGACATTGGCAAAATAATTGTTACTAAATTTAAAATAACCGATATTATTGCAATTATATTTACAATAATTTGAAAAATTCTTTTTTTTATTTTTCATATAATTTCTCCTTAGTTTCATTATTCCACTCTCTTATTTTGAATTAGATAAATGCAAAATCAAAATCTATTCTCTATATAAAATCAAGCTAATAGTTATTATGTTGGAACATATATTTATAATTATCTGGTTCATCTCTAAAAATCACTTTCACAATTTCATTTGTCTTTAAATAATTTACAGCATAATCGTCCATAGTGAAATAACTTTCATTTTCCTCAAAATATACAGGAAAATAAAAACTTGGTTTCATAAAGTGTAAAGCTACAGATGATGAAGAGTTTACAGACTCATTTGTGATAAACTCTAAATTTTCCTTAATAAATTCATCTACTAAAGCTTGAATTTCATCATCATTATTTAGGATATTGCTGAACCATAAAATAATAATCATAGTATGTCTTTCCAGAATCTACACCTACATAATTATTTGCTGTGCCTGGAATCTCAAAAATATTGGGTTTAGAGCTATCATATAATCTATTATGTATATTAACTATAACAAAGCTTGATATTATAGCTAATATGCTAATACTTAATATTATAAAGAAAAACAATTTTTTATGCTTTTTTATCATTAAAATTCTCCTATGTATATCCATTCTTTACAAATAAATTTCACATATAAAATGTATAGCAGTTCTGTTTCATAAAAAGGAAATAATTATCTACTTCTATACTCATAATACCAATTATCGCCTAAAGGTTCATAAGAATAACTACATTTAATATATTCATCATTTTTAGCCCAATAATCTTCTGACCATTCCTCATTATTATGAGTTGAATCGTAAACTATTGCTATTGGTTTTCCAGTTCTATCAATAAGATTACTAAATGAAAAGCTTACTGACGATACACTACTTCCCGAAATAGAACCAAAATTTCCAAAATATAAAATTTTAATAATACTTTGTTTAACTGAAGTATCATCAATTTTATAAAAATCGTTTAAATCATTCCATAAAAGATAACCAGTTATACTATCATTTTTTTTAAAATAATCAACAACAGATTCAAAATCATTTTTATTACTTTCAAAATACCATATGTAGAAATTTTTCGATGGAGTTAAAATTCCTATTCTAAACAATAAAGAAATCAAAATAATTAAAGATATTACAAATAACAATATTTTCTTTTTATGTTTATTCAGAAATTTACAAACCTTTTTAAAGTCCTGTAATATAGATATATGTGTTTTTTCCATATCAGACCTCTATTAATCTTTCATCTTTTTCATTATTTCACTTATTTCTTCTTCATCAATTCCATTACATAATGCTTTATAAAATTGTTTTATATCTTTATCCTTTAAGATATATTTAACTTGACTATTTTTTAGTGCAATTTTTATTAGTTTTTTCTTTTGTTCATCAGACCAAGATTTCACATCATTCATTTCAGCTATAATTGTATGAGTATTTGCAAAGCTTGTACTATCTTCAAGTCGATTAATCAAATCATCTTTCTGTAGTTCTTGTTCACCCTTGTTCTTAGTTTCCTTATTTTTTTCATTAATGCACTCAAAATGAAAGTTTTCTAATATTTCATTTGATGCAGTACGGTCAATAATTTGTTTTAATAATTTTTCTAACTTAGAATCTTCTGTATAATCTGCTGGAGCAAAATATTTTATTCTATTTTCCTCTAACATTCTGAATACTTTTGATTTATCTTTAGTTTCTGAATTATATACACCTATTGAATGACCACCATTGGTATTGACCAATTTCATACATGGAATATCTGTATCGCTATCTCCGATATAAACAATATTTCTAAAAGGTACTCTATATTCGTTCGGTTCAAAATATGCATTAATATTTTGGTCGTTAATATCTAAAACACCTTTTTTAATTCTAAATAGAAATTGTGTTTTATTTGTATAATTAACAACCTGTGCAGGCCAAGTTGCAACACCTTTTTCATTAAAATAGAAAGAACTTGCATATATCTTTTTAAATTTATCAGCAACTTCAGTTCCCTCTATCATCTCTTTTAATCCAGACGAAATAATATAATGTTCAACTATAACTCCCTTTTCTTCACCATACTGATTTATTCTATCAAACCAAGTATTTACACCTGGAAATAATTTTACTTTCGCACCATCTTTACGCAATGTATCTTTTGTAAAAAGAACTTTTCCTTCAGAAGACCTAAGCATCATATACATATATGCCAAATTCTGGTCCATATCATTTTTAGCAGCCAATTCATTTGATTCTTTCCAAAAATCTGCCACCTCATAATCAATAGACTGAATATATCCCTGTGCCTGCATATCATCTGGAGATAGTGTCTTATCAAAATCATAACAAATAGCCAAAATTGGTTTATCTTCACTTTTCATACAATCAACCTTTCTTTTATTCTTATAAATCATATATAAAATCCTTTTGATAAAGTTAAATATACAGTATTATAATATATTATAAATATAATTAGAATCGCAACACAAAAAACAACCAGTCTTGTATATCGAGCCTTTTTGTAATATCTCAATTTAACCTCATCGCTAATATCAATTACAGAAAAAGGAATATAAACCGCTCTACGAATTCCTATGTTAGCAATTATTAAGAAATTAGCTATATTCAAAAGTCTATCTAAATCTGAGATAGCCAAAGATAAAGCTATAAGTAAAAATATTGAGAAATATAGTGCAGCTCTTATGATATTGGTATATGTACTATAATATATCAGTAATTCTTTTCCGCACTTAGGGCAATTCGTAACTGTATCTAAACCAATAGCAGTTGCCGAACTTGGCTGTTGATAGCTTATACAATACTCACCACAAGCTGGACAAGGCTGTTCGTGAAAATTAGCTATATATTTTTCAAATAGTTCACTCAATATAAACACCTCTTACAGTATTATACACTACTTGACTATAATCTGTAAAGGTATTTTATAAATATTATTTCTATATTATACCAAACTAAAAAATAAGGGAGCGAGCTATATTCGCCCCTCAGATAGCTATTTCTTTAAATTAAGAATTTTTATTATATAAAACTCTTACTCATTATTCTTAATCATTTCAAGCTGTTTTTTAGATTTCACAAAGTAATATACTACTCCTGTTATATCCGCCAATGCCCAACCAATAGGTACAGATACCCAAATTCCTATAACGCCTATCGCAGGAATTGCTGAAAGAATATATGCTAAAAGAACCCTTGTACCTAATGAAATTACTGTCAGCACCACCGACATAAATGGCTTATTTACTGCACGATAATAGCCATATAGTAAAAATAGTATTCCAATTCCAATATAGCACGAACCCTCTATGCACAAATATATAACACCAGCTGAAATAATTTCTGTTTCCTCTTGGTTTATAAATATGCACATAAGCGGTTTTGCAAAAACTATCACCAACAAACTTATTATAGCACAAAAAATTGCTGAAGTAACAAAGGCACTTTTTATTCCCTTACGGATTCGTTCTTGCTTGCCTGCACCATAATTCTGAGCAACATATGTAGAAAAAGCATTTCCAAAATCCTGTACGGGCATATATGCAAAGGAATCTATCTTTACAGCCGCCGCAAAAGCTGCCATAATTACTGTTTCAAAGCTATTTACAAGTCCTTGTACCATCAGAATACCAAAATTCATAATCGACTGTTGCAAGCTCGTCATAACCGAAAGATTTAATATAGAAGAAAGATTATTTCTATTCCACTTCATATCCTCTTTTTCAGGAATAAGCTGTTTAAATCTCTTGAAAGTATATATAGCTATACCTATTGCAGAAATAAACTCCGAAAAGACAGTTGCTATTGCTGCACCCTTAACTCCCCAGTTGAATACAAGAACACATACTAAATCTAATACAACATTCAATACAGCAGAAACTGCAAGAAACACCAATGGAAGAACAGAATTTCCAATCGCTCTAAGCAAATTTGCAAAGTAATTATATATAAATGTTGCTGTAATACCTAAAAAGATTATTTCAAGATAATCTCTCATCATAGCTTGAATTTCATTTGGAATTTGCAAAGCCCAAAGTATAAAATCCATTCCAATATATACAATAATATTCAAAGCAATAGATATTCCAGCAATCAAGCAGAATGACATAAAAACACTTTGACGCATTTTCTTGCTATCTCCGCTCCCATATTGCATAGAAATAGCCGCTCCACTACCCATACAAAGACCAATAATTATTGAGGTTAAGAAAGTCATAAGAGTATATGATGAACCTACTGCCGCCAAAGCGTCTGAACCTAAATATCTGCCAACAACCCATGTATCAGCAATATTATACATTTGCTGTAATAGATTTCCAAACATTAAAGGCAAAGCAAAAAGTAAGATATTTATTGTAATTGGACCTTTGGTTAGATTTCTTTGCACTTCAACTATTCTCCCAAATCATAATGAAACTTATTTTCATTATAACATTAAATTCAAGATTTGCAAATTTCCTATAAAATTGTCTAAGGCACAGTCTGCCAATTTAGACTGTGCCTTAGTAATATATTATATAATGCTGTGGGGCTATTGTCACGAGCATAGAGTCGTTGGCTCAGTCATAACTATTGCTATGGCATCAACTCTTATGTATAGCCGAGTTATTTTTATATTCACAGCTCATTTGCTATGAATACATTCTATCTGCCGAACCTTAGATAAACCTTAAAAATTCATATAAAATAAAAATTTTTTCAATTTATTCTACAGTATTCAGCTTTTCAATTATATTTTGGTTAATCATAGAACGAACTGCTCGTTTTACTGCTATTCTACTTCCGAAATAGAGCAAGATTACAGTTGCTATAAAAACAGGTACGACATAGAAAAGATATATATCCCATAATTTGATATTGCTACCAAGTATAGAGAAAAACACTACTACTGCACCGCCCAAAATAGTTCCTAATACAATTCCGGTAGTCAATGTTCGATTTATTTCATTGATAATCAATTTTTGTACAGTTTCTATTCTCGCTCCTATCGCCCTCATCATAATATAACTTTTAAGATTTGAGCGAACCTGAACATAGCTTGAAAAAACAATCGCTATTAAAATTATTACTATAAATATAAACACACTAACGATAATTTGCAATGTTTCCAGATTCACTTGGTCATAAAATTCCCTCTGCATTTTTGCATAGTTATCATATCTTACACCAACAGAAATTCCTTCCAAATTTTCGAGATTATTTTCAAGCTCATTCACCCATGCACTATCATTATGGTCAAGATTTTCTAAAATAATATTTTCATAATTCAAGTCTGGATAAATCGAAAAAAGATATTCTGTAGATATAATGAGTTCATCACTGTTATATTGCTCCTTAGAATATGTTGCTGCAACTTTAACCTTAGCTGTTTTAAATTTGATATGTTCTTCTATATTCTGTTCTGTTGCTTCTGCATTGGCTATAGGAATAACCATAGTGAATTCATCACCGACTGAACATAAATAATCAGGTGCTATTATTTCAACGCCATTCTTATAATTTTTTTCATCAATCTTACCATTAGCAAATTCATTTATATTATTTAATACTGAATCATATGACTGCCATTTAACAGAAAGTGCAACCAAGCTATCCTTGCTGCTGTCACCGCCTGCAAGCTTAATCATTTCATTTGTACGCTCATGTTCAAAAATATAATTATAACCATTATTTTTCGCCTCAACAACATACTTATATAAAAGCTTATTATCAGGATTTTGAGAAGTTAAGAAAAAAGGTACAATAAGATTAGAAACAGACGCTTCTAAAACATTTATTCTTTTATCCGATGCTATCTCATCTGCTATTTTATGTGATACACCACAACCTACAGGTAAATTTATATAATAAATTTTTGCATAGCTTCCTCCACCCATCATATGCAAAGAATAATCTGCGTTTTGTCTAAAATACTCTGGATTATCAGCATCAAATGAACTTCCTCTTGCATTAAATAACGGAACAAACGAACCAAATATTGACATTCCAACACAAAACATTACCAACATAACACAAGTAAAATTTTGTAGTTTATATCTTCTTCCATATGCTTTATGCCAACAACGCTTTAATTTTGTTTGAGATTTTATCTGTTTTTTAGATACATATATCGCTTCTCTTAAAGGTGCATTTTTATAAAAACGAGCGAGCAAAATATTGAACGAAATAAAAATCAATACTGCACTAAGCAAGGCAACTATAATCAAATCTAAAATGCTTAAATTTAAGAATAAGTATTGCGACGAAAAAGACGATATAAATTGTAATAATAGTAACACCAATATTGACGCAACACTTGAAATAATCAAGGAACTTAACCATATAAAAAATCCCTGAATAAGTAATAATTTTCTTGATTTCTTCTTTGAAAAACCTATACATCTAAGTAAATTCAAATATAGTTCTTGTTCTTTAAAGAAATATAAAGAAATTGATACTATTCCCATAATCGTAGTGAGTACAAAAAATATCTTTACTGGCATTAAAATTAAATTATTAGCAACCATTTTAGAAGAAATCATTTGTTGAGAATCATTAGAGTATACACTTTTACTTGAAATATTTCTTATCAAAAATGAGTTTTCAGCTGCTATTATATGTATATACTTTGGTGAAGCTTTACTATTTGTTGTTAATATTGATGGAAATAAAAGTTTTTCACTTTGATAGTCATAGTGCAATTTTATTTTATTTGAAAAATTCTTTATAATTCCAGTCAATATAAAGCTTTTCTTTTCTATGTTTCCATATGAATTTTTAATTTCAAGTTCTACCTTATCTCCTATTTTACTTTTCAATCCAAGAATATCATATGTACCTTGTTCTATTGCAATTTCATTCTCAGATTTTGGCATTCTTCCAGATTCAAAATGTAATAATAAAAGTGTACTTACATTGTCATTTACATTTCCTATCCAAATATCCGAAGGGCTTTTACTTTTAACTTCCCAAATTCCACTTATAATTCCTGCTTTTTCTTCAACTAATTGAGATTCCTTTTCTCTAAACTTCTCTTGGTCTACATAAAATCGAATTGATTCATAAGCACCACCTTTTTCTATTTTATAATTTTCTACAAAAGAATATTTAAAACTATTACTGTACCAAAGAATAGTAAGAAAAGCAAATAAGAATAATGATATACATAAAACTATGCCTATACACCGTTTCGGATATGATTTTATATATTTTTTAGTAAGGTATAAATAACTTTTCATTATATATCACCACCCAAAATGCCATCACTTATTGTTATAACTCTTGAAAATCTTTTAGCGATATTTTCATCGTGAGTTACAACAAGCAGTGTAACAGAATACTCTTTTGACATATCAAATAAAAGTTCCATTACAGATTGTGTAGTTTTTTTATCAAGATTTCCTGTAGGTTCATCACACAGTAAAAGAGATGGTCGATTTATCAAAGCTCTTGCAAGTGCAACACGCTGTTGCTGACCACCTGAAAGCTGTCCAGGAAGATGATTCATTCTGTCTTTAAGCTCAAGACGCTCTATAAGCTTATCTACATATTTATCATCTATATTTTTATTTTGCAACATAAGAGGAAGAATTATATTTTCATATGCAGTAAGTTCGGGCAAAAGATTAAATGATTGAAAAACTACTCCTATATGTTCAAGACGAAAATCATCACATTGATTTTGTGACATTTTAGAAAAATCTGTATCACCATATTTTATACTTCCGTCAGTAGCCTGTTCCAAACCTCCAAGCAAATGCAGAAGTGTAGATTTTCCCGAACCACTTGTACCTGTTATTGCAATTTGTTCACCATCGTTTATTTCAAAATTACAAGGCTTTAATGCCTCAACTACAATATTTCCTTGCTTATATGTCTTTTTTACATCTTTTACTACTATTTTCATATCAAATTCTCCATATATTCAAAAAAGGCAAAGCAATTCTGCCTTTTTTGTTAATCTATTGTTTAATTATTTAACTGTAACATTACTCACCTTATTTCATATTATTAACCTCCTATTAATTTATAATATTTTTATCAAAATAAATTTTAATTTTTTAAAAACATCGGAACACCAACTTTCTGTTTATATTTTTTAAATTCACAATTATTTTATATCTCAATAATACCATATTAGTTTTTAAAAAGTCAACACATTTTTTATTAAAATTTATTTTTTTATATATCACTTACACAATGTTATTTTAAAATATTGTCTATTCAAAATTAAATTGAACTCAATTAAATTATAGCACATTCTTTTTCAAATTTGTTATATCTGGTAAAATTTGTCGTTTTCTGGTAAACTTTGTACTTGAAATATAATTTTGATTATATTTCAAGGCAAATACTCTTATGTAAACAAAATAAAAAGCCGATAGCTTTAAACTATCGACTTTTATTTTTAAAAATCATTATATTTTAAGGACGAAGACCCGTACCACCTTGAAGTGTAAGTGTTTCGCCTGTCATATACTTAAAATCAGGTGAAGCAAGCTGAACACAAACTCTGCCAATCTCTGTTTCAGGATCTGCAAAATACCCCATTGGAGGTGTTTTAACATTCTTTTCATATGCCTCTGGAAATTTACTCTTAAACTGCTCAAGCTGTGCAGTCCATGCAAGTGGACAAATAATATTTACATTTATACCGTCCTTACTCCACTCGGTAGCTGCTACTCTACTAAGACCACGAATACCTTCTTTTGCTGCGGCATATGAGCATTGTCCGAAGTTACCTGAAATACCAGCACCAGATGCAAAATTTATAACAGAGCCTTTAGTTTCACAAAGATATGGATAACACGCTTTCATATAGTAAAATGTTGCATAAAGTCCAGAATATAAAGCAAGATTGAATTGTTCTGTTGTATGTTCAGCAAGAGTAACTCCAGAAGCAGAAGCCTGTGCATTATTTATAAGAACATCAATTCTTCCGAATTCATCAATAGCTTTTTTTACAGTATTTTTTGCAATAGTTTCATTATCTGCACCTGCACAAATATCTGCCTGAACTGCAAGTACCTTAATAGAATATTTGCTCTCAAGTTCTTCTTTTGCGGCATTTAGTTTTTCTATATTTCTGCCTGTGATAACAAGATTAGCACCTTCCTTTGCATAAGCTGTTGCAATACCATACCCGATAGAACCACAACTGCCATCAGAAAGAACAGCTCTGCCCGCTCCAGTAATAATTGCCGTTTTACCTGCTAAGAAACCCATATAAGCATCTCCTTTAAAAATTATTTTATAATATTTTACGCCTTTATCCATTTTATAATTTCTTTTTCAGAAAGACTTCTTGCCTTTTGACAATCAGCTTTAAACTTTCCTTCATTCTTAAAAGCTAAAGGTATAAACATATATTAACTTTTATGCTTGAATTTTGCTCTCTTAAGTTAGATGTAGCTAACTTGCCTTTATTAAATTGTAGCAACCTTTAAACAAAACGGTTTAATTCTGCATTATATTCATAGCCTATTATTGAAAGCTTTTCTTTGATAGTATCAGTATCTATACTATTAGTCTTTGCAAATTCCTCAAGAGATGAATAAAAATCTCTCAACTGAGTATTTACATATGATAATAAAATCATAGGGTCATTAGGCAGTGACATTTTATCATTCTCCCTTTTCGCTTTTATAAATTTCATTATACAACAAACCTCCTCATAAATCAAGCTACAAATCTTTATCATATAAGAAAACGCATACCCAAGCGGATATGCGTTCGATTTCTATAAAATAAATTTATTTTATTTCAAATCTAATGTTTGTGGCTGAGGTAATGCAGGTGTAACTGACATCTTAAAGTAGGTGCCGAGATAGTCCTTAGCAACCTTAGTCAGTGCAATCATTGCTGCACGACGAACCTGTGGATTCGGTGAAAGTGTATGAGCCATAAGTTTAAAAAACAATAATGGACTATAATACATCGGCTTTTCGATTTCCATTCTATCAACTCCTTTCTAAAATACTATGTATATAAAATTTCTTGTAATCTATTTGATGATATAAGTTTAACACACAAATTTAAACAATCTATAAACAAGCTGTAAATTCATATGGTTATTTTTGTAAAATATATCACTCAAAATAATTTAAGAGAGTTGATTTTTGCAATTGTCTTAAAATTCGCTGATTATATCAAGCCCAAAATCTTTTGCACGCTTTACAGCAAGTTCCATAGACTTATCATAAACCTGCTCAGGGCTATGTGCATCTGAACCAACTAAGACTTTTAAGCCAGCGTCTTTTGCCATCGCCCAAAACCTTGGGTGAGGATATGGGTCTCTCCTGCCATCAGGATAATCCTGCTGACCTCGGCGAATACCGTTTGCATTATACTCAACAGGTGTATTAGTAAGCATTGCAGCATCTACAATTATCTCACAAGCTTTATCACAGTTTTTATTCCACGCAAAGCAATTCATAAACATAATATCAGGGTGAACAAGAACTGAAAAATACCCCTTTTTAAGAGCCTCTGAAATAGCCTTTGCATAAGGGATATATTCATTTGTGCTTTCAGAAGCAAAAATACTGCAAAATCTTCCATTTATATCAAAGAAATGTTCACCTAAGGCGAGATAATCAAGCTTCATTTCATTCAAAAGCCATTCATAATATTCACAGTATTTAGGAAGATATTCTATCTCCAAGCCTGTCATAATACGCATTTTTTCTGAATAGCGTTCTCTTTCGGTCTGAACAGCTGAAATATATTCTTGAAGCTCCGAAAACTGCATACGGTAACCGTAATCAATATCTTTAAAAGGTGCGTGGTCAGAAAATCCAAGCACTGAAAGTCCCTTATCATAAGCCTCTTTTGCATAATCTGCTTCTACACCAAATGCGTGACAGCAGCGTTTAGTATGTGTATGAAAATTACTTTTCAAAATCATTCCCTGCTTTCCAACAATCCCTTAGAAACAGCACAATCAATCACACGAATAAACTCATCATAGGTCATACAAAAACCTTTTTCTTTGTTTTTAAGTCTGTCTTTCAAGTCCTCGATTTCAAAGAAGCGAAGTTCTGTAATCTCTTTTTCGTCATATTTAAGTGTATCAAGCGAAACACTTTCATCGACAAAATAAACACGATTAAATTCATTGCTTATAAAATCGCCCTGATGAACAGTAAGTATCTGGTCGTGCAAAAAATGTAAATCTTCAGGCTTCAGCTTGAGTGAAATTTCTTCTTCGGTTTCACGAATAGCCGCCTCTATTGGTGTTTCACCTGCGGAAATATGTCCTGTGCAAGCGGCATCATAGCAAGATGGAAAGGATTCCTTGTCATCTCTGCGTTTTTGCAGGAGAACTTTGCTATCACGAAAAAGCCATATATGAACACTTCCATGCAAATCACCATCGCGGTGTACGGCATTACGCTCTTTGATTTTACCCGTTGGTGTTCCATCAGGATTCAATATATCAAAATATTCCGACACCGAAAATCAGTCCTTCTTATAGCCGTTTGGGTTATTCTTTTGGAATCTCCAAGTATCTTCGCACATATCATGCAAGTTACGCTCTGCGTGCCAACCAAGAACCTCATTTGCCTTCTTAGGATTTGCATAGAATGCTGGAAGGTCACCTGCTCGTCTTTCGCCGATTTTGTAATTAACCTTTTGACCAGTTGCGTCCTCAAATGCATTGATAATATCAAGAACGCTGTATCCGATACCTGTGCCGATATTATAAGCATCTATGCTGTGTGGGTCGGATTTAAGCTTATTCAATGCACAAAGATGAGCTTTTGCAAGGTCTACTACATGAATATAGTCACGAATGCAAGTGCCGTCCTTAGTGTCGTAATCTCCGCCGAATACAGTAAGCTGTGGCAGCTTGCCGATTGCAACTCTTGAAATATATGGCATAAGGTTATTTGGAATACCGTTAGGGTCTTCGCCGATAAGTCCGCTCTCGTGAGCACCTATTGGATTGAAGTAACGAAGAAGTGAAATACTCCACTCATTATCAGAAACATATACATCACCGAGAATTTGCTCAATGAAATGCTTTGTTCTGCCGTAAGGATTACTTACATCACCTGTTACCATAGTTTCCTCATAAGGTATAGGATTATTGCCATAAACAGTTGCTGATGAACTGAAAACTATGCTCTTGCAGTTATATTCTTTCATAACATCAAGAAGTGTAACTGTACCTGAAATATTATTATCATAGTACATTATTGGCTCTCTTGTAGATTCACCGACAGCCTTTAAGCCCGCAAAATGAATAACAGCCTCGATTGAGTTTTCAGAGAAAATTTTCTCTAAACCCGCTCTATTTCTTATATCACAATCATAGCCCGTTATATTTTTATTAGTGATTTGCTTAATTCTCTCTAAAACCTCTGGGACGGAATTGCAGTAGTTATCGCAGACAACTACTTCATATCCTGCATTGAGAAGCTCTACACAAGTATGACTTCCGATATATCCGGCACCGCCTGTAACTAAAATTGCCATATTATAATACTTCCTTTTCTTTAGTAATTTTATCCGAATAAATTATTCTATATTGTAGTTAAGTATACAATACTGGCAATCATTTGTCAAATTAAATGTTTTATAGCTGTTTTAGAGAGAATTATTAAGCCTTTGTCAAGTATAGAAACACTTATTGTGTAATATTATATCAACCTCTCTCTTAAATATATTAAAAGCTTTTTCTCTCTGCGTGATACTTGTACCTGTGTCATTCCCAACTCCTTTGCTGTTTCGGATTGTGTTTTATTTTTGAAAAACCGTAATAATATTAAATTTCTATCGTTTGGTTCGAGGCTTTTTATTTCATCGTGAAGTGATATAACCTCCGTTAGTTTTTCATCTGGAGAATCAGTAGGAATATCAAGCTGTCCTGAACCGTTTTCTTCATCAGCTGTAAGTGAAACAGGCAATCTTGATGCATTGAGTGCCTCAGTTGCCTGTTCAGGTTCTACACCAAGAATCTGTGCAAGCTCTGAAATCTGAGGTTCTCTGCCGTTTTCTTTTAAGAATCGTGCAGCTTCTCTTGTAGCCTTTAGGGAAAGCTCTTTTAATCCCCTTGAAATTTTCACTGCACCTCCATCACGAAAAAGTCCTTTTATCTCCCCCAATATTACCGGCACAGCATAGGTTGAAAGCTTTAATCCCCTACTTTCATCAAAATTATCAATCGCTTTTATAAGACCTACACAGCCAGCCTGAAACAAGTCGTCATACTCTATTCCTCTGCCACGAAAACGCTTTGCACAGGAATGTACCAGTCCAAGATTTTCGCTGACTGCCTTATCTCTGTCATACATCTTTTATACGGCTCATAAGCCGTTTTTCAAGTACAACTGTTGTGCCTTTGCCCTCTCTTGATGTAACCTTAACTTTATCTGTAAAGCTCTGCATAACTGCAAAGCCTAAACCTGCTCTCTCCTCTCCTCCCGTTGTGAAAAGCGGTTCCATAGCCTGTTCTATATCTGCAATTCCACAACCCTTATCTCTTATTTTAATTACAACAACTGCACCCTCAAAGATTTTCACGCTTATGTATATAAGTCCAACGCTTTCTTTATATGCGTGAACTATACAATTTGTTACAGCTTCAGAAACGGCGGTCTTTATATCGGTTATTTCGCCTATTGTCGGGTCAAGCTGTGAGATAAACGCCGAAACTGCCGTTCTTGCAAAACCTTCATTCGATGAACGGCTTTCAAAGGTCAGGCTCATCTCATTTTTTAACTTCATCTTTTTCACACCCTTTCTCAAAAAGCTTTAATGCCGACAAGCCCGACAATTCAACCATTCTTTCCATACTCGGCGGAATATTCAACACACGAACCTCTCCGCCGAGCAGCTTCATAGTTCGGTATCTGCCCATAATAAGGCCAATTCCTGAGCTATCCATAAATGTCACACCGCCAAAATCAAGATAAAGCACTGTCGGCTTATTTCTCTCGGCGGCTGAATCTATGGTTTCACGCATAGAACGAGCTTTATGATGGTCGATTTCACCGAATAGCTTTGCCGTCATTTCGCCATGGTCGGTGATGATTTTTACATCCATTTTTCTTTTTCATTCCTTTCAGAGTTTTTAGCCCTCCACATATTATAGATATGCTTCTTGCTTCAATAAAATAATAGCTTTTTATACACAAAAATTACGGCGAAAAAAGTTTCAGGAATGATATTTTTGCTCGACACACAAGGCTATATTAAGTCAGATATAAGCACTTTACGCTGATTTTAACCAATAAAAAAGCAATTCTTTTGTAATAAATATGTTGAAAATATAAACTTGCTATGCTATAATGTAAAATAAATTTAAGTGTTACTTTAGTATCTTAATGAGGTGGTTTTCTTGCATAACAATGATAAAAAAATCATTGCAAAGGCTGTTATAGGTGGATTGTTATATTCACTTTTGATGGACGCAACATTTGCAGTATATTGGTTTTTAGGAGAAAATTATGACCGACTAATAATATCTGTAATTATGATTCTTTTTGGTTTACTCTATTCTTCAAGAAAAAATCGGACACTTTTAATACAATTTCTTTAGCATTTAGAGTATCAACTATTTCAGTATTTATTATTATTGCATTATCATCAGTTTTTCCATTACCTTCTAAATTTATATATAATAACTTTAAACCTGAAAATTTTGAGGTTTCACCTGCTGATATGCTTATGATGTTAGGACATGATTTCACATATATTATTCATTCATTACTAATCTTAATATCTGCTATGGGATTCTATAAAATAAAAAATTTTATTTACAGTAAAAAATCTGGCAATTAAAATGCTTTATAATTTTTAACATATATGATATAATGAAAGAAAAATGCAAGGGTGGTATAAATGAAATTTTATTGTGAACTCAAGAAGGTTGTAGACGACTCTTACGACATTGAAATCGGTCACAAGCTTTCTGACACGCTCATAAATGACATACAGAATGGTTTAGTCGGTAAAATCAAGAAATTTGCTGTTGTTACTGACTCTATCGTTGAAAATCTTTATGCGAAGGAAATCTTTGATAAGCTTATTGCAAACGGTTTTCAAGCGGATTTATTTGTTATTCCCGAGGGTGAAAAATCAAAAACTCGCCCAATGAAAGAATTTGTGGAAGATTCTATGTTAAATAAAGGCTATCGCAGAGATTGCTGTGTGCTTGCAATTGGTGGCGGAGTTGTTACAGATTTAGCTGGTTTTGTTGCTGGTACTTTTGGCCGAGGTGTACCTTTTATCAACTATGCAACTACACTTCTTTCGGCAGCTGATGCTTCTGTCGGCGGAAAGACTGCTGTTGATACACCGCTCGCAACAAACCTTATAGGAATGTTCAATCAGCCTAAAAAAGTCTACATAGATATAGATACTTGGAAAACTCTTCCTGCAAGACAGCTTTCAAGCGGTCTTTCGGAAACTATAAAACACGCTTGCCTCGGCGATTTAGAAATGTTTGAATATTTAGAGAAAAACATTGAAAAGGTTCTTCAAAATAATGTTGAGGCTTGCGAGTTTATCGCTGAGAGAAATTGCAGAGTTAAATATAATGTTGTTATGAAGGACGAGCGTGAAAGTGGTTTGAGAGAAATCCTAAATCTTGGACATACTGTCGGCAGAGCGATTGAAACTGTTTCTGACTATAAGCTCTTACATGGCGAGGCTCTCTCTATTGGTATGGTCGCTCAGGTTAAGCTTGGTAATGAGCTTGGATTTATTTCTGAGGAAAATATGAACAGAGTTATTGACCTCTATAAGAGAGCTAATTTGCCTATAACAATCCCTGATTATATTGATAAAAATGTTCTCGTTAAAAAGCTCTATACTGATAAAAAAGTTCGTGACGGAAAACTTAGATTTGTTTTCCAAAAGGAAATTGGCGATGTTATGTGCTTTGGCGATAATGCTTATGGTTTAGAAATTGCAGAAAATCAGATTGCAAAAATCATAGAAAATATGTAAAAATCGAACAGCCCCACTTTGTGTGAATAATACAAAGTGGGGCTGTTTAGTTTATAAATGAGTAAAAACAGCCTCTTTAGAAGCAAAGAATGTTAAGGGCTTCGCCCTTAAAACCCACCAAAGGCTTGAGCAAAACTTTTGAGTGTCTTAGTGTAAATGTGTTAGCCAAACAGAATAATTATAAAAACAAGTGCATATTATTAAACAGACTTATTATAAGGCGGTGGCTGTATGTACTTTATACTTAAAAAAAGAACCGTCATAATCGCAATGACGGTTTTGTTATTTGCTTTGTGTGTTCCGGCGGTAATAGGGGCTTTTGGCAGTAATGAGGCAGTAGAAACCGTAGCAGAAAACACTAACTGGGGACTTGGTTTCAAGGAGGATGGAAAACCACCAACAGGCAATGCTTCTGTTGCGGATTTAGCAAAGCATAATGCCTATTATATCGGTGATACCTCAAAAAATATCATCTATCTTACCTTTGATGCGGGCTTTGAGAATGGCAATACCGAAAAGATTCTTGACTCTTTGAAAAAACATAATGTTAAAGCAACTTTTTTTCTTGTAGGAAACTATATCGAAACATCGCCTGAACTTGTTGAGCGTATGGTAGAGGAAGGGCATACAATCGGAAATCATACATATTCACACCCTGATATGTCAAAGATTTCTGATGAGGAGAGCTTCAAAAAGGAATTGCAGTCGCTCGAATCTCTCTATAAAGAAACCACAGGTCAAGAACTTCTGAAAATCTATCGACCGCCACAAGGGAAATATTGTGTCAGCAATCTTGAAATGGCTGATAAGCTTGGATATAAAACCATTTTCTGGAGTCTTGCTTATGTAGATTGGTACGAAAACAAACAGCCTACCAAAGAGGAGGCCTTTAATAAGCTTTTGAAAAGAATCCACCCAGGTGCGATTGTACTTTTGCACAGCACTTCAAAAACAAATGGTGATATACTTGATGAACTCCTCACAAAATGGGAAGATATGGGATATTCTTTTGGAGAAATCAAGGATTTAATTTCATAATGGAGGTTATTTATAATGCTTGACCAGCACTATCCGTTTACTCTGCCACCATTGCCATGTGCCTATAATGCACTTGAACCATATATTGATACAGAAACGATGCGCATACACCACGATATTATGTTCAAAAAATATGTTGATAATCTGAATATGATACTTAAAGATAATCCTATTTATCAGGATTGGAGTTTGCATAATCTTCTTGCTTATAGTTCCGATTTTGAGGATTTAATGGAAACTGCCCTGAAAAATAATGGTGGAGGTGTTATGAATCATTATATGTATTTTGACGGAATGACACCTAATAAGACAGAACCAAGCCAAAACTTACGAACAGCTATTATAAGAGATTTTGGTTCTATGCAAAGATTGTGCCAAGTGATGAAAACTGTAGCAATATCACAATTTGGTTCAGGGTATGCTTGGCTTATGTATGATAGCACCTCAAAGTTAAGAATAGTAAAAACACCTAATCAAGACCCCCCTCCACTTCTTATTTTACAGCCATTATTGGTTATAGATGTATGGGAACACGCATATTTTCTTCAATACGAGCAACAAAGAGATAAATATTTTGACGCATGGTGTAATGTTATTGATTGGGAAAAAGTGAGTGCGAGGTATCCAGCAGGATAAATTTTTTCAAAATATTGCTAAGACTTATTGCTTGTGATATAATAAAAAGGTGACATAAAGCTGATGTTATGTGAAAAGGCTTCATTGTCACCTTTGATTATTTTTGGAGAGAAATTTATTTATGAGGATACTTGGAATAGACCCAGGCTATGCAATAATCGGTTATGGAATCATAGATTTTTTCGGTGGAAAATATAAGACACTAAGCTATGGTGCGATAACTACAAGCTCCGATACACCGTTTACGAAAAGGCTTGAGCTTATCTATGATGAGCTTGAACTTATTATTGCAAAGACTAAACCACAGGTTGCGGCAATAGAAAGGCTTTATTTTCAGAATAACCAAAAGACAGCCATTGATGTTGCACAGGCGAGAGGCGTAATAATGCTTGCCTTACAAAAAAGCAAACTGCCTGTTTTTGAGTATACCCCACTTCAGATAAAAACAGCCTTAACGGGTTATGGCAGAGCGAAAAAGCCACAGATGATGGAGATTGTAAGACGACATCTCGGGTTAAAGGAAGTTCCGAAACCCGATGATACCGCAGATGCACTTGCGGTGGCACTTTGTCATGCACAGTCAGCTGGTACTAAACTAAAAATGCTTTTAAATCAGAGTGGAAACACTCGTGGAACGCTCTATCCACAGGCTGACGCCTCAAAGTCTATTCTCCCGAAAAATTCACCACCAAAAAGAAAAGGATAATTTGAAATGATATATAGCTTATGCGGAACACTTATCCATGCTGAACCTACTTTTGTAGTTATTGAATGTTCAGGCGTTGGTTATAAGTGTTTGACAACTTTAAATACACAAAGGCTTTTGCCAAAAATCGGCGAACGCTGTACAATTTATACGCATATGCTCGTCAGAGATGATGCAATAGAGCTTTGCGGTTTTGCTGGTCAGGAGGAGCTTAATTGCTTTAAGTTGCTTATGTCAATAAGCGGTGTTGGTGCAAGACTTGCACTTGCCTTGCTTTCAGAGCTTCGCCCAGAACAAATTGCTATTGCGGTTTCCAGTGGCGATAGTAAAACGCTTACTCGTGCCAATGGTGTAGGTAAAAAGCTTGCCGAGAGAATTATTCTCGAATTAAAGGACAAGCTTAAACTGATTTCGACAACATCTGCAAGCACTTCATCAGATTTCGTCCCTACTCCGCAAGCTGCTCAAGGAAATATACAAAAGGCTGTTGGAGCATTGGCAGTTTTGGGGTATGCAAGTGATGATGTTTTGCCGTTTATGGCAGGCATAGACCCAGATTTATCTGTTGAGGAAATTATAAAACTGACATTGAAAAAGATTGGTGCGTGACCGCATTAGCTAATGCACTTGCGCTAAGACACCTAAAAGTTTTGCTCAAGCTTTTGAGCGAAGCCCTTAAAACCCACGAGGGACTCCGTCCCTCGACCCTGCAAGCCTTTAAAAAGGCTTGACCTAAATTTTAAGAGTCTTTAGGAAATCTGTTAGCTAATCGGAAGTTAATTGGTAATT
>QWCH01000635.1_pt1 | contig 174976 bp, 174 predicted proteins | sample 1972671 | NCBI WGS metagenome assembly QWCH01 (sample SAMN09866713, study PRJNA288562) | Human gut metagenome isolate term3_stool, whole genome shotgun sequencing... | isolation source: gut | host: Homo sapiens | place: USA: California
ACCGTCTGCTGCAGATACTACGATGATTGCGCCGTCCATTTGTGCTGCACCTGTGATCATGTTTTTAACGTAGTCAGCGTGGCCTGGAGCGTCGATGTGAGCGTAGTGTCTCTTTTGTGTTTCGTATTCTACTACAGATGTGTTGATTGTGATTCCACGTTCTCTTTCTTCTGGAGCTTTATCGATGTGTTCGTAGTCGATGTATTCACCTGTGCCGTATTTTTTGTTTAGGGCTTGGGTGATTGCTGCTGTTGTTGTTGTTTTACCGTGGTCTACGTGGCCGATTGTACCAATATTAATATGTGGTTTGCTTCTTTCAAATGTTTGTTTGCTCATTAATTCCTCCTAATGTACTCATATACATTATTCTACCATATATGATAAAAAAATTCTATTAATTTCTACAAATTTATTATATTTTTGAACTTGTATTTACAAAATTAGCTTGTATAATAATAAATGTGCCGCTTTAGCTCAGTAGGTAGAGCGCTTCCATGGTAAGGAAGAGGTCCTCGGTTCAATTCCGGGAAGCGGCTCCATTTTTTTTGTAAATTTTTAACTATAAATTAAAAACGTCCTTGCTAAGTTTAATCAAAGCAAAGACGTTTTTTTATACCATTCCCATGAAATAAATAACTAATATTGCTACCATAACTACAAGTAAGGATATTATAAATCCATGTAGCATAGGATTGATGCCAGCTTTTTTCATATCCCTATATTTGGTATTTAAACCAATAGCAGCAATGGCTGCTACCATCAAAAATTTCGATATATCTTTTAGGTTGCTTGATAATTCTTCAGATTTAAAACCTAGGGAATTTAGCATTACCATAATTAAAAATACAAGTATAAAAAATGGAACGATTTAGCTTAGCATAAATTTCTTTTCAACATATTCATGTCCCATTTTTTTACTTCAAGTCTATGATGGATGAGTCTAAAAATTAATACTACCGAAATGATTGAAAGGCTCCTTGTAAGTTTTACCATGGTTGCAAAATCACCAGCTGCATCTGAGTAGGAAAATCCTGCAGCTACTACACTTGAAGTGTCATTTACAGCAGTTCCAGTCCAAAGTCCGTATGCCATATCACTTTGTCCCATTGCCCTACCCATAATAGGAAAGGCAATTATCATAAACATATCAAATAAAAATGTAGCACTCATAGCATAGGCTATATCAGTATCCTCTGCTTCTATAACTGGTGCTATTGCTGCAATAGTAGATCCTCCACAAATACCGGTATTTAGTCAAATAAAAAAGCGTTTATAAAACGCTAAATCTATTATTTACAATCAGGGCAAATCCCCCTGTAGATTACTTCAGTAGTGTCAATCGTATAATCTTTTAGCCTAGCAGGTTTTGCAATATCAGTTATTTCTAAATCTTCTATTTTTCCACAAACTTCACAAATAAAGTGACCATGACTAGGTTTTTTGAATTCATATCTTTTTGAAGTCATATTAAAATCAAGTTCTTTGACCAACTTATGTTTCACAAAAAGGTTCAAGCTATTATAAACTGTTGCTTGACTGATAACAGGATCCTTGCTTTTAAGATCCTTAAAAATCTTTTCTGCTGTTGGATGGATTGGATGGGTAATCAAATAATCCAAAATTAATAGCCTTTGGTGAGATATCCTTATTTTTTTATCTTGAAGGATTTTTTTTAACTTATTAAGTCTTTTTTCGTAGTTTTCATCCCTTAAACTTTCTATTAACTCATGCATATTCTCCCACACCTTTCTACCAGATAATATACGATAAAATGTCTATTTGTCAATAATTTGCGAATGATTCTCTAAATCAATCTACTAGTAAAAATATAATATAATTGCATATAAAAACAAATTATGCCTATAAACAAAGGTGTCTATATAAAAACATTATCTATTATATTAATTAAAAACAAAACCTCCTAACAACTAGCTAGGAGGTTTTCTAGGCTAAACCTAGATAAATTAATTAAATTATGCTAATTCTACTTCAGCGCCTGCTTCTTCTAGAGCTGCTTTAACTTCTTCAGCCTTATCTTTAGCAACACCTTCAAGAACGTTAGCTGGAGCTCCATCAACTAGAGCCTTAGCTTCTTTTAGTCCAAGACCTGCAAGATCTTTAACTACTTTGATAACGTTGATTTTAGATTGACCAGCTGATTTAAGAACTACTGTGAATTCTGTTTTTTCTGCTGCGCCTGCTGCTTCAGCTCCACCTGCTGCTGGTGCTGCTACTGCAACTGCTGCTTGAGCTGATACTTCAAATTCTTCTTCGATTGCTTTAACTAGTTCTGAAAGTTCAAGAACTGTAAGATTTTTGATTTCTTCTAATAAGTTTGTTACTTTTTCTGATGCCATTTTATTTCTCCTTAAATTTTAATTATTATTTTATTATGCTGCTTCGTTTTGTTTCTTATTTGCCACTTCATTAAGGGCAATAGCAAGTTTAGAAATTGTGTTGTTAAGATCTCCGGCAAGAGTTCTAATAGGTGCTTGTAATACATTTGCAAGCATTGAGTGTAATACTTCTGTAGCTGGTAATGTAGCTATTGCCATCATTTGTTGGCCATTTTGGTAATTGCCCTCAACTATACCTGATTTCAAAACTAATTTTTCTTCATTTGCTTCTTTTTCTTTTCTGTAGTCAACTGCTATCTTTGGTCCGTCTACTAAATCATGTTTAGAAAATACTAGGGCGTTTGCTCCTTTTAGGTCTTCGATTAATTCATCATAACCTAGTTCTTGGAAAGCAAATCTCATCATAGTATTTTTGTAAACTTTATATTCAGCGTCTTTTTCTCTGAACTTGTTACGTAATTCTGTGATTTCCTTAACGTCCATTCCGTTAAAACCTACAAGTGTCACAGATTGTGAACCTTCGATTTTAGCTTTGATTTCATCAACTACTAGCTGTTTAGCTGCTATAGCTTTTTCGCTCACTTTTTCACCTCCTAAGGCTAATGGTAGGCATATAAAAACCCCACTTTATATAGACACCTTAATAGCGCCTACATCGGTGGGGATGTAGTTAATTTCTCCCACCTATACGCAATTATTAAACATTGCTGTCTGCGTAGTCTTTGGTAGCCTGTTTATTTGACTTATATATTATATCACCAATCTAATAATATTGCAAATTATTTTGTTTCTACTAATTCGCTTGCCCTGCTTGCTTGTAATTTTACACCAGGACCCATTGTAGATGCAACTGTGATTGATTTGATATATTTACCCTTTGCTGCTGCTGGCCTTGCCTTAACAACTTCTGTTATTAGAGCTTTTATGTTTTCAGCAAGTTTGTCTGCTCCAAATGATACCTTACCAGCTGGTACGTGGATTAAGTTAGCCTTGTCTGTTCTATACTCAACCTTACCTGCTTTGATATCTTCGACAGCTTGTTTAACGTCATTTGTAACTGTACCAGTTTTTGGGTTTGGCATTAAGCCTTGAGGACCAAGTACCCTACCAAGTCTACCTACTGTAGCCATCATATCTGGTGTAGCAATTACTACGTCAAAATCTAACCAACCATCTTTTTGGATTTTTTCAGCATATTCTTCGTTACCTGCATAATCAGCACCTGCTGCTAGTGCTTCATCTATTCTATCGTCTTTTACGAAGGCAAGTACTTTTTGTACCTTACCAGTACCGTGTGGCAAAATAACTGTGCCTCTAACTTGTTGGTCAGCATGTCTGCTGTCAACACCTAAGCTAAAGTGTAGTTCTACAGTTTCATCAAATTTCGCCTTTGCAGTTTTTTCAACAATTTCAAGTGCTTCGTTTAATTCATATTCTTTAGTAGAATCATATAAAGCTTTTGATTCTATATATTTTTTTCCTCTTTTAGCCATTTAATACCTCCTGTGGTCAACGAGTAAACTCTCCCACTAATCTTCTACAGTGACTCCCATACTTCTTGCTGTTCCTGCTATCATGCTTACTGCAGCTTCTAAGCTTGCAGCATTAAGATCTTCCATCTTAGTTTTAGCAATTTCTTCAAGTTGGCTTCTCTTGATTGATCCAACTTTGTTTTTGTTTGGTTCACCTGAACCCTTTGCTAGGTTGATAGCTTTTTTGATTAATACTGGTGCTGGTGGTGTTTTAGTTATAAATTTGAATGTTCTATCCGTAAAAATAGTCATTTCAACCGGTATAATCATTCCAGCTTGGTCAGCTGTCTTAGCATTAAATGCTTGAACAAATTCCATTATGTTGATTCCGTGAGGACCTAATGCGGTTCCTACTGGTGGTGCTGGTGATGCAGCTCCTGCTGGTACTTGTAGTTTTACTATCGCTTGTATATCTTTTTCTGCCATAATTTACCTCCTTGTGGTGATTCGGGTTACCCCTCCCACTATTTAGACAGTACTAAATTTCTTCAATATCACTATATTCTAGGTCTATGAGTGTATCACGACCGAACATATCTACGTATGCTTTTATAATGCCCTTTTCATTATCAATTTCATCAATCTTTGCAACAAAGTCTTTGAATGGGCCAGCAATGATATTTACGTCATCTCCTGGTTTTACTTTGATATTTAATACAGGTTCTTTTTCCTTTACGCCGAATTTTCTCACTTCAGCCTTTGTTAATGGTACTGGATCCCCATCTGGGCCAACAAAACCTGTAACACCTTGGGTGTTTCTAATTATATACCAAGATTTACTTGTAACGTTCATTTTGACCATTACATAGCCAGGGAATAACTTTCTTGTCTTTACTTTCTTGTCGTTATTCTTAACCTCAACATACTCTTCAGTTGGCACAGTCACATCTACTATATCTGGGTTTTGCTCATTGTCGATCATCATTTGAATCTTATCAGCAACCCTATTTTCATAGCCAGTATAGGTGTGAACTACATACCACCTTGCTTTTTTTTCTATTTCGGTTAATAAAGCTTCTTTTTCTTCTTCTTTATTGGTTTCAAAGTTTAAAGAATCAGTCATTGTCCACCTACAATATTGTTGATAGTAGGAAATGGAAAATCTTATCAAGAACCCAAATAGCAACACCTGTTGTTGCACTGATGGCGATTACTATTAAAGTATACTCTAATGTAGTCTTCTTGACAGGCCATTGGATTTTTTTGTATTCTTTACTTACTCCAGCGAAGAAAGAATCTTGTTTCTTAGCCATTTAATCTCCTACCTTGTTTCTTTATGAACTGTGTGTTTTTTGCAGAATGGGCAGTATTTTTTAAGCTCAATTCTCTCACTATGATGGGTTTTGTTTTTTGTTGTATCATAGTTTCTGTTTTTGCATTCTGTGCATTCTAATTTAACTTTAACTCTCATAAAACACCTCCTATTTGTTTATACGGATACTTCCATACAATCATATATATTACCTGTTAAGTCAACTCTTGTCAACACCTTGAGATTTAATTTAAGAGTTTTCTTACGAATTCTTCTCTTTTTTTGACAAGTAGTTGTCTAAGGTCATCTAAATCATGGTTCGAAAAGCAGCAATCACTATAAGAAAGAAGAATATCTTCAATGTCATCAAATTCATAGAGACCTTCTTCTTCAAACCTTCCTAAGTATTCATCTTCCCTGTCATAATACACAAGAGGTGGATAGGCCTTAATTTTTGATGTATCAAAGACAACATAGGATTCTTTTGCGTAAACCCTACCCCTCACAATTAAAAAACTCTCTCTTATATCAATTTCTCTTCCACTCTTACAATCCTTAATCAAGGCTTAGGCCATTTTCCTTAATGGTATTGACTATTTCCATAGCAGAATCATTTGCAATTTTTTCTGTCTCAGCTTCTACCATTACCCTTATAAGCGGTTCTGTTCCTGATTTACGAACTAAAACCCTTCCTGAATTTTCAAGTTCTTTTTCTATTTTTTCAACACTCGCGCTTACTTTTTCGTTGTCCAAAACAGTGTTTTTATCCTTTACTCTCACGTTTATTAAAACTTGAGGGTAGATTTTAAGGTCACGAACTAGGCTCTTTAAATCATTTTTTGATTCAATCATAGCTTCCATTATTTTTAAAGAAGTTAAAATGCCGTCGCCTGTATTGGCAAACTTCTTTATTATAATATGACCTGACTGCTCCCCACCTAATTCTATATCTTTTTCGTACATACGGTCGTGGACATTTTTATCGCCCACATCTGTTTTTTCGTAATTAATTCCAAGTTTATCAAAGGCCTTATAAAGACCAATATTTGACATTACTGTTGTAACAACAGTATTAGAATCAAGAGCTCCGTCCTTTTTCATATAATTTGCTAATATATAAAGGATGGAATCTCCATCAATCACATTTCCTTCATTATCAACAGCTATACACCTATCACAGTCTCCGTCAAAGGCAAAACCAAGGTCTAATTTATTTTCAACTACATATTTTCTAAGTCCATCTATGTGAGTTGAACCTGCATCCTTGTTAATGTTAAAGCCATTTGGCTCTGCATTTATCAAAAATGTATCCGCACCTAGGGCATCATAAACTGGTTTAGCTATAGTAAAGGCAGCTCCATTTGCGCAATCAAGTCCGACCCTAATTCCCTCAAAGGACTTAGTAACTGTCTGGATTAGATAAGCAATGTACCTATTACGACCCCCGATATAGTCAACTGTCCTTCCAATTTCTTCGCCGACAGCTAGGTCAATATCTTTAATATCAGAATCTATATACTCTTCGAGTTTGTAGAGAAAATCATCTTGCATTTTCTCCCCGTATTTATTTATAATTTTAATTCCATTGTCATAATATGGATTGTGGCTTGCTGTAATCATAATTCCACAATCAAAATCCTCTGTTCTTGTTATATATGAAACTGAAGGAGTAGGTGTGACGTGTAAAAGATGGGCATTTGATCCTGATGAGGTTATACCAGCTGATAGGGCATCTTCGAACATATATGAAGATCTTCTTGTATCCTTACCAATTAGAATTTTACCAGAGCCATTATTCTTTTTAGAAAAATAATCCCCAATAAACCTACCAATTTTAAAAGCATGGTAAACATTAAGATTTTTATTTGCCTCGCCTCTAAAACCATCTGTACCAAAATATTTCATAATCTCTCCTTTCAAGATTAATTTACTCTTATATTATACTTCCAAGATAGGATTTTTAGAAATAAGTCACCGAGATTTTAACGATTTTAAATTTATAAATATCTGATATAATATAAGTATGATAAAGTTAGATTATATTCCAAGAACAAATTTTAAAATGATTCACATAGACGGCGCCTATTCCTTTGGCATCGACTCAATTCTGCTAGCTGATTTTGCTAAGATGAAAAAGAACACTATTCTTCTAGATATAGGTTCTGGCAATGGGATTTTAGCCATGATGGCCAAGGGTCTGTATGACTTAAAAAAAGTCTATGCTGTCGAAATCCAAAAATCCAAGGCGAAAATTCTAAAAGAAAATTTAGACCTAAATGCCATAAAAAATATAGAAATAATAAATGAAGACTTAAACAAAATTAATTTTAAGGAAAATAGCCTTGATTACCTTATAACAAATCCTCCCTACTATAAAATCAACCAAAACATCAAAAATAAGGACAAAGAATTCCTCATATCTAGGCAAGAACTATACCTAAACTTAGATAATATATTTTCTTTCGCAAACAAGACCCTAAAGGATAAGGGCAAACTTTTTATGATTCACAAACCAGAAAGAATGGTAGAAATTTTTAATAAGTCGGGAAATTTGAAACCAAAAAGAATCCGTTTTGTATCATCTACCTACGATACCAAGCCACAATTTATCCTAATAGAATTTGTAAAAAATGCTAAAGATGGCCTTAAAATCGAAAATCCGATTATAATCTATAAAGATGGCACCTATACCGACCAAGTTAAAAAAATAAACGGAACTTATAAGGAGAACTAATGGACTACCAAATATACTTTGTGCCAACACCGATTGGCAACCTCGAAGACATGACCCTAAGGGCAATAAATACATTAAAGAAAGTCGACCTCATTGCATGCGAAGACACCAGAGAATCTAAAAAACTCTTAGACTTTTACGAAATTAACAAGCCCTTAACTTCTTATCACAAATTTAACGAGCAAGCGAAAAGCGAAGAGCTTATAAAAAAAGCAGACGAAGGAATGACAATTGGGGTAATTAGCGATCAGGGCATGCCTGGTATGTCTGACCCTGGCGAAATCTTAATTAAAAAGTGCATTGAAAATAATATCTCATATACGATTCTTCCTGGCCCAAGCTCAATTCTTACAGCCTTAATTGGTTCTGGCCAAGATATGTCAGCCTTCACCTTTTATGGATTTATCGGCAAAAAATCTAAAGAGAAAAATGAACTTTACGAGAAATTAAAAAACGAAGATAAAACTTCGATAATATTTGACTCGGTCCACAACCTACCAAAAACAATCGAGGACTTCAAGAAAATTTTCCCAGAAAGAAAACTTACCATAGCAAGGGAATTAACAAAAAAATTCGAAGAATATAAGACCTATACAATTATAGATATAAATCCAGAAGAAATTACCCTTAAGGGCGAATTTGTCCTAATTTTGGAAGGCAAAAAAGAAGAAGAGTCTGATGATATTTCTTATTTTGACGGCAAAATAAAAGAAATGATTAGAGATGGCAAATCGACCAAAGAAATCGTCAAAGAAATTAAGAAAGAAAGTTCTTTTTCTAAAAACGAAATTTATGAATATGTAATTAATTTTGAATAGGAGATTTTATGCTGAAAAGTAAAAAGTATTTAAAAATAGGATTGGCAATGATTCTAATAGCAGTATTATTCGTATACTATGCCTTACATCATCCAGAAGCGTCCTTTCCATGGCCTAATAGTATAACATATACCATTTACATGACCTATCTTGCCCTAACTATTTATTTTATAATTAAAAAAGATTGAAGTATAAACCAAGAGTCCTAGATAGAATAAAAGTCTGGGACTTTTAATTTTGCCATAAAAAAACCACCCACATCGTGGATGGTTAAATTATTATTTTCTTTTTCTGTTTTTTCTTTTAGCAGCGTCGTTTTTCTTTTTCTTAATAACGCTTGGTTTTTCGTAGTGTTCTCTTCTTCTGTATTCAGAAAGTACACCGGATCTTGCGCATTGTCTTTTGAATCTCTTAATCGCACTGTCGATTGATTCGTTTTCTCCAACTCTGATTTCTGTCATCTCTATCCCCCCTCTCGTATATGCACTAGTTTAAACTTAAATCAGCCTGGTGGCCATTGTAGGCTTCTATCGCCAAGAACATGGAAATGCATGTGAGGTACAGTTTGTCCTCCATCTTCTCCTATGTTATTGACAATCCTATATCCGTTATCAGCTATGCCCTTTTCGCGAGCAATTTTTCTGATTGCCAAAAATATCTTGCCTATCAAATCACTATCAGACTCATCGAGAGTTTCTAAACTTTGTATGTGCTTTTTTGGTATAACAAGAAAATGGATAGGTGCTTGTGGATCTAAGTCGTCAAATGCAATTAACTCATCATCTTCGTAGATTATCTTAGAAGGAATTTCTCCATCTACAATCTTACAAAATACACAATCCATACTTCACCCCCATTAATATATATGTTACCACAATTATTTTTAAGAGTAAAGTTTTTATTAACTTATTTCACCGATTAATTCATCATTTATAAGTCCAGTGATTTTTACATCGTAAATTTCATTTGTTGGAAGGCTTGGATTTTCCACATTTACCCTTAAATAATTGGTTGAATATCCTGATTTAAAGCCAGCCATGTCAGATTTTTCTTCAAATAAAACTGATAAAGTTTTTCCTACTTGATTTTCCAAAAATTTTTCTCTGTTGGTTTTCTCAATTGCTTCTAAATCTTTTAAACGCTCTTTTTTAACGTTTCCATCTACTTGGCCCTTCATTGTTGCTGCTCTTGTCCCATCTCTTTTTGAATATTTGAACAAATGGGTTTTGGCAAATTTAATTTCTTTTACAAATGCCATGGTCTCTTGATGGTTAGCTTCTGTTTCTCCAGGAAAGCCTACAATTATATCTGTGGTTAATCCAGCGTTCGGGAATATTTCCCTAATCAAGTCAGTTTTTTCCTTAAATACTTTTGTATCATACTTCCTGTTCATAGCTCTTAGGACATCATCTGACCCTGATTGTAATGATAAGTGAAAGTGGTCACAGGCCTTTTTTGTCGCCTTCATTCTTTCAAGGAAGTCTCTGGTAATGTGCCTTGGTTCCATTGATGAAAGGCGAATCCTTTTAATACCATCAACTTTTGCTACATTTTCAATTACATCTATTAAGCTAATTCCGTCTTTGAAGTCCTTGCCGTAGCTTGCAACGTGGATACCTGTTAGGACAATTTCCTTAAAACCATTTTCTGCTAGTCTCTCAGCTTCTTTGACAATAGAATCCATTGGACGACTTACGACATTGCCCCTAGCATAAGGAATCAAACAATATGAGCAATACATATTGCATCCGTCTTGGATTTTCATATAGGCCCTGGTCATTTCTATTTGGTTTGAAATTTCTAAATCTTCAAAAGATTTTTCTTCCGAAACAGATATTACTTGGTCAATGGCTTCCTTATTTTGGAGCATATCTTCGCAAAGGTCAACAACTTCTTCCTTATTTCTTGAGCCTAGGATTATATCCACGCCTTCGATTTTTGCTACATCTTCAGGTTTTACCTGAGAATAACAACCCATTACAGCTATGATTGCATCTGGATTATCTTTCCTAGCCCTAGAAATCATCTGACGACTCTTTCTATCAGACATGTTGGTAACTGTGCAAGTATTTATGACATAGACATCTGCATTATTTTCTTTTCTTTCAAAACCTCTTGCCTTAAAGATTTCCTCAACAGCTTCAGACTCATATTGGTTAACCTTACATCCAAGAGTTATGATGTTGTACGTGTTTTTCATTCAAAAAAGTCCTTTACTTTGTCAAAAAACGACTTTTCTTCCCTAACTTCACTTCCACTTGCTTCTGCGTAGGCTTTTAGGGCTTCTTTTTGCTCTTTAGAAAGCTTGGTAGGTGTTACGACCTTGACGTAGAAGTATAAGTTACCTGTCCTACCTGTCCTCTTATCTTCGATTCCTTCATTCTTTAGGGTAAATCTCTCACCAGTTTGAGTTCCTGCTGGGATTTCAAATTCGACAGATTTTCTAAGGGTTGCTACATCAATTTTTCCACCAAGAGCTGCTGTTGGAAAGCTAATTGGCATTTCATAATAAATATCAAGGCCATCTCTCTTAAATATTTCATGGTTGGCTACCCTAAGAATTACATAAAGGTCACCATTTGGACCACCATTTTCTCCAACATGTCCCTTACCTGATAGCCTAATCACATTATTATCTTCAACACCTGATGGAATATCAATTTTGATTTTTTCTGACTTATATTCCTTGCCTGTACCCTTGCAATTTTTGCATGGTTTATCTATTGTTTCACCTGTACCATGACATTTAGAGCAGGTTACAGTCCTTGACATAGTCCCAAAAGGTGTTCTTGATACTTCATTAACTACGCCTTGACCATGACAAGTTGAACAGGTATGAGTTTCTGATCCTTCCTCAGCTTTTGATCCGTGGCAAACATGACACTCTTCCTCACGTCTTATTTGTATCTCCTTGCTTGTACCAAAGGCTGCCTCTTGAAAAGTAAGATTTACTACCTGTTGGATATCAGCTCCCTTACTAGGCCTTTTCCTGTTTGCTCCATAGCCTTGGCTAAAGACATCACCAAATAAATCACCAAAAATATCGCCAAAACCACCAAAGCCTCCACCAAATCCACCATTAAAGCCAGCTCCTCCATTTTCAAAGGCAGCTGCTCCGTAGGTGTCGTATTTTTGTTTTTTATCTGGATCTGAAAGTATTTCGTAAGCAAGGTTTGCTTCCTTAAACTTTTGTTCAGCTTCTTCATTATCTGGATTTAAGTCTGGGTGGTATTTTTTCGCAAGTTTCCTATATTCTCTTTTTATTTCAATACTTGTCGCAGTTCTTTCTACTCCAAGCACTTCATATGGGTCTCTCATATATCCTCCAATCACTAAAAAAAGCTATTTCACTAGGAAATAGCCCCTTTTATCAATTGTTTTTATTATACTAGCTATAGTAAAACTTTCAAAAGATTATTCTTCATCTTCGTCGATTACTTCATAGTCAGCATCAACAACATCTTCATTGCTTGCGCCGTTAGTTCCTGCGTTTGCTTCGTTTGCCTTATACATTTTTTCGCTTACCTTGTAGATTTCATTGGTCAACTCTTCTGATAGGCTCTTAATCTTGTCTATATCGTTAGCTCCGATTGCTTCTTCAAGTTTTTTAGCCTTAGCTTCGATATTTTCTTTATCAGCGCCTTCAAGCTTTGCGTCTTCTACAGTTTTTCTAGCTTGGTAAACTAGGTTTTCAGCATTGTTTTTAGCGTCTATGTCATCTTTTTTCTTCTTATCTTCTTCAGCAAATTTCTCTGCTTCCTTAATTTTCTTATCAATTTCTTCTTCTGATAAGTTAGATGAAGATGTAATTGTTATTTTTTGTTCCTTGCCAGAACCTTGATCTTTTGCTGTTACATTTACAATACCGTTAGCATCTATATCAAAAGTTACTTCGATTTGTGGCACACCACGTCTGGCTGCAGGGATACCTGTTAATTGGAACCTACCAAGGGTAGTGTTGTCTGCTGCCATTTCACGTTCGCCTTGAACTACGTGGATGTCTACTTCTGTTTGACCATCTGCTGCAGTTGTAAAGATTTGTGATTTCTTTGTTGGTATTGTTGTATTTCTTTCAATTAATTTTGTAGCAACTCCACCGAGGGTTTCGATACCAAGTGAAAGAGGTGTTACATCAAGAAGTAATAGGTCTTTAACTTCACCAGTTAATACACCACCTTGGATAGCTGCACCGATAGCAACTGATTCGTCTGGGTTGATATCTTTTTGTGGTTCTTTGCCGATTATTTTCTTAACTAATTCTTGAACAGCTGGCACCCTTGTAGAACCACCAACTAATAGAACCTTGTCAATATCAGATGCTGATAAACCTGCGTCATGAAGAGCATCTTCTACTGGTTTTCTAGTTTTTTCTACTAAGTCGTGAGTTAATTCATCAAATTTAGCCCTTGATAGGTTGATGTCTAAGTGGACTGGTTGGCCATCAACAGCTGTGATAAATGGTAGATTTACATTTGTTGTAAGGGTTGAAGATAATTCCTTCTTAGCCTTTTCAGCTGCATCTTTAAGTCTTTGCATAGCTGTTAAATCTTTTGTTAGATCAACTCCAGATTCTTTCTTAAATTCACTTGCAAGATAATCTACAACTGCATTATCAAAGTCATCTCCACCTAATTTGTTGTTACCTCTTGTAGCTAATACTTCAAATACTCCATCACCTACTTCTAGGATTGAAACATCGAAGGTACCACCACCAAGGTCATAAACCATAATCTTAGATTGGTCAGTTTCCTTGTCCATACCATAGGCAAGTGCTGCTGCAGTAGGTTCGTTTATAATTCTGTCTACTTTAAGACCTGCGATTTGTCCAGCATCTTTTGTTGCTTGTCTTTGAGCATCTGTAAAGTAAGCAGGTACTGTAATTACTGCGTTTGTCACCTTATCATTCAAATAAGCCTCAGCGTCTGCCTTTAATTTTTGAAGAATCATTGCTGAGATTTCTTCTGGTGTATATTGTTTGCCATCAATTTCAGGGCTTTTCCAATCATGACCCATCTCTCTTTTAACTGATGCTATTGTTCTGTGTGGGTTGGTGATTGCTTGTCTTTTAGCTGTTTCACCTACCAATCTCTCTCCATCTTTTGAGAAAGCTACAACTGATGGAGTAGTTCTATTACCTTCGCTATTTGGAATAATGGTTGGTGTACCACCTTCCATAACAGCTACTGCTGAGTTTGTTGTACCTAAGTCAATTCCTATAATTTTTGCCATAATTTTTCCTCCTACTTGCTTACCTTAACCATAGCTGGTCTAAGGACTCTGCCGTTTAATGTGTATCCTTTTTGGAATGTCTCAATAATATAATCTTCTTCTTGAGAAGTTCATCTCTTGTCATTATTACTCCCTTAACAAATGGGTCTTCTGGGTCCTTATCCTTAAGAGCCCTATCAAAATTGTCTAAAACTGGTAATATTTTTTCTACCAAAGAACTTGATGCAAACTTCTTAAAGTCTGCCTTGGCCTTTTCTTCTCTTTGCTTGTAATTTGCAAAATCAGCCATTAGTCTTTGATATTTTTCTATATATTCGTTATTTGCTGAAGAGTCTTTTTCGTCGTCAACTATTTCTGCATCGACAACTTCTTCATCAACTTCTTCTGCGATTTCATCTTCTATATCTTTAATATCTTCGACTTCTTCGTCGATATTTTCATCTTTTTTAATATCGTCTGCCAATTCATCCACCTTCCTCTTATTGGTTTAATAAATCTGAAACTAGCTTGATACTTTCGATAACTTCCTTATAATTTATCCTAGTTAAACCTACAACACCGATTGTACCAATAGTGTTTTCATCTATCTTAAAATATGAAGTTATGATTGTGTTTTCTTTTAACTGGTCGAGCTCATTTTCCTCACCGATAGTAATGACAAGATTTTTATCATTATTATCAGCAAGAAAACCTGTAATAATATCTGGGCTTTCAAAGAGATTGATAAATTCTTTAGCCTTCACTATATCATCAAATTCCTTGAAGTTGAAAATATTACCCAAACCCTCTATCTTGATTTCCTTACTAGAATCTTTATTAGATTCATTTTCCATCTTAGTTTGGATTACATCGAGTAAATACTTATAATTTAGATTTAACTTTTCTTCAATTTTTCTTATCTTATCAGACAAATGTAAGATATTCGAACCTATGAGTTCTCTTTGCAAAAGATTGTTTAAAAAATCAAGGTCACAAGCTTCTATACCATAATTTAAGTGGATAATGTCATTTACTATCAAGCCATTGTCATAAACTACTATTAAAAGCAAGGAGTAATCATTCACCCTAAGCATTTCAATATTAGAAATTGATTTAATTTGATTTTTGTAAGTGACTGATACTGCTGTAAGATTAGTTATTCCAGCCAAAATTTTTGTCGCTGAATTAACTATATCACTAGCATTATTGTATCTTTTATCCAAAGTCTTTTTTAATTTGGTAAGGTCAGGTCTTGATTTTTTCTCAATCAAACCATTTTCTAATAGGTAGTTTACAAAAAACCTATAACCCTTGTCTGATGGGAGCCTACCGCTTGAAGTATGAGCCTTTTTTAAGAGACCTTTTTTCTCAAGGTCACTCATGTCGTTTCTGATAGTGGCAGCTGATACATCAAAAGAATATTCATCAGCCAAGGACTTCGAACCGACCGGCTCTCCTCCCAAGATATAAGAATTTATGATAGTGAAAAGTATCTGCATTCTTCTATCTTTCAAAGTCTTTCACTCCTTTTAGCACTCTTTACTTCCGACTGCTAATAATAATATACTAAGTTAGTAATAAATGTCAAGTTAATTTAATATCAAAACTTAAATTATTATATGACGCAATTTTTTTCAAAGAAAAAGTGGCATATAAGCCACCCTTATCCTTATTTATACTTATAAAATCCTTCTCCAGTTTCAACTCCCTTAAGTCCCTTATCTAGCATTTCTTTTAGCTTGATATAAGCCTTGCCTATTGGGCTTGATGGATCATTTGCAGCTGGATTTGCACTTAATACATTAACCACAGTTGTAATACCAACTATATCCATTATTTCAAATGGGCCTTTTGGTGAACCAGTACCTATTTTCCAGTCCATATCAATGTCAACTGGATCTGCTACACCCTTACCATAAAGGACTAGGCCAGCATTTATAACAGGAACTAAGATTGAATTTAGGATATAGCCTGGTTGTTCTTTTTTGATTGCAGCTGGATACATCCCAATTGTTTTGGCAAATTCGATAACTTCCTTGAAAACTTCATCGTCTGTCCTATCGTGTTTCATAACCTCTGCGAGGTTTTGCCTGTGGATATTATTTGCAAAGTGAAGGCTTAAGAACCTTTCTTCCCTGCCAGTGTACTCCCTAAACATAGATGGAAGAAGGGTTGAAGAATTTGTCACAAGGATTGCATCTTCTTTTAGGTATGGGGCAATTTTTTCATAAAAAGCTTTCTTTTGATCAACAACTTCTGCAATTGCTTCTATGACTAAATCTGCGTCTCCAAAAGCTTCTTTAAGATCTGTTGTATAGCTAAGACCCTTGTAGGCTTCTTCATTTGCTTCTTTTAATTCTTTTATTTTTTCTTCTGTAATATCTTCTTTTGATGCAAAAAATGATCTTGGGAAATTTGGATTTTTTTCTCCAATATAAGTTGGGGCAAGGTCTAATTCTTGCTTATAAATTTCGTGAAGACGGTCAATCCTTGGTTTAATTCTTTCGATTGAGTCATCTTTCCTTCCCCAAATAGTTACATTATATCCGTGAAAAGCTACGACATAGGCAATTTGAGCGCCTAGTACACCGCCACCTGCTATGGTTACTTTTTGTATATTCATAATTAACTCCTTAATTTTTTATAATTTCTTTATACCCAAAAATATAAAAAATAATAAGTTTTAAATTATTTCAACAAAAAATTCATTAGAAAGACTCATACCTTTTTTTGTAAACCTAATCGCTGAGTCTGTTTCAAAGAATCCATCATCCCTAAATTTACTTATTTGCCTTGCATATTTTTTTAGGAAATCTACCCCATACCTATTCTTAAATTCTGATAAATCAATACCTTCACTTTCCCTTAGCTTAAAGATTATATATTCCTTTTCATTTTCATTTTTATCAATAAAATCCTTATTAATGATAGGAAGCTTATTTGCTTTGAGCATCTTATCGTAAATGGCTAGGTTTGGTGTATTGTTGTACCTAAGGTTCAAAAGATAACCTGCCGCGGCAATTCCCAAACCCAGGTAACCTTCCTGGTTCCAATATTTTTTGTTGTGAAAGGACTCAAAACCCTTTTTAGCAAAATTTGATACCTCATAACGGTGAAGACCAACTTTTTCAAGTTCATCTATTAAATATGAAAAAATATCAACTTCTAAATCATCGTCCATCAAGGAAAGCTTGCCTTGTTTATCAAGGGCATAAAATTTAGAACCCTTATCCAAAATTAAGGAATACCAAGAAATATGGTTGGGTTTTAATTTTTTAACCATTTCTAAATCTCTTTTTACACTAGAAAAATCTTGGCCCGGCAAATTTAGCATAAGGTCAAAGGAAAGATTTGTAAAACCAGCCTCCCTAATCATTTCTATATCTCTGATGGCTATTTGGCTAGTATGGTTTCTGCCAATATTTTTTAAAACTTCATTATCAAAAGACTGGACCCCAAGGGAAAGCCTGTTAATTCCTAAGTCTCTATAAATTTTTAATTTCTCCATATCAAGTGATTTAGGGTTTGCTTCTATGGTAAACTCCATGATATCGTGCTTAAACTTATAGACTTCTCCGATAATTTTTTCAATCAACCTTGGATTTATATAGGAAGGAGTTCCCCCACCTATGTAAATCGAATCAATTATCACATCCATCCTTTCCCTATAGAGTCTTATCTCTTTTATTAAATTTTCTACATAGGGTTCAATCCACTTTTCAAGGTTTGGAAAGGCAGCAAAATCGCAATAGTAGCACTTTTTTTCGCAAAAGGGAATATGGATATAAGCTCCGACCCTATTCATCTTTACCAGTCACTTCTATCAATAAGACCCTAGCAGCTGACCTTGCTATAATCTTAAAACCCTTGCCTTTTTTTATCCTTAGAGCATCAGCTGGGAAATATGTGTATTCCTTCTTATCAGAAATCACCCTGACCCTACCCTCAATCACAACTATATAATGGGAATGTTCAGAGTTTTGAGGCACAAATTCATTTTCCTTCTCAAAATATAATCTCTTAATTATCTCGCTAGAAGATTTTAAAACCAATTCCTCTCTAGCTTTTAAAGGTTTCTTCTCCTCCACTTGCCCAGTTTTGTTATTTATATAATCTTCTTTTGTGAAAATTGTTTGGTGAACTGGTGCTAAAATTCCCATAGGAACTTTTACAACATGGCTGCCATAATAAGTAAAGCCAAGCTTCTTTTGAAAATCCCTAGACTTAAAATTATTCCTAAAATAACCTGCTGAAAGATAATCAAGGTCCAAATCTTCAAAGGCATATTTCATAAGAGCTTTAGCAGCTTCTGTCATTAGCCCCTGCCTGTGAAAATCTTCGCTTAAGACAAAACCAATTTCCTTGCCCTTTTTATCCTTAAATTCTTGATAAAATTCAGCATCTACTGGGTGCAGGCCAATAGAGCCTATGACTTTTCCATCTTTTTCTATGGCAAGAACGTCCTTGTTTTTCTTAAATCTTTCTAAAACTTTTCTGGTATCATCTAAACTTTCATGGTGAGGCCAACCAGCCATTTCTCCAAGACCAGGGGTCTTAGCATATTCGTAAAAATCTTCTAAGTCACTATCTCTAAAGGCCCTCAAAATAAGCCTGTCAGTTTTAATTACTAAATCTGTAAAATCAACTTTTATATCCATATATCCTCCTTTGCTCTGCTAGGAATACTATACAACAATGGAAATTTTTTAAAAATTTTGTAAGATATGATTAAATTATTTGTCTACTATACGAAGGAGGAGCCATGGATATAGAAAAAATTTATAGGATATATTTTGATGACCTTTATAGGTTTTTGCTATATCTGTGCAAAAACAAAGAAGTCGCTCAGGATATATGTTCGGAATCTTTTATCAAAGCAATGAAAAATATAAAAAATATAGAAGATTCTAAAGTAAAATCCTACTTATTTCAGATAGGTAAAAATACCTATTATAACTACTATAAGAAGAACAAAAGAATTTTACTTACCGATAAAATTGAAGACTTTGACAAGAAATTAGAATCTTTTGAAAAAGATTTATTAGAGAAAGAAAAGCTAACTGACTTAAAAAAAGCTATAGAAATTCTTGAGAATCCTTATAAAGACGTGATAAAACTTAGACTTAACGACCTATCCTTTAGGGAAATTGGAGAAATATACCATAAAAACCAAAACTGGGCCTGCGTTGTATACCACAGAGCCAAGGAGAAATTAAAAATACTAATGGAGGAAAATGATGAATAATTGCGATATTATAAAAGATTTGCTTCCCTTATATGAGGAAAATCTTTTAAGCCAAGAATCAGTTAAATTTGTAGAAGCCCATTTAAAATCTTGCCCTAAGTGCAAGAATCTTTTGATAGATGAAATCGATCTTAAAAACGAAAATACCAAACCCCTAGATTTTGTAGAAAAAAGGATAAAAAAAGAAAGCAGGTATTTTACCCTAGCTATCCTTACCCTAATCGGGTCAATCCTTATTTTTATTATCTCCTACCTCAATACGCCAAGGCACTTTGATTGTGAAAAAGACTTGTATAAAGTTTATAAAAATGATGATACCTATACAGTAGAATTTTCTAAAAAAGTCAGTGGGATTGATTATACTGATACAGAAGACGCCATCTACCTTGATGCCTATACTACGAAATATGATGAGATATTTAATAAAGAAAGGCCAAGAAAATCTCTCACCTTCCACAAGGATAAACTAAAAACAGTTCTCTACCAAAACCACGAATCCATGCCAACAATGGTGATAGGATCTGGAGAAGTTCGCCAAACCCTCCTTCCAAGATTGTTTTTAGGATTTTATGCGAGACTTTCTGTAATTGCATTTGTAGGCCTTGGTCTATTAATATTTTTGATTGGGAAAATTAGAAAAAAATCCATAAGCCTACCAATAAAAACCCTTCTAATTGGAGGTCCCCTCGCACTTTTCCTAGCAATTATAGGTGTTAAGGGACTAAATACATCTACTTATTATCCAATGACCGATTTTAAATATATCGCCTTTCTAGCTTTAGGAATCTATTTGTTTTTAATCTTTCTAAGTATAGCAAGAGACCAAAAAAGGATGTGAATTTCACATCCTTTTAAAATAATTATTTTTTATTCGTCATCTAATTTTAATACTGATAGGAAGGCGTCTTGTGGGACTTCAACGCTACCAAGTTGGCGCATCTTCTTCTTTCCTTCTTTTTGCTTTTCAAGAAGCTTTTTCTTCCTTGAAATATCGCCACCATAACACTTGGCGATTACGTCTTTCCTGAGAGCTTTTACAGTCTCTCTTGCAATAATCTTACCACCTATAGCAGCTTGGATTGGCACAGCGAATTGTTGTCTTGGAATCTCATCCTTTAATTTTTCAACAATACCACGTCCCCTAGAGTAAGCATTGTCCCTGTGAACAATAAGTGATAAGGCATCGACATTTTTCTCATTGATAAGGATATCAAGTTTAACCAAGTCTGAAACTTGGTAGTCAGTCACTTCATAATCAAGTGAAGCGTAGCCCTTGGTTCTAGATTTCAAAGAGTCAAAGAAGTTATAAATAACCTCACTTAGTGGAATTTTATACTTAATTGACACCCTATTTTCATCTATATAAGTCATATTTATTAAAACACCACGTCTTGATTGAGCAAGATCCATAACTTGACCAATGTAGTCTTTTGGTGTGATTATTTCAGAAATGGTTACAGGTTCTCTGATATATTGGATTTCTGTAGGGTCAGGAAAATCATTAGGGTTTTGTAATTCCTTTTCATCATCCACACCCTTTAGCTTTATTTTATAAATTACAGACGGAGCTGTTGCTATGATATCAAGGTCATATTCTCTTTCTAGTCTTTGAGTAATAATATCCATGTGTAAAAGTCCAAGGAAACCTGCTCTTAAACCAACACCTAGGGCCTGAGAATTTTCTTGCTCAAATACTAAGGCCGCATCATTAACCTGGAGTTTTTCCAAAGAATCTCTTAATTTATCAAAAGACTCACCCTCAGCTGGATAAATACCTGAATAAACCATAGGTAAGACTTCCTTATAACCTGTAAGTGGTTTATCAGTCGGATTATCTACAGTTGTGATTGTATCTCCTACCCTCGCATCCTTAACTTGCTTGATAGACGCTTCGATAAAGCCAACGTCGCCACTTCTTAATTCTTTTGTTGCAACTCTTCCCTTTGATGTGTAGCCAACTTGGTTTACTTCAAAAACCTTGCCAGTATTCATCATCTTAATCTCATCACCAGGACGAACCACACCTTCAAAGACCCTTATATAGCAAATCACCCCTACATACGAATCATAGTAAGAGTCAAATATAAGAGCCTTAAGAGGCTTATCATCATGATCTTCAGGAGCAGGAATATTATTAACAATATCCTCAAGCACGTCATCAATATTTAGACCAGTTTTGGCAGAAACTAAAGGTGCCTTATCCGTATCAAGACCGATTTCATTTTCAATTTCAAGCTTAACTTCATCAACCCTCGCACTTGGTAGGTCAATTTTATTTAAAACTGGAAGGATTTCTAAATTTTGTTCCAAAGCAAGATAGGTATTAGCTAAGGTCTGTGCTTCTACACCTTGACTAGCATCAACAACAAGAATAGCTCCTTCACAAGCCTTAAGAGATCTTGAAACTTCATAATTAAAGTCTACGTGGCCTGGAGTATCTATTAAATTTAGGTCATATACCTTTCCATCATCAGCCTTGTAATGAATTTTAATCGACTTTAATTTAATAGTAATCCCACGTTCTTGCTCAAGTTCCATATCATCAAGCATTTGCTCTTTTATATCTCTCTGACTGATATTTTCGCTCTTTTCAATGAGCCTATCAGCAAGGGTCGACTTGCCATGGTCAATATGAGCAATAATAGAAAAATTTCTAATATTATCTTTTCTCTTTGTCATATAACTCCTACTAATTTAATTATCATAAGGATGGTTATCAATCAAACCAGCATCAGCAAATGGATAAATCCTGAAAAATGCGTGGCCCACAATTTCTTCCTTGTAAATCTTACCAAAATCTCTAGAATCATTTGAATTGACCCTATTGTCACCAAAAACCAAGTATTCCCTGTCACCTAAAATCCAACTAGTCTGATCAGTCTTGGCTGGAGTTTCATCAACTGGGACATACTTCTCTTCAAGTTTTTGGTCATTTACATAAACAGCCCCATCCCTTAGTTCAACAAGGTCCCCTGGGGTGCCTATTACTCTTTTTACATAAAGTCTATTAGGAAAATCAGGCGCATGTAAAATAACAATCTCTCCCCTGTGGAAATCTCTAAAATGCTTGCCTATTTTATTAACCATAAGCCAATCACCACTATGAAGAGTATTTAACATTGATTTACCAGAAACTATTGTAGCATCGATAATAAATTGCTTTACAAAAATTGTAATAGCAAGGGCTATAAGGATAGTTTTAACCCAATCCCACACGATATCTAAAAGCGAATCTTCTTTTTTATTTTTTATATTTTCTTCTTTCATTTCTAACCTCTCATTTCTTATTAATTATATACTAGTTGACCCTAATTCTCAAAAAAATTTGCTTAATCTAAATAAAAACTTGAGCTTTTAATCAATATATGGTAGAATACATAAGTCAAGCAAAAAAAGAAGAGAGGTGAAAACAGATGGCAAATATTAAATCAAGCCAAAAAAGAATTGAAGTTGCTAAGAGAAACAACCTTAGAAACAAGGCTAGAAAATCAGAAATCAAAACTTACATCAAAAAGTTTGAAGCTTTAGTAGAAGCTGGCAACCTTGATGAAGCAAGAGAAATCTTTAAAGTTGTTGATAAGAAATTAAAACAAGCTGAAAGCAAAAATGTTATTCACAAAAACAGAGTAGCAGCAACAGCATCAAAGTTAGCTAAAAAACTAAACGCATAAGAAAAATGAGTGATAATCAGTAATGGATCCCGACATATGACTACTGATAATCACTCATTTTAATTGTAGTAAAAAATTTTGTAAGCAAAATTTTTTACGGTTTTCACAATTTTACAAGCACGAAGTGCGTAGGAAAATTGATGAAAAACATTATGCAGAGAGGAAAATTCAACACGACGAATAGGAGTGTTGAATTTTCCGAATCGCTAATGGTAGCTCAAATATTGCAAGCAATATTTGAGCGTTTTTCATTATTTTACAAGCACGAAGTGCGCAGAGAAATAATAGAAAAACTTTATGCAGCGAAAAGAGCCCGATGCGATGAATAAGAGCATTGGACTTTTTGAGTCGCAAATTGTAGGTGTAGTGTAAGCAAAATTTTTTACGGTTTTGTTTTTTCAATAAGCTAGTCATGATAATGTTTAAAAAAAGAGTGGTTATCCACTCTCAGAATGTTGACAAAGTATATAAACATACGTCATTCCGACAGAGAATCCATCAGGATTCGACGAGGAATCCCATAAATTGTATGATTCTTCCTCACTTCGTTCGTCTGAATGACATCAGACTATAACTTTGTCTATAGCTTGAGAGTGGTTATCCACTCTTATTTTGTCCCCACAAAAGCAATAAGCTTCATCAGTTCATCTTTCATTTCAAAACTCTCTGACTTGGACCTAAGTTCCATATCCATTAACCTATCATTGATATCTATCAGACTATCCATGCTATAATTTTTTATATTAGCCTTTGCCTTTCTCAATTCAAAAGATCCAATTTTACTAGCTTTCATTATAAAACTGTCGTTGAAATTTTGATTGCTCAAACTTTTTACTGTTGTTAGTATCCTAAATTGCCTAATTAGCATGTGGTAAATCATAAATAAATCTTCGCCTGATTTTTCCATCAAAAGCAAGGTTTTAAAGGCTCCTTTTATATTTTTACTTGCTATCGCATCTGTTAAGTTAAATATGTTAAGATTTAATACCTGATCTAATTGATCTTCTATATCTTCTTTTTTAATAATTTCATCAGTAGAATTTGAAATAATCTTATCAACAGAGTTTACAATCTCAAACAAATCAATTTCGCTATTATAAGCCAGATATGAAAACCTATTGATAATCTCATCTATATAAGTATTTGAAATTTTTTTCTTATTTTTTATAAATCTCCTGCCAATAAATGACCTGAGTTCATTGTTATTTAACCTGTCAATTTCAACTATTGTCCCATTTTTAGAAATCTCCTTATAAAATTTCCCTTTAAAAGGAGTTGTATCTGAAAAAATCAAAAGTGTCGCATAGGATGGAAATTTTTTTGCATCTTCTGCTAGCTTTTCTAAAATGATATTATAATTTTTAACCCCATCCTTGGATAAATCAATATTTTGCCAAATTATTATTTTTTTATCTTCCATAACAGGATAAGTTTCATAAGAATTTTTCATGGTTTCAAAGTCTGTCTCACCTTTTATTTTTATGAGGTTAAAGTCCTTTATATTAATAAGTCTTTCCGCTTCTTCGATTATTGTTGTATTTAAATATTCTTCTTTTGAGTCAAATAAATATATGCCTGCCGTTTTAAAATTTACAAAATTTTTGAAAAACTCTATATATTTCACCTAAAAAATCCTCCTTTCAAGTATTTTTCCACCTTCACTCTCCCCTTATAAAAATTAATTTTTACAAGTCCATCTGTTTGAGTGTTATACTTTTTTATTTTTCCTACGTTATTAAGAGCTTCCTTGCTTGGATGACCATAAGAATTGTCCCTTCCAGCTGAAATTAAAACCATTTTAGGGTCTACTTCTTTTATAAATTTCTTAGAAGACGAATGAGCTGAACCATGGTGGGATAATTTTAGAATATCTGCCTTAACCCTTAATTTATCCTCATAAGTCGAAGACAAATCACCCATAGTCAATATCTTATTGCCCCTAATGTCAATTAACAAACCAAGTGACTGATCATTTTTCTCAATGACCCCAGCCGTCCCATCATAAACGCAATGGATGTTTCCTTCTGATAGTTTGAAATCATCGCCTTTTTTCATAAATACAGGCTTGTACTTATGCTTAAATTCTTTTGATACCTTATCATCAGTAATAATATTTTTAACCGTAAAGTTTTTTCTTAAAATATCAAGATTGCCTGCATGGTCAGAATCTTCGTGGCTAATAAAAGCTGCTTCAATTTCTTTGATGCCAATGCTTTTTAAATATGGGACTAAAATCCTCTCTCCCGAATCATAATCCTTATACTTAGGGCCACCCACATCTACCATATAATATTTTCCCTTATCATTTAATAAAAAAGCATCGCCCTGGCCTATGTCAATCATCTGATATTCTATCGGTCTATCTAGATTTCTTACTACAAGAGAAATAAAAACAATGGCAATGGCTGTTTGTAAAAATTTCCCTAAGTTTTTCTTAGTTTTGATATTTGTTAGTACAAAAATTAAGACAAAGAGAAAAATACTAACAATTATACTTTCTGCCATAAATTCCAAGCTAAAAATTTTAATCTTGCTAAGGACTGCTGTCATATTTATTATTGATCTTATTATTATATCAAGGATTATAAAGCCCGGCTTTAATAAACTTCTTAGAATAGGATATAAAAATATCAGACCAAAAATAAGGTACATGGCAATCTCAAAAACTGGCACAACTAGGAAGTTTGCTACTATACTTAGGAAATTAAAATACCTAAAATAATATACGCTAAAAGGTAAAACTGCAAATTGAATGCTGGTTGTAAAGGCGATATTTTTTCTTAAAAACCCTTCTTTGAAATATAGCTTAAGTCGTGGATATATCTTGTAAATTGCAAGCATGGTCATAAATGACAGGATGTAGCCTGTATTTAAAATAGCAAAGGGATTTATAAATAAAATCAAAATTGCCGCTACCATCAAGGCCTTGACCCTATCAACACCCCTCCTTAACAAAAATCCCAAAAAAATGATTGTACTTACTATCAAAACCCTGAGAATTGAATAAGCAAAGCCAATTATATAGGCATAAATTAGAGCAAGGCTTAAGGTGATTACCATGGATTTTTTATAGGAAAAACCAATTATCGATAAAATCGAAACCATAAAGGTCATTAACAAGTCAAAATGAAAACCAGAAATAGCGAGGATATGGGCAAGACCCAACTTATTTATATCTTCCCTATCGAAAAGATTATCAGCCAAGGTTATAGATATAACAAAATCAGCTGAATCTTTTGATAAATTTTTCCTAAAAATCTTATTTATATAAGTTGTAAATCTGCTCCTAAGTCCAAGAAAAATATCATCAGATCTTAGCCTACTTATCTCAGGATTTAATTTTCTCGGCTTAAATTCAAGTCCTACCCCCTTAGAGATGGCATAGAGCCTGTAGGAAAATAAATTTGGATTAGTGTTTGTATCTACTAATTTCAAATCCCCCTGGCATTCCAATTTATCTCCAATGTCAAAGTCAGCTTCATTAAACATAAAGGCTTTTTGCTTGCTTTTGTCGATTTTTATTGTATATCTAAAGGAATTTTTGCTCTTCTTCTTATCAATAATAGTAAAACCTATGTTTACGTTAGATTTCTCCCTAGGATTAATACTGGAAAATTTAAAGCTCGCCAAAGAAAATCCAAGTAGGACTGCAAGAAAAAATATGGCATAGTCCTTGCTTTTGGCATATGTAAAAAGGCAAAGTGCACCTAGAGTTCCTGCTAGATAAAGGATATGTATATTTTCAAAATTAACAAAGCCTAAGATTCCAAGGATTAGACCCAGAAGAATAAAGGCGATTCTTTTTTTCATAAAAACCTCTATTTCATTATATCATATGATATAATAGATTAGAGGTGGAAAAATGAAAATTTACGAAAATTATCCTGAAATTCTTAAGTTTAATACAAAAATAGAAGATAAAAGATTTAAAAATAATATCAGCCAGTTGTTAGTAGAAAAAACTATATTTATGCCTACTGATGATTTCTTAATAAATGATTACGAGTCTGCTGGTGGGCTTGAAGTTGTGGAAGTTAAGGAAAACAAGGGCAAGGACCTCGTTTCTGTCAAGGGCAAATACACAGAAGATACTATCGAATTAGTTGTTGATAAAAAACTCAGATATAGGAATCTTTCCTACAACACCGCCTACATCCTCTTTCAAATTTTTTTAGAAGGCTTTTATGGCAATGTTAAAACCAATCTATTTTTAAGCGAAGATAAGGCCTATATTACCCTACTTAATTACACATCAGACATCGACCCAGAGCTTTTTGACGAAATGATTAATTATTCCATTGAATCAAATTTACCTATTACAAATAAGGCTGGAATCACTGAAGTCACAGGCCTTGGAACTGTGATTAACTCTTATATAAATTTTGACAATACTTATAAAATTAGACGTTTTAAAGTTCTAGATACAAGAAAAGATGGAAAAAATACCATCATTTCATTCGCAGCTGGCAATAATTGACAAAAAACTTTTACCATGGTAAACTATTATAAATTTAAAGAAAGGAGAATAGAAAAATGACAATAATAAAAATAGGAAAGAAAACCCGTAACTAGTAAGTAAGGATAGCTCCTTGACTTACATAAGAAAAACAAGGAGGATGCCGAGATTTCGGCACTATGAAAGAATTTAAATTTTTAATTAAAAAGATGGCTAATTTAGAGCCAATCATGTTTTTACTAATCGCACTTTACGGTCTATTTGTAGGGATTAAACCCTTCTTATGGATTATTTCACCTGCCTATATTTTAGAAAACTACCAGACTAATCCTAAGGTTTTCCCAATATTTTTTATAGGCTTATTTTTTATTTCTTCACTAATTAGCTTTTTTGATGCCTTTGTTATGGGCAATTATAGAATGAGGATGAACCACGTCCGATATAAGCTTATGAATATGATTACAGAGTACTCACTCTATCTCCCCTATGCCAAGAAAAAAGAAAAGAAAGAATCTGAAAAAATAAGTGATGCCATGAAGGCTGTAGAATCGCCTTGGCACGGTGTTGGTGGCATAATGATGGATTTGCCAAATGTCTTTGCCCTTCTTATTTCGATTGGAGGATTTTTGTGGATTTTTGCATCTATGGACCTTTGGATTCTAGCCACAACAATAATTCTAACCATTATTTCCTGGTCACTTTTAAACCAAGTTCCTAAGTCTTATGACAAGTACTGGGAAGAAATGAGTCCAAATTGGGATAAGTTTTCTAAGCTTAATAACGAAATGAAATCTCCCCTATCAAAGCAAGATATTTTGATTTTTGATACCATAAGGATTTTCAAATCCTATTACGGCAAAACCAATAGGGATAGGATAAAGCGTCTTGGAGATGTCAACACAAAGACTCTAAGAATTTTCACTCTGGCAAATGTATTTAACCTTATAAGGGACGGACTTATAATCTTTTGGCTGATGACAGGCTTAATCGGAGGAAGGATTTCTCTAGCAAATTTTTATGTATATTTTACAGCAATCTTTGCCTTTATTGCCTTTAACCACGAGACCATGTGGGTCTTTTCTGATATCAGAAAAAATTTCACTGTGTTTAAGCCATTTTTTAAAATAATAGATGTTTACCAAAACCAAAGGCAAGAAATTTATCCAGATCAAATGGAAATTATCCTTGATGGACTTTCCTTTAAGTATCCAGGCACAGATGACTATGTACTAAAAAACATAAATCTAAGGATAAAAGACTCAGAAACTATCGCCCTTGTTGGAGAAAATGGTGCTGGCAAGTCTACACTCGCCCTTATCCTCGCAGGTCTATATAAGCCAACTAAGGGCAATATTTTAATAAATGGAGAAGATATAAAGGATTCACACATAGACTATAAAAAGCTAGTTTCAGCTGTATTTCAAGATTCAAATCTCTTGCCATTTTCCTTTAAGGAAAATATCCTAATGTCAACTGAGGATAGGAAGATAGATGATATTTACAAAATGACCCACCTAGATGAAATCATAAATAAATATGAAAAAAAGGATGACCAAACTCTTTTGAGGATTCTCGACAATGACGGGGTAGATTTATCCGGTGGCCAAAAGCAAAGGCTATTTTTAGCCAGAGCTATAGCAAAATCCAAGGCAAAACTTTTAATCTTAGATGAGCCAACAGCCCAGCTAGACGCCCTAAACGAAAGAGAACTTTATATGCTCTATGATGATTTGACCCACGATAAATCTTCGATTTTTATCTCCCACAGGCTGGCGTCTACCAAGTTTTGTGACAGAATAATTTATCTTAAAGATGGAAAGATTATAGCAAATGGAGCTCACGAAGAACTCATGGAATCTTGCGAAGATTACAAAGACCTCTATAATCTTCAGGCAAAAAATTACAAGGAGGTCCTATGAAAAATATAAGAAAACTTTTTAAATTAATTGACACCTACAGACCAGGTTTTACTCTTAGGGTAATAGTAACAAACCTAATTTTGGGATTTTTGCCACTAATAAACATTTTCGCTCCAAAGCTAATAATAGATGAGCTTATGGGACAAAAAAGAATTTCCTACTGCCTAGGTCTTGGTCTTTTGGTTATAGTCCTAGGTTTTATAAAGGAAGTAACCTATAGGGGCTTAAACAATTACCTGACCCTTGTTTTTGAGGATATGTCTGATAAACTGACCTTTAAGATAGCAAAAAAATCATTAAGGCTTCCCATAGAAAAATCTGACTCAAAAGATATCCAAGACATGATGGAACAAGCCCATTACGCAGTTTGGGAAATGTACACCCTCTATGACATAATAGTTTTAGTTGTATCGGCTGTGATTACAGGAATCTTATCTTTGGGAATACTTGTAAGGCTAAATCCTGCCATAATCATCTTGCTAATTTTATTAGTTTTGATAAATAAAAAAATAGTGAAATTAATTAAAGAAAATGAACTAAAATACCATGGTGAAAGTGTTACTGAAATCAGGTCGTACAGGTTTTTCGCCGATTTTGCGGCAGATTTGAGATACTTTAAAGATGTAGAAATTTATGACGGACAAGACTTAGTACTTGAAAAAGCTGACATTTACCATCAAAATGTAATAAGATCTTCAACCGAATACTTCAACAAAAATGGAATCTACACTGGAATAATGAATGTAAGTGCCAATGGCTCAATCATTTTTACGTTAATTTACCTAACCTATAAATTAATCGATAAGACCATAAGCCTTGCCAACTTCACCATGTATTTTTCCTCCCTTATCCAAGTTATAAACGCAACCAACCTCATCCAGCAAAATTACGCCAAGGTGATTTCTGTAAATGCTCAATTAGAAGTCTTCTTTAACTTCCTAGAAATGGAAGAAGGCCTCCTTAATAAGGGTGAAATTACTGAGATTGACACAAACGAAATTAGGATAAGATTTGAAAATGTATCTTTTAAATATCCAGCAAGCGAAAACTACGTCCTAAAGGATGCTTCATTTGAAATAGGCAATGGGGAAACAGTAGCCCTTGTAGGCAAAAACGGGGCTGGCAAATCTACTATAGTAAAGCTTTTATGCAAGTTTTACGAACCAAGTGAAGGCACTATCTACCTAAATGATATAGATATATCTAAGATTTCAACCAAAAAATATTACGAAATCCTATCCCCTACCTTCCAAGATTTCAGGCTCTTTCCTTTTAGGATTAGCGAAAATATTACAAGTAAACTAAAGGAAGATATTACAAATTATGAATATAAAAATATGGCCAAAGCATTTGACTTATTAAATTTGTCGACTTGGATTGATAAGCAAGTAGAAAAAGAAGATACTTTCCTAACTTATCTTTTCTCAGACAAATCTGTTGAGCCATCGGGAGGAATTGGTCAAAAGCTAGCTCTCGCTCGTTCTATCTTTCATGAAGGGAAATTTTTCATCATGGATGAGCCAACCAGCGCCCTAGACCCAAGGAGCGAGCAGGAAATCTTTGAAAATATGCTCAAAATTTCCAAGGGTCAAACATCCCTATTCATCTCCCATAGGCTATCGTCTACCAAATATGCTGATAGGATAATAGTGTGTGATGATGGAAAAATCACAGAAAACGGAACCCACGATAAGTTAATGAAAGAAGATGGCCTTTACAAGGAAATGTTCACCACCCAGGCAGACTTATATGTATAGAAAAAAGCTTAGGCGATAATTAGCCTAAGCTTTTTTAGAGATTTGAATGTTAAAATGTCATACCCTTATAGTATATAAAGGCTATTACAAAAACCAAGGATGCCATAAGGTTCATTGCTAAGGCTAGGAGGGACTTTTTCTTATAGGATTCAAGCTCTGCCAAATCCTTGCTAGAAATATTTTGTATAGGATATTTTTTCCTTCCTATTAAATATGCCAGCAAGAATGCATTGCCGTTGTTACCAGAAATATTTAAAACACCCAATAATTTAGGATGCTTAAGTCCTCTCGCTTTTGCATCAATCTGGGTCATTTGGTAGATGTTATATTGGAGGATAAAACCACCAACTACAAAGACCGCTCCGCTAATTATCATTATTATTAATTTTATATCCATTTCATTCTCCTAAAATCTTTTAATAATCTCACTATAAACTAAGCCTGTAACTATTACTGCAAGGCTAAATATAGAAATCAATAATACTTTTTCCGGCAAAAATTCTGTAAAAAGTGCCATTATAATCATTGCTATTAAGGCAATCACTATTATAAATATTAGTTTCTTGTTTGATTTTACAATGTCTGTTGATTCTTCTAAATGTTTCATAAAATTATCACTCCCTTTTAAGAGCTCATCAAGACTTATTTGGTATAGGTCTGACAAGGCGATTACATTTCCTATGTCAGGATAGGTTTTGTTGTTTTCCCAATTTGATATTGATTGTCTTGAGACAAAAAGTTTTTCTGCAACTTCTTCTTGGGTCAATTTTTTATCCTGTCTGGCTTTTTTTAGTTTGTCTCCGATTTTCATTTTTACCTCCTAAGTCTATATTAAAAAATTTTATTTATTTAGTCTATCTATATCACTTTACACTCAAGAATTTTTATGTAAATATCCTTTTACATCCTCTAATTTCATGAGTCTTATTAAATATTTGACCAAAAATCTTATTTATATGATAATTATATAAGGAGGAGTTATGGAAGGAATTATTATTGGTGTGGTGACTTTTTTTCTTATAGGGATTTTCCATCCCCTTGTGATTAAGGGTGAATATTATTTTGGGAGGAAGGTTAACAAGTTCTTTATTTTGTTTGGCATAATTTTTGTTGCCCTTTCTATTTATATCAAGTCCCTTATCCCAAGTGTCTTTGCTGGGGTCATTGCCTGTTGCTGTTTTTGGTCAATTGGCGAGGTTATTGAGCAGGAACAAAGAGTTCTTAAGGGTTGGTTTAAGGAAAATCCAAAGAGAAAAGCCCACTATGATGAATTGAGAAATAAAAAAAATATTGACAAGTAAAATTTTCGGCTTATAATTATAATGAACAACGTTCATCGAGGAGTCATATATGATTATTTCCAAAGCTTATATCCTAAAAGAATCAAGGGATATAGTTGCTAAAGAAGGCTTGAATGCCTTGAGTATAAGAAAACTTGCACAAAATTGCAATGTTGCTGTGGGATCAATCTACAATTACTTTGCATCTAAGGATGAACTTATGATTAGCACAATCGAAAGTGTTTGGGAAGATATTTTTAGGATTGATGATTCTAGTGTTTCTTGCAATGACTTTTTAAAGTATCTTTCAGATATTTTCACCCACCTAAGCAGCGGAATCAAGAAGTACCCAAACTTTTTTACCATCCACTCCCTTAGTTTTAAATCACAGAGTCTATGCAGGGCCAAAGATTCGATGGATACCTACATTGAAGGTCTCAGAGAAAATTTGCTAGAAATCCTAGATAAGGATTCAAACATAAAAAAAGATGCCTTTGGTGATGACTTTACTAAGGATGATTTGGTTGATTTTATCCTTTCGACTAGTCTTTGTTTTATAGTTGAAAAAAATTATGACAAGGACTTACTTTTGAAAATTGTAAAAAAAATCTTATACTAAGACCCGTTTGTTGACGGGTTTTATATGGGCAATTAATGAACAATGTTCACTAAGGAGGAATTTATGCAAGCAATATTTGAAACCCTCTTTGATATTTTTTACCTGGGAACAGTCATCTTTCTTGGCACAAAAATGCTAAAAGAAGGTAAGAACGAAAAACAATATTATTTATTTGGTATCATGGCTCTGGTTTTAGGTTTTGGAGATGCCTTCCACCTAGTCCCAAGAGCTGTCGCCCTTAATACCACAGGGCTAGAAAATTTTACCATGTCGCTTGGCTTTGGCAAGCTAATCACTTCCATTACCATGACCATCTTTTACGTCATCCTCTACTACGTCTGGAGATTGCGTTATGAAGTTAGGGATAAAAAAGTCCTTACTGGATCCATTTGGGCTCTGGCCATTCTTAGGATTTTGGTAGTTCTTTGTCCAGAAAATAAGTTTCTAGCAAATTCATCACCTTTTATTTGGGGAATTTACAGGAATATTCCTTTCACAATCCTAGGACTTCTTATAATTATAGTATTTTACCAAAAATCTAGAGAGACCGAGGACATCGCCTTTAAAAATTTATGGCTTACCATTGTTTTAAGCTTTGGTTTTTATTTACCGGTAGTCCTTTTGGAAAATACCTTGCCAGCTATCGGTGCTCTCATGGTGCCAAAAACTTGTGCCTATATCTGGACAATTTTAATCGGATATTGGGCAATGAAGGGAGAAAAGAATGACAAAAAAATACTTTAAAACAGCCTTTATCTACGCCTTATTCGGCTTATTTATAGGTGCTTTCTATAGAGAATACACAAGAATTATAGGCTTTAAGGGTCTTAGCACCTTAAGTCTTGCCCACACCCACAGCTTAGTTTTAGGATTTTTCCTATTTATAATCCTAGCCTTGGCTGCAAAAAGTTTTGACCTAAAAGAAGACAGAAAAGAAAAAAGATTTTATACCACCTATAACTTTTCCTTGGTGTTGGTTATAGGAACCTTAATAGCCAGAGGTTTTTATCAAATCTATGGCCTTGATAATAGTGCTATAAGTGCGACCATATCCGGCATTGCAGGTATAGGTCATATAGCAATTTCCTTTGCCTTTTACTTTTTATACACCTACCTAAAAAATTATATAGAAAGGTATTAAAAAGTTAAGGATATTACTCTCAAAAAAGCTCTCAAGTCTGGTTGTACCAAGCTTGAGAGCTTTTTTAGCCTATAAATCTATCAAGTATTAATACTATAGGTAAAGGTAGCATTAGAAAAAGGCAGATTAGCTCAAATAAGTCTAGCTTATCTCGACTTTCCTTATACTTGCGAAAATAACAAGGAATTTGAAGTATAACACCTAGAGCAAATAAAAAGTAAACAAATAACCTTAACATAGATCCTCCCTATTTTTTATGGGCTGTTTTTAGCCTATTTTCGAGTATTATTCCTAAGATTACATAGGACATAAATTCTATTATAATAAATAAAATCCTCCTATACCTATACATATCCACAAAATTATTTAGGATCAATCCCAAAATAATAAAGATAAAGGCAAGGGCAAAGGCACCCTTGGCCATAAAAGAATTTGCAAAATACCAGTTTTGCTTGGACTTGGTTGATAAGGCTGACCTGTAGCCGTACTTTTTATCAATAGGCTTATCCTTGATCATATTAGAAATAAAACCGACAAAGATAAAATAGACTGGGAATAAAAATATTAACAAGTCATCAAATTTCATACTTCCTCCTATAGATATCTTTTAAGCAAAAAGTCAAAACCTAGAGCCCAAGCCATTGAGTATGCAAAGATGCTAAGTGGTTTGCAAAGTAAAATAATCGCTACAAATTTTTTGACAGACATTTCTGTAAGGCCTGTTAGGTAGCAAAGAAAGTCATCTGGTGCTACTGGCAAGAAAATTGCTAGGGCAAAAAACTTGTCGTACTTATCTTCGTTGAGTTTTCCCTTGTATTTATCGTATAGTTCTTCACCAAAAATCCTTAAGACAATTGACCTACCAAAAGTCCTTGAGATGAAAAACACAAGGATGGATCCAAGGCAAATTGATATGTAGTTATAGATAAATCCCCAAAAAGCTCCAAAGATTACGACTCCTGCTACGCAAGTAAGGCCTCCAGGTATGACTGGAACAACAATTTGTACAACCTGTAAGATCATAAAAACAAAGGGTCCCCAGGCTCCTTTTTCTAAAATTAATCTCCTAAAGGTATCTAGAGAATCAAAATATCCCTTATGATAACCGATAAAGGCAAGAATCACTCCCCCAATTAGGAGGATGGCCCCTATTATATTAAAAATTTGATTTTTTATGAATTTTTCCATAAAGTCTCCATTGTATGATGTGTGTAGTATTATCATACACCTATATGTTTTATCTGTCAATCACAAGTCCATCATAACAAATTTTTATTAAAATCCAGTAAAGATAAAAAATCCAGAGACCAAAGCTGGTCAATGGATTTTATTTTTTTATACAACTATATTTAATATCTTGCCTGGAACGTAAATTACCTTTCTTAGCTCTTTGTCTTTGATATAGGTATTTACGTTGTTATCAAGGTTGGCAAGGGCTAGAGCTTCTTCTTGGCTGGCAGTTTTTGATATCTTTATCTTGCCACGCATCTTGCCATTAACTTGGACTGGTAGATCGACTTCATCAAGACTTAGCTTGTTTTCATCATAGCTTGGCCAAGTTGTTTGACTTAACCTTCCCTCAAAACCTGCCATTTCCCAAAGCTCTTCTGTAAGATGAGGAGCAACTGGATTTAATAAAGTGATATAGGTTTTGAAATCTTTTCTTGTTATCTTTCCAAGAGCTCTCATCTCATTTGAAAGGGTCATTAACTGAGCGATTGCTGTGTTAAACTTAAGATTTTCGTAATCTTCACTTACCTTTTTGATTGTTTGGTTGGTTAGGATTTCTAACTCTTTAGAATATTCGTCCCCATCTACAACAAGGTCAAGGAGGTTATAAACTCTTTCTAGATATTTCCTACAGCCCTTAACACCCTCATCTGACCATTTTGCAACTGATGAGAAATCTCCCATGAACATTTCATAAGTTCTAAGGGTGTCAGCACCAAAATCTCTTACAATGTCATCTGGATTTATAACATTGCCACGAGACTTGCTCATCTTTTGACCATCTGGTCCTAGGATCATGCCGTGGCTTGTTCTCTTCATGTATGGCTCTTTGGTTGGAACTACACCTATATCATATAAAACCTTGTGCCAAAATCTAGAATAAAGAAGGTGGAGGGTTGTGTGTTCCATGCCCCCGTTGTACCAATCAACTGGTGTGTAATAATCAAGAGCTTCCTTGCTTGCAAGAGCTTCTTTATTATGTGGATCTGCATACCTTAGATAGTACCAAGAAGATCCTGCCCATTGTGGCATGGTGTCTGTCTCTCTTTTGGCAGGCTTGCCACAATGAGGACAGGTTGTATTTACAAATTCGTCTATCTTTGCAAGTGGAGATTCACCTGTGGCTGTTGGAGTATAAGATTCGATTTCAGGCAATTTTACTGGCAAATCTTTTTCATCTACTGGCACCCAACCACAGTCTTCACAATAAACCATTGGGATTGGTTCGCCCCAGTATCTTTGTCTTGAAAATACCCAGTCACGAAGTTTGAAGTTAGTCTTTGCTTTGCCAAGTCCCTTTTCTTCGATATAGGCGATGGCTTTTTTCTTTGCCTCGCTTGCAGAAAGTCCATTTAAGAAATCAGAATTTATTGATCTACCTTTTTCAATATCTGTCACAGGAAGGTCTTCTTCTGAGTCATAGACACGAACAATTGGCATATCAAATTTCTTAGCAAATTCAAAGTCACGTTCATCATGAGCAGGCACTGCCATGATTGCCCCTGTACCATAACCCATTAATACATAGTCAGAAACCCAAATTGGAATTTCTTTATCATTTAATGGATTAATGGCTGATAGACCATCTATCATAACCCCTGTCTTATCTTTATTTAGCTCTGACCTTTCAAAATCAGATTTTAGGCTGGCTTTATGTTGGTAATCAACAATTGCCTCATAGTTTTTTATTTCGTCCTTGAATTTTTTAAGGATTGGATGTTCTGGTGATACAACCATGTAGGATACACCAAAAATGGTATCAGGTCTGGTTGTATAAACTGTAAGTTTTTCATCCTTGCCCTTGATTTGGAAATTAACATCTGCTCCATGGCTCCTGCCAATCCAATTTATCTGGCTAGTCTTAATCCTATCTTCAAAGTCAACGCCAGCAAGGTCATCGATTAGCCTGTCTGCATAGGCTGTTATCTTTAGCATCCATTGGTTTTTAAGCTTATGCTCAACATCTGACCCACATCTCTCGCACTTGCCGTCAACTACTTCTTCGTTAGCAAGACCTACAAGACAAGATGGGCACCAGTTTACTGATGTTTCTGACTTATAAGCAAGACCCATCTTATACATTTGTAGGAAAATCCATTGGGTCCACTTATAGTATTCTGGATCTGTTGTATTTATTTCCCTATCCCAATCAAAGGAAAAACCAATTGATTCCATTTGTCCCCTAAAGTGGTCAATATTTTTTTCTGTAATGATAGCTGGGTGGATTTTATTTGCTATAGCATAATTTTCTGCTGGAAGACCAAAGGCATCCCAACCCATTGTGTACATTACATTTTCACCCTCAAGTCTCCTCTTACGAGCTACAACGTCTATAGCTGTGTATGGGCGAGGGTGACCAACGTGAAGGCCTTGACCTGATGGATAAGGAAATTCTACAAGTGGGTAAAATTTCTTTTTATTAGGGTCTAATTCAGATTTAAAAATTTTTTCATCTCTCCATATTTTTTGCCATTTCTTCTCAATGGCATTTGGATTATATTCTTTCATCCTTCCTCCTATTTTTGGTTAGCAAAGGCGTTTACATACCTAGGATAAGCTATTACGTCTCTGATATTTTTCATACCTGTCACATACATCATAGCTCTTTCAAAACCAAGACCAAATCCTGAGTGGACAACTGTACCAAACCTTCTTAAGTCTAGGTAGTTTTGATATTCTTCTGGTTTTAGACCATTATCTTCCATAGATTTAACGAGTTCATCATATCTTTCTTCTCTTTGGGAACCTCCGATTAACTCGCCAACACCTGGCACAAGCATATCAAAGGCTGCAACAGTCTTACCATCATCGTTTCTCTTCATATAGAAAGCCTTGATATCCTTTGGATAATCTGTAACGAAAACTGGTCCATCTACGATTTTTTCTGAGAGGTATCTCTCGTGTTCAGTTTGTAGGTCCATACCCCATTCAACTGGGAACTCAAATTTTTCACCAGATTCTTTTAATAATTCAATTGCCTTAGTATAGGTAATTCTAGCAAATTCTGAATTACGTAGTTTGGTTAGTCTTTCAATTAGGCCCTTGTCAATCCATTGGTTGAAAAATTCCATTTCATCTTTGGCATTTTCTAGGATATAGTCAATGGCATATTTAATCATAGCTTCTGCTGTATCCATGCAAACATTATAGTCAGCAAAGGCCATTTCAGGCTCTAGCATCCAAAATTCTGCAGCATGCCTTGGTGTATTTGACACTTCTGCCCTAAAGGTAGGACCAAAAGTATAAACATTACCAAAGGCTAGGGCATAGTCTTCTGCTTCTAGCTGGCCAGATACAGTCATATAAGCTTTCTTGCTAAAGAAGTCTTTATTGTAATCAACTTTACCATCTTCTCTTCTTGGTGGGTCATTAGGGTCGATTGTTGTTACGTTAAACATTTCACCAGCACCTTCAGCATCACTTGCTGTGATAATTGGTGGATTTACATAAACAAAGTCTCTTTCTTGGAAAAACTTGTGAAGACCAAAGGCTAGGATTGAACGAAGTCTAAATACTGCCCTATAAGTATTTGTTCTAGGTCTTAAGTGAGGAATAGTTCTCATAAATTCAAAGGTTTGTCTTTGTTTTTGAATTGGAAATTTTTCTGATGATTCACCTAAAACGATGACCTTAGTCGCTTGGATTTCGTAAGGATTTTTGTTATTACCTGTTGCTACAAATTTTCCTTCTACACATAAAGATGCAGATAGGTTTTGCTTATCAAGTTCATCATAATTTTCAATTTCTTTTCCCACTACTACTTGGAGGTTCTTAAAGGTAGAACCATCGTTTAATTCAATAAAACCTACGTTTTTACTAAATCTAGAGTTTCTTATCCAGCCTTCAATTGTTACTTCCTTGTCAACAAAGCTATCAGCTTCTCTCATCAATTGTCTAATCTTCATTTTTGCCTTCCTTTATTTTTTCTAATCTTTCAATCATTTCTTTTTCATAACCTAAATATTTTGCCTGGTAGAATTTTTCATCCTTAAAAGCATCTGGCAAATAATTTGTCTTAACATAACCACCATGGTCGTGAGGATAGAGGTATTCTTCATTGATTAAATTTTTACTTCCCTCATAGTGGCTATCCTTAAGTTTATTTGGTACCGTCCTATCCTTGTTTGTCCTTACAAAATTAAGGGCCTTATCTATAGCAAGGTAGGTGGTATTACACTTAATAGCTGCTGCTAGGTAGGTGACAGTTTGAGCAAGGATAATCCTAGCTTCAGGCATACCGATTTTATCAACCGCCTCGAAGGTGGCATTTGCCAGCACTAGCGCAAAGGGATCAGCATTTGAAATATCCTCTGCTGCAAAAATTATCATCCTTCTTGCAATGAATTTGATATCCTCACCGGAAGTTAGCATCTTTGCTAGATAATACAAACTTGCATCTATGTCAGAACCTCTCATCGACTTGATGAAGGCAGATATAGTGTCATAATGCCTGTCACCATTTTTATCATAAACAGCAATTTTTTGGGTGGTAGAATTTTCTATAGTTTCAGAATCTATCTCTATTCTACCGTCTTTTTCATTTTCAGAAAATATGGCGATTTCCAAAGCATTTAAAAGTGCCCTAGAATCCCCATTTGAATATTTAATTAACTTATCCCTTGCCTTTTCATCTAAAAAAATTTTTTTATTTTTCAAAACCTCATCTGTCCTTAAGGCAAGGTCTATAAGGTCACTAAGATTTTTGTCAGTCAACTCTTTAAGCTCAAAGACATACATCCTTGAAATCAAAGCCTTGTTTACTTCAAAGTAGGGATTTTCTGTAGTTGCTCCAATAAGAATAATAGTAGCATCTTCTACAAAGGGTAAAAGGTAGTCTTGCTGACTTTTATTAAACCTATGGATTTCATCTACAAATAAAATAGTCTTTTTATTTTCGTAGGCTAGGTTATCCTTGGCTATTTGAATTTTTTCCTTTAAGTCCGCAATACCACTTGCCACAGCAGACACTTCTTCAAAAGCCATATTTGTAGAATTTGAGATAATCTTTGCAAGAGTGGTTTTGCCCACACCAGGAGGCCCATAAAAAATCATTGAATAAATCCTATCGGCCTTAATCATCCTTCTTATAATCTTTCCCTCGCCTACTAAATGGTCTTGGCCTATGTAGGCATCAAGCGTTTTGGGCCTTAGCCTATCAGCTAAGGGAGCAGATTTTTCCATTTCAATTTTCCTATTTAGTTCGAATAAATCCATACTTCTTCCTTAAAGAAAAAAGATGCTAAGAGTTAGCATCTTTATCATCTTTTAAATTTATAATCTCCTCATAGAAGGACTCTAAATCCTTAAATTCCCTATATACAGAAGCAAATCTGACATAGGCAACTGAGTCAAGGTCTCTTAGCTCGTCCATGACAAGCTCGCCTATATATGTTGAAGTCACTTCTTTTTTGCCAGTGTGGTTGACTTTTGTTTCGATGTTTTTAGCTACTTCTTCTATCTGATCCATTGATACAGGACGTTTTTGGCAAGATTTTACAATACCCGATATAACCTTTCTTGGGTCAAAGGCCTCTCTTGTATTATCTTTTTTTATAATCATAACTATAGAATCTTCGTATCTTTCATAGGTAGAAAATCTTTTATCACAATCTTCGCAGAGTCTTCTCCTACGGATAGCCCTGTCATCATCGGTAGACCTTGAGTCAACTACTCTGGTATTAGTCGAATTGCAATAGGGACATCTCATATTATTTTAAGAAATCTGGAAGATCTATATCGTCAAAAGGATTTGAAGATCTTCTTTGTTGGTTCGCTTGGTTATTTCTTTGAGGTGCTCTTAGTTCATCTGCCCTATTTGAAGGTCTATCAGCTCTTCTAGCCTTACCATTATTATCAAAACCTGTTGCAATAACAGTAATTTTTATCTCATCACCAAGGGATTCGTCTTGGCCAACACCAAAAATGATATTAGCATCAGAGTCTATACACTCTCTAATTAATTCTGCTGCTTCATTTGCTTCCATCAAGCCAACTTCTGCAGCTGTAACATTAAGAAGAACAGCATTAGCACCATCAATGCTTGTTTCAAGTAGTGGAGAATTAACTGCAGCCTTAGCAGCATCAACAGCTCTATTTTCACCACTTGCCCTGCCTATACCCATATGAGCCATACCTTGGTCGCTCATAATTGATTCAACGTCAGCAAAGTCAAGGTTAATTACATTAGGTACTGCTATTAATTCTGAAATACCACTTACAGCATCCATAAGAACTTGGTCAGCCATTTGGAAAGCCTCTACCATAGATGTTCTTTTTTCAACTATTTGTAGGAGTCTATCATTTGGAATAGTAATAAGAGTATCTACATTTTCCTTAAGTTTTTCAATACCTGCTTCTGCTTGGGTAGCTCTCTTTCTACCTTCAAAAGTAAATGGTTTTGTGACAACACCTACAGTTAGGATGCCCATTTCTTTAGCAACTTGAGCTACGATTGGAGCAGCACCTGTACCAGTACCACCACCCATACCAGCAGTGATAAATACCATATCAGCTCCCTTAATAGCTTCTTCAATCTCACTCTTAGATTCCTCTGCTGCCTTTTCACCAACAAGTGGATTTGCACCAGCGCCAAGACCTCTAGTTAGTTTTTCACCTATTTGAAGTCTAATATCAGCGTTTGATTCTTGAAGAGTTTGTAAGTCTGTATTTAGTGCTAAAAACTCTACACCTGATAGTCCGTTGTCTCTCATTCTGCTGATAGCGTTATTGCCGCCACCACCAACTCCTATAACTTTAATCTTAGCTAAAGAGTTGCTGTCCATATCAATGTTAATATTTGCCATAAAATCCCCCATTGTTCATTCTACTTATTAAGATTTTTTACTAAAAGACTTTTATTTAACAACCACAAGAGGATTGTCTCCGTTGTTTAAGTTAATGCTTACTGCATCTAGTCCCTTGTTTCTAATGTCTTGTAAGACTTTTTCTAGCAATTTAATTTTATAAGAAATATTATTTAAATCGCCAAACTTAACCTCAATATCTTGTATCATTATACCAATATCAAGCTTATTTTCCAAATTTAATTGGCTTATGTTGCCTATAAGAGAAGATGCCTGTAATTCGTTTATAAATTCCAATATAGCTTTTGAAGATGTAAAGCTCTTTCCTATCGTTGTCTCAAGTCCAGTTACCTTTATATTAATAAACTTTGCATCTTTACTAAAAGGCTTTTTATCAGTTATAATCCCATTATTAGTAATCAAGATTTCCTTGCCATATTTTTTAACTGCAAACATCGGAAAATCTTCTTCTATCTTCACTGATAAAATTTTAGGAAACACCTTCCTTACCTTAGCACCCTTCACATATTCAAGACTTTCTATATCCTTTTCGTATTTAGTTGGATTATATAATAAAATATTTTTTCCAAGAGGCGACTTCAATTTTTTTATAATCTCAGTATCCTCTGTCACCCTATTACCATTTATATAAATGTCTTGAATTTTCATAAACGGATGAGTGAAAACATTATAAAAAATCCCTAAGAAAAAAGCCAAAACCAACAGAAAAACAAAAAGCTTCGAACCAGTTTCTTCTTCCTTATTGTGTCTTTTGGCTATATATTTTTTACTAAATACTCTAGATCCTTTTTTTATTAACCTATCGTCATTTTTATTATTCATCTATATTAGCTCTTCAATCTGCTGGTAAATCTTATCTAAGGCATTATTATCAGCAAGTTCGCAAGCTTTCTCCCCCATACTTTTAATTTTTTCCTCATCTTTTATTATACTCATTATCTGTGTCTTTAGGTAGGCACCAGTCAAATCTTTTTCCAAAATCATTTGACTTGCACCATGATCAACATAGGTACGAGCGTTATACTCTTGATGGTTTTCAGTAGTGTAAGCCTTTGGTATTAGAATTGAAGGTCTGCCAACTGATGAAATTTCTGCAAGACTCATAGCCCCACTTGAAGCGATGACTAGGTCTGAGACAGCATAAAAAAGATCAATGTTATCAATATATTTAAAAGCCTTGATATATTTTGATTTTTCGCATTTTTCTATAAAGTCATCATAAAACCTGTTTCCTGTTTGGTGGAGGAGGAAAAATTCCCCATTCATATCCTTACTCATCTCTATGACTGCCTTATTTAAAGCAAAGGACCCGTTAGACCCACCAAAGGAAAACACAACTGGAATAGTTTTGTCGATTCCAAGATTTTTTAAATCCTCATCTGTATAGGAAAGGGAAAAATTATTCCTAACAGGATTACCAGTAACAACGATGTTGGCTTGGTTTTTAAAATGCTTAGCAGCTTCTTTGTATGAAATCAAAACCTTATCTACTTTTCCAGATAAAAACTTAGATGCCATACCTGGGTAAGAATTCGATTCATGAACAATAGAAGGGATATTTGCCTTACTTGCTTGGTATAATATCGGTGCACAAACATAGCCACCTGTGCCGATTACAAGGTCTGGCCTAAATTCCTTAATTATGCTTTTAGCTTCCCTAAAACCTTTTATATTTTTAACAATGGCCTTAAATAATTTTTTATTTATTTTTCTAGGAAGGCCCATAGCGTCAATAGCTTTAAATTCGTAGCCGTTTTTTGTTGCAATTTTTTCTTCTGGACCACCCTTGATACCTACATAAATTATTTCAGCATCAGGATTTTCTTCCCTAATTTTTTGGCCAATAGCGATTGCTGGATAAATATGACCACCTGTGCCGCCACCTGATAAAATTACTCGCATTTTTCTTCCAATCTATTTACAAGGTCCTTAAACTCATCTCCCCTAACTTCGAAGGACTTATACATATCCCAAGAAGCACTAGCAGGAGAAAGTAAAACTACATCGCCTTTTTCGCCCTTAGAATAGGCAGTATTTATGGCTTCATTCATATCTTTTACTAAAATATGTTTTATATCATATTTTTCACACAAGGCTTTTAATTTTTCCTTAGTAGCTCCCATTATAACCATAAGCTTGCCATTTTTCCTAAAGGCCTTCACAAAATCTGTGTAATCAATATGCTTATCATAGCCACCTGCTATAATAAGTATAGGTCTATCAAAACTTTCAATCGCCTTTACAGAGCTATCTACATTAGTTCCCTTAGAATCATTATAAAAATCAATTCCAGAAAGAGTCCTCACGTACTCAAGCCTGTGAGCAATCGACTTAAAAGTCTTTATAGCCTTTATAATTTCTGATAAATTCAAGCCATACAAATAAGTAAGGAGAATAGCTGCCATGACATTCTCATAATTGTGGCGACCTATAACAGATAAGTCCCTAACATCGAGAATTTCTTCAATTACACAGCCACCGTTCCTAAGACAAATTTTATTGCCTTCAAGAAAAAGTCCCCTGTCAACTATATTTTGACTTGAAAACTCATAAATTTGAGCTTTAAAATCCTTAATATGTTTTTGACTTATTTCATCTTCGTGGTTTATAACCAGATAATCTCCTTGATCTTGGTTTGCTGCAAGCTTTAACTTGCTATTGATATAATCATCAAAGGAGCCATGCCAATCTATGTGGTCTTCTTTGATGTTTAAAATGGCTCCGATATGAGGTTTATAAGCCTGTGTATCGTGGAGTTGGAAGGAAGAAAGTTCTTCTACAAAAACACCTTTTTTCTCATACATCTGCCACAATACTCCCTCGCCAATATTTCCAACAGCGTAAGCAGGCTTGCCACACTCATTTAAAATATGGGCAACCATAGAAGTTGTTGATGTCTTTCCATTTGTGCCAGTAATAGCAATTTTTTCCCTATCTGGAAATAATCTTTGACTTACTTCTATATCTGAAATTATTTCATTATCTTTTTCTAGAATTTGTACAATATCATCTGTTGGCTTAATGCCAGGAGACTTTAAAACAAAGTCATATTTTCCAAATTTTCCATCAGAAATAGGGCTATACTTATAGCCCTCAAGTTCATCAATATTCTTTTTATTTTTATCATAGGTGTAAACCTCATAGCCTAGCTTATCCAAAGCTTTGACTGAAGATATACCTGTTACACCGAGTCCATAAACTAAAACTTTTTTCATAGTATTGCCACCAAACTTATTAGACATAGAATTGTGGATAAAACCATAAATCCTACTACAATTTTTTGCTCCTTATAACCTTTTAATTCGAAATGATGATGGATAGGAGTCATAAGAAATACTCTTTTCTTATTCCTATACCTATATGAAATTACCTGAATAATTACAGATAAGGTCTCCATCACATAAACTCCACCAAATATCACAAGATATATTGGTATTTTTAGGTTAATGGCAAGGGCTACTACAGCTCCACCAATCGCCATTGATCCAGTATCTCCCATAAATACGCTGGCCGGATTAGAATTGTAAATTAAAAATCCAAGTATCGCACCTAGCATAATCACAGAAAATAATTGATTTTTACCTGTCTTTGCTATTATAGCAAGACTTACAAAAACTGGTATAGATACGCTAACCAATAGACCGTCAAGACCATCAGTTAAGTTTGTAGCGTTTGTTGTTCCTACGATTATAAAAATCATTATAGGAAGACCAAGCACTGAGACTGGTAAGTAATAATCCGTAAAAGGTATTAAAAGTCTAGTTATAGAGTCTTTGTCATTAAAGTAAGCAAGGATTGTAATGACCCCTGCTAAAATAAATTGTAAAACTAATTTTTGTCTTGGGTTCAGCCCCTCTGACTGGTGGAGGACAAGTTTTCTAAAGTCATCAATAAAACCAATCGCTCCAAATCCAACCATAGACACTATTAAAATTAAAGTTTCTAAGTTTCTTGGTAGCATAAGCACACTCATCACTAGAGCAACTATAATAAATATCACACCACCCATGGTAGGCGTGCCTTCTTTTGCCATATGACTTTGTGGTCCTACTTTTCTAATATTCTGTCCGATTTTTTTCCTTTTAAGTATGGGAATTATGACTTTCCCAAGTCCCATACTCAAAAAAATGCCAATTATTGTTATTAAATAAATGTTATCCATAATAAATCCTAACGGCAGTTAATTATTATTTTTCTTATAAACCATTCCTAAATCTTCGATAGCATATCTTTGAATACTGTTAAGATCAATAGCTTCATCAAGATTATTTTGCAACCTATCTCTTTGAAGTTCATAGCTTACAATTTCTGCCTGTAGTCTATTATACTCAAATCTGTCATTTGACAAGTTAATTCTTTTAATAATTAAGAAAGTTGCCATAGTAGCAATAAAAGCAAAAGCAATAAAAGAAATAGCGTATTTTACATTCCTATCCCTTTTCCTAGTTTTTTCAATCTGGTTAGCCCTAGTTAATTTTGGTCTTTCTTTAACTTTAAGTCTAACACGATTCCTATTTTTATTTTTTACTAGTCTCTTTTCAAAACGCTCAGCCATATCATATCCTTTGACATACTCTTAATTTCGCAGGTTTAGACCTGGAATTTTCCCTTAATTCATCAGCCTTTGCAGTAATAGGCTTTTTGGTAATAATTTTTACCTTAGCCACATGGTTACATACACATACTGGAATTTCTGGTGGACATATACATCCTGTCGCCAGGTCCTTAAATTTATTTTTAACTATCCTATCTTCTAAAGAATGGAAAGTAATTATTGCTAATCTGCCATCTGTATCAATAAAATCTATTATTGTGTCGATTGCTTTTGTTAGGACGTCAAGCTCCCTATTTACTTCAATACGAAGAGCTTGAAATACTCTTTTTTCAGGATGGGCTTCCGTAAATCTCGCAGATTTCATAACAATATTTCGGAGTTTGAAAGTGGTATTAATTCTTTCGTTTGCGCGAGCTTTTACAATATTTTTTGCTATAGCCTTGGAGAATCTTTCTTCCCCATAATCAAAAAATATACTTGTTAGCTCATCCTGAGAGTATTCATTGACAATTTTTTCCGCTGTTAACTCATTTTGCCTATTCATCCTCATATCAAGAGGTCCATCATGGATATATGAAAAACCACGTTCTGGATTATCTATTTGATATGAGCTGACGCCTATATCCATTAGAGCACCATCAATTTTATTAAAACCAGCTTCAGTTAAAACCTTACCTATATTTTCAAAGTTAGTGTTGAAAAAAACCTTGTTGTCATAGTCTTTAAGATTTTCTGATGCAGCTTCAATGGCAGCTTTGTCTTGGTCTATACCTATTAACAATCCCTTGGCAGAAAGTTTTTCTAATATCAACTTAGAATGTCCTCCCTTGCCCAAGGTTAGGTCAGCATAAATTCCGTCAGGTTTAATATTTAAATTTTCTATACATTCCCTATAGAGAACAGGTGTATGTTCAAATTTCATATTATTCATCCATAATGTCGGATAAATTCACCTCGACTTCATTAATGTAATCATCCCAGATTTTCTTATCCCATATTTCTATAGTGGTATTATTGCCTATTAATATGGCTTCATCTGAGATACCGGCATAGTCCTTTAACGATTTGTTAATCAAAATCCTGCCTTGTTTATCAAGGGCGACTTTGACAGTGGATGAGAAAAATAGTCTTTTTATAGCACGATTTTTCTTATTTTCATAAACAAGTTGGTCAAGAGCCTCTGATCTTTTTTGAAATTCATCTTCGGTATAGACTACCAAGGATTTTTCCGGTCCCTTTGTAAGATAAAAATATCCTTCAAGATCTTCCCTAAAGTCGCTAGGTATCATAATTCTGTTTTTATTATCCAATTTATGAACATATTCACCTAGGAACATTCTCTACCACCTTTTACCACATTCTTCCACTTCATCTTTATTTTATCCTATTTATTAAAAAAAAGCAAACAAAAAGACCAGTTTTTAAAACTGGTCAAATTCTTTATATCATTTAAATCTTACAATTCTGTCTTCTTTCTGCTTTTTATTTTCTTTATAAAAATATGGTGGGAGATTTTTTTGCTTAGCAAAAATTAATAAAGCTATGCCCACTATTATAAATACTATCGAAACTAGTTGGGCTGTTCTTAAACCAAATACATAAAGTGAATCAGTTCTTAAACCTTCCACAAAAAATCTCACTATACCGTAGGCTAAAAAATACATCCCTGCTTGAAAACCCTTGGCAGGATTTTTCTTCCTATAAAAATATAAGAATAAAAATATCAAAAAGTCGCCAAGAGATTCGTAAAAAAATGTTGGGTGGACCTTAACTCCATCTATAATTATCCCCCATGGAAGATCTGTTGGATAGCCATGAGCTTCAGCATTAGTAAAATTTCCCCAACGGCCAACAGCTTGGGCGAATACAAGAGATGGGGCTAGAATATCAGTAAGGTCAATTATAGGTATATCCCTAACCTTGCTAAAAATATACAAGGCAATTAGACCAAAAATAATTCCACCTTGGATGGCAAGTCCTCCACCCCTGATGTCAATTATCTCTTTTGGATGGGCTCCATAATAGTCCCATTCAAAAATGACATACCAAAGTCTCGCACCGATTACTCCTATTGGCAAGATGGTAAAGAGGATATCATCGACTATATCTGCCTTAAATCCCCTTCTTTCAAATTCTTTTTTTGCAAAAATACTTGAAATCAATATCCCACTTACAATAATTATCCCATACCAATAGACATCTAGGCCAAAGATTGAAAAGGCAACCCTATCAATATTAAATTCCATCCTATTCCTCGCTTGGGCTAGCCCAATTGTAATAAACCTCTTGAATATCATCATTATCTTCAAGGGCATCTATTAATTTGAAAAGTTTCTCGTGGTGGGATGGATCTACTTCTATATCATTTGCCAAATAAGAAATATTGGCTTTTTCTATTTTATATCCCATTTCTCTAAGCTTTTCTACAGCATCATTAAAGTCGTTAACTTCTGTAAGGACTTGAAAATATCCTTCTTCAAGGTCATCTACGTCACTTGCGCCTGCTTCTAGGGCATCCATCATAAATTCATCAAAGTCCTTGCCTTCACCGTTTACAACAATTTCTCCCTTTTTCTCAAAGAGGAACATTACAGATCCGTCTGTACCAAGATTTCCGCCAAACTTATCGAATATATGCCTTACATCTGGTGCAGTCCTATTTTTATTATCTGTTAAGCAGTCAACTATAAAGGCAACTCCACCTGGACCATAACCTTCATAGATTATCCTCTCAAAATTATCTCCACCTGCTTCGCCGCTTGCTTTTTTAATGGCTCTATCTATATTATCGTTTGGCATATTATCTGCTTTAGCCATTTCTATTGCAGTCTTAAGGCTTGCATTGTACTCAGGATCAAGTCCACCTTCCCTAGCAGCTACTGTTATATTCCTAGCATGCTTAGTGAAAATTTTTCCTTTTTTGGCATCTTCACTACCTTTTTTATTCTTAATCTTACTCCACTTATTATGTCCAGACATTATTAACTCCTCACTTCATAGAGCATAAGCTCTTCTTTTTTATTTATTTTAATATTCGCGCTTGTCATATTTATTAGGTCTTCAGAAAACTTATTATACCTATCAGTCCTCACATAAAGTTCGATTTTCACTTCATCGGTGTAGGACTTATCAATCACTTGGTATTTTCCTTCATTCAAATAATTTTCGATTTGACCTAGGATATTATAAGACAAAATTAATTCTACTCTCAAATAGTCTCTCTTGTAAAGGGCATTTGGTCCAACTGTATCAGCAACCCCCTTGGTATAGGCACGAATTAATCCACCCTTGCCAAGAAGTTTTCCTCCAAAATACCTTGTTACAACCACCGCCACATTTGTGACTTCCTCTTTTTCAAGGACAGATAACATAGGAAGTCCTGCCGAACCTTGGGGCTCACCATCATCATTATATCTTTTTATAACTGGTGTTTGGTTGATAATATAGGCTGTGCAATTGTGGGTTGCATCCTTGTATTTCTCCCTAACTTCATCAATAAACTTAAGAGCGTCGTCTTCGCTTTCAACGTGCTTGGCAGTTGTGATAAAGACAGACTTTTCTACCTCAAACTCAGAAACTACAGTTCCCTTTATTGTCTTATAGTCATTTGTTGATATAGGATTCATACTTGCCATAGTCTCCCTTATTTATCTCGAGTTTGATTATAGTACCAATATTATCATAATCTGTTTTTATGATATCGTAATTGGTCATAAAATAATCTAAGACCTTGCCATCAGAAAAAGGAATGTGCATGGTTACTTCTCTATATTCTTCTTTAATGACTTTTACTATCTCATTTTTTAAATTTTCAAGGTCTTCATCGTTTTTAGCAGAAATAAATATTCTCTCGTATTCCCTCTTATATAAGCTTGTTGCAGTCGCATCTTCTACCTTATCCATTTTATTGAAAACATAAATTATTTGCTTATCATCCAATTCGATTTCATCTAGCGACTTATCAATTGTTGCAAGCTGTCCATCAATATTATGACTAGCATCAATTACAATAAGAAGCATATCAGCAAACTTAATCTCTTCTAAGGTTGTCAAAAAAGAATCATTTAATTCCTTGGAGAGGTTATCTATAAAACCTACTGTATCAGTTAGGGTAACCTTGGTGTTTGAAAAATCTAGGCGTCTTGTTGATGTATCTAGTGTTGCAAAGAGAAGATCATCAGAGTAAACATATTTTTCAGATCCAAAAAGTCTCATCATTCCATTTAAAATCGTAGACTTACCTGCATTTGTATAGCCAACCAAGGAAATATTAAAAATATTATCTCTTGATTTCCTATTTATACGCTTAGTTTTTTCTATATCCTTAAGGGCTTTCTCTAAGGACCTAATATCCCTTTCAATCGCTCTCCTATCGGTCTCGAGCATAGTCTCTCCCGGGCCCCTAGTGCCAATACCACCTGCCTGACGTGACAAATAGGCAAACCACTTATTAATCCTTGGTAGTTGGTATTTTAGTTGGGCAAGTTTTATCTTAAGCCTTGCCTCCTTAGTGTGAGCCCTTTGGGCGAAAATATCTAAAATTAAAGATGTCCAGTCAACAACCTTGAGTTTTAACTCTTCTTCTAGGTTGTATAATTGACTGGCCGATAGTTCTACATCAAATATTATTGTTTTTACTTCTAATTTATCTGCCAAATCCCTAATTTCTTCAAGCTTACCCTTGCCAATATAAAATCTCGGATTGACCTTATTTACAACTTGACTTACAAAGGCAACTGACTTGCCTCCTGCAGTATTAATCAGGGATTCTAATTCATATATTTTTATTTCTTCGTCGTCATCCTTCGCAAGGACGTTAACTTGTATTACTTCTTGCATAAAAATCCTTTCCAAGATATTATACTTTTATCTAAAATTTAATAAAGGATGGAACTTATTGATTAAAAATGATAAAATAGAAGTAAGTATAAAAATTAGAATTAAACGGAGGCCACATGACTAAAAAAATATCCTCTATCATAATAAAAATCTTACTTATAGTAATACTTTTTTTAGGATCAATTATGATAGTCTTTGCAGGCATAACAGGAGGAGCTATCCTTGAAGTTATGAAGACTGCACCAAAAATAGATGCAGATGCAATTAAATACGAAATGAGTCAAAACTCAACTGTCGTTGATGAAGATGGCAATGAAGTTGATGCAATTGCGACTAGTCAGTTTAGGGAAGTAGTACCCTATGACCAAATACCAGATAATTTAAAAAATGCCTTTGTAGCCGTAGAGGACGAAAGATTTTATGACCACAAGGGTATAGATGTAATTTCTATAATAGGCTCTATGTTTGAAAACCTAAGAGCAGGTGGCATAGTAAGAGGTGGTTCAACCATCACCCAACAGCTAGCAAGAAATACCTACCTTACAAATGATCAAACCTACCAAAGAAAGATAAAGGAAATCTACCTCGCTCTTGAAATTGAAGACCACCTTTCAAAAGAGGAAATCCTTGGTGCCTACCTTAACAGGGTCTTTATGGGACAAAATTCCTACGGAGTCCAAGCGGCAGCCAATACTTATTTTAACAAGGACGTAAAAGACTTAAACCTAGCCCAATGCGCAGCCCTTGCAGGTATTGTCCAATCTCCATCTGAATATTCTCTCTATAAGTCAATCAAAACTAGTGAAATAACTGACGAAAAAGTTTTGGGAGAATTTTCCATAGATGGCACAAAGTACTCAGCAGTTTTTAACGAAGCGCCTCTTAAAAGGGAATCTTATGTCCTTGATAAGATGTACGAGCTCGGCTATATAGGTGAAGCTGAGATGGAAGAAGCTAAGAGCTTTAATATTGCTAAATCAATAGAACCAGCAGAAAGAGCCAATACAGAAATCACTTCTTATTTTAATTCGCTTCTTGAAAAACAAGTAGTAGCCAAACTTATGGAAACACAAGATATGAGCGAAAACCAAGCCTGGGATAGGCTCTACTATGGAGGACTTAAGATAACAACCACCCTAGACCAGCAAATGCAAAAGAATCTTGAAGATATCTATGCAAACTTTTCATCCTACCTTATGGGCAATACTTCTGGTTGGAACACTCCTCCCCTTCTTAATATGAAATATGATAAATGGGGAAACATTGTAAATTCTTCAGGCAAATTACTCTACTATGCTAAGAGCAATTTCCTTAATGAAAATAATGACATTAGATTATCAGCTGACGATGCCCACAAAGATGATCAGGGAAATATAGTCCTTACATCTAAGAAGGCCTTCCTTGATCAGACCAAACTCGTTTTTAGAAACTACTATTCTCTAGATGATGAAAATAGGAACCTAAGAACTCACAGGTCAGGTTTTGTTGACCTCGGGTCAAATAAAAATATCTATCTAGACAAGGAAGATAATATTGTAATAGCCAAACAATACTTAGATGAAAATGAAAAATTCATAAAGTCTTACGATGACGGAACTTTTTCAATCAGCAAAGACTATTATGATATGGACCTAGAAGGTGTCATCCAACCCCAATCATCCAGCGTTATTATCGACCAAAAGACTGGTCATATAAAGGCAATAATGGGTGGTCGTGATCAAAAAGGACAAAGAATTTTAGACAGGGCCTCATCCGTACCTCGCCAACCAGGTTCATCTATGAAACCTCTTGCAACTTATACACCTGCTTTGGACAATGGTTTTAACCTTGCAACAGGAATTGACGATGTACCATTTATGATGGATGAAAATAATAAGCCATGGCCAAACAACGTTTATGGCTACTACATGGGCGTTAAGCCTCTTAGAGAAGCTCTCAAATTATCTATAAATACAATCGCTGTTAGGACCCTTGACAAGGTTGGCATTGATACATCCTTAAAATATCTTAAAAACTTTGGCATAATCAAAGAAGACGGCAAAGATAATTTTGTAACTAGCGAGGAAAATAAAAATACTAACGACGAAAACCTCGCAGCTATGGGACTTGGAGCCATGACAAATGGAATGACAGCCCTAGATATGACAGGAGCCTACGCCGCCCTTGCCAACGGTGGTAAATATATAGAACCACTTACATTTTCAAAAATAGTTGACTCAACAGGCAAGGTCTTATTTGAAGATAAGGATAAGATTACCCACGATGTAACAAGCCCAGAGACAGCTTACCAAATCACATCTGCCCTTCAAGATGCCGGTAAGTTTTATGGAAATATCTTCCTAAATGGAACTGACTTTGCTACTAAGACAGGTACTACAGACGACTACAACGACTTCTGGTGCCTAGGCTACACCCCATACTACACAGTTGGTATATGGATGGGCTGTGATGATCAAAACATATCACTTACAGGTTCCTCTGCTGAAAGAGCTGCCCTTATGTGGAATGTAATCAACAACAAAATCCTAGAAGGTCGTGAGGCTTTAAAATTTGAACAACCAAAAGGAATTGTGTCCATGAAAGTTGATACCATGAGTGGTATGCTTCCAACCGAAATCTCCTACGCTGACCCAAGAGGTACAGTCAGGACAGAAATATTCGGACCAAAGAATAAACCAACAGAACAAGACGATGTTCACGAATGGGCAACAGTCGACTCTAGAAACAACCTCCTAGTAAGTGATAAGACCCCAGAAGAGTTTGTAACAACCAGATCCTTCATCAATCCAAAGAGCAACTACAATCCAGCAAACTTTGGCAATATCATCCCAAGAGATTGGCAACACAGAGTTCCAAAGACCTATTCAGACCTTGGTGAAGAAGAGGACGGAGAGGATGATGAAGAAAAAGATAAGGAAAAAGACAAAGACAAAGATAAGGACAAGGATAAAAAAGACAAAGATAAGTCTGATAAGCCAGATGCTCAAAGTCAAGAACCAAAAGCAGAAGGAGAAAAACCAGAAAATCCTGAACCATAAACCAAAAGGGACTGCACAAGCAGCCCCTTTTATATTACAAATTTTTCATTATTTCATTTAATCCTACCATAACTCTTTAATATTTTTTAAATTTGCAATTTAAAAGTCAGACCAAAGGTCTGACTCTAGTTTTATTTTTTACGATTTTGGATTAATCCTAGGATGAATAATAAAATTACTGCACCTACTACAGCAGAAATTATTTGAGAGAATTTACCTCCCATATAGTTTCCAAGTAACCAGTTACCAAGGTAACCACCAAGTACACCTGTAAATATATTTGCAATACCACCCATTTCGGCGTCTCTTTTCATTATCCTACTTGCTATCCATCCAGCAAGAGCTCCTATAATTAATGTCCAAATAAATCCTAAATTTCCCATTTTTCCTCCTTGTGGTTTGTTAATATTCTTTTCTCCTTATATTTATATCCATTTTTAAGTTTTTTAAACATAAAGCCTTTTTCAAGACGAAATATCTTACAGGATATGGTATAATAAATATGGAAGGTGAACTATGGAAAAGATTAAAATTTTAATAATAGAAGATGAAGAAAGTATAAATAATATCGTAAAGAGTTACCTAGTCAAAGAAGGCTATGAGGTTTACCAAGCCTTCGACGGCGAAGAAGGTCTTAGAAAATTTTTGGCAGAGGATATAGACTTAGTTATCCTTGATCTAATGCTACCAAAAATGCTTGGTGAGGACGTGATGAAGGAAATAAGAAACAGGTCTGAAGTGCCAGTAATCATGCTATCAGCAAAGGTTGAGGAGAATGATAAGGTCACAGGTCTAAGACTTGGTGCAGATGATTATATAACCAAACCATTTTCTGCAAGGGAGCTTATCGAAAGAATCAAAGCAGTCCTTAGACGTATCGAAAAATACAATATCCCAAGGGCTGATATTATTAAAACCCTTGATGGTAGACTTGAAATGGATCTTGAATACAATAGATTTTTTAAGGATGGGGTCGAAATTTACCTTACAAAAAATGAGTTTTCTATCCTAAAGACCTTATTCTCAAATCCTAACAAGATTTATACAAGAGATGAAATTATAGAAATTACCTTTGGTTATGACTATGACGCTTATGATAGGGCCATAGACACTCATATAAAAAATATCAGACAAAAAATTGAGGATAACCCAAAAAAACCAATGTACATCAAAACAATCTACGGTATGGGATATAAGTCTGGCGGTATAGATGACTACCCTCAAGAATAAGATTATAAAAAACTTTATTGCAGGAATTCTTTCTTGTATCCTAGTTTTTTCTATCCTTATTACCCTCCTCGTTACTCTTAACTACAATGACCTGTTCAAAGCCATTGATGATAAGAGACCCAAGGAAGTTGTAGAACAATTTACAAGGCTAAATAACGATTCTAATATTAGTGGTACGTCCATGTGGGCCTACCTATCTAATATGGCAATCGATCAAAAAGTAGATATAAAATATTACGATGAAAAAGGCAACCTACTTAAACATCTTAAGGGTCGTGACGAATCTGACCATTCTAAAATTTTAACCAAAGAATATAGGTTTATTGATGAAAATAACAATTCCAAGGCTGGTAAAATCGAAATTTACTATAATAGGGACTATACAGGCGTAAATGAGATGAAGGGCAACTTTACCCAAGCGGTTTTATATGCGATTACAATTTCCCTAGCCATTGGTCTTGTTATAGCCATTATTCTTTCAACAAATATTTCCAAACCCATTACGTCAATCGGCGAATCAACCCTTGCGATTAAAGAAGGCAATTACAATTTGATTGTCGAGGACACTGATATTAGGGAAATAGAAATTTTAAAAGATAATATTAACTACCTATCTAGCAACCTTAAAAGACAGGAATCTATAAGAAAGCAATACGCCCAGGATATTTCCCATGAACTTAGGACTCCACTTACCAACCTCAAACTCTACATAGAGGCAATGAAAGACGGTGTCGCTGAAGCAGATCCTGCCACCTTGGATATTCTATCTAATGAAATTGTTAGGCTTGAGGGGCTGGTTGTAGGACTTAAAAATACCTTCGATGAAAATGTATCCTATGCAATTTTATCAAAGTCTGAAGTAAATATTACAGAGCTAATCGAATATATAGCTGGTTCCTTCTTAGCTAAGGCAAAGCTTAACAATATTAATATCGAAACCCACTTAGACAGAAACGTAATTTTTACAACTGATAGGGATAAACTAAGCCAGATTATCCAAAACCTTGTTTCAAATGCTATAAAGGCTATTGGCAAGGATGGAAAAATTGATATCCGCCTTAGAGAGACTGAAAAAGAAATACTTATAAATGTAATTGACACAGGAATTGGTATCAAGGAAGATGACATACCAAGAATTTTTGAAAGATTTTATAGGGTTGAAGATTCGAGAAACACCAAGGAAAACGGCGTTGGGCTCGGCCTTGCTATTACAAAAAATTTCGCAGAAGCCCTATCCGGAAAGATTAAAGTGAAGTCAAAGCTTGGTGAAGGAAGCGACTTTGCAATAATTTTCGAAAAAAACAACAGGATTACCAATGACAAGAAGAAAGAGAAATTACTCCAGTAGAAAAACTGAACAAACAGACAGGATAAGACCACTCAGAGAAAGTCAAATCAAAATTATAAAGGACGAATTAACGCCTAGAGAAATAGCCAGAAAAAAAAGAGCGAAGCGTGAAAGAGAAAGAGTCTACAAAAGACGTAGGATGACACTTACAATTCTTGGCCTACTATTAGTTATAATTCCTAGTTTTCTAATAATTAAAAGACTAAACACCTATGCTAAGACAGGCTATCCTAACTTCAGAGATAAGGTACTAAAAGATTTATCAACTACAGCATTCGTCTCCTCCACCGAGGGCAGGAGCCTTACAAGTGCCGAAAAAAATTCTGACTTTGACATACTCTATAAAACCATAATCAGAAACTTCGCCATAGATAAGTCAAATACAGAATCATTTGATGAATTTACAAAAAAGAGTGAAGAATACAGAAAGAAAATTACAGGCTCCAAAACTGACCAAGATTTCTTTTTGCTCTTAGGCGAATACTTAAGTCTCTTAAATGACTCCTACACAAAGATTTTGGATAAGGACAGCTACACAGACCTATTTAATTACTATAAGAACAAAAGTGGATCTCCAATGAAAGAAATTCTTGAAAATCCACAAGTAGTCAACCGCTATAAGCGAATAATAAATGAAAAAAATGTTAATGAATCCTCTGTAGGTATTGAAAATGGATACATTTTAAGGATATCCCTCCCTAACTTCAGGGTAAATGATATTAAAAAAACCATTGATGAAGTTATAAAATCTGTAACAGCTGCACCTGGCATATCAACCATGGTCATTGACCTATCAGATAACAATTCACTTAATAATCTTTTTGTAAATGAATTCGCCAAATACTTTATCCATCAGGATTACAGCAAAGATGACTTGATTTTTTATAGGGGCAACCTTTTAGAAAACACTCTCAAAGATATAAAAGCTGATGAAAATTCGGCCTACAAAACAGCCTTTGTAAAAAACCTCACCAGCAAATACAAGGATAAGATTGATTATTTCGACTTAAATCCTTACATGTACTACGATCAAATTTCTTTAAATATTAAAAAAGATTCTACCTTTGCATCAAGAAATATTTATATACTAACAAATGCAAACACAGCAAACGAAGCTATTAAGCTTGCATCAATTTTAAAGGAATCTTCAAATGCTTTCGTAGTCAAAAATGCTCTAGACCCAAATCCTACAGCTCAAGATAGAATTTATGAATTCCCACCAAGTCTTTTTGTCCTTGATCATTCCGGATTAATAATTTCACTAAATACAGCAAGAGCAGAAAGACCAAACAGGTATCTCGAATACAACCAAAGAATAAACTCTAAATATCCTATTTCATCAATGCTTTCTATAATAAGATGAAATAAGCAAATAAATAGACCCCTAGGGGTCTATTATTTTATCTTAAATTTCTTATAGCAAATTCTTCGCCTTTTCTACCAGCTATGGCTGAGATTGCAAGTGCTGCAATCAAACCTAGGAAGGTGAGAACTGAACCAATAGATGCTGCATTAGATGCCTTATTAGCCTTATCTTTTGCTTTATCTACAGTTTCATCCGCTGTTAATTTTGCTTCTTTTGCAAGGTCTTTTATCTTTTCAGATGACTCATTAATTGACTTGCTTGTTTTTACAGCTGCCTTGTCGAGTTCATCATAAATATTCTTGCCAATTTCCTTAGCTTCTGCTGGACTTAACTGAGTGTTTTCTGCTACTGCATTTGCTATAGCATCTTCATCAGCAGCGTTTGCGATTGTCTCAGCTTTCTTTGAAAGTGATTTGGTAACTTTATCAATCTCTGCACCAGCATTTTCTGGATTTAGGGCAATAGCCTTAACTGCCGCTGCAATTTCTTCCTTGCTTTCTTTTACTTGATTTTCTAGATAATCTGGTTTAAGTTCTGCTACGTCAGTATCTGCCAAATATTTCTCTAATTTAGCTTGAAGGTCTTCTGTATCAACATCTTCAATCCCTTCGCCAACTTTATCAACAGCTGCTCCTATTGCTGAGCTTGCTGCATCTCCTGCACCACTTAGGGCGCTTCCTGCAACATTTGCCGCTGTTCCTGCAACAGCTCCTACTGCTTGACCAGCAATACCAAGTGTGGTTGCTACTGCGTTAAATACAAGGGTAAATAGTAGTAAAACTGTTACAGCCCAAGTAATTGCTCCGTGAAGTAGACCAGTAGATCTTGCTGCATAGCCTGCTACAAATCCACCTGCACAAAATGAAATTATTAAAGTAATAGCTGTCCAAAGTCCAGTAAAAAATCCGATTCCGGCAAATGGGTTAGCAGAAGTTGCAGAAAAGATGCCAAAGCCCAAAGCTGCAGTTAAAAGGCTTAATACGGTAAATACTGCCGCACCTGAAACAGCTCCAGCTATGATAGAACTCCATGATAAGTTTCTACCTGCTTCAAGCTTGCCTTCCCTTTCTATAGCTACTTCTTTTCTTCTTTCTTGACGATTTCTTCTAACTTTTTCGCCTTGGTTTTGATTATTTATTTCAGTCATTATTCCTCCTAATTATATAATCATTTTAAACAATGTATGCACATTATACCGGAACATAAAATAAATTAAAGTTTAACTTCTATTTCCTTAAGATATAATTTTAAAAATAGAATTATCTCTAAGGATTTCTCCAACCATGTCCCTACCCTTATGCATCTTCTTTATATTTTTGATATCTAGGATAATTACATCTGCTTCTAGGAGTTTTTCCTTAGCTTTTTCGGTAAGATAAGTTGAATTAATTATTAAAACGGGAATTAAACCTTCCACAACTCCCCTAAAGTCATTAATCATCTTAGAAATTTCTTTTTCTGAGATTTTGTGGTCATAATTATAATTCCTAATCTCCAAGGCAAAACGATTGTTATTCTTTTTGGCATAAAGGTCAAATCGATGGCTTCTTTGGTATTCTTCCTGATAAGGCTCAACCTTATATCCCGCCCTTCTAAAGGCTTCTGCTATAAATTCTTGGCTTGAAAGATCGAAGAGAACCTTTCTTAAAGCTACCAATAAGCCTTCAGGCTTAATTTTAAAAATCCCCCTATATTGGATTTTATCTTCCGCAAGTCTTTTTATATCGAAACCAATTAATATACCACTAACCACATTAAAATTGCCATGGGCGATAGCGTTTCTTACGTGCCTTAGTAGACTCATAGTCTTTGTTTCCCCATCAGCCAAAGTCATAACTATCTTTTGGTCACAAGGACATATACCTTCCTTAAAATCATCTATGATATATGTTTTAATTGAATCTGTAAAAAGAACGTCAATGTCCCTAAGTCTCATGACTGTCATCAACTCTTCAAAAACATAGTCATCATATTCCAAATTTGTGAGTAGCTCTTCTTTTTTTGCCTGCTCAGAATTTATATTTGGCACATACCATAAAAGATATTTTATAGCCTCGTCAAGGTTCTTATCAAGACTTATCGGTATTTCATTGTGGATTATTTTATATTTAATTTTATTTTTACAATTTTGAAGCTCAAACTTTTTCGTTAGTTCCATATTATACATTAATTAAACCTAATCTTTCATATCCCAAGTAGCCTCTATTTCTCCCCTATAGAAAATATCTATGGTCATATCAAAAGCAGTTGGGATCCCATCTTTACAAATATTTCCTATCCCATAAAAGTGAATAAGATTAGACCCATAAGCTTCTTCTATAATATCAAATGTGTAGTCTTTAAATTCATCTAAGGTTAAATTTTTAGGATTTTTCTCAAAAGATAGTATCCTCACAGGATAATCCATATTAGCTTCTATATCTATGAGGTCATGACAGATAATTATAGGATTATCTATAACAAAAGTCTTTCCATTTTCAAAGATAACCATACTTGATAGGCTTATTTCAAGGTCGCATCCCCTTCTATTAATAGCGAAAATTTTTGAATCATGAAGACTAAATACTTCCCTGTAGGGTTTTAAAATCATAAAATCTCCTTATAGTCTTAGGCAAATTACAAAGTTTCCGTCCATATTTTCTACGACTTCAATATCAATCGCGAGATCTTTGGCATAAAGTTTTGATAAATAGAGGCCCATACCTGTAGACTTATGAATCTTATCAACTTCGCCTGAAAAGGCCTTTTCAAAAATAAAGGCAAGATCCTGATCAGCCACCTTTGGGCCATTATTTCCTATATACAAATTTTTACCCTTATTTGTTATATTAATAACTCCCTCGCAGTATTTTATGGCGTTTGAGATAATTTGTGATATTATGAAGACCAAGGTATTTTTATCAGTAAAGACTTTGACATCTCCCACATCTTCTTTTATTATAATCCCCTCTTCAGCAATTAAAGGATAATAAGCCTTGATAGCTTCATCAATACAATCCTTAATAAAAACTTCATCCATTTTGTAGTCTTTTTTGCTAGCATCAACTCTTGCATAGTATAGGATTTGATTGATATAATTTTCTATATTAGTATTTGCAAGACCTAATTTGTCTAGTATTTCCTTATCAAAATCATTTTTATGGTTCTCTAAAAATAAATTTGCAAAGGCAAGTGGAGTTTTTATCTCATGGGCCCACATTTCTATAAATTCCCTATAAGATATAAGCTTAGCCCTTGATTCTTCTAGCCTCTTATCCTTTATCTTTATCGCCCTTTGAAAGTCATCAAATATTTTTTCATAGTCTTCACCAAACTCATTTACAAGAGCATCCTTGGCCATAAAAGAATTCTTTATTAAAAATTCATCAAGGAGCATCTTCCTCTTTTGATTTCTTTTTCTTAGGTTGTTTATGATAAACAACAGGGCCAGAAGTGTAAATAAAAGGATAAATATTATAAAGCTATGAATTAAACTCGGACCTATTAGGTGGATTAGGAAAATAAATAAGCAATCTAGACCAAGAAAAGCTATTATCCAAACAAGTCCATCTTTTAATGTGCTATTCATCATAAACTCCTAAACCGTAACCACTTCCTCTCTTGTTGTATATATTATAAGGACTTAGGTTTTTTAATTTTTTACGAAGTCTGGTTATATTTACCTGGAGGATATTTTCATCAATATAAATAGTAGACCAAACCGCTTCTAGCAAGTCATCTTTAGTTACAATCTCAGGATATGATTCCATAAGTTTTTTGACAATATCAGCCTCTGTTTGAGGCAAGATTAAATAAGCATCCTTATAAGATAGCTTGGATGTTGAAAGCTCTAATCTTAATTCACCAACACTTATGATATCTTGAAAGTGGTCAAAAAGATTAAGCAGTTTTTCCATCCTTAGAATTAATCTCCTGGTGTCAACCGGCTTGGCTAGGTATTCATCTGCACCGATTTCAAGCCCCTTTATCTCATCTTCAATACCAATCCTAGATGTGAGCATCAAAATAGGTATATTAGATTTTTCCTTAAGACTCCTACATATATCAAAACCGGAAATTCCTGGTAGATTTATATCCAAAATTACAAGGTCTGGCTTTAGGTCAAGGGCTTCTTCACTTGCCTTTAAGAAATTATCTATACTACTGACTTCATAGCCCCTGTTTCCCAAAAATTCCCTTAGTTCGTTTAAGAGGTTTCTGTCATCTTCAATTATTAAAATCTTCTTCATAATCAGCAATCCTTTCATAGCTCATCCTTAGGATAAACCTCAAAAATAAGCCCATCAAGATCAAAAATGCTAGGCTAATTAAGGCTAAGCTTCCAATTATTTTGCTAAGTTTTAGTTTTAAAAATATATTCATTGTATATGGTATTTGGGTAAATAAAAATATTGACACAATAATTGAAACAAGGCCCACTGTGAGAAAAAGCGTTGTGTATTTCTTTTTAATTATAGCCCTTATTTCATCCATATCTTGACCCATAAGGCTTAGGATTCTTAGTTTTTCTTTAGATTTTTCAAAAAGCATGAAAATCCTAATTGTAAAAAAGCTTAGACCTGCCAAAATAAAAATCAAACCTAAATAAAAGTAGGTGTAAAGATTTTCTGTAATATTGGAAATAGCATTTTTCGCCTGCCAGATATAGGATTCATACTTATAGCCCCCCTTAATAAATGCTTCTCTCAGCATGTCAGAGCCTTTAGAAAAACCAAAGGAGTTTACAAAATCTTTTTTTAAATTTACATTATAAGCAAAGGGTGCTTTTGTGCCAAGCAAGGATTTATAAACCTTATCATTGACCACAACCATACTAGGCAAACCAATTACATCGTTAGAAAAAATCTTATTTGACCTAATAAGTGGCCTTAACCTAAAGACCTTTCCTCTTAGTTTTATAGATGCGTCTTTGTCGGCCAAAGTATTCTCTAGGGCATACTTTTCTTTTTCTGTTTTAGCTAGAATTATGGCTTCATCATCCCTGAGTTTAGCTTTCATCTTATAAATATCATCAAATGAAGACTCAGTCAATAAAAAACCTGGTTCAAAATAAAAATTATTTCTTGTTGCCCTATCAAGTCCCATATTTGTCTCGACCAAATTTATTAGTTCATCTGAGTCAATATCTCTGTACTCATAGCCAAAAACCGGATAGATTTCACCTATCATTTGACCCATATCTTGGTCTTTTTCCAAATTTTCTATCTTTTCGGAAGAATCATAGAGGGTGAAGTCAGCTGGTCTTTCTAGGGCATTTCTAGATGCAACACTTGTTAGGATTGTGTAGGCTAGGATAAAGGTGCCAACAATCAGCATAAAACTTGTAAAAAGGAGAGAAGCCTTGTCCTTTTTGAAAGTAAGGCTAAGACTTTTTCTTACAATCAAGTCCTTCCCACTGATTTTTTGGAATATTTTTGAAAATACGAAAAAAACAGCCAACAAAAACAAAGTGATAAGGCCCAACAAAATTAGCACTTCTTCCCTAAAGTTATCATCATTTAATATTATTCCTAATAAAAATAAAACTAAGCTCATAAACAAAAAGAAATCTGATCTCGACCTTATCTCGCCCCTAAAAATTTCATCTGGATTTCTCTTATAAAAATCTCTTACAAGGGTGTAAATTGATAGGATGTTTAAAAATAAACTTATGCCTAAGGTTAAGATAAGAGCCTTAAATGATATACTAAAATTATGAAAATTTAAACCCAGGCTTAGGACTTTTACTGTTAAAAGATTTATAAATTCATTGATAAAAATAGACAAGGATAGGCCCAAAAGGTTGGCCTTTAATAAATCTTTTAAGGAATCTTTAAAAAGTATCCTAAAAAGTTTCTTTTTGCTAAGACCTTCTGCTATCAAAAGTCCAATTTCGTTTTTCCTCTCACTTACCATGTAAAAACTAGCATAGTAAATTAAAATAAAAACAAATATTAAGGAAACCAAGTAAATTAACCTGACTGTATCAAGGAGGTAGTACCTGTTTTCCTCATAAATATAGGAAAAAACCTCGGACTTATCTATAGACAGAATTATGTAGGAGGTAATCGACGTTATTATTAAGATTAAAAGATAAAGTTTTTTGCTGGATTCATTTTTTCTCATCTTAAAAACTGCCTATCTGCGTTTTCTATCCTAACTAGAAACTCTTCCCTCGACTCATCTTCCTTACGTCTTAGCTCATTATATATCTTGCCGTCATCCAAAAATAAAACCCTATCTGTAAAAGAAATGGCCTTTAGATCATGACTTGCCATTATAATAGACCTTTTGTGGACCTTGTTAAAGGTTTTTAATAGTCTTAGCACTTTTTGACTAAGCAAACTATCTAGCGAACTAGTTGGTTCATCTGCAAGGATAATCTTGGCATCTTTTAAAAGCGCCCTCGCTATAGCTACCCTTTGCTTTTCCCCACCAGAGAGATTTTCCGGATAAGAATCCAAGATATTTTCTATTTCTAAAATTTTTGCAATTTCTAAAACCCTATCCTTATCAATAGGTTTGCTCGAAATAGTTAAAGGCAAGATTATATTTTCATATGCAGTCAAGATATCGATTAGTTTGAAGTCTTGATAGATATAAGAAATTACATTTTTTCTATATGAGGAAATTGCTCTTCTTTTAAAAAGGGAAATATCCTTATCAAAATAGGAAATAGAGCCCTTGTTAAAGGACCCTATGCTTGCAATACAATTAAGGATTGTGGTCTTTCCCGAGCCGGACTTGCCCATTAAGCCTAGAAACTCTCCTTCAAGAAGGTCAAAGTTTAGCTGGGATAAGACTCTTTTGTCTTCCTTACCATAATATTTTTCAAGATTTTCTACTTTTAAAATTCTTTCAAATTTCATTGCTTACCTTTGTTTTTTATTTGACCTAAATCATCAACCTTGGTATAGGTATCTTTTAGGTTTAGGAGTTTTTCGTATATTTCATTAACATCTGTAGTTTTTGAAACAAGAACGTCTTTCCATCTGCCTTGGCTATTGTCTGTAAAAGACTCAAGCCAATTTCCCTCTAAGTCATAAATATCATATGACCCCTTGTTTAAATCATCAAGGTAAGTCATTTTATAGGTATCACCAATTTTTTCGACTTTCTTATCATAGCCACTTAGGAATTTTTCGTAAATTATATCTTCATTTCCAGAAATTATAGAGTCTTTTTTTGAATTTTTGCTATAATCGAAAATATCTGTATAATAAATCTTTTTATTTGTATCTATCCAACATCTTTCATTGCCTTTTCTAAAGAAGATTACCCCATCAAGCCTGCCGTCGATATCAATATTTTTTTCTGAATCTCTAGCTTGTATATATTTAAATGACTCACCTGTATCAAGGTCTGTAATTTCCCTAATAGCTACACTTGGATCTTCATCCTCGTGATTTAGATATGTTTCTACAAATTCTTTTTCAACTCCATCAACTTTGCCCAAGTATTCTTCTACTTTGGCCTTCCTGTCCCTAAGTTCATCTTCATAATCTTTTTGTCCTATGGATCCTGCAGCGCTTAAATATACTCCACCAAAAACTATTAGACCTATAAGCAACATTGCTTTTATATGTTTCATAATATCCTCCTTATTTTATTAATTACATAATAACACGAAATAAGGAAATATTTAATTACAACTTTTGTAAGTATTCTTTAGCACCTTCAATATCTAAAACATTTTCAATTATATAGCTTACCTTCAATTCATTAGGGACTAGGATCATAAATTTATTTAAGGATATATATCCATCTATTAATCTTGAATTATCAATTAGAAATGATTTTATTTCTTCATCTTCAAGAGGATTTTCCCTTAATTCTTCTACCTTTCTTTTTATGCTAGGACCTATAAGAGTTGATGACTTATCTTCCACGTAATAATCCAGAGACTTGCTTTTGATATTTAAAATTAAAGCTAGAGTTTTATTTATCTTTGTAGACCTAAAGGTCCTAAGCCCGGTTTTACCGTCAAGGTCAACAAAATGATAGGATTCATTTTTTAATTCTTTGCCAAAATCATTTATTATTTTTTTACTTGGAGCGTCAAGGTCGATAGTAAGGGGATTTAAGAGGATTTCTTCCATCTTCGCCCTTATTTCTCCACTGATTTCAAAACCACCTGCACCTGCAAAGCTCCAGGCGTTTGCCTTATCAGACAGGCTCACTTTTATTTTTCGGCTCTTGTGGTTGATAGCTTCTATCTTCCACACCTGACCTGCAAGATATATCCTATCAGCTAACCTTAAATTTTCTCCTAGCTCAATCTCTCCCAGTGTTTGCTTGTCAGTTTGCACCCTGTAAGTTTTTTTCACAACAAATTGATTGTAAAAAGACCCCATTATCATTAATTTTTCGGCTTTATTGCCTACGATGTATTCTCCGTCAATTTCTTCAATAAAATCTTTTTCTAAGAGAAAATCAGTTAGAATCCTAAATTCTTCATCACTTATGTCAGAAAAACATTTTAAGTCATGGTTTAGCTTGTAAAAATCTTCAATTAACAAGCCATTTTTTTCAAGTAGGGTCGATAAAACTTGGTGGGCAAATATATCATAAGATTGTTGGGGCCTGTCTATCTTATCAAGCTTACCCTCTTCAAAAAGTCTTAGAGCTGCCAAAGCCTGAACTAAGTCCCACTTATCTGTGGCGATTTGATGGATGACTGATTTTCGAGTCCTTCTTCCTGACCTGCCTAGCCTTTGGGATAAGGATAAGACTGATGCAGGAGAGCCAACTTGGATTACCTGGTCTACTGCTCCTATGTCAATACCAAGTTCCAAGGTGGAAGTTGCCACAATGATAAAATCTGACCTACTGGTCTTGGCAAAATTTTCAATTTCAGTTCTTTTAAGCTTTGAAATTGAAGAATGGTGGGAGAAAACCCTAATCTCATAGGATTTTTCTGCCACAAGTTTTTTTAGCAAGTAAGATAATTTTTCAACCTTAGCTCTTGAGTTTGGGAATACTAGGGTTGATTTGCCTAGTGCATATTCTAAAATCTTCCTGGCAATTTCTTCATTTACATCTTCACACTCTATATAATCTAGACTGGTCTTTAAATCATTTTTTGACCTATCAAGAAGGATATTTGTCTCTCTGCCATTGAGGAAAAAACTTTTCGCTAAATCATAATTCTTATCCCCAATGGTTGCCGAAAGACCAAGCATTCTTGGTGGTCTTTCTGTGTAAGCATAAAGCCTCACAAGAAGGGATTTTAATTGAAGGCCCCTGTTGGTATCCAAAAATCCATGGATTTCATCAACTATAATAAAATCAAGATTCTTAAATAAAACACAAGCCCTCTCCTTATCAGAAACTAACATGGCTTCGAGGGATTCCGGAGTGATAAGTAAGATTCCCGTAGGGTTTTCCAAAAGCTTTTCTTTTTGACTAACTGATGCCTCTGAGTGCCAGCTAGTAACTCCTATATCAAAGTCTTCGCACATTTCGCTAATTCTTTTAAATTGGTCATTGATAAGGGCAATGAGGGGTGAAATATATAAAATTTTAAGCTTGGTTTTTATATCTTGGGATTTTGAAATAGTTGGTAAAAAGGCTGCCTCTGTCTTTCCAGATGCGGTAGGAGCTGCTAAGATTAGGTTATTATCTGTTGCAAAAATGTGTTTAATAGTTGCATCTTGGATTTTTGTAAGCGATGGCCATCCTTTTTCAAATATATATTTTCGCATATCCCTTGATAATAAATCGTAAGAATTTGTCATATCACTTCTATTTCATCATCTAAATTGTCTGGGTCTTTGGAAACCGGAAGGAGTTTTCCAAATTTATCTAGAAGGAGCTCTGAGATTTCAGTTTCTGCATTTTGCCTTTTTATGTCAAGTATTTCTATAAAATCCTTTATAACTGCCCTTGGTGTCAAAAACTCATCTGCACCCGGCCTATTTAACTGGCCTTCCATGTAGGAAATTATTTCAGAGCTTGTAAAAGTAATTTCTGTTTTATAGTGGGCGTTGTAAATATTTACCAGATTTTCAAGTAAGGTATAAATTTCTTCGTCAGTCAATACCCTAAGCCCAAGGACGGTCTTGTTGGTATTTACAAACTCACTATCCATAGATGCTTCACTTCCAAGCCTACCCTTCAAGGCCCCATAAGAAACAAGACCTCTTGATTCATCAAAGACTGTTTTCCTTGTTGCTCCAAAATTTATAAATAAACCCTTGGCCAAGTTTGACTTGCACTCATTATAAATATTTAAAATCTTTTCGTAATTTCTCTCCCTAGTTGTGGCGTGTGGGAGTTTATAGAGGTTTACTGCCTCATCAAAATTTATCACAAAGCCTTTATATCCAATTTCTAAAAAAAGCTCTGCAAGATTTTTTATAGCCTCAAAATAATTGTCATCATTAATAATTTCATTTATTCCAAGATCTTTTTTAGCCTCTGTCTTTGTGGTTATATCTCCCCTAATCCACCTTATTGCCTTAAGTTTTAAAATCCTATCATTACTAATGAATCCTTCATAATATTTAGAAATTGCTTGACCAAGCTCATAGGAAAGACCAACAGCCTTAAATTTTGCTAAAGTTTCTAAAATTACTCCTATAACCTCATCTTTATGACCACCTGCCATTAAGTCTTTTAATTCATAACCCTTATTACTGCTAAGGCTATAAAAAATATTAGTAATCCATTCTTCGATTATAATTTCAATTACATTACCATTTCTAGCATTTTTAGTCTTTAAATTTTCTAATATTGTAGAATAAAGATTTACCGCCTTCCTATCAGTGGCATAAAACCTTCTTGAAGGATTAAGGTCGATAGTTGATGCTACAAAATTTTTAGATAGGGCGAGATTTTCTATGGTTTTTAGCATGAAAGATTTCCCTGAACCAAAGTCCCCAACCCAAAACCTAAGGTCACTATCGCCCTTTTCGATATTTTCCAAAATATTAACCAGCTCGTCAACCTCAGCCTTTCTGCCAACTAGGAGGTGACCTAGGCCAATGTCAGGCACAACACCAGCTTCTAAACTTTTTATAATTGTGCTTGCTTCTTTCGGATTTATCCTATCCATCAATTAACTCCTTTATCATTTGCTCATAAAACTCATCAATGAACACGCTATTGCCTTCAATTACGAGTGTTTGATCATTTGTATATTCATATAAGACATCATTAATATTATTTACAAAAACATTCAAAAAAAGTCCATCTTCCATTGCCAAATCACTTGCTTCATCTTTTGAAATATAACCATCTTTAAAAATTTTTTTCAATAACTTCATACTAGGTCTTGATAATTTCATATTATCAACTGGTGATTTTAAATCTGTCCCTTTGCTTATATTCGTTTCTTTTCCTATCTCATCATCGATTTGATTTTCTTCGCCACCAACAAAATCATTTATAGTCTCAACTGTTTTTGATAAGTCTTGTCTTGATTTTTTTACAAGTTTCTTATTCAACTTAATTCTTTTTGGCTTAACTTTTCTAAGCTCTAAGATTTCAGAAATCAAGTCTATATCAAAATCCCTACCCATAACTAATTTCAAAAATTCCTCGAAATTTTCTTGTCTAATAATTTCAAATAGGGCTTTCTTATCCTTAGTATTTTCCATTTTATTTCTAAAAATATGGTAAAGAGCTAACACTTTTATAGGTGTGAAATAATCTTTTAATAGGTTGTCTAAAATTTCTCTATAGTTATCTCCATCTTCAAATGACTTAAGAATCGCAACTTGTCGGTCCAAACTCAAACTAGCAATGAAACTAGCTATATCACTTGACTTATGAGGGTTTTCCTTTAAATAGCCCAAGTAAATCTCTTCAATCTTAGAATCTTTAAGATTATCAAGGTAAGCTAATTGGTATTCCATAAATACAATCAAAATATCATCGCAATGATTTTCAATAAGAAGATCAATAGCCTTTTGCGTTTTTATATCTGCTAGAAAAGAAAAATAATTTCTAACATTTGCTTCCGTTATTATAAGCAAGCTATCTAAAAGATTCTTAGACAGGGTGTAGGGCCTTGAATAAATTTTTAAAATTTCAGAGTTTATTCCATCTTTTCTAAACACAAGCTTTAGGCTTTGTAAAAATAAATTTATCGTTAAAGCGCTAAGACTTGGACTTTCCCATAAGACATTTCTTCTTTGACCCAGTTGGAGTAGGGCCCTCTCTTCATCTTTGGCAAACTTATATTTTTCCCTCAAACTTCCATCTGGATCCCAAAAAACAGCAACCTTGCCGCAAGCTGTTAGATTATAAAAATCAATAACTTCTCGGTTTAAAGCTGGAAAAGTTTCAAAAAATTTATCCGCCTCCACATTTAGGATTGGCTCCAAGTTTTCATGGGTGAGACTCGTTAAATTTCTATAAATTCTCATAGCCTTTTTTTCGTGATAGGGGTCAATAAAATCTTCCACATAATCACGTGCTAGGACATAGAGTTGGTTATAGAGGTAGGTTGTTTTAGGCATCTTTAAGTTTTTCTCACTTAGCCTCGCAAAATTTATATAAAGCTTCAGGCTTTGTGATTTAACCTGACTTGGCACATCCATGAGATTACCTGTCAACCTCAGTTTAGATACAAAATAACCATCATTTTTTTCTCCCAGGTCAAGGTTAATATTAGCTTTGATATGGTCTTTATTTATTTTTCTTTTAATTTTCTTTTTATCTACATCTTTGATATCTTCTAATAAATTTTCTATCAAAGCCTTTATATTATCCATACTACCTCCACTTCTAGCTTATGTATCATTATACTTCTGACAAGCGCTTTTCTAAAGGCGTTATTTTACAATCAAAAAAAGTGCCGAAGCACTTTTAATTTGTAATTATTTTCATAAGATCATTTACGGATGAATCATAAACCGGACCAAATCTTAATAAATATTTCATTAATATATATAACCTGTAGAAATTAAGTCGTTTTTGATAGCCGTCTTTTAGGGGCATAATTTCCTTATACTCTTCATAAAAAGCTTTCCTAAATCCACCAAAGACAGTTGACACTCCAATATCAAACTCCCTATCTCCATACAAAGGTGATGGATCAAAAACAAGAGGTCTTTCATCCTCATCGAACATAAAGTTTCCAGCCCACAAGTCTCCATGGAGTAATACAGGCTCTGTCTGGTGCTTATCTAGTTCTTTTTCTATTACTAGCCTTACCTCTTCATATCTATCAAGGTCTTTTTCGTCCCAAAGTTTAACTTTTTTAAGCATCTTTTTTAGCTTATCCATTCTCTCGTTAAGGAAAACTTCCTTCCAAGTATCCTTAAATTCATTATCAAAGTCGCAAGCAGTACCTATAAATGGATAAGGAAATCCAAATTTTCCATCAGGACTTTTTATCTTGTGGATATTAGCTATAACTTTAGCCAAATCTTCTTGGCTACCAGCTCTTTCTTCCTTGTGGTAGGTCATTAACAGATAGGCAGACCCATCAACATCACCACTTGCAAGAGCTCTTGGCGCAAAAATCCCATTTTCCTCAAATAATTTAAGGCCTGCTCTTTCACAAGCAAAAAACGATGCGTCTTTATTCTTGTGAACCTTTAGAAAATATGAACCACCATCAGCTTCTAGCTTATATGATTCATTTACATCTCCTCCAGTCACAGCACTAATATTAGTAACATTATTAATAGGTAATAATTCTATAATTTTTTCCATATCTTCACCTGCTCTTTCAGTTAGTAATACTCTACCATAAATGCAAAATTTTACTAGAAAAATCCCCTAATCCAAATGGACTAGGGGAAAATTTTAAATTGATTTTAAAGCTTTTTCAGATTTTTCTATAATTGCTTCTGCGTTCTTAATTAAATTTTCTAATTTATCTTTTACCTTTGCAACAGTTTTTGGCGCATTTTCTAGTAAAAACTTAGCGGAAGCAACTTCGCTTTTATTATTATCAATTGCTTCTCTTAATTTTGCCTTGGCAGCTTCAAGTCTTTCCTTATCGTTAACCTTTGGACTTGTTTCTTTCTGAGCTTTGGCCTTGCCAAAGTACATGGTGTACTCTCCTACAAGACCTGTTGCCTTATTTCCTGACTTATCTGGGTAACCAAACTCCACTCCAACATAGTTCATACCAGAAGTATTCAATATACAAAGACCCATATGATCATATTCTGGATCTAAGATTATGTGTAGGTGGGCATTCCCATCAGTATAGACACCATTTGATTCAAGTAAAAGCTCATACTCGCTTTTACCACCAAAGTTTTTCCTCTTACCATGGACCCATTGGTTGAAGGCCTTACTTGGTGTATAAGGATCAGAATTGTTGGCCAAAATTTCGCCATACATTTTTACGCCACTTGGCAAAACAGTTGTTGAGCAATCGCTTCCATCCGGTCTATTATGGGAAAGGCCTGTTAAACTAACTTCATACATTCTTTGAATAGCAATTTTCTCAAGATCTGTAGACCATTTGGTCATATTTATATATTCTTGCTTGGTGTTTATACCCCTAGTCCTTAGGTAGTCTCTTAATTTAGTATTTTTTGCATTTGAATTTAGGTCATAAGTATATGGAACATTTTTATCCCACATTTCGGACCTGATTTCTTTAATAGCACTAAGAGCAGCAGCTTTATTTGCTTCATCCTGTTTTAAATTAAAAGTCAAAATCTTGTTTTCAAATTTATCAGTCTTTATGCCAAAATCAAGCTTGGCACTTGCATAGGCTACGCTAGAGCTTCTTGGGCTTGTAAAACTTAGGGCGTTTATTGATAAACTTGCAAGCAAGGCTAGAGCAATAACTTTCTTTGTAGTTTTCATGAAATCTCCTTAATAATTTGATTAATTTTATTATAACACATGTAGGTTTTTTATCAAAGTAATTTATTTGTTAATTTTGGTAAAATAATTACTCAGCATCAAAAAATTCTAGTATATCTTGATAAACTATCTCGTTATTAGTTTCATTTAAGATTTCATGTCTCATGCCTTTGTAAGTCTTGGATTTTATATTCTTATAACCAATTTCTTTCAAGAAATTAATACTATCTCTCACACCCTTTTCCCCCTTAGTTATTATGTCGTCTTCGCCAACCATATTATAAATTTCAAGCTTTGGATTCTTACACTTATATTTATGTTTTTGTCCTAAAAGTTTATTTACTTCTATCAAAGTTTTTGAATATCCAATCTTAAATTTAAATATCCTAAGTGGATCATTTGCCTTTATTTCTATATTTTGAGGGCTATAGCTTATAAAGTCTAATCCTTTGGCTCCTACAATAGCATCTATAAGCCTACTTTCAGCTTTGTCTCCCAAATAAAAGCACCCTAGATTATAGTAAAATACACCCAAGGCTGCCGCCTTATTCACAGGCACAGTCCCAGTTACAATTAGCTTATCAAGTAGGTCGTCATTTTCTCTTAAAAATAATCTTGCAACCATTGACCCCATAGAGTGACCCAACATATAATATTTTAGACCTGGATATTCATTCTTCATATATTTGGCAATCATAATATCATCATCAATTAACTCTTCTGCCCTTCTCATGTAGCCGTTTGGATAAGCTGTTGAAATAGATTTTCCGTGGCCCCTGTGATCACCAATTACAACTATGTAGCCATTTTTATTTAAAAAATTTGCAAAGTCCAAATAATTTCCAGAATGTTCCGCAACGCCATGTACCAATTGGACTATAGCTTTAGGTTTATCGCAAGTTAATATCCTTACAAAAGTATCAAAACCGTCTGTGTTTGTAAGGTAAACTTCCTCATAAAAATCTTCTTTTCTAACAGTCTGTCTTTTAAAATACTTGCTTGTCATATTTAATGACTTGTAGCGAATTTCCTTTATCAAATAATAAATTTGTGGAATAAGTAATATTAAGATAATAATATTAATATTAATAAGAGCTTTAATCATTAGCATATCCTCCCTTCTGCTCTTTTTAAATCTTCCTTATTTTTGTAGTCAGCACTTGTTTTTATAATGATTTCAACTGCCTTAACCATATCTTCAAGACTCATAGAAGCCACACCTTTTTTATCAATGACTTGCCCAGGCAAGTAGGGCACATGAATGAACCCTGCTGTGAAAGCCTTATATTTTTTTGCAAAGTACAAGTCATTATACATTACAAAGTTGCAAACAAAGGTGCCAGCTGAGTTTGAAACAGATGCCGGTATTTCTTCTGCCCTTAAATTTTCTACAATCGCCTTGATTGGCAAGGTTGAAAAATAAGCGTTTTCACCATCCCGCCTAATTTTTTCATCAATCGGCTTCTTGCCATCATTATCAGCTATTGACGCATCTGCAATATTTATAGCGACCCTTTCAACTGTAATATCACTTCTACCTCCTGCCTGCCCAATAGATATCACTATATCAGGTCTAAGGTCAACAATTTTTCTTTCAATAATATCTGCCACCTTAAAAAAAGCTGTTGGAATTATAAGTTTTTCTACTTTATTACCATCAATTTCATCTGGAAGCCTATCTAGAATAAGGCTTGCAGGATTTATTTTTTCGCCCCCAAAGGCATCAAAACCTGTAATTAATATTTTCATAATTCACCTCTATATTTATTTACCATAAATGAATTAGTTTTAAACAATTTAATCCTATTTTAGAGTATAATGATAAAAAAAGGAGATAAAATGACTATGAGAGAAATTACTGGCGATGATTTATTAAAACTTGATTCTTCCTATAAAATTATTGACGTAAGAACCGAAGAAGAATATAAAAATGGCCACATCAAAAATGCTGTAAACGTGCCCCTAGATAAAATTATGGCAAATGACTTTGACCTTGATAAAAACGATAAGCTTGTAATCCACTGCAGGACCAACGGTAGAAGTAAGATGGCCTTGGCTATTTTAACAGACTTAGGCTATAAAAACCTCACCCTAGCACCAGGGGTAGACCTATATAACTACGATTTAGTAAAATAAAAATTCCCTCATGTGAGGGAATTTCTTATATTTTTTTTACTTTTTTTGCTTGTGGGCCCCTTGGGGCTTCGATTTTTTCAAATTCTACATTATCTCCAGTTTCTAATTTCTTAAATTCTTCTTCAGATACTATATCAGAAAAATGAACAAAGAGATCTTCTCCACCCCACTTTATAAAACCGAATCCTTTTTTATTATCAAAGAATTTAACTACACCTATACTCATTTTGCCGCCTTTCTTGCTGAAAATAGGACTCTCAAAGTTTCCTCATTTACATCGTCAAGTGTATCCTCGTCAAAAATTAGATTCATATTAATTAGGTCATCTTCCATATAATTATCCCAAGTATAGAAAATATCTTCATACTCATAGACATAGCATTCTGACCCAAAAATCTCTCGCATCTTCATTTCTGAATTTATATCAAAAACCAAAAGCGAATCGTCCTTAAGATTGTCATAGGAATTTCTAAAAAGTTTCTCAAGGTCAGCTGGATTTGTGACGTAATTTACACTATCCAATAAGATTACGATTAGGTCATAAAAGTTTTTTTGTTCAAAGGCTACCATATCATAATAAATTAGATTTACCTTGTCAATATCATACTTTTCTGCAAAACAATTTAGCATATCTGTTGAAATATCAAGGGCATCTATTCTCTCAAAGTCATCAAAAAAATACTGGGTGAGCATGCCCGAGCCACAAGCGAGCTCAAGCATATTCTCATTTCCAATTTCATATTTTTTTGCCAAGTCCTTGATATTTTTGGCGTAGCCTTCGTAGTCTATATCAAAACTTAATTTGTCATAGATATAGGAAAACTCACCGTACATTACTTATCCTTTATTTCTTCAAGACTAGCCTTGGTTTTTTCTAAAAGGTCTTTGTAGTCAGCTAATTTTTCTTTTTCCTTATTAACAACAACTTCTGGAGCCTTGTCTGTGAAGCCCTTGTTTGAAAGTTTGCCTTCTGCTCTTTTAATTTCAGATTCTATTTTCTTAATCTCGCCTCTTAGACGTTCTCTCTCCTTATCATAGTCCATTAGTTCGTCTAGGGACATATAAACTGAAAATTCGTTAAAGACAAGTTTTACCAAGCCTTCGTCAGATATTTCTGCTTCATCCTTATTTAAAACTTCAACCCCACTTGCACTTGCAAGGTTTATAAATTGAGCTTTTATTTGTTCGAGTAGGTCCTTGTTCTTGTCGTTTTCAGCAACTATAGTTAGGTTTTGCTTAGTTTTTGCTGGTACATTCAGACTTGCCCTTTGATTTCTTATGGCTGTGATTGCCTTAATAACAGAGTTCACATTTTTTTCTTCTTCTACAAAATCAAACTCTTCCTTGATTTCTGGCCATTCTTCTACAATTAGCATGTCCTTTTTATTTGGAAGTGAAGAATAAATTTCTTCTGTTATAAAAGGCATAAATGGATGAAGGAGGATGAGCATTGATTTTAACACATAAAGCAATACTTTTTTCACATTTGCTTTAGCCTCTTCATCATCACCGTAAAGTCTAATTTTCGCAAATTCTATATACCAGTCACAGTATTCGTTCCAAATAAAGTCTTCAATCCTATCTGCAGCCATGCCTATTTCATACTTATCAAGATTCTTAGATACATCTTCTATAACTTGGTTAAGTCTCTTTAGGACCCACTTATCCTCAAGGGTTAAATTTTTTCCATCAAAATCTAAGTCATCAGACTCATCTATATTCATAAGGACAAACCTTGATGCATTCCATAACTTGTTGGCAAAGTTTCTTGATGCAAGAAGCCTATCCTCATCATATCTCATATCATTTCCTGGGGAATTGCCTGTAATCAAAGTAAACCTAAGAGCATCTGCTCCATACTTGTTAACTACGTCTATTGGGTCAACACCATTGCCTAAAGACTTACTCATCTTTCTGCCTTGGCTATCTCTGATTAGACCTGTAAATAAAACGTGGGAGAAAGGTACTTTTCCAGTTGTATATAGGGAAGCAAACACCATTCTAATTACCCAGAAAAAGATTATATCATAGCCAGTGATTAGGATATCTGTTGGGAAGAAATAGTCAAATTCTTCATTTTCTTCTGGCCAACCTAGGGTAGCAAAAGGCCATAGGGCTGATGAGAACCAGGTATCAAGTGTGTCCTCTTCTTGGGTAACTTTTTTGCCTTCAAGCATTCCATTTTCGTCTGGTTCTTCTTCTGATACTATGATTTCCCCATCTTCTGTATAGAAAACTGGTAGTCTGTGGCCCCACCAAAGTTGACGGGAAATTGTCCAATCTCTGATATTTTCAAGCCAGTTCATGTAGGTTTTTGATAAATTTTCTGGGATTAATTTTAATTCGCCAGAATTGTAAGCATCTATACACATCTTGGCAAAATCATCCATCTTTACAAACCATTGTTTAGAAATAAGTGGTTCGATTACAACATCAGTTCTTTCAGAATAACCTACTGCATGGTCGATTTCTTCAATTTTTACAAGAAGACCTTGCTCTTTGAGGTCAGCAAGCATGGCTTTTCTTGCTTCATATCTTTCCATGCCAGAATACTTGCCATAGCCTTCAACAATGTGAGCCTTAGAGTCTAAAATAACACATTGACCAAGATCGTGACGAGCTCCTACTTCAAAGTCGTTAGGGTCATGGGATGGTGTTATTTTTACACAACCAGTACCATATTCCATATCTACATAAGAATCTGCAATTATTGGAATCTTGCGACCTACAAGCGGAAGGATTAAATTTTTTCCTATCTTATCCTTAAAGCGTTCATCTTCTGGATTTACTGCAACAGCCAAGTCGCCAAGCATGGTCTCTGGACGAGTTGTAGCTATTGTTATAAAATCATCACTATCTTCGTAATGATATTTGATATACCAAAGCTTACCCTTTTGGTCCTTGTGGTAAACTTCTGCATCAGAAATTGCTGTTTCTGCCTTTGGATCCCAGTTTACAATCCTATTGCCCCTGTATATCAATCCATCATCGTACATTTTTTTAAAAACTCTTTTGACAGCACGAGTTAGGTTTTCATCCATTGTGAAAGAATCGTGATTCCAATCGCAAGAAACACCGATGGTCCTTAGTTGTTTTTTAATTGTACCACCATACTTATGGGTCCAATCCCAAGCTTCTTTTAGGAAGCCATCCCTACCTAAATCTGCCTTAGTCTTACCTTCACCCGCAATTTTTCCTACAACCTTGGCTTCTGTAGAAATAGAAGCATGATCAGTTCCAGGTATCCAAAGGGCTTCAAAGCCTGCCAATCTCTTGTATCTAATAACAATATCTTGCAAGGTATTATTTAGGGCGTGGCCTAAGTGCAATTGCCCAGTTACATTTGGTGGTGGCATTACTATTGTAAATGGCTTTTTATCTGGGTTTACTCCTGCCTTAAAATATCCACCATCTTCCCATTCTTTGTAAATTTTTTTCTCAAAATCCTGTGGATTATATTTTGTATCCATAATTTCTCCTCTCAATTAAAAAGGTGATAACGCATTCTAGGACGAATTATCGCGTTACCACCTAAATTTCTTATAAAAAGACTCTCTTTGCATTTATGCATGCTACATTAACATATACGAAAGCAACCTTCACCTAATAGATCCAAAGATTTTCACCAGCCATCTTCTCTCTGAGGGACTTTTTAGCTTACTCCTCTTTCATTGTTAGTATTCAACTTAAATTTATTATATTAATAATTAGCTAAAAGTCAACACCATCAAATTTTGTTAAAGAAATATCCATGTTTTTCATGATATAGATTTCCTTAAAGATATAATTTCTTTACCAAGCCTTATCCTTGTAATTTGAGCAATTTATTCTCAAGTCTAAGGATAATTATAAATTTTTGATGAAAATATTTTCATTATTTTAATTTTTTTGATATAATAGGTGTAGAGTCTTGGTGTAGGAGAAATTATGAAATTGCAAATATATATAATCTCAGATAGTAGCGCTATTGCCCTATTAGAAATGGTTAAACTCACCATGGGACACTTTGATAAAGCCTATGAAATAAAAACGTTTGATAGGATTAATAGTGAGAAAAAACTATCCCAGATACTAACATCAATAAAGGATTGTGACAGTTCGATAATTTACCACTCATTTAGAGATTCTAAAATGAAGGCCTATGTCAAAAAATACTTGGCTAGTAAAAAATTAAAGTCAATCGGACTTATGGATTATTCTGTAAGTCAAATGGCAAATCTCTTGGATAAAACCTCAGAAAAAAAAGTCCAAATAGATTCACCAGCTAAAAATCATCAAAAGAGAATCGATGCTCTGGATTTTGCGATAAATTTTGATGATGGACAAGATTTTAAGGGCCTAGCTTTTTGTGACGTAGCAATAATTGGAGTTTCAAGATCATCTAAGACCCCCCTATCCATGTACCTTGCTAGCAAGGGACTTAAGGTTAGCAATATACCAATTTTGGTTGACTCAAAGGTTCCAAAAGAATTATTTGAGATAGACCCTAGTAAAATTTTTGGTTTGACTATAGACAAGGGAGTCCTTAAAAAAATAAGAGAAGAAAGACTTAAATCTTTAGGCTTGTCTATTGATTCGCTTTATTCCTCTAAGGGAAGGATTGATAGGGAGATTGATTATGCCCTAGAGCTTATGAATGACCTAGGTTGTACTATTATAGATGTTACTTATAAATCTATAGAAGAAACTTCAGAAATTATCATCAATAGCTTAAATAAAATATAGAAAGGAACGAATTATGAGCACAAAATACGTTTATAACTTTGATGAAGGCAACAAGACAATGAGAGATACTCTGGGCGGTAAGGGTGCAAACCTTGCAGAAATGACAAATATGGGTATTAACGTACCATATGGTTTTTCTGTAACTACTGAAGCTTGTATCAGATATTACAATGAAGATCAAAAGCTTTGGGATACCTTAAACGAAGAAATTACTAGCCACATCAAAGATCTTGAGAAACACAATGGCAAGACTTTCGGCAACAATGAGGACCCTCTCCTAGTATCAGTTAGGTCCGGTGCACCAATATCTATGCCAGGTATGATGGATACTATCCTAAACCTTGGTCTTAATGATGTTGCTGTTAAGGGTCTTGAAAATAAGACAGAAAACAAGAGATTTGCCTACGACTCTTACAGAAGATTTATACAAATGTTTGCTGACGTTGCCATGGGACTTGATAAAAATAAATTTGAAGAAGTTCTTACAGCAAAAAAAGAAGAAAAAGGCGTAAAAACTGACCACGACTTGGAAGCAGAAGACTTTGTTGATGTTGTAGAAAAATACAAGAAAGTTTACAAAGAACTTGCTGGCGAAGAATTCCCACAAGATCCTAGAAAACAATTAGACCTTGCTATTTCAGCAGTATTTTCTTCATGGAACAACCCAAGGGCTATCCTCTATAGAAAATTAAACGAAATTGATGATAAGATGGGTACAGCTGTTAACGTTCAAACCATGGTATTTGGTAACATGGGTGAAACTTCTGGTACTGGTGTAGCTTTCTCAAGAAACCCAGCTACTGGTGAAAACGTCCTTTACGGTGAATACCTAATGAACGCTCAAGGTGAAGACGTAGTTGCAGGTGTTCGTACACCAGAACCAATAAGCCACCTTCACGAGCTTATGCCTGAAGTTTATGACGAATTTTATAATACAGCACAAACTCTTGAAAAACACTACAAAGACATGCAAGATATGGAATTTACTATCCAAGAAGGCAAACTTTTCCTCTTACAAACTAGAAATGGTAAGAGAACTGCCCAAGCAGCTGTCCAAGTAGCTGTAGATATGGTAGAAGAAGGCTTAGTTGACGAAAAAGAAGCTCTTTTAAGAGTTAATCCACAAGACCTAGACGGTCTTCTCCACCCAACCTTTACTGCTGAAGCTGTAAAAAATGCCCAATCACTTACCAAGGGTCTTGCAGCATCTCCAGGAGCAGCTGTAGGTAAAATTGCTTTCTCTGCCCCAGAAGCAGCTAAGAGAGCTAAAGATGGTGAAGTAGTTGTCCTTGTCCGTGAAGAAACAAGCCCAGAAGACCTTGAAGGTATGGTATCTGCAGTTGGTATTCTTACTGCACGTGGTGGTATGACTTCCCACGCAGCTGTAGTTGCAAGAGGTATGGGTAAGTGCTGTGTATCTGGTGCATCAGATATCCACGTTAACGAATTTGAACACACCCTAAGAGTAGGCGATGTTGTCCTAACAAGTGAAGATACAATTTCAATTGACGGATCTACAGGTGAAATCTATGCAGGTGCCCTTGCTACTCAACCACCACAAATGCATGGTGCTTTCGGCAAATTTATGCAATGGGTAGATGAGTATAGAGATATGAAAGTTAGAACAAATGCTGATACACCAAGAGACGCTAAACAAGCGCTAGAATTTGGTGCAGAAGGTATTGGTCTATGTAGAACAGAACACATGTTCTTTGCAGATGACAGGATTTTCCAAGTTAGAAAGATGATCCTTGCTTCAGATCTTGAAACTAGACAAGCTGCCCTTGATAAAATCCTTCCAATGCAAGAGGAAGACTTCTATCAAATCTACAAACTAATGGAGGAAAGACCAGTAACAGTTAGACTTCTTGACCCACCTCTTCACGAATTCCTACCAAAGGGAGAAAAAGAAATAGCTGATCTTGCCCTTGATCTAAAGATGCTACCAGCTAGGGTTAAAGAAAGAATTGCAGAACTTCAAGAAGTAAACCCAATGCTTGGTTTCAGAGGTCTAAGACTTGGTGTAATCTATCCAGAAATATCAAAAATGCAAGCAAGAGCAATCATGCAAGCTGCAATTAGATTAAATAAGGAAGGCGTAAATGTTGTTCCAGAAATCATGATTCCATTATCATCTGATGTTCACGAACTTGATTACGTTAAAAATATCGTTAGGGAAGAAATAGAAAAAGTCTTTGAAGAACAAGGAATGGAAATCAAATACCTTCTTGGTACCATGATTGAAATCCCAAGAGCTGCTATCACAGCAGATGAGATCGCACAAGTAACTGACTTCTTCAGCTTCGGTACAAACGACTTGACTCAAATGACCTTCGGTCTATCTAGGGATGATGCAGGTAAATTCTTACCAGCTTATATCGAAAAAGATATCTTTGAAAAAGATCCATTCCAAGTTCTAGATCAAAAAGGCGTTGGTTTCTTAGTAGAAACAGCTGTAGAAAAAGGAAGAAATACAAATCCTGCCCTCCACTTAGGTATCTGTGGTGAGCACGGCGGTGAACCAAACACAGTTAAATACCTCTACAATGTAGGTCTTGACTATGTATCTTGTTCACCATTCAGAATTCCAATAGCTAAACTTGCAGCAGCACAAGCAGCAATTGAAAAAAACAAATAAAATCCAATCTCCGATTAGTTTTCTAATCGGAGATTTTTTTGCTAAAAATTTGCAATTTTTATAATTTTAAGATATAATCTCCTAAAATAATAAGGAGAATCTTATGGAAAAAATCAAAAATTTAAAGGGCATAAACGGCGCCCAATTAAAATATATAGCTTTTGGATCAATGTTCATAGACCATTTCAACAAAGCAATCATCACCCCATTTTTAACAGGAACTGGCCCTATGGTTATTATAACAACTATTTTTGACATATTAGGAAGGATCGCCTTTCCTATATTTGCCTTTATGGTTGTAGAAGGATTTTTCAAAACCAAATCACAATGGAAATATTTAAGAAATTTACTTATTTTTGCAGTGATTTCCGAAATTCCCTACGACATGTTCCAGTCGGCTGAATTTGTAAATACTTGGTCACAAAATATTCTCTGGGGACTTGCCCTAGGCTTATTCACAATCATGGTAATTGACAAACTAAAAGCCTACATCAAAAAAAGACCCCTATGGGTCTTTGTATCCTTACTATTAGTCGCACTTTCAAGCCTTGGCTCCATGCTCATATCATCTGACTATGAGTACTATGCCATCATAATAATATACCTATACTATATTTTTTATGACAAAAGACTTCTTGCATCAGGACTTGGCTACCTTGTAATAATCAAGGAAATCTACGCAATCTTAGGCTTTGCAACAGTACTTTTATATAACGGCGAAAAAGGCAAGCAAAATAAAATATTTAACTACCTATTTTATCCAGTTCATCTTTTGATTTTTGGAATAATAAGGATGGCCTTTAAAATCTAAAAGACAGCTTAATTTATTTAAGCTGCCTTTTTATTTTTTTATATAAGACTTTATTAGGGAAATAGAATTTATAAGGATTGAAACGAGCACAAAAATCCAAAGAGCCTTAGATAATGTAGGCATGGTATCCATTAGGCCACCCCAATCTTCTCTTACTACTCTTCTTGCCCCATCAGTATAAAATGCACAGACAGTAAGGCTTGTGAAAGCGAGACTTAAAAATCTAAATATATCTGACTTCTTTTTATAATTAGATATATTTAGGATAGCAAAAATCGTTGCCAAAACACCTGAGATAATCCACATATCAATCTTTCTGCCTATCAGCTACGCTTAATTCTAAAACGAGGGACGATAAGTCTTTATTGTTTTTAAATTGTGACCTAAAATCTGGATTTTCTATGCCTATAAATGAAAATTCATTTGAAGAAGTCAAGAAGGCTGCAAATACAGGGAATGGCTCATTGTCCTTAAGTAAACCACCTTCTGTCCATTGCCAGACCCTTGCTTGGTTATTTTGAAAAACTTTATCTTCATAATCAAATTTTGTAATTTGGGAAATTCTATTTTCTGAAATCTCATAGACATTGACCTGTCTTGAAGAAAGTTCAAAACCTAATTTTTCCCCTTCTTCTAAATTTGGAAAGGTAATATCAAATATCTCTCTTTCTTTTCCTTTATCAAAACTTGTGAGTTTCAGTCTAAGGTTCGTGTCTTTTCCGCCCTTAAGGGAATAAACCCCAGAATCAAAGACAATGACATCTCCACCATCGTATTTATCCATGATATCAAGGTCAAATTTTTCTTTTATAAGTCCCACTTCTCCAGGATTTTGGCTTTCAATCTTACATGCTCCTAGGATTAGAATTAGCAAAAGGCTTAGTAATATATTTTTCTTTTTCATTTCAATCTCCTTATTAAATTAGAAATGAATCTAGCTTTAAAATTATTTTGCTTCCTTATCTAGGATAAGTTCAAAGGCTAAAATCTTAAGGTCCTTATCCTCTTCACACAATTTTTTTAAATCTTCTTTGGTAGTATTTTTAATATCAAAATCCTTAACATCCTTGGACATGCCAACAAAGAGGATAGTTGATTCCTTATCTTTCATATCAGCTTTGTCTAGCCAATAGGTCTTGGTAAATTGGTCCTTATCTATATCATAATCTGCCCTAACACCTCTAGCATCTCTGACTTCCCCGTCATCTATCCTAAATAAGGTATAAGTATGCTCATTAAATCCTAGACCTATTAAAGCAGATGACTTTGTTGCATTCACAGGTCCTCCTGAAATGTCAAAGACTTCCCCGTCTTTTATAGAAAATAACTGCTCCTCTAGATTTTTTGTATCAAGTCCTTTTAGGGAATAAATATTATAGGCAAGATCTAAAGGTTTTTCTTGACCGAAATATTCCACTACATCTACATCTGTCTTAGCCTCATTTATTTTTACACCTTCTTCTAGGTTTGCTTCCTTATTGCAGCCTGTAAAAGCAAGGGCTATGGCACAAATTAGTAAAAGTTTTTTCATACTGTCCTCCTTTATCTTGCTAACTTTATTATATCACAAATCAAAAAGAAAGAAAATGATTTCACAAAATTCAAAAAAAGCGGCCGAAGCCGCTTGTAAATTTTTATAGAATTATTAATAAGAAAATAAGCAAAAGAACCATCAATACCTTAGCACCCAAGGGCAAGATTTTAACTTCTTTTTCCCAATCTGTGCTATTATACATTTTTTGCTCGTCTATATATGAACTCGTAAAGGACAAAGATTTTATATAATAAGCTAAATTTTCCTTAATTTTGATGATTTTGTCTTTCAACTTGCTTTCCTTCTTATATTTTCTAGAATAAGTTTATAATATTATCATTTTCGTCAACATCAATGTCTAGGGCGTTTGGATGTTTTGGTAGGCCTGGCATAGTTAGGACCTTGTTTAGGTAGGCAACTATAAACCTTGATCCAGTCTTGATTTTAATATCAGAAACTGTGATTTCAAAGCCTTGAGGTCTGCCCTTGATTTTGCCATCATCTGTTAGGGATGCTGGAGTTTTGGCCATGCAAACTGGGAAATTTCTGTAGCCCAGTTGGTCGATTTTATCAAGAACCGCCCTTGCCTCATCTGTGAAATTAACCTTAGCTGCTCCATAAATTTCCTTGGCGATGGTGTTGATTTTCTCTGCTGTTGATAGGTCGTCTGGGTAAAGAAGTTTTACTTCTTCCTTATTTCCTTCAACAATTTTCACAAGTTTTTCTGCAAGATCAATAGCTCCATCTCCACCTTTTGCCCACACTTGGGTTAGGGAAAATTCAACGCCAAAGTCCTGTGCCCAATCTTCCATAAATTTAATTTCAGCCTCTGTATCTGTCACAAATTGATTTAGGGCAACTATTACAGGAAGATTGTATTTTCTCATATTTTCTACGTGCTTTTCAAGGTTTTTAACCCCTTCTTTTAGGGCGATAAGATTTTCTTCGGTGAGCTTACTTTCGTCAATTCCGCCGTGAAGTTTAAGAGCCTTAATTGTAGCAACTACTACAGCTGCCTTTGGACGTAGACCTGAAACCCTGCACTTGATGTCTAAAAACTTCTCTGCACCTAAATCTGCACCGAAACCTGCTTCTGTGATTACATAGTCAGAATATTTAAGGGCTGTTTTTGTTGCAATAACTGAGTTACAGCCGTGGGCAATATTTGCAAATGGACCACCGTGGATGATGGCTGGGTTGTTTTCCAAAGATTGAACAAGATTTGGATTTATGGCATCTTTTAAGATTGCAACAATTACCCCTTCAATTTTCAAATCTTTTACAAAAATTGGCTCATCTTCCTCGTTGTAACCTATCATGATATCGCCAACCCTAGATCTTAGGTCATCTAAGTCCTCTGCAAGACACAAAATGGCCATGATTTCACTTGCAACAGTGATATCAAAAGAAGAATTTCTTTCGTCCTTGCCATTAGCATTGATTTTTATCCTTCTAAGAGCCCTTTCGTTCATGTCCATGACATAGTTAAACAAAACTTCCTTAAAACCAAGCTCGTTTCCTTGGAAAATATGATTATTAATTAGGGCCATGATGGCATTGTGGGCAGATGTGATGGCGTGAAAGTCGCCATTAAAATGTAAGTTTATCTCTTCCATTGGGACTACTTGGGCGTATCCACCACCTGTTGCCCCACCTTTCCTACCCAAAACTGGTCCAAAAGATGGTTCCCTAAGGGCAACTGTGGATTTTTTGCCAATTTTATTTAAGCCGTCAGATAAGCCTACAGTTACAGTTGATTTTCCTTCCCCAGATGAGGTTGGGTTTATAGATGTGACTAAAACAAGATTTTCAGATAAGTTATCAAAATTTTCTCTTTTAATCTTTGCCTTGTAGTCACCATATTTTATTAATTTATCGGCTGAAATGCCAATCTTTGCCGCAACGTCTTCTATTTTTTCTTTTTTTGCTTGTAAAGATATTTCGTAATCAGTCTTCATTTTACCTCACTTTAATGATAAATGTCCGATGTCTTTCCTACAGAAAAGATTATCGCACTTGATTTTTTCAATGTCCTTGTAGGCGGCTTCTCTTGCTTCTGCCAAAGTATCACCTTCTGCACAAACGATTAAAACCCTGCCTCCATTTGTAAGAATCTTTCCGTCACTTTCCTTTGTACCCATATGGAAAACTTTTGAATCAAGACCGTTAAGGCCTGTAATCTCAAAACCTTTTTGGTAGGATTCTGGATAACCCTTAGATGCAAGGACAACACCTATATAGGTCCTATCCTTCCACTTGATTTCCATTTCCCTACCGTCAAGAACAGCCTCAGCCAAGTCGTAAAGGGAAGTCTCCATAGATAAAAGGATAATTTCTGTCTCAGGATCTCCAAAACGAACGTTGTATTCTATAGTTTTAACCCCGTCCTTGGTTTTCATAAGGCCTGCAAATAAGATTCCCTTAAAAGGTCTGCCTTCCTTAATCATAGCCACAGCTGTTGGCCTTACAACCTTTTCTAAGGCCTCTTCAATATCACCATCTGTGATGTGTTTAATTGGCATATAAACGCCCATACCACCAGTGTTTAGGCCTTCGTCATTATCAAAGGCCCTCTTGTGGTCTTGGACAACCTTCATCGGCATAACCTTATCACCTGACACAAATGATAAGAGGGAAAATTCCTCACCCTCGAGAAATTCTTCTATAACAACAGAAGCACCAGCTTCTGCAAATTTCTGGTCAACCATAATCTCTTTGAGGGCTTCTCTTCCCTCTTCAAGATTTTGGGCAATTATTACTCCCTTACCTGCAGCTATTCCATCAGCCTTAATTACAAGTGGAAAAGAAGATTTTTCAACATAGGCCAAGGCTTTTTTATAATCTGTAAAAGTCTCGTAAGAAGCTGTTGGAATGTTATATTTTTTCATCAAATCTTTGGCAAAGGCCTTGGATCCTTCAAGAATGGCTGCGGCCTTATTTGGGCCAAAGACTCTAATATTTTCTTTTTCCAAAAGGTCTACGATTCCATCAACCAAAAAGGCTTCTGGGCCTACAAAGACCAGGTCAATATTTTTTTCCTTGCAAAAAGCAGGAAGTTCTCCGACTTCGCAAGTAATGCAAGTTCCAAACTGAGCCACGCCAGGATTTTCTCCTAGCATAAATATTTCGTGGCCTTCCCTATATAATTTATGAGAAATGGCGTGCTCCCTACCACCATTTCCTACTACTAATACCCTTGCCATATTAATGTTTAAAGTGGCGCATGCCGGTAAATACCATGGCAATGCCGTTTTCGTTACAAGCGTCAATTGATTCTTCGTCACGGATTGAGCCGCCTGGTTGGATGATGGCTTTGATGTCGTGTTTTGCTGCTTCATCAACACTGTCCCTGAATGGGAAGAAAGCATCTGATGCAAGAACAGCTCCCTTTGCCTTATCACCTGCTTGTTTAAAGGCAATCTCAGCTGCACCAACCCTATTCATTTGACCAGCTCCAACACCAACAGTTTGGCCATTTTTAGCAAGTAGTATAGCATTTGACTTTACGTGTTTTACAATCTTGTAGGCAAATTCTAGGTCCTTTAGGTCTTCTTCACTGACCTTTGTATCTGTAACTGTTTCTAGTTTTTCAAAAACCATGTCATCGTAGTCTTGGACTAGGATTCCGCCCCTAACTGACTTAATCAATCTAGGATTTTTATTAGTCTTCTTTGGAATCTTGTAGATTCTAAGGTTTTTCTTCTTTTCTAGGATTTCCAAAGCCTCGTCTTCGTAATCGTAGGCGAGGATTATCTCAAGGAAAATCTCGTGCATTTTTTCTGCAGTTTTTTTATCAATTGTGCCGTTAATGGCGACAATGCCACCGAAGATTGAAACTGGGTCTGCCTCAAAGGCACGCTCCCAAGCTTCATACACAGTCTTACCTGTGGCAACCCCACATGGGTTCATGTGTTTTAGGCCAACACATACTGTCTCGTCAAATTCTTGTAAAATATCAAGGGCAGCTGAGGCATCTTGGATATTATTGTAAGACATTTTCTTGCCATGAAGTTGCACACAGTCTTGGAGGGCATAGGAGACTTCCTCGTCTGAAACGTAGAAGCCTGCCTTTTGGTGAGGATTTTCCCCATACCTTAGCTCATCTTCTAGCCTGAATGTTAAATTTAAAGTTTCTTCAGTGCCATTAATTTTATTAAAATAAGAAGCTATTAGGGAATCGTATTGGGCAGTTTTGTTAAAAACTTTTCCTGCAAGTCTTTGTCTTGTTTCTAGGCTTGTTTCTCCCTTTTCTTCTAATTCTTTAAGGATAGTTTCATAGTCATTTTTATCTGTAACTACAGTTACAAACTTATAATTTTTGGCAGCAGATCTAAGCATAGAAGGGCCACCGATGTCAATGTTTTCTATGATTTCATCGTGACTTACCCCTTCTTTTGCAAGGGTTTCAGCAAATGGATAAAGGTTAACGCAAATTAGGTCAATATAGCCGATTTCGTTGGCCTTAAGCTCTGACACATGACTTTCATTATCTCTTTTTGAAAGAAGACCACCATGGACTTTTGGGTGGAGGGTCTTGACCCTACCTTCTAAAATTTCTGGAAAACCAGTGTAATCTTCTATAGAAATGCAATCTACTCCAGCATTTCTTAGGTGGTTTAAGGTTCCGCCTGTGGAAATTATTTCAAAACCATTTGCCACAAGACCCTTGGCAAAATCTGCCACACCGGCCTTGTCACTCACACTTATCAATGCTCTTTTCATTTTTCCCCCTTTAATATTTCTGCTGCTGTTTTTATATATAACCTGTGCTCAAGATCATGCACTTGACCTTCTACTTCATCTAAACTTTTATTATAATCAACCTTAAACTTATCTTGGGCGAGGATTTCTCCGCCGTCGATTTCCTCATTTACATAGTGGATAGTCACTCCTATGTACTCTTCTCCCGCTTCGTAGGCTCTTTTGATTGACTCTATCCCCTTGTATTTTGGAAGGAGGGAAGGGTGGATATTTACCACCTTGCCCTTATATTTTTCTAGAAAATCTTTAGATAAAATCCTCATATAGCCTGCTAGGAAAATATAATCAAGGTCTTTGACCTTTTCTAGGATTTCTTTTTCATAAGCAGCCTTGTTTGCATAGTCTTTTGGATTAAATACAAAGGTATTGATATTTTTATCTTCTGCCCTTTTAATAACCTTGGCCCCAGGCTTGTCACAAACCATGATTTTTATATCTGCAAGACTTTTTATTTGATCTGAACTTGCTAGAGCCTCAAAATTTGTACCTGTGCCTGAGGCAAATATTCCTATTTTTTTCATAGAAGGACAATCCCTTCCTTGTCAGTAACTTCGCCTAAGACAAAGGCATCATCAATTAAATCTAAGACTTTTTGCTTATCGGCATCGTCAACAATTACAGCAAGGCCTACGCCCATGTTAAAGACTTGGTACATCTCGTCATGGTCTATTTTGCCTTTTTCTTCTATAAATTTGAAAATTGCTGGCACTTCGTAAGAATCCCTATAAATTTTCATGCCAAGACCTTTTTTGAGAGCCCTTGGGAGATTTTCTATAAATCCCCCACCTGTGATGTGGGAAATGCCTGCAACCTTCACATTCTCAAGTAAAGTCTTAACTTCCTTAGCGTAAATTTTTGTAGGTCTTAAAAGAGCCTCGCCGATAGTCTCGCCATTAAAGTCATCATCAAGACTTATATTTTCATCCTTCAAAACTTTTCTTATTAGAGAAAAACCATTTGAATGAAAACCTGTTGAAGGTATGCCTATTACAGCTTGGCCCGGCTTGGTATTTTCTGGATTAATTAAATCTTCTTTTTCGGCAGCGCCAACAGCAAAACCTGCTATATCGTACTCGCCTTCCTTATAAAAACCAGGCATCTCAGCAGTTTCCCCACCCACAAGGGCAGCTTGCGCCTCTCTACAACCATCAGCCACTCCCTTGACAATAGCTTCAATTTGAGCTGGATCATTTTTGCCACAGGCAATGTAATCTAAAAAGAAAAGTGGAAGGGCGCCTTGGGCGAGGATATCATTTACACACATAGCCACAGCGTCAATGCCAATTGTATCGTGCTTATCCATGTCAAAGGCAAGTTTAAGCTTGGTGCCAACTCCATCTGTCCCACTTACCAAAACTGGATTCTTAAAACCATAGGCAGAAAGGTCAAAAGCTCCACCAAAACTTCCAATCATATCCATCATGCCTTTGTTTTTTGTGGATTCTACGTGTTTTTTTATTCTCTCAACTGATTCATAACCGGCATTTAGGCTAACACCTGCCGCCTTGTATTTCTCGCTCATTTATTCCCCTTTGCTAAATATTGTTTTTGTATGTCTGTAAGTTCTTTCTTAAATTCTTCCTCGTAATCACCTAGGCCTTCATAATATTCACCTGTGAAAATATCTAAGGAAATTCCGTTGTTTGGACTATCAAAGTCAAAACCGATCGCTTCCTTTAGACCTTCTACAGTTATAAATTCCAAACTATCGGCACCTATTAAATCTCTTACCTCGTCTTTGGTAAGGTTGGCTGCAATTAATTCCTCAGAAGTCTTCATGTCGATTCCCGAATAAGAAGGGAAGATTATCTCAGGAGAGCCTATTCTTAGGTGAACTTCGCTTGCTCCTGCCCTTTTGAGCATGGAAATGATTCTCTTAGATGTAGTGCCCCTTACGATTGAATCGTCAAGAAGGATTACCCTCTTATTTCTAACTACGTCAGATAGGGCAGACAATTTCATCTTTACTGCTATATCTCTTAAATGTTGGGAAGGCTCGATAAAAGTCCTTCCTATGTATTGGTTTTTGATAAGACCCATTTCATATGGCAAACCAATTTCTTCTGCATAACCTGAAGCAAGTGATAGGGAAGAATTTGGTACACCAACTACTATATCAGCCTCCACAGGGTATTCCCTTGCCAAAACCCTGCCGGTATTTTTCCTAACTATGTGGACGTTTTTGCCAAGGATAGTTGAGTCTGGTCTTGCAAAATAAATAAATTCCATAGATTCGATGGCTATATTTGAGCCTGGTGTGAAACTTCCTATTTCATAGCCTTTATCATCAATTTTTATAAATTCACCTGCTGAAATATCCTTTAAAAAGTCTGCACCGATTACATTTAGGGCACAAGATTCAGATGCAATGGCATAAGAATCATTAAGTTTGCCAAGTACTAGAGGCCTTGTAGCGTGTCTATCAACAGCTCCATAAAGAGCATCTTGGGTTAAAAGCATTACAGAGAATGATCCCCTTAACTTATTTAAGGCTTCCTTAAACCTTTCTTCGATAGTTTCCTTTCTTGACCTTCTAATTAAGTGCATGATAATTTCTGCGTGGCTTGCTGAGTGGAAAACTGCTCCCTCGTCTTCAAGCTCTGCCCTTAGCCACTTGGCGTTATTCAAATTACCATTCATGGCTATGCCAAGGTGGCCATCGTTAAATTTATACAAGAGTGGTTCGATATTCTGAACGTTGGTGGAATTGCCACTTGAGTACCAAAGAGCACCCAAGGCGGCAGACCCATCTATTTTTTCTAATTTTCCATTATCTTTAAATACATCAGCAAGAAGGCCAATGTTTCTATAGCCCCTTAGTCTAGTTCTTTCTGTTGATACAATTCCTGCACCTTGTTGACCCCTGTGTTGAAGAGCGTGAAGAGCATAAAAGGCAACACTTGGTGCCTTTTCTATATTCCAAATTCCAAACATTCCTACTCCTTTGTTAAATCTTATCTAGTAAAATATTCTACACCGTTTTTAAATATGTCTTGCCTATCCTTTAAGGTATTGGTTTTGTAAAGAGTCTTATAGGACCTTTCAGAATGGCCCATCTTACCTAAGATTAGACCATCTTCACTTACCATTCCCTCAATGGCTAGGGCTGATCCATTTGGATTATATTTGCCGTTTAGACTTGCGTCCCCATCGGCGTCTACGTATTGGAAGGCTGCAAGGTGTTTGAATTTTTCAATCTTGTTGCCAACGAGTCTTCCTTCTCCATGGCTAAAGACAAGCTCATGGAGGTCTCCAATTTCAAACCCTTGGGTCCATGGTGACTTGGTAGATGCCACTCTTGTGATAGCTGTGTCTGATATATGCCTAAAGCCAACATTCCTAAAGAGGCTTAGGTCATCTTCGTCAAGGTCTTTTATCTTTCCATAAGGTAAGAGTCCTGATTTTATTAGGGCTTGGAAGCCGTTACATATGCCTAGGATTAGCTTTTTATCAGCTAAGTGGGTATGAATCGCTTCTTTAACCTTGTCATTTTTAAGGATATTTACGATAAATTTCGCAGACCCATCTGGCTCATCTCCTGCTGAAAATCCACCAGGGAAGGCTATGATGTGGGAAGTTTTAATTTCTTCTACGAAAGCATCAATTGATTTTTCAATATCGTCTTCCTTTGTATTGATAAAGACAACTTGAGTCACCCTCGCACCTGCCTCTTCAAAGGCCTTTTGTGTGTCATATTCTGAGTTTGTACCAGGAAATACTGGAATTACTACCTTAACCTCGTCAACTTTTTCCTTGTAATAAATATTTTCAGTTTTTTCTGAAACTAGATTTTCTACCTTGCCTTGGTTTTTGTTGTAGTAGGTAGGATAGATTTCTTCAAGAGTTGACATATAGGCTTTTTCAGCATCTTCAAGCTTAATTTCAATTCCATTTACAGAAATTTCTTCGCTTACTTTTCCAATTTCTTTAAAATCTAAATCAGTATTTGCTTCAATGACGATTGAGCATGGATTAAAGTCAAGGGCCTTGTCATAGTCGATTGTAAAGCCTAATTTATTTCCAAGAGCCATCTTGATTAAGGATGAAGTTACAGATCCAAAATCTTGGACGTAGGCTGCTACTACCTTCTTATCTTTGATATAAGAATTCAATTTTTCAAAGTCTGCCATGGCCTTTTTAAGATTTGGATAGGCTTTTTCGTCTTTTTCTATTTCTATGATATATAATTTATTGCCGACTTTTTTAAGATCTGGAGTAATAACGTCTTCGATTTTTACAGGGGTACAAGCAAAGGAAATTAAAGTTTCAACTACATTTAGGTCGTTAAAAGATCCTGACATGGAATCCTTGCCACCGATTGAAGGTCTGCCAATTTCTCTTTGAGCGATAATTGATCCTAGCATGGCCTGGGTAACCTTGCCCCATTTTTCTGGGTCATCTAGGAGTTTTTCAAAATATTCTTGGAAGGAGAAGTATAAGGACTCCTTATTTCCACCAGCTGCATAAACTTTGGCAACAGATTCTAAAACTGCGTAAATGCTTGATAGGAATGGTGAATATTTTGAAATTTTTGGTATAAAACCGTAGGCCATAATTGTTGCTGTATCTGGTGTCGAATACAAGGTCGGAATGGCTGCAACAGATGCTTGGACAGGAGTTATCCTTTCCTTGCCTGCAAAAGGCATCATAACTGTTTGAGCACCTACTGTTGAGTCAAACATTGAAACCATACCCTTTTGGTTGGTGACATTTAGGTCTTTTAGCTCATCCAGGATAGCTTGCTTGCTCACTTCTTTTTTAACAAAAGGATTTTCACGAACCTTGTCAACTAGGTCTGCCTTGGCGTGTTTTCTAACACCCGCTGTTGCTAAAAATTCTGCACTAAAGTCTACAATTTTTTCATCATTGTAATACATTTCCAAGCGTTTCTTGTCGGTGATATTTGCAACGTGAACATATTCAAGGTTTTCTTTTTCACACTCTTTTACAAAGGCCTCATAGTCTTTTTTGTCAATTCCTACAGCCATTCTTTCTTGGGATTCTGAAATGGCTATTTCTGTTGGATTTAGTCCCTTATATTTGGTCTTTACCCTATCAAGGAATATTTCAATACCTTCAGAAAGCTCACCGATGGCAACAGATACACCACCAGCACCGAAGTCGTTTGATTTTTTGATAAGTCGTGTAACCTCTGGTTTTCTGAAGAGTCTCTGGATTTTTCTTTCTTCTACGGGGTTTCCCTTTTGAACTTGGCTAGATGCAGTTGTTAAAGATGAGTCATTGTGGATTACAGAAGATCCAGATGCACCTTGGATACCATCCCTGCCAGTTCTTCCTCCAATCATGATAACTATATCACCAGGGAGAAGCTCTTCTCTCTTGTAATCTCCGTCTTTTACTGCGCCAACAACAGCCCCAACTTCCATGGTTTTTGCCACATAGGATGGGTCGTAAATTTCTCTGACAAAGGTTGTTGCAAGGCCGATTTGGTTACCATAAGATGAATTTCCTAAGGCCTTTCCCTTAGAAATTTCAACCTGTGGGAGCTTGTTAGCCATAGTATCTTCTCTTTTTTCTAGGATATTTCCAGCACCAGACACTCTCATAGCTTGGTAAACATAGGACCTACCAGAAAGTGGGTCTCTGATAGCCCCACCAATACAGGTTGAAGCTCCACCAAATGGCTCGATTTCTGAAGGATGGTTGTGGGTTTCGTTTTTAAACTGAATTAGCCACCTTTCCTTCTTTCCCTTATTTTCTATCTCTGTGAAAAACGAACAAGCGTTGATTTCTTCAGAAACTTCTATATTAGTATCACCCAACACCTTGGTGTGGTACTTGCCAAAAATTGAGGCCATATCCATGAGTCTAATTGGCTTAGTAATGCCAAGCTCTTCCCTTAATTTCAAATAATAATCAAAAGCATCTTGCATTTCTTTTTGGAAAAGTTTTGAATTTATTTTTACCTCATCAAGGCTTGTTTCAAAGGTTGTATGCCTGCAGTGGTCAGACCAAAATACGTCTAGAACGTAGATTTCAGTTTCACTTGGGTCCCTATTTTCTTTCTTGTAGTGGTCTTGAATAAATTCCAAATCTTCAAGGTCTAGAGCTAGTGATAGGTCTTTTATTAAACCTTCGAGTTCTTCTTTTCCATAATTCCTAAAACCAGTCAAATCCCTCAATGGTTTCATTTGAGAATCTATAGCAAAGTCCATTTTTCCTAGGTCTTTTTCCCTAGATTCAATTGGGTTTATTAGGTATTTTTTTATTTTTCCTAGTTCTTGCTCAGAAACTTCTCCATCTAATACTACAAGCTTGCCTGCCCTAACTAAGACGTCTACCTTATCGTCAATTAATTTTAGGGCTTGCATAGCTGAGTCTGACCTTTGGTCGTACTGGGCTGGGAGGGTTTCGTAAGCTATGTAGGTTTTGCCATCAAGGTCAAGGTCTTCAAAGACTTGATCAGTCATTATTTCTGCGAAAACTCTTGTTTTTGCCTTCGCATAAAGGTCTTCTGAAATGTTATAAATGTCGTAAATTACGTATGTATCAACTTTCTCTAAAGCAAGATTAAAATCTCTGTTAAAAAGTTTTTTTAGATTTTCGCTCTCCCTGTCATAGGCAAGTCTTTTTTGTACAAATATTCTCTTATTCAAAGTCATCCTCCAAATATACATTTCCTAAAAAGTTCATGTGACCGATTTTCCTGTTGTGGCGAGCTTCCTTTTCGTATAAGTGAAGATAGCCTTGTTTCTTGGTGATTAGGTTAATAAAATATTCTTCGTTTTGGCCGAGAATATTATATAGGGTCGCTTCCCTGTTTTCTATTTTTCCCACCTTTAGTCCACAAATACCTTCTATGTGGGCCCTAAATTGGGACTTGGTCGCTGATTCCTGGGTTATATGACCAGAATTGTGGACCCTTGGAGCAATTTCATTGAAGATTACATCTCCATTTGAAATAAAATACTCAACTGTAAGTACTCCGTAGTAGTCATTGTCAGCGAGGATCTTCTTTGTATATTCAATTGCCTTTGACTCTTGGTATTTGGTAATATGGGCAGGAATATTTGACCTATAGAGGATGTTGTGTCTATGTTCATTTTCAACCACAGCCACAATCTCGATTCCATCGATATCCTTAACTGCAACTACCGAAATTTCCTTATCCAAATCGATTAGCTCTTCGAGGATTGTGTCTTTTTCTACTTCCTCATTTGAAGAAATAATTTTTTGCCCCTTGCCGTCATAACCAAATCTAGTGGTTTTCATGACGTACTTGCCATCAATTTCATAATCGCCTTTATTAGCATCAAAGTATTTTACCGTTGGAATCCCAAGCGACCTAGCATATTCCTTTTCCTTAAGCCTGTGCTGGCTAATTTCCAAAATCCTTGAAGATTGGACGAAATTGTATTTACTTTCAAGTTTTTTATAAGAATCTATGTCAATATTTTCAAACTCGAAAGTAATTACATCGCTCATTTGGCACAGTTTTTCGATATTTTCGTATACATTAAAAGCACTATGGATAAAATAATCTGCGAATTTTCTAGCGCAGGCGTCTTCGCTTGGATCGAGAATTGCAATCTTATAGCCCATTTCTTTTGCGCTCATAGCAAGCATTCGTCCAAGTTGGCCGCCACCGATTATACCGATAGTGCTTTTTGGTAATATAGTCTTGATCATATTTTCATATCTTCCTTTACTATATTTTCTAATTCAATTTTAAAATCCATGTACTTTTCTGCTAATTTTTCATCATTGATAGCAAGAATCGCAAGGGCAGTAATAGCAGCGTTTTTAGCTCCTGCCTCTCCTATAGCCATGGTCGCAACTGGCACGCCATATGGCATTTGCACAATAGAAAGCAACGAGTCAACGCCATTTAGAGTAGATGATTTAATTGGAACACCAATTACAGGTAGTGTAGTTGACGCAGCAACCATACCTGGCAAATGTGCAGCCCCACCAGCTGCAGCTATGATTAGGCTGTAGCCGTTCTTCCTGGCATTTTTCGCAAAGTCAACCATTAACTCAGGTGTCCTATGCGCACTGATAACCCTCTTGTCGTAGTCTATGCCAAACTTATCAAGCACAGAACAACATTCTTTCATAGTCTTGTAGTCAGATTTTGAACCCATTATGACAGCTATTTTTGACATTTTAACTCCTTATCTTTTCTTCTACAAAATTAGTATATCTATTTTATTATTTTTTTCAATGTTTAAAGTTAAATAAAAAATTTTTCATCTATCCTTGACAAATTTTCCTAAGTTAATAAAATTTACTTGTAAGAATGTCATAAATTTATATCATTATTGCAAAAGAATAAGGAGAAAATAATGGATTTAATTTACAAAGGCAAGACAAAGAACATCTATAGCTTAGATAATGGCAACATCTTGATGAAATTTAAAGACGACGTTACAGGCAAGGACGGAGTTTTTGATCCAGGTGAAAACCAAGTTGGTCTTTCAATTGATGGAGCTGGCAAAGCTGGACTAAGGATGACAGAATTTTTCTTTAACAAACTTAACGAAAAAAATGTCCCAACCCATTATGTAGCTGCAAACATTGATGAAAACACTATGGAAGTTAGAAAAGCAAAAGTGTTTGGCAAGGGTCTTGAATTTATCTGCAGATATAGGGCAGTAGGTTCTTTTTACAAAAGATATGGCAAATACATAGAAGAAGGTGCTCCACTTGATGGATTCTTTGAAGTTACAATAAAAGACGATGCCGCAGGCGATCCTACTATTTCAAAAGATTGTCTAGCAGCCTTAAATATTGCAACAGCTGACCAATACGAAGAACTAAAAAGACTTACAAAAGAAATTTGTGGTCTAATCCGTGACATTCTAAAAGAAAAAGGTCTTGACCTTTATGATATAAAACTAGAATTTGGCGTAGATGAGAATGATAAAATCATCCTAATTGACGAAATATCTGGTGGCAACATGAGAGTCTATAAGGATAATGAATACATCGAACCACTTAGACTATCAGAATTAGTCCTTAAATAAAAAAATCCCTCTTGAGATTTTACAAGAGGGATTTTTTTATAATTTTCCAACACAAAAGCAGGCAAACGCCTGCTTTTGTTAAAATGATATTCTAAATATTACTGCAATTAAGCAAAGAATAACTGCTAGAGGTACATATAGGAATTTACCAATATTATACCAAGTATTTCCGTATTGTTTTTTAGCACCTAGGTTAATTGCTCCAAGAAGCTGATCTTTGGTTAAGATCCAGAACCAAGTTACAGCACCAATCATTGCCCCTATTGGGATAACATATATTGATATTATGTCCATAAATGGTCCCCACTGGCTTATCATTTCCATATTTACTCCGATAGCAAATACAACAAGGCCTATCAAAAATAAAACTAGATTACGTTTTAATTTTGGGTGTCTTTGCATGAGGGATTCTGCTACTACTTCAAACATATTTTGAAGGGATGATATACCGCCAAAGACAACTGCTACGTATAAAATAATTGCAAAAACTCTACCAAAGCCCATATCCTGTAAGATTGTAGGTAAGACTTGGAAAAGTAAACCAGGTCCACCTGCCTGGTCCATGTTGTAGACGATAATCGCCGGAATCATTACAAAGGAAGCAAGCATAGCAGCTACAGTATCTAGGAAACCTGTCATCTTTGAAGATGAAACGATGTCTTCATCATCAGAAAGATAAGCACCTACAACTAGCATACCAGAACCAGTCACTGATAGGGAGAAAAACGCCTGGCCCATAGCCTGAAGAATTGTTCCCCAATTTATCATTTCTTTATCAAACCTAAACATATACTTGTATCCCTCAAAGGCATTTGGAAGTGTTAGAATCCTAATAGCAAGGACTACAAAAAGCACAAAGAAGGCTGGCATCATGATTTTATTTGATTTTTCAATAGTAGATGCGCCACCAATACAAGAAAGTAGAGTAATGGCTATGATAAAAAAGTGGTAAGGCACTACTGAGAAAGGTTTTAAAGAAAAGCTATCAAAATAACTTGTTGTATCTACAGTTAAAAGTGACCCGGTTAGAGAATCTACCAAAGCTTTTAAGACGTAGGCAACAATTACTGCATAACCAATCGCAATCAAAAGTGATCCAATAAGTGGTATGTAACCTATAAATTTGCCTATGATTGTATCTTCCTTGCGACTTTTAAATGCCTTTTGGTAGGCGCCAAGAGTACCTGTGTGAGCGTACCTACCCACTGCAAACTCACTTGCAAGACCACAGTAAGCAAAGACGCTTACAAAAAATATGTAGGCAATTAAAAAAACTATGCCTCCCTTTTGAAACTTATATGGAAAGCCCCACACATTTGCCATACCGACTGCAGAACCAACTGCCGTGAGGATAAATCCTAATTTAGAACTAAATTTATTCATCTTTTTTCTCCTTTTTCATTATATTTATTTATTTTCTTTGTTGGTATATCACTTTAAAGCATAATCTAATTATAACCGAATTTTTAAATAAATCAAGAAAAAAAATCTCCTACAAAGATAAGAGATTTCGCTAAAAATTTAGAAACTTTTTGGCAAAGAATCTTTGTAGGAGTAAATATTAATGAAACAGAATTGCTGCAAGGCTGACTAATATAACAAGTGGGGTGTAAATATACCTGCCAATCTTTATGAAGGTCTGAGTTTTTTTATGTTTTGCACCCTTATTTATTTCATCAAGCAAGACTTCTGAGTCCATAACAAAAAACCAAACTACAGCACCAAACACTGCACCTAGAGGAATTAAGTAATATATTGTAATATCCATAAGGCTTGCCCACTTGGCTAGTGGGTGAAGGTCAACACCTAAAATTAAAACTGTAGTTCCTACCAATAGCAAGGCTGTTTTATCATTCATCTTAAACTCTTGATTTAAAGTATGGGCAATCGATTCGAAAATAGTTTGAAGCGAGGTAAGACCTGCCATTATTATTGCCATATAAAATAAAACTGCAAAGCCTCTTCCAATCCTCATCGAGTTAAATATACTAGGCAAGATTTGGAAAATTAGAGCTGGTCCACCAGCTTCATGCATGGAGAAAACTACAATCGAAGGCACAATAATAAAAGCTGAAAGAAGTGCAACAATTGTGTCAAATAGACCAGTTAACTTTGAATTTGTAACTATGTCATGATCATCTGTAAGCATCCTTCCAACAAAAACCATGCCAAAGCCAGTTATAGAAAGGGCAAACAAGGCATCTCCCATGGCAGAAATAGCTGTGCCTATATTACAGTCCTTAAAATCAAACCTAAAAAGTAGTTTGTAGCCTTCTTCAATGTTTGGAAGCGTTAACATCTTAAATAAGACTATAAGGTAAATCACTATCATTGATGGCATCAAAACAGAGTTTAGCCACTGGACTGATTTAAAACCTCCAAGGCTTATTAAAATAACTAGGACAATTATTAAAAGATGAACTTCCATTACTGCAAAAGATCTAGAAGAAAATTCTTCAAACCAGGTGAAAGGTGGTGTAATTATGAGTTTTCCATTTATGGTATCCACAAGTGCCTTCGCTACATAAGAAACTATAATTGTATAGCCAACAGCCATGATTAAAGATATTAGCAAAGGAAAATAACCGTAAATTTTTGCAATTTTCGATTCTGGATGCCTTGTCTCGATAGCTTTTTTATATGATTTTACAACTGATCCCTTTATCATCCTTCCTATAGCAAATTCGCTAGAAAGGCCGACATAAGAAAAAAGGGAAATAAAAATCAAATAAAAAATCAGGAAAAATATTCCACCCTTATGAAATTTATAAGGAAAACCCCAAACATTTGCCATACCCACCGCAGAGCCTGTGGCGGATAGGACAAAGATTGTTTTTGATTTAGTCTTTGGAAGCTTCATACCTAGTCCTTATACTTATTCTGAAGGTCTTTTATAAGCTCAGAATCTTCAAAATAATTAATTCCCATAGCAGCTTTCACTTTTTCAAGTTTTTTAGCTCCTTGACTTCTCGCATCAGCTGTGCCTTTTCTTAAAATATCAAACACGCCTTCTATGTCTTTTTCATATTCAGCTCGTCTAGCTCGAATTGGTTCAAGCTCCTCTTCTAGGACCTTGATTAAGAATTTCTTGCACTTAACATCGCCTAGGCCTCCCCTTTGGTAGTGGGCCTTTAATTCATCTAAATTTTTGTATTCTGGTAAATATTTTTCAAAATGACTATCATTTGAAAATACATCTAGGTAGGTAAAGACAATATTGCCCTCTACCTTGCCCGGATCATCTATATTTATGTGGTCTGGGTCGGTATACATAGACATTACTTTTTTCTTTACAGTATTTTTGTCATCTGCGAGATAAATGGCATTTCCAAGTGACTTGCTCATCTTGGCAGCTCCGTCAATTCCTGGCATACGGCGAGCCATTTTAGATTCAGGAAGAACTGCTTTTGGTTCCACAAAGACTTCACCATATATATTATTAAAACTTCTAGCAAGCTCCCTAGCTTGTTCAAGCATTGGCTCTTGATCTTCGCCAACAGGTACAACATTCGCATCAAATAATAAAATATCAGCTGCTTGGCTTACAGGATAAATCAAAAATCCTGCTGGCAAACTAGTTTCAAAATTTCTTAATTTTATTTCTGATTTTACAGTAGGATTTCTTTCAAGCCTTGAGAGGGTAACTAGATTTAAAAAGTAAAAAGTAAGTTCAGTAAGCTCTGCCACCTGTGATTGGATGAAAATACTCACCTTGGATGGGTCTATTCCCACACTTAAGTAATCAAGGGCTACTTCGATAAGGTTTTCACGGATTTTTTGTGGATTGTCAAAATTATCTGTAAGAGCCTGACTATCTGCAATCATGACATACATCTTATCATACTTGCCTTCATTTTGCATTTTTACTCTATTTCTGAGGCTTCCTACGTAGTGACCAAGGTGGAGTCTACCAGTTGGTCTGTCACCTGTTAAAATTATATCTCCCATAAATTCTCCTTTTCATGTAAAAAAGGGGAAGCTTCTGCTTCCCTATTTATTTTGATTTTGTGCTAGATAAGCATCAATGAAGCCTTGGATATCGCCATCCATAACTGCTTCCACATTTCCCATCTCATAATTTGTCCTGTGGTCTTTAACCATGGTGTATGGCTGGAAAACATAAGATCTTATCTGACTACCCCAGGCAATTTGTGAATAGCTTCCCTGGATATCTTCAATTTTTTCTTTTTTCTCTTCTTCTTTTATTTGAATCAACTTTGAAATAAGGAGGTTCATTGCTGTTTCCCTATTTTGCATCTGGCTTCTTTCGGCCTGGCTGGTTGCAACTACTCCTGTTGGTATGTGGGTTATCCTAACTGCAGAGTCAGTCTTATTTACGTGCTGACCACCTGCCCCACTTGCCCTATAGGTATCAATCCTTAAATCTGATGGATCAATTTCTATACTTGTATCTTCGTCTAATTCAGGGAATATATCTACTGAAGAAAAAGAAGTATGACGTCTTGATTGGCTGTCAAAAGGTGAAATCCTTACTAATCTATGGACTCCCTTTTCCCCCTTAAGATAACCATAGGCATATGGACCCTTAACATGAAGAGTAACAGATTTTATTCCACCTGCCTCTTCGTTGTTTAAATCCTTAACCTCAACCTTAAAGCCCCTTTTCTCGCAATATCTGGTATACATCCTAAAGAGCATGTCAGCCCAATCTGTCGCTTCAAGACCACCTGCACCTGCATTTATAGAAAGGTAAGCATTATTTTTATCATATTCTCCATTAAGTTGAGTCTTTAGCTTAAGACTTGCGAGTGACTTTTTGATTTGTTTTAGATTTGAATCGACTTCTTCTAAGGTTTTAGACTCATCTTCATCACTTAATTCAACAAGATCAATTAAGTCTTTGTTATCTTTTATAGCATCTTCTATATCTGTGTAGGCCTTTAAATCTTCTTTTTTATCAGATAGGTCTGCCATCACAGTTTGTGCCTTATCGGAGTCATCCCAAAAATTTGGGCTCATTGATTTTTTTTGAAGTTCATCTATTTCTTCTTTAAGCCTAGCCGGGTCAAAGACTGTCTCCGACTAGGGTTAAAGTTTCTTGAAAGTTTTTGATTTCTTCTTTTAGTTCAAATATTTCTCTCATATTATTTCTTTACAGTTGATTTCTTAGCTTCGCGGTCCATTCTCCTGCGCTCAGCCCTGTTTAGTCCTTCATGGTCTTCTTCATCTGTAGATGGACCTGTAATATCTTCATGGCTTGCATCTTCTGGAATTAGAACTTGCTTTCTTTGGATATTTTGTCTAATTTCTACATTCATCATGTATCTTACTGTATCTTCAAGGATAGCCCTGGTCATTTCTTCGTACATATCAAAACCTTCGTTAGTGTAGGCCCTAACTGGATCTTCTTGGCCCATTGCCCTAACTCCGATTTCCTTACGCATTTGATCCATTGCATCAATGTGATCCATCCATTTTTGATCTATTACCCTAAGAAGGATTACTCTTTCAACTTCTCTCATATTATCTGGGCCAAAACTTGCTTCCTTATCTTCATATTTAGCAAGAGTCGCACCTGTTACATATTCGATTAGGTCATCTTGAGTGTAAGAATTGATATTTTCAAAATGAAGTTGGGTTACAGGTACACCAAGACCATTTAGGTAGTTAAGTAGGGCTGTCATTTCCCAATTTTCTGGCTTAACTTCTGGATTTGTGAAGGTATAAACAGCATCTTTTATGACTTGTTTAATCATATCGATGATAGTTTCCTTCATGTCTTGACCCATAAGAACTTCACGTCTTTCGTTGTAGATTATTGTTCTTTGTTTGTTCATGACATCGTCGTATTGAAGGACTCTTTTTCTTGTAGCAAAGTTGTTTGCTTCTACTCTTGTTTGAGCCTTTTCAATTGACCTTGTAACCATTCTTGAAACTATTGGTTCATTTTCATCAAAATCTGCTTTTTGAACAAATTTTGCTACAGCTTCCCCACCGTTAAGTCTGATCAAATCATCTTCAAGAGATATGAAAAATCTAGACTTACCTGGGTCTCCTTGACGGCCTGAACGACCTCTAAGCTGGTTATCAATACGTCTTGATTCATGTCTTTCAGAACCAATGATATATAGACCACCTGCAGCAATTACCTTAGCTTCTTCTTCTTTGATAGCTGGTCTAAATTGATCTTTGTAGTGTCTGAATTTCTTTCTAATATCTATGATTTCTTGGTTATCTGTTGCTGAGAATGAGTCAACTTCTTCGATTAATTCTTCGCTAGTTCCCTCTCTTCTTAGTTTTTGCTTAGCCATGAAGTCTACGTTACCACCAAGGGTGATATCTGTACCACGGCCTGCCATGTTGGTTGCGATTGTAACAGCACCAAGCCTACCTGCTTGGGCAACAATTTCTGCTTCTCTTTCGTGGTTTTTAGCGTTTAGGACTGTATGGGAAATGCCAGCTTGTTTAAGAGCAGCTGAAAGTCTTTCACTTGCCTCGATTGAAATTGTACCAACAAGGATTGGTTGGCCAGTTGCGTGAACTTCGTTAATTTCATTTATGATTGCATTAAACTTACCACGTTCATTTATATAAACATGGTCGTTATCATCTATTCTTTGTACTGGTCTATTAGTTGGGATTTCAACTACGTCTAGCTTGTAGATTTCATCAAATTCGTCTTCTTCTGTCTTTGCAGTACCAGTCATACCTGATAATTTAGCATACATTCTAAAGTAGTTTTGGAAAGTAATAGTAGCAAGGGTCTTGCTTTCTGCCTTAACTTCTACACCTTCTTTAGCTTCTATCGCTTGGTGAAGACCATCTGAAAATCTCCTACCTTGCATGATACGGCCTGTAAACTCATCTACGATTTCAACTTCGCCATGGTTTACAACATAGTCAATATCTCTTGTCATTGTTGTATTTGCCTTAAGAGCATTGTTGATATAGTGAGATAGCTCTAGGTTTTCTGTATCAGATAGGTTTTCTATACCAAAAAATTCTTCAGCCTTTTTTGTACCTTTTTCTGTTAAGTTTGATGATTTTCTCTTCTCATCTACAAGGAAGTCTACGTCTTCTACCTTGAATTCCCTATCAAATGGGTCAATATCAGCATCTTCATTAGGATCTAGAATCCTACCTTCTAGGGTTTGGATAAATTCGTTTGCCTTTTGGTAGGTATCTGTTGATTCATCGCCTTGGCCAGAAATAATAAGAGGTGTCCTTGCCTCATCTATTAAGATTGAGTCAACCTCGTCTACAATTGCGTAGTTTAGGCCACGTTGAACCATGTCTTCCTTATAAATAACCATGTTATCTCTTAGGTAGTCAAAACCAAATTGGTTGTTGGTTCCATAAGTGATGTCTGCGTTATAATTTTCTCTTCTTTCGCTATTTGTAAGTCCGTAAATAATACAACCTACAGATAGACCAAGCCAGGTATGAACCTTGCCCATCCACTCTTGGTCACGCTTAGCTAAGTAGTCGTTAACTGTAACTACGTGAACACCCTTGCCAGATAAGGCATTTAGATAAGATGGAAGTGTTGCTACAAGAGTCTTACCTTCACCTGTTTTCATCTCCGCTATCTGTCCATTATGTAGTACAATACCACCTAAAAGTTGCACTGGATAGTGCTTGATTCCTAAAACCCTGTAACTTGCTTCTCTAACTACAGCAAAGGCTTCAACTAAAAGATCATCCAGGGTCTCGCCATTTGCTAGTCTTTCTTTAAATTCAATTGTTTTATGTTGTAACTGCTCATCAGTTAACTTTTGCATTTCTTCATCTAGTGCTAAAATCTTATCTACCGTTTTTTGGTTTTGTTCGATTTCTTTTTGACTAAATGACTTAAATATATTAAATAATGCCAAATTTTTCACCTTCCAATTCTTCACTTATCCTACCCTTATTATACAAAATTTCAATCAAATATAGTTAATAAAGCCAAATTGGGCGTGTATTATTTCCAAATATAAACTAAATTTTATTTCGTAAAATAACAGATAATGATTTTAATCCACTATACATTATATATGCTTTGGGTGTTTTATTCAATCAAAATTCCTAATTTACAAAAATTTTAACAAAAAAAGCCCTAAATTTTTTTAGGACTTCCCTCTTGAAACAAACCAACCACATTTCATACGATTTAACTTATAAACCAAGAATATTTTTATACTTTTCAAACTCCTCTGGCACTTCTTTATCAAAAACCATTTCATTTCCATCCTTATCTTCAAAAGAAAGGTGGGCACAATGGAGTAGGGGGTGGTCTAGGTTAAATTTGTGTTTAAAGTTTCCATAGACAGGATCGCCCAAGAGTGGGTGGTTGATAGATGTCATGTGGACTCTTATTTGATGGGTTCTGCCAGTTATGATATGAACTTTAACCAAGCTAAAACCATCAGTTTCGCTTAGAACTTCGTATTCAGAAATCGCCCTTCTCCCGCTAGGACGGACTGCCATCTTACGTCTATTATGTGGGTCCCTATCCATGAAATTTTCAATCCTGCCACACTTTTCGGCAAAATTTCCAAAGACTATGGCAAGGTATTCTTTCCTGACCTGTCTGGTTTCAAACAGAGTTTTTAAATAGCGATAAGATTCATTATTTTTCGCTATTACCATAAGGCCAGTCGTATCCTTATCAAGCCTGTGGACAATACCTGGCCTATCTTCCCCACCAATGTGAGATAGGCCATCATAGCCGTACTTATAAAGAAGGGCATTGACCAAGGTTCCTGTCACAATCGCCCCTGCTGGATGGACTATGAGGTTTTTTTGCTTGTTTATAATCGCATAATCGTTATTTTCATAGACTATATCAAGAGGAATATCTTCTGCCTTTATCTCTTGAACTTCAAAGAGCGAATCGTCTATAAAAATCTCATCGCCCATCTGAAGCTTAAAGGATGGTTTTATTTTTTTGTCATTAACTTTTATTAAAGAAGCTTTGATAAAATCTTTTATCTTTTCCCTTGGTATGCTATCAAGCTCATCAGATATGTATTTATCAACTCTTATAAGGTCATCTGCTATTAATATCATGTGTTTATTATATAGGTAAATTAAGATTTTTCATTCAACTTATCAAAAAACTTGTTCATTTTCTCAAAGGTCTTCTCGGATTTTTTAATATTCTTAAGAAGTGGTCTTCTGATGCTTAGACTGGTTTTTGGTGCCTCATTCAAAAGCATTTCTCCCGCCTTAACAGCAGACTGATTTTTATAGAAGGCAATCGCTAAGTCCTTGTCAACTTTCGAATTTAAGTCCTTGTTGGTATAAATAAGCCTTACAAGGTTAACAACCATATCATTTTCATTTTTAATTGGCTCTTTAGATAGTTTAGCGAGCACCTTTTTTGATTTAACCAAAGTCTTTTCAGAATCATTAATCTTCGCTAAAAGAGCTGGCCTCATCTCATCAACTGCTCTAAGGTCAGAATTAAGCAAAATTTTACCAGCGTTTATAAGAATTTGATTAGAATAAACTGCGTAAGCAAGTTTTTTTTCTTGGGTATTTAACCTTGCTATTACTTTTTCATCACTTAGTCTTTTCCTATTCTTATAGGCTAGTTCGTACTTATCAAAAGCTAGAGCGATTTTTTCTCCTAATTGATTTATAAGGAGAATTTGATTGTAGGTATCCATGTATCCGTCATTTTCTGTCATTACACTTATGATGTAAGCCTGAGACTTAGTTTCTACAAGGGCCACATCATTTTGGATTCTATCAAGCTCACCCGTCTTATTCATAGACTTATAGGATGGGTTTATATTTTTTAAAAGTTTCACCCTTTTTGATGATGAGTTGGAAAGAGATCTGACCATATCCCTAGCTATTTCAGAATTGCTCCTATAAATCCCATATAAAGCCCAGGCTAAATCTTTTGCATTAGTATAGTTTTCATTACCTGCCCCAAGCATTAACCTATTAAGGCTAGTTCTGTTATTTTTTGTAAAGGATTTTATAAAGGCGTTTATAGGATCAAACCCACCAAGAGCTTCGATTAGCCTGTTTGTAGCATCGTTATCTGATAATCTAAGACTAAGGTCAAGGTCCCTTTTTATTTCCTCGCTATAGGTCATCTTTCCATTTTCAACCCTATTTAAAACTGCAAGACCAATCATTGTCTTTATAGTAGACGCAGCAGGAAGCTTATCCTTATCCGAATTAGCCATATAAATATTTACATCACTAGGACCATAGACTGTTCTTACATTCACCTGGTATATTAACTTCCCATCAATGGTGTCCTTAATGGCAGTGTGTATATCATTTCTTAGCATATCATCGTCTGTATTTGCTAAAGCCTTGCCAACCAAACCTAAATTTATTAGGATTAGGGAAAAAATTATTTTAAGTATTTTTTTCATAATAGCTCCTACATTTCATTATAGCTCCTACATTTCATTGATTCCTTCTTTATTAAGATATCCAGCAAGGGTCTTACCCTTGTAATCATCAGTAATAAAAATCGCCTCGATATAGTCTCCCTCATCTGTAAGGGAAAGGACTTTTGGATTGGTGAATTTTTTAGCAAGCAGGTTAGCTACTGCCTTTTCAAAAGGCACTCCCAAACTATATTCGTCAATTTCATCACTTATCTGTTCTTCGACATCAAAGTCTTCAAAGCTAAACCTATAGGCAAAGTTGTCTGTAAATTCTTCAAGGGTCTCACTCGCATCATAATAATTATTAACACAAGTTAAAAGCCTATCATAATCAGCCTTATTTTTCTCCATAGTGTTGGCAAAAAGTGCACCCATGTGTTTAAAGACAGCATCAGATTTTTCTGTAAGGATGAAGCCATCTTCACTGGAATAAATATAACCTTTCTCTATAAGATTTGTGACAATTTTTTTGCTATCTTCAATAAAATAGCCGTCTATATCGTAAATTTCGTCATAAGCTGTAGAGTAAATTGTTGTATAATACAAGCAAAATTCAAATTCAGCCAGGGTCAAATCATAGGCTGGAGCAATAAATTCATAAAGATTTCTCAACTTTTCCTTAATTTTTTTATGGTCCCTATTAAAATCATCCATTAGCATCACAAAGTGAGTGAAGGCCTCGCTATCTTCGGTTTTTTCATCAAGGTCTTCTACTTCAATTATATCTTCGTAGTCGTCTTCCTTTACCAGAAGGGCTTTTTTTATCTTTTTACCATTTTCAGTGTATTCAATTTCAAGCTTATGTCTACCTTCCTCAATAAGACCTACAAGGGCATGGTCAAAATCCTCCTCATCATAATATTCCTTGGCCATTTCAAAGCTTAAAATTTTAAGGTCAGAATATTTTTTATTTAAAGATTTTTTTAAATCTATAAGAAGGTCAAAGCGATAGCTATAAGAAGAAATATCAGCATTTGAATCTAATTCTAAAAAATGCTTATCATCAGCCAAAATTTTTAGGTCATCAAGGAGATTTGCTAAACTATTTTTACTATCTAGGTAGAATTCTGGCACCACATCTTGGGCAGATCTATATTTTTCAAGAATAGCAGAAAGTCTTTGCCTAAAGTCCACATATAAGAAAGAGGCCTCTACCGTATAGTAATATACGTAATAGTAGTCATCATCACTTTCATCAGCTCTTTCAATTTTTACATATCCCTTATCAGACAGAGATAAAAGCTCATCTTTAACTTCACCTAGCTTAAATAAGGCTGTTGTTTTTTTGTTTTTAGAAATTTCATCTCTTTCAAAATATAGACTTTCAATCAAAAACTCAAATTCTCTTAAACTTAAATCATAGGCTAGAGCAAAAAATTGAAAAATATAGTCTATTTTTTCTTTTACAAAGTCATATTTTTCAGCTAAGTCAAAGATATGGCCCAGGTCTGATTCAAAATTATTGCCGGTCATAATTTCCTCCTTTACTATATTAATAATTTTATCATAAATTTGAGGACAAAAAAAGACACCCTGAGGTGCCTTTAGATTTTATTTGATTTTCTTATAGCCAAGACCTGCGCCTATTAATCCGACAAGAGCAAGGCTTGTGCCAATTAGACCTGTCTTTGGGTTTGTTGCTGGATTTTTATTTTTTCCTGCCATCACTTCTTCGATTTTGTAAATCTTGCCAAATTGGGCTGGATAAGATGTGAGAACTATGTCATCTGTGAAGATTTTGTATTCCTTGCCTTCTTTAATTTCAAGCTTGCCAAAATCTTTTTTAGGAACAAGGTACTTATCTTCCTTGTTTGACTTTCTTGCTACAGTTACACCTTCCTCATCGATTTTTTCTACTACAAAGATATCAAAAATAGTTTTTTCAGCTTCTTTCTTATTTTCTTTAGATTTTTTAGCTGGTTTTTTCTTATCAGCTGGCTTCTCGTTTTTCTTTGGAGTTTCTTTTACAAGTTCAACCTTATAAATAGCTGCAAATTGAGCAGGATCAGAAGTTAGGATTTCCTCTGATGTTTCGATTTTATAGGCCTTACCTACTTGTGGAGTAATTTTTCCAAAGTGTTTCTTTGCAATATTATACTTACTATCTTTCATGCCCTTTTCATGAACCGTTACTATATCTTTAGTAACTTTTTCAACAACATAAGATTTTACCATAGTCTTAGCTGGTATTGCTTTTTCAACAATTGAGAAAATCTTGCCAAATTGAGCTGGGTAAGATTTTAAAGAAATGTTATCAGATGTGATAGTAAAGACCTTGCCTTTTTCAAGTTTCATTCCCTTAAATTCTGATTTTGGAACATTATAAAGGTTTGATTCGTTGCCTACTTCATAAAGGGTGACTCCTTCTTCGTTGATTTCTTTTACAACAAAGTCTCTAACGACTTTTTCTTCTTTAGGCTTTACTTCATTTATTTTATGGATTTTTGTAAATTGAGCTGGATAAGAAGCGAGAACTGTATCGTCTGCCACAATTTCTACTTCTTTTCCTTCTTTTAATTCTATATCTTTAAATTCTTTTTTAGGGACATTGTAAAGGTCATCTGGATTTGATTTCTTGTAAACATCTACGCCTTCTGCGTTTATTTTTTTAATTACGTAAATATCAGAAAAAACATGGCTCTCTTTGCCTTCGATAACCCTATAAACTTTTCCAAATTTTGCTGGATCAGATTTTAGGATATCCCAATTTGTATAAAGGGTGAAAATTTTATCTTCTTTAAGGTCCATGCCCTTAAAATAAGATTTCGGAACGTTGTAGACATCAGCTTCGTTATTTACGTCAACGATGTCTACCCCTTCTTCATAGATTTTCTTTACTTTGTATTCTGCAACTTTTGGATTTGAAATATGGTCCTCTGCTTCGATTTCATTTACTTTTTGATCTTTCATTTCGCTAGCATAAGCGCTATTAATAAGCATAGCAGACACTGCTAGAGCTAGTAATAATTTAGATTTTTTCATGACACCCTCCTTAAAAATTCTTATATTAGTGTCTCTTCTTAACTATATAATACCCAAAACGGTGTTAATTTTGTGTTAAATTTGTAGAAATTTTTAAAAAAATTAAATAAAAAAATGGTCTCTAAAATTATTTCTAACTTTAGAGACCATGTTTATCTGCTTCTTATTATTAAGCCTTATATCTCATAGTCAAAACTATCAATTGATTTTTTATTTTCTAGATTATCTTCACTAAGAAAGTCTAATTCCTTGATTCCATTCATACTTGCAACAATAGAATTTGGGAAACTTACTACTTCTTGATTAAGCATACTTATATTATTATTAACTATCCTCTTAGCAGCAGCTAGTTGTTCATTTTCATCATCTATCTCTTTTTGTAAATTCAAAAATTCATCTGAAGATCTTAATTCAGGATAAGCTTCAGCAAGGGCAAAAATTTTATCTATCGCCTGGTCCTGATTTTTGATTGTTTTATTAAAATCTTTGATGCTATAACCATCCCTTAATTTTGCCAAGTCTGTGAAGGTATTTTTTTCATATCTAGCATATGATTTTGCCACATTAATCATTTGAGAAATTGTGTCATATCTTTTAGCTAGGGCGACATCAACGTTCTTCTTTGATTCCTCTATAATTACCCTATACCTCTTTAGTTTATTTAAGGTTCTAATATAAAATCTAAAAACCAACCATAAAATTATTACTGGTAATATAAAACTACTTAAATGATTCATTGTAACTCCTTATTATTTCTTATAACTTTCCCTTGATTAAAGCCATCAGACCATAAAAATACGCCAAGTTTACTCGCACCTTTTCATATTCACCTGAAAGAGAAAGCTTGTCAATATCGACTTTTCTTGATGGCAAATCAAACATATATGAACCAGTGTTAAAGCTCATCATAAGCCCTTTTTCATCCACATAAAGACACAATTCAGTTCTTCTATACCAAGCGTTTAAAATCTCTATGATATTTGGATCTAGAATGCGTTTGGCTAAAAGTTCATCAGTAGCAAAAACAGCATAAGAATCGTTAAATTCGATTGATTCTGTTAAAATTTCTCTTTCACCTTCTTGGATTTTCCCATAGTATGCTTCTATGTGAGGCCCATACTCATTCCTATATTTTAGGGGCACTATCCTAACATGGCCTTCACCTTTTGTATCGAAATTTTCTAGTAAAACTTGGCCTAAAAAACCAATACTATCTACAAGATTACCCTTGCTATTCCTATACTTATAAAAGGCCTTTAAATTATAAAGTTGGGTCTTATAAGGATCAGCAAAACTAATATGACAAGATGATTGATACCTATGTGAATCTATAAAAATTTTATCAAAATCTTCAACTTCCAAACTTTCATTATAATTCACAGTAGTTTCTGGAAAGACTTCTTCTAAAATCGGCGCCATAAAAGCATTCGCATAGTCATCACTAATATCGTTATCAACCTTATTATCTGACTTGAAAAATTTTAAATACAAAACAAAGCATATGATAAAAAGAGAATAGTAACGTGTATGCATTAGCAAAATCCCAATAACTAGAGCGATTAAAAAACTAAAATCAAATACTTGTGTTTTCTTGCCCTTCATTTTTGTTTTTATAGCTAAAAGCTTTTCCTTGAATTCTGGAGAATTTTCTTTTTCTTCGATCCTTTTTATAGTATCAGGATCTGTGAATTTATTCATATAATATTCGTTCACTATCTCACCCCTCTTTAATAATATACTTCCACTTTTTTATCTAGTCTCAAAAATTATATAATATTTTTCATATTAGTTTATGTTTAATTTGAAATATTTACCTAACTTATTTTTAGCAAGGCCCGGATGCAAATATTTTCTTTATTATTTATTAGTTGTATATTAATAATAGAATATAAAAAAGAGAGGTAGTTATGAAATTTATTTCATGGAATATAGATTCACTAAATGCCGCCCTAACAAGTGATTCTGCTAGGGCGATTATGAGTCGTTTAGTCTTAGATACGGTAGTAAAGGAAAATGCTGATGTAATTGCTATCCAAGAAACCAAACTTCCATACACAGGTCTTAGCAAAAAACACATCGCAAAACTCGCCGAATATTTCCCTGACTATGACTATGTTTATAGGTCAAGTGAAGATCCTGCAAGAAAATCCTATGCTGGAACCATGACTCTTTATAAGAAGGGTCTTAAGGTTGAACCAACCTACCCACAAATAGGAGCTCCTTGCACCATGGACTTTGAAGGCAGGATTATAACTTTAGAATTTGATAATTTTTACTTTACCCACGTCTATACACCAAATGCAGGAAATGGCCTAACAAGGCTCGCTGACAGGCAAGTTTGGGATAGGCTCTATGCTGATTATTTAAAAAGTCTAGACCAAAATAAACCAGTGATAGCAGCTGGTGACTTCAACGTTGCCCACGAGGAAATCGACCTTGCCCATCCAGAAAATAACCACGAATCACCAGGTTTTACAGATGAAGAAAGGGAAGGTTTTACAAATCTTTTGGCAAAAGGATTTACAGACACCTTTAGACATATCCACGGCAGGGTAGAAGGAAAATATACTTGGTGGGCCCAAAGGGTAAAGACAAGTAAAATCAACAACTCTGGCTGGAGGATTGACTATTTCCTTGTTTCTGAAAGGATAAAAGATCTAATCACAAATTCTGATATGATCGACTCTGGTGAAAGACAAGACCACACTCCAATTGTTTTGGAAATCAATATATAAGAAAAAACCTTGAAGAATCCATTTTTTAATGGTCTTCAAGGTTTATTTTTGTTTGCGATTTAAAATCTATTTTTTTAAATTCTATTTTAGACCCTTAACTTTCTATCATCCATGTAAACCTCATCTATAATGGCAGAACCTAGGCAGACTTCTCCGTCGTAGAAAACTGCGGCTTGACCCGGGGTTACGGCCTTGGTCTTATCATAGGTTACTTCTACCTTGCCATCTCCTAGGACTTTGACATGGGCCTTGATATCTGCTTGCCTATACCTAAACTTGGCTGTGCAGTCAAATTCCTTTGGGCAATCTTTGTCAGAAATTGTAGAAAATTCTGAGGCGTAAAGCTTGTTTGAAAATAAAAGTGGGTTGTTTTTGCCTTGACAAACTAGGAGTTCGTTTTTCTCTAAATCCTTGCCATAAACAAACCAAGCTTCGCCCTCGCCACCAATTCCTAGACCACGTCTTTGGCCGATTGTGTGGTACATTAAGCCGTCATGCTTGCCCATAATGTTGCCTTCGGTATCAACAATATTACCCGGTTGAGCTGGCAAATAATGGGATAAAAATTCGTTAAAATCTCTTTCACCTATAAAGCAAATTCCCGTAGAGTCTTTCTTGTTTGCTGTAGCAAGACCTGCTTTTTTAGCGATTTCCCTCACTTCTGATTTTTGCAAATCTCCTACTGGAAATAAAACGTCTTTAATTTGTTCTTGGGATAGTTGGCTAAGAAAATAAGTCTGATCCTTGTTGGAATCAAGACCTCTTAACATCTTTGTTTCCCCATCTTTCCTATCAACTCTAGCGTAATGACCAGTTGCGAGATAGTCTGCTCCAAGATTTTTAGCAAAGTCCAGAAAGGCTTTAAACTTTATTTCCTTATTGCACATGATGTCAGGGTTTGGAGTCCTTCCTTTCTTGTATTCATCAAGAAAGTAGGAAAAAACCCTGTCATAGTATTCTTTTTCAAAATTTATAGAATAGTAAGGAATCCCGATTTGATTGCAAACAGCAACTGCATCTTCGAAGTCTTCTTCAGCAGTACAAAATCCGTTTTCATCGGTATCATCCCAGTTTTTCATGAAAATCCCTGTCACATCGTAGCCTTCTTCCTTAAGAAGCAGTGCCGCAACAGAAGAATCCACCCCACCCGAAATGCCTACTATTACCTTTATATCTTTTTTATCTGTCATCTCAATTCTCCTAAAACTTCAATAAGCCTATCTACATCTGCTCTAGTATTTTCAAAACCCAGACTTATTCTTAGTGAATGACTAGCCCTTTCAGGTCCGTAAATTCTTTCAACAACCTTTGAAGGAATCACAGCCCCCGCCCTACAGGCAGAACCTGCAGAAACGGCAATACCATGCATATCAAGGTAGGTTAACAAAAAGTCTGATTTATAATCTTTAAAATAAATATTTACAATATGGTCGACAGTATTTCCTGGATTTCCATTTATTTCGTAATTTATCTTTGATTTTCCAAGACTTTCTAGTAAATATCCCTTCAAATCCTTAATCTTTTCCCTTTCCTCAATCATATAAGGAAAAGATTTGGCCATGGAATAGGCTCCCATAACAAAAGATGTACCTGCCCTACGGTATTTTTCTTGCTCGCCGCCTTTTATAAAGGAAGGGAGGTTTTCCCTAGCGTAAAGAATGCCAAAACCATTTATGCCACCAATTTTATGGCCAGAAAGCGATAAGAAATCAATGTTCATATCATCAACATCTATATCCAAATGGCCGTAGGCTTGGACACAGTCGACGTGGAAATAAATGTCCTTATCCTTTAAAAATCCACCAATTTCCTTAATCGGCATGACAAGGCCAATTTCATTATTAACCATCATTACCGAAACAAGTTTAACCTCATCTGTGATTTTTTCCTTTATTTGATCAAGACTTACACCTTCCTCAGTAGCTTCAATTAGGATGGTATTTGCTGGATTGTAGGTGTTTTCAATTGAGTCATGCTCGATATTAGTTGTGATAATTTTTTCGTTTTTAAAGGCTGATAAGACTGTGTTGTTTGATTCGCTTGCCCCGGATGTAAAAATTATCTGGCTTGGCTTTGCTCCAATGCTTTTGGCAATGTTTTGTCTTGCTTCTTCCAAAATCTTTTTGGCATCCCTTCCAAAAGAGTGGCTGGAATCAGGATTTCCGTCAAACAAGTCGGCCTTACTTAATATATCTTCTAAAATTTTCTTTCTTTTTATGCTGGTTGCTGCATAGTCAAAATAAATCTTCTTCATTCTCTCAATATACTTGTCTAGCGCTTCTTATCAAGGTTTTTAACCAAAGTAAAACCAGCATTAAGCTGGTTAATTTTACTTATTTATCATTTTGTAAATAAAAATTATCGGTCCAAATACATAAGAAACTAAATGTACGGTTTTGTAAGTTAGAATAATATTATTCCCAATTTTCTCATTAACTATATCATATACAAAAACCATGGTAAAAACCGAAATACCAAAATATATGGTTGGTATGATGGCTAATCCTTTGAAGGGATCAATTTTAAAAATTTGAGTCATTACTAAATAATATGCACCAAAACCAACAAGGCCAAAAATAAAGACTAAAAAGTCATAAAAATCAAATTTCTTTTTCATAAAATTCTTCCTTTCTCATGTTCTTTGTGAAAATAGTTCCTAAAAATATAAAATAAACAAGGACTATTACATAAAGCCTTTGATCTATACCATCAAGGATAAATTTGTAGCTAATAGCAAGGCTTAGAGGTCTAAAAAAGCTATAAAAGCCCAGGTCTTTTTTTATCAATTTATAAAAATCAAAACTGGCAAAGATTATTAGGGTTATTAAAAATAATTTATTTTCCATGCTTATCCTCCCCAATGTCTAGACAAATTTTGGCACGTCCCCCATTTTCATTTGCTAAAATAAGGTCGCCTCCCATGGCAGAAATATAGGAATCTGCTATAAAGAGTCCCATGCCAGTCCCCTTACCGGATGTCCTGCCATAATTGTCCGTATAGAAAAGTTTTTTCCCATCTCTGAGGCTCTTTTCATCAAAACCTGCCCCGTCATCGGCAACTGTGATTATGATTTTTTCATTTTTTGCCATGACCTCTAGCCAAACAGACCTCTTTTTGTGTTCAAAAGCGTTGGTTAAAAGTTGGTTAAGAGCCTTGTCAAACCTATTTTTATCAATATTTATATAAAAATCATCTTTAGAATTTATTTTATTTAAAATATTGATTTTTTCTTCCTTCATGTCTTCAAAAAGGGATAAATGCGCCTTAAGATTTTCCATAAATACCGAAAAAGAAATTTTTTCTAACTGAATTTCATCGATAAAGCCCCCAGCCACTTCCATCAAGTCATCTATATAGGCTGAAATTTTTTCACTCTCGCCTTTGATTTTAGATATTCTCTCTTGGTTTTTGGGCTCAGTCACTTTTATCAAGGAAAGATTAGTATTTATCACAGTTAGGGGAGTTTTCATATCGTGGGAAATTGCTGCTAGACTTGTTTTGATGAAAGAATCTTTCTCTCTTAATTTTTGGTTTTTATCTTTAAGAGTCTTTGCAATTAGGTCAAATTCTGCTAATTCAAAGTCCTTGTCATAGTTATCTTTTCTGATATAATCTTCTAGATTTCTTAAATCTCTTAAGATATTCATATCAATTCCGATGTAAGATTTTCTAAGAAAATAAAGGGTATAAATCATAAATACTCCCATGGCAAAATCTCTTTTTAGCCTCAGTGGATATAGGTATTCTTGGCCTAATTTGAGGGCAATAATTGTTAATATTCCGTAGACTAAGATCCTTAAAAAATTATCCAAAAGAAGTCCAAAAACTAAATTTTCAACTCGTTTTTCCACTTATAACCCTCTTTTCTATGGGGTCGGCTGCTCCTATTTCTAGGATTTTCTTCCTGATATTATAAATATGGGTCACAATTGTCTTTTCAGATATAGAATCAAATTTTTCAGAAACCATAGAAAGCAGACTATCCTTGGAGAGAACCCTTCCCTTATTTATATAAAGGATATTTAAAATTTTTTTCTCCTGGTTTGTAAAATAAGCCTTACTTTCGTTTTTCTTTACAAATCCCGTTTCAAAATCAAAGGTCGTATCTTTGTATGAAATTTCTATATTTTCATTAAGCCTCAATTTACTTTTTATCCTAGCTAGCAAAATATCTGGATCAAAAGGTTTTTTGATATAATCATCTGCACCAAGCCTGAGACCTCTTAGCTCATCTTCCTTGCCATTCTTGGCAGTAAGGATAACAATCGGTCTTTTTATTTCATTTCTGATTGTCTTAAGAAAATCAAGCCCGTCAAAATCTCCCAACATCAAATCCAATATTATGAGGTCATATTTATTTAAAGTTAAATAATCATCAATTTCCCTAAGGTCCAAAAAATAATCCACCTCATAGCCTTCACTCTCCAAAAGATCCTTGAGAGATTCGACCAAGGTTAGGTTATTTTCAATTATGCATATGTTCATCTTCTCACCTCCCTAATATTCTACATAATTTTTATCAAGAATTGATAAAGACCAACAAAAAACCAGACCCTAAAGTCTGGTAAAAATCTAAGCCTCTATTTTTATTTTCATCTTTGCAAGGAAAGTCTCACCCGCCTTTAGGATGTAAGGCTTGCCATCTTTCACAAAAGACTTACCATTATAGCAAGGCTCTACACACCTATAATCGTCTAGAAAATCTGTCCATATAGCAAATTTGTGGAAGTTCTCATTTTTGATTTCTATATTGAAATTTTCTGCCTTGAAAGAAACTTCACTGGCATCTAGAAAATAAGTATCTTCGAGTTTGAAACTACCAAAGTCAACACCATCGACCTTAAAACTTTGACCAGCTCTGAAATATGGGTGGAAACCAGGTGCAACCGGTAGGTCTTTGTTAGCATTATTTATCATTTTAATTTCTGCTAGCAACCATTCATCCCCTAGTTCATAGGTAATAAAAGAATCCATTCCTTCATACCCACAAAGACCTTCAAGTTTTAAAACAATCTTGTCAGCACTTTTCTCTACTACTTCCCAGTCACAATCTCTACCATAGCCATGATCTTTTAGGTCATTAATCTCGCTTGGGCCAAAAGATGGAAGACAAGGGTGGCTACCACCTCTAATTTTCTTTTTGCCGGCAATTTCGGTTTCGAATTTAGGAAAAATTATATCCTTACCATCGTAAGTATATTCCTCTATATAAGCTCCATTTGTATTTGCTATTAATTTAGCCTTATTTTTTGAAAGTTCTATTTTCATTTTAACTCCTTTATTATTACTATTAATTATTTACCCTATTTTTAGAAAATAATCTACTTAGATAACCATAATAAGGGTACCAAGTCCAATTAAAATTGTACCTAAGATAGCTTTTTTACTTGCGGCTTCTCCTAAGATTAGAAAAGCAAATATTATTGTAAATACAACGCTTAACTTATCAATCGCCACTATTTTTGATGCGTCTGTCATCTGTAAAGCCTTATAAAAAGCAAGCCAAGATATACCAGTAGATAGACCTGACAGGATGATAAAAACTAGAGATTTTTTGCTAATTGCTCCTAGGTCGTGTTGACCTCCTACCACAAAGACCATCAGCCAGGAAAATACCAAAACAACTGTCGTTCTAATAGCAGTTGCCAAGTTTGAGTTAATATCACTTATACCAATTTTAGCTAAAATCGATGTTAGCGCAGCAAATATTGCCGAAATAAGAGCGTAAATATATGCCATATAACCTCCATAAAAAAACTCCCCCAAAATGGAGAGTCAGGCTATAGACAAAGTCATTTTCTGATGTCATTCAGACGAACGAAGTGAGGAAGAATCCTACAATTTATGGGATTCCTCGTCGAATCCTAATGGATTCTCTGTCGGAATGACGTATGTTTATATACTTTGTCGACATTCTGCCCCCCAAAAGGGAGAGTCTAATTACTTATCGAATTCATCTGCTAGAATATTTTTTAAGACTTCTGCCTCTTCTGTTGTTAGAGTGATACCCTTACTCATCCTAGTGTGATCTTCATTCCAATCTCTGATATCATATTTTGCTTCTCTATCATTCCAGCTAACAAGGTTTAGTTCCTTAGTCCAACCCTTAGCATTGGTAGAAAGAATTCCTAAATTTTCTACTATATCATATTTAATTGCCATAATTCACTCTCCCTTTCTATTTTTTCAAATTCATGCGTCTGGTAACATCTTTTTGAATTTTATTATAATCATAGCCAGCATATTTGAGACGTTTCTCTCTTTCCTTGCCTGTTGACCAGTGACCATCTATTATTTCTTGGATTAACTTGTTATAATCCTTCCTGCTCTTGCCTTTAATAATCAAAGGATAATCTTTATAAAGAGCATTTTTATCAATATTTCCTGCATAACCATTAACCCTACCCTTGTGGGCGTATTGCCAGATATCAAAGTCTGTATCTGTGTAGCCAGTAAAGCCTATGCCTGCATAATCAGCGATCCAGAAATTACCCCTATTTCTTATTTCTTTTGTAAGGTGCTTCTTGGCAAAGTAAGGATATGAATATACTCCTGACACATAACCATTTCTCTCCATAATATTTATGAAAGTCTCAGCTGCTCTTGATAGGCTTTCCCTGCTGACTTTTGATTGCCTTAAATTATCTTCAATGTCTATATATATCGGAAGTGAAACATTTTTACCCCTTATATAATCAAGAACAAAATTAGCTTCCTTCGTAGCTTCTTCTTCATTTGTGGCTCTTGAATAATGATAAAAACCTATAGGCACATTTCGGTTATTTAGATTATTATAATGAGTATCTACTGTAAAGTCACGTCTTAAATAATAGGACTTCTCTTTAGTTTCCTCATCTTCCTTAAAAGTTGTTATAGATGACCTTAGAATAGCGCCGTCTATATCTGCTGCAAACTTATCGTAATTTATAGAAGATGGTTTTTGGTGCTCGCTTATATCAACCACGTTTGAATATACTGCTGTTTTAGGATAAACAACAGGCTTATTTTCCTTAACTTCTTCTACGACCTTTAGGTCTGGCTTAAGATCAGGATTTTTCTTTACCAATTCATCACGTCTTGCCTTAACCTTTGATTCATCAACCTTAATTCCATTTTTCACTAAGATTTGATCAAGGTTTGTAGGATCATATTTTACAATTTCATCTGCATGAGCTAGACATGGCGTACCAATCATTAGTGCCACACCTAGGACAATTATTTTACTTATTTTTTTCATTTTATCTCCAATACATCTGTTAGGTCTATGTGGCAATAGCCAGCTGGGTTTTTCTTTAAATAATCCTGGTGGTAGGCTTCGGCTACAACGTAGGATTTTAACTTCTCTACTTCTACTAGGATTTTTCTATCAGAAGCTTCTTGCTTTTTTCTTAGGAAATTTTTCGCAACTTCTAAATCATTTTCATTTTCAGAATAAATCCCAGTCCTATATTGACGTCCCATATCATTTCCCTGCCTATTTAAAGAAAAAGGATTAATTATATAATAAAAATGTTCTAAGATTTCTCTTAAAGCTATAACTTCTTCGTTGAAAGTAACTTTTACAGTTTCTGCAAAGTCAGTTTTATACAATTCCTCATAGCTAGTTGTCTCTGTTTTTCCGTTAGCATAACCTACCTCGGTAGCAACAACCCCATCAAGATTTGAAAAATAGGCATCTACTCCCCGGAAACATCCGCCCGCTAAATATATATCCTTCATTTCTTTCTCCCAAATTTTGTAAAATCAGTCCTTCTATGGTTTCTTTCCTTAAAGGTCTTTAGCGAAGAAGAAAATGATGATGCAAGTAATACTCCAAAGGCTATGGCTGCTGCAATCCCAAGCGCCTTGTATAAATAACCTATGGCAATATAGGTATTATTGGCAATAAAATTTGTCATTGACTTATAAATCGCTTCACCCGGGCAAAGATTTATGATGCCCGGAAGGATAAAAACACTAGCTGGATGGTGGTAGATTCTCGCCAAAATTTCTGCAGTTGCTGTCATAACTAAGGCAGAAATCAAAGAGCCCAAGTAAACTGAATTAGTATGGGCAAATACAACCTTGTAAATTACCCAACCAAAACCAGCAGCAAGACTTGAGATATATAAAGCTTTTTTTGGCAAATCAAATATCAAACCAAAACCAACTGCTGCAATGGTTGATATAATAAATTCCTTAATATAAAACATCCTACCCCCAAATTTTCATAATTGTAATAGGCGTACCAACTCCCATAGCGAGGGCTGTGGAAATTAAAATACCAATAACAGCTCCAGTTAAGCCTGATGTAGCATCTCCACTCATTAAATCCCTCATGGCATTTGTTATAGTAATACCCGGCAAAAGTGCCATCATGGATGAAACAATGATAACACCTGACTTAATATCTGAGTAAAAATGGGCAAAAATCATTGTGAGGATAGAAACTATTACCCCATAAAGATAATTTACCACAAAATATCCCAAGCCATTTTGCTCCATAACATATGAAGCATAGTAGGAAAGCATACCAACAATTATGGAAATTGCCATCTCATTCTGGCCCCCACTTAAAAGAAGGGAAAAAGCCCCAGCAGCTATTGCCCCACCACAAAACCTTTCAAAAAGTGGTCTTCCCTTGTCTTGCTTAATTTTTTCAAGAGCCATTAAAGCCTCTTCAAGACTGAGTTTACCTGCACAAAAGTCTCTCGAAAACTGGTTAACCTTATCAACATAGAAAAGTTTGTTAGACCTATTTTTTACCCTTCTAACATTGGTATGCACCTCATTATCGTAGGTAAAAGAGAGGATGATTACATTAAAGGTTGAATAAACATCGACATCCTTTGCGTTAGTCTTGCTCCTTATTATTCTTTCAACTGTATCTTCAACCCTATATATCTCTGCCCCATTCTCGAGCATGATCGCACCAGCATTTGAAGCGACTTCCGATAATAAAACGGCTGATTTTTCATCTAAAATTACATCGTGCATGGTCTATCCTATAAATAAGTATTTTTGTATTTTTTAATATTGTCTTCTGACAAAAACTCATAGGCATCGTTGATTTCTTGGAATTTTTCCTTGGCACCAGGCTCTTTATTCAAGTCTGGGTGATATTTTTTCGCAAGCTTCCTATAGGCAAGCTTAACCTCATAAATATCTGTATTTACTGGCACTCCGAGCTTGCCTGTAGCTCTTTCATACCTTTCCTTAAAACCAAGATCATTTACACCAGAAAAGCCCCCAAAATTTCCGTTGTTATAAGTGCCATCAAATCCACCGAAATTGCCCTGGTTAAAATCCCTTGCATCATAATAAGTGAAATTGCCAAAAAGGTCTTCAAAGTAATTATACATCTGCTCTTGGCGAGCTCTGGCCTCTTCTTCTGCCTGTCTTTGCCTTTCTCTTTCTTGATCAACCTTGTATTTTTCAGAATAATCTGAAATATTTTCAAAACCAACCCTCTGGCCTGTAATCAAATAATTTGCCCTATCATACATCCATTCTGTAAGGACGTAGTTTCCATACCTTAAGATAGAAATAAACTTAGGCCCAAGAACTGGAATAACAAGGATAATAAAAATCGCATACCAGACCTTGCTAGGTAAAAACAATAAAAGAGTTGGAAGGAAAATAAAAGTCGAACATCCAACCATGAAAACAAGTGCCAAAAGACTTCTAATCCCTTCAAAGGTCATTACTAATATATTCATAAAATTAATTAGAACTGTAAAAATAGTTCCTATTAAGCTTGCAAGTCCATGCAAGGCCTTGCCAAGTAGTTTTTTCATAAGCTATCCTTTCTGTCCTCATATATTATACATCTTTAACCTATTTTACCAACAAAAAACAGACCCCGGGGTCTGTTCTTTTTAGCCGAATAGGTCTGTGTTATTTGAATTGTATAGGTTATAGTAGACGCCTTTTTTGGCTAGGAGGTCCTTATGATTACCTCTTTCTACTATGCCATCGTAGGTTAGGACTATGATTTCATCGGCGTTTATGATGGTTGATAGCCTGTGGGCGATTGTTAGGGTGGTCCTGCCTATGGATAGTTTTTCTAAGGAAGCTTGGACTATGGCTTCGCTCTTGTTGTCTAGGGCGCTGGTTGCCTCGTCTAAAATCAGGATTGGTGGGTTTTTGAGGAAGACTCTGGCTATTGAGATTCTTTGCTTTTGGCCACCTGATAATTTCACTCCTCGCTCTCCAATGTAGGTGTCAAGCCCATCTGGCAGATCTTTTATAAATTCATCTGCCCCTGCAAGTCTAGCTGCTTCTTTGATTTCTTCTTCTGTCGCATCTTCCTTGCCGTAGGCTATATTTGCCCTTACTGTGCCTGAAAATAGATAAACATCTTGCTGGACAATCCCAATATTATTTCTTAAAGATTCAATGGATAGGTCCTTGATATTGGTATTGTCTATCCTGATTTCACCTTCATTTACATCGTAAAATCTTGGGATTAGTTTAGAAATAGTTGTCTTGCCGGCTCCTGATGGGCCAACTAGGGCTATGTTTTCGCCCACATTTATCTTAAATGACATATCTTTTAGGACGTAGGCTTCGCCGACTGGTGTATTTGGATATTTGAATGAAACCTTGTCAAATTCTATCTTGCCTTTCACATTGGTAAGAGTTTCAGGGTTTTCCTTATCAAATATATCCCTATCAAGACTCATAATTTCAATAAATCTCTCGATGCCTGTGGTGCCTCTTTCGTAAGTGTCGGTGAAGTTTATCAACCTTTCAATAGTTGCAACTAACATATTTAGGTACATGGTAAAGGCGATTAAATCACCCGGTGTGATTTCTTTTTTTATTACCAAAAATCCACCAATTACGATTAAAGCCAAGTACATTATGCCAGAAAATGTGTCTTTAACCATGAAGTATTTTGCCATGTTGTAGTATTGGTCTGCCTTGATGTCGGCGAACTTGTCATTTTCCTTGGCAAATTTTGATTTTTCTATTGCCTCGTTAGCAAAGGATTTGACAACGCTAATGCCAAGTAGGGTGTCTTCCACGCCTGCATTAATTTCTCCAATTTGCTTCTTAGAATTTTTGGTCGCCCTCCTAAATTTCGCCCTAGACTGTCTAGATACTACATACATAAGTGGAATTAGGATATAGATAACTAGGGATAATTTCCAGTCGATTGTCAAAAGTACCACGAAGGATACAAATAGTTTGATAGCTCCAACTAAAAATTCTTCTGGAACATGGTGAGCAAATTCTGTAATTTCAAATAGGTCCGATGTTAGCCTAGTCATAAGTTGGCCGACTTTAGATTCATTAAAAAATTCTGTATCCATCTCCATGAGGTGGTTAAATACGTCCTTTCTCATGTCTCTTTCGATCATGGCTCCCATGATATGGCCCATAGACTGCATGAAATATCTGGCAACAACTGATACTGCCTTTGTTATAACATAAATTACTGCAACTTTCAATATCCTAGGAGCATCTAAGATTCCAATTTGAGCCCAATCTGTCAGGTAGGATAACAAAAGTGGCAAGATTAATTCAGAAATTGTTGTAAAGGCTGCTGCCAATAAATCTATGGTCAAAACCTTCTTGTAAGGTCCATAATAAGGTAAGAACCTTCTAAATAGGTAATTGTTTGTATATTTTCTCTTGTTTTTTTCCATAAGTCTCCCTTCTATAAATCTCTTAGTATGTCTATAATACTATTTATAATTAATATTTCACCTAAGGCTTAGTTCTAATTTTTATTTATACCTATCTGAAGTATATTATAAGTATAGATAACTTTGTCAAAAGGAGGACTTATGGCAAGAATAATAGAAAAAACAAACTTAAATGATAGTACAATTAAGTTTGTTGTAGAAGCCAAGGATATTGCAAAAAAAGCTCTTCCTGGCCAATTTATTATCCTAAGGCTTGATGAAAAGGGCGAAAGAGTGCCTTTCACTATTTCAGGGAGCGACGGAGAAAATGTAACAATTATCGTCCAAATAGTGGGTGGTACAACTATGAGAATGAACGGCCTTAAGGCTGGAGATGGTTTTTTAGATTTTGTTGGCCCTCTTGGAAAGCCTACCGAATTAGATGATTTAAAAGGCAAAAATGTATGTGTAATCGGTGGTGGACTTGGAACTGCCATTGCCTACCCACAGGCCAAATACCTTCACCAAATAGGAGCCAACGTCGATGTCATCATGGGTTTTAAAAATAAAGACATAATTATTCTAGAAGATGAGCTTAAAGCTTGTTCAGATAACTTATACATAACAACCGATGACGGATCCTATGGTAGGCAGGGGTTTGTAACCCAAGTATTAGAAGACCTAATAAATGAAGGAAAATCTTACGACCACGTTCTTACAATTGGCCCTGCCATTATGATGAAAAATGTAGTTAACATTACCAAACCAAAAAATATTCCAACAACAGTTTCTATGAATTCAATTATGGTTGATGGCACAGGTATGTGTGGATGTTGCAGGCTTACAGTTGGTGGCGAGATGAAATTTGCCTGTGTTGATGGCCCAGATTTCGACGGATTTTTAATCGACTTTGATGAGGCCATGAACAGGTCGAGAAACTACGCTACAGAAGAAAGAGAACACATTTGTAACCTAACTGGGGAGGTAAGAAATGGCAAAATTTAATATGAGTCAAGAAAAAGTTAAGATGCCTGAACAAGACCCTAAGGTAAGAAATAAAAATTTCGAGGAAGTTGCGACAGGCTACACCCTAGAGATGGCTATGGAAGAAGCTAAAAGATGCGTCCATTGCAAGAACCAACCTTGCGTTTCTGGTTGTCCTGTTTCTGTTAAAATCCCTGAATTTATCCAATTTATTGTGGACGGCGACCTTGATGCTGCCTACGAAAAAATTGCTGAAACCAACAACCTTCCAGCCATTTGTGGCAGGGTTTGCCCGCAAGAAAACCAGTGCGAAGGCGTTTGTACAAGAGGAAGAAAAGGCGAACCTGTTGGTATAGGCAGGCTTGAAAGATTTGTAGCAGACTATCATAACAACAAAAAATACAAAAAGCCAGTCGAAGTTTATGCCAATAGAGAAAAGGTAGCTGTTGTTGGAGCTGGACCATCAGGCCTAACTTGTGCAGCAGATTTAGCAAAACTTGGCTATAAGGTAACACTTTTTGATGCCTTTCACACTGCAGGTGGGGTTTTGATGTATGGAATTCCTGAATTTAGACTTCCAAAAAAACTTGTAAATACAGAACTTAAAAACGTAATCGGCCTCGGAGTCAAACTTAAAACCAACACCATAGTTGGCAGGACTCTTTCTATAGAAGATCTTTATGATCAAGGCTATGAGGCAATTTACATCGCATCTGGTGCTGGCCTTCCAAAATTTTTGGGCATTGCTGGTGAAAACCTAAACGGAGTTTATTCTGCCAATGAGTTTTTAACAAGGATGAACCTAATGAAAGCCTACAAGTTTCCTGAATATGACACACCAGTCCACGTTGGCAAAAAAGTCTGCGTAGTTGGGGGTGGAAATGTGGCCATGGATGCAGCAAGATCTGCTAAAAGACTTGGCGCAGATGTGACCGTTGTTTATCGTAGAAGTTTTGAAGAAATGCCTGCAAGGGCAGAAGAAAGCCACCACGCCATAGAAGAAGGCGTTAATTTTATGAACCTTCACAACCCAGTGGAAATTATCGGCGAAAATGGTTGGGTTAAGGCTGTGAAGGTTGAAAAAATGGAACTTGGTGAACCAGACGCCTCAGGTAGAAGACGTCCTGTTGCTACTGGCACATACGAAGAAGTCGAGTTTGATTCTGTTATAGTTTCAATCGGCCAATCACCAAACCCACTTATCAAGCACACCAACCCAGATATAAAAACCGAATCTTGGGGAGGAATTATAATAGATGATACAACCATGACCAGCAAGGACGGAGTTTTTGCCGGAGGCGATGCTGTATCAGGTGCTGCCACTGTAATCCTCGCCATGGGAGCCGGCAAAAAAGCCGCAGCCAACATTGATAAATATATAAGAAATAAAAACGATAAGTAAAATAGTTGCCAAGATTTTGAACTGACTTAAGACTTAAACTCTGATTTATCTTAAGGAAGCAGTTCATTTTCCTGGCACTTTTGCTTTAATAGAAGTTTTTTGGGTATAAGTTATAAAAATAAGGGAGGAATATATGAAAATTGGAATCTTAGTAGGATCTCTTAGGAAAAATTCATGGAACAAAAAATTAGCAAAGGAAGTAGCTTCTCTAATTAAGGAAGAAACTTATTTTATAGACCTTGCTGATATGCCTTTTTATAACCAAGACCTAGACCTTGAGGAAGTTCACCCAGCCTACACCAGACTCAGAGAAGATGTCAAGGCTTGTGACGCTTTTATTTTTGTAACACCAGAATATAACAGGTCCCTTGCCCCAGTCCTTAAAAATGCCATAGATATTGCCTCTAGAGGCCCTGAAGGCAATCTTTGGAAAGGAAAGCCTGCAGCAGTTTTTAGCTCAACTATTGGCACTATGGGTGGTGTTTCATCAAACCTCGCCCTAAAACAATCCTTCGCCTGTGTTGGACTCATAGCCATGGCCCAGCCAGAAGTTTACCTATCCAAAATTAACGAGCTAATGGATAAGGAGGGTAAATTAATCCCTGCTACAAGAGACTTTGTCCAAACTGCCTGTGACAGCTTTGTGGACTTTGCAGGAAAAATTATAGTCTAAATACAAACAGAGACTAAGAAAAATCTTAGTCTCTATTTTAATCTTCACTTATAAGTCTTAAATTTATATTTTGCAAACCGCATCCATGGCAAGTTCTAATGCGTAGGCAAAAGTGTCTCTGGCCCAGTTTCTTTGGTCATAATTTTCTATATCAGCTAAAGTATCCGCTGTAAATAAAATTTCACCCCAAATAACTTTTCTCATCTCCGCCACAGCTGCCAGGGCAGAACATTCCATTTCAACCACAGAACACCCTTCTTCCACCCTATATTTTACCAAATCCTTAGTTTCCCTATAAAATCCATCTGTAGTCCAGGTCATAACTTCCCTATATTTGAGTCTTTTTTCTTTAAATAAATCTTCTATTGCAGATATAGCTATTGGATTTATTCCTATATACCTGGAAGGTTTTACATAATGAAAGCTTGTCCCTTCCTGTCTTATGGCCCTTGTTGGGATAAGGAAAGTTGACTCTGGCATATCTATCAAGCACCCACATGTACCAGTGGAAATTATTTCCCTTACCCCATAACCAATAAGCCAATCCATTAACTGGGCAGCAGGTGCTGAGCCTACCGGAGCTTGGACAAGACAAATTTCCTGACCCCTATGCTTTATGAGGTAAACTGGGTAGGTCTTTGTTACAGATTCAAATTCTGCGATTTTTTTAGCCTTGTTTTCCCTTGCATACTGGTCAATATGGTCTTCCAAAAATCCAAAAACACATTTTTTAGGTAATTTTATATCTAGCCATTCATGGGTTGGCATTATTACCGATTCATAAGAATCATCAAATTCTAATATTGCAAGATCGTTTTTGTGGATCATTAACGATTTTCCCCTATCTTTTAAAATTAAAAAAATTATTGCAAAAGCACCCGGGCTGGGGTGCTTTTAAGTCAAAAATTTATTTTGCTGTTGGTACGATTTTATCTTTTCCACCCATATACATTTGTAGTGGTGCTGGGATTTTTACACTGCCGTCAGCTTGAAGTAGGTTTTCAAGGAAGGCTATTAGCATTCTTGGTGGAGCTACTACAGTGTTATTTAAGGTATGGGCAAAGTAGTTTCCATCTTCTCCTCTAAGTCTGATTCCAAGTCTTCTTGCTTGGGCATCGCCAAGGTTTGAACAAGATCCAACTTCGAAATATTTTTCTTGACGTGGGCTCCATGCCTCTACGTCACAAGATTTCACCTTAAGGTCTGCTAAGTCTCCTGAACAACATTCTAGGGTTCTTACTGGGATTTCAAGACTTCTAAAGAATTCTACAGTATTTTGCCATAGTTCGTTGTATAATTTTTTGCTATCTTCTGGTTTACAAATAATTACCATTTCTTGTTTTTCGAATTGGTGGATACGGTAAACTCCACGTTCCTCAATGCCATGAGCCCCAACTTCTTTTCTAAAACATGGAGAATATGATGTCATCTTAAGCGGCATTTTTTCTTCTTCGTTGATGGTGTTGATAAATTTACCAATCATAGAATGTTCAGAAGTACCGATTAGGTAGAGGTCTTCGCCCTCGATTTTATACATCATATCTTGCATTTCAGCAAAAGACATAACACCTGTTACTACTTCGGACCTAATCATAAATGGTGGAACAAAATATGTGTAACCCCTATCAATCATAAAGTCTCTCGCGTAGGAAAGAATAGCTGAGTGAAGTCTTGCTATGTCACCCTTTAGGTAATAGAATCCTGCACCTGAAGTATTTCTTGATGAATCAAGGTCGATTCCATCAAAGCTTTCCATGATGTCAATATGGTAAGGAACTTCAAAGTCTGGTACTACTGGTTCACCAAATCTTTCGATTTCTACATTTTCTGTATCATCCTTACCTAAAGGAACCGTTTCATCTATGATTTGTGGGATAACTTGCATTCTTTTCTTAACTTCTTCGTTAAGTCTAGCAGTTTCTTCTTCGATATGGACTAATTCGTCATTAATTTCTACTACATGGGCCTTAACCTTTTCAGCTTCTTCTTTTTTTCCTTGACCCATAAGAGCACCGATTTCTTTAGATGTCTTGTTTCTTTCACTTCTTAGTCTATCGCCTTCAGTCTTGTAACTGCGAAGTTTTTCATCAAGTTCTAGGACTTCATCAACTAAAATTAATTTTTCATCTTGAAATTTTTTCTTAATATTTTCCTTAACAAAATCTGGATTTTCTCTTAATAATTTAATATCAATCATGTCTTCTCCTTAAAAATATGCATAAAAAAAACCCTCCCCAATTGGGACGAAGGTCTCGTGGTGCCACCCAAATTATACAAGCTTAGCTTGCCTTAATTTCTTATTTGCTCAAAGACGGATTCACTGGCTCCAACAGAGAATTTCCACCAACCATTCCCTCTCTAGGTGTCTTTAACAGCTACTACTTCTTGTCATCGCAATATTTCATTTCTTATAATATACAACATATCGCAAAAAATGCAAATTTCTTTAGTTGCATTTGATAATCTTTATCCTAATTTAACACTGTGAACATTTTTATTTCATAATCTTTGGATAAAATAATTTTAAATCAGCTCTAGTAGAGTATAATGATTTTGTTATGGAGAGAAATGTGAAAAAATTAACTAAAAGAAAAGTAAGTTTCCGCTACTTAAATATCCTAAGAGGTCTTTGTCTCTTAGCAGTTTCAACCTACCACCTTTTTGGTCACGCCCTGCCAGGTGGATTTTTAGCTGTAATTGGATTTTTAGTAATGTCTGGCTTCCTGATGGAAAAAGCAAATTTCAACAGGGACCTAACCCCTATAGATATATTTGAAAGTCTTAAGAGAAAGGTTAAAAAAATCCTTCCTCCGATTGTCTTTATTATGTTTGTAAGTCTTGTGATTGCCCTGATTTTTGCAAGGGAAATCTTTGATGACTCTGCCAAATCAAGTTTGGCTGTAGTTTTTGGTTTTGAAAATATAAGACAAATCATTGCTGGGGCTTCATATTTTGATAGGAATGGTAATTTTAATATTTTTGTCCACCTCTGGTACATAGCTCTCTACCTTCAATTTATAGGAATTTTTTATATAGTTAAGTACTTAGGTGGGATGGTTAAATCTATCTCCTTAAAGATTTGGATGATTTTCATCTTGGCTATAGCTAGTGTAGCTATATCTTTTTACCTTGCCCTTACTGATAGTCCAATCATCCGCATTTATTACGGAACAGATACAAGAATATATGCCTTTTTCTTTGGAATGGCCTTCTACCTCTTGTATTTAAAATACAGGGATAGGATAGAATTAAATCAAAATCACCTAAGGATTGCTATAGGCATCTTGGGCTTATGTATTTTCTTGCCAATGTTTTTTATAAACGGTGAAAATATTTGGATTTATAGGTCCTTCTTCCTTGTCTACACCCTAAGCTTTGCCTTATTGGTTGCAGTCCTTTATAAGTATGAAATTGAATATGGGGCAGGATTTTCTCGCACTATATTTGGTGGGATATTAGAATACTTAGGCAGGAGGAGCTTCTACCTATACATCCTCCAATATGTAGTCCAAGTATTCTTTGCATATTTCTTGATCAACCTCTTAGAAAATAAATTCTTATTCTATGGATTACAAGTAATATGGATAATATTTATGGGTGAAGTATGCCACATACTTTTTGACAGAAAGAGAATTAATAAATACTTAATTATAGTTCCACTTGTTGGTCTTGCTATCTTAAATGCTATTTCCCTTGCCATTGGCAACCAGAAAGAAAAGGATATGGCTGAGCTTAAGGCTAGGTTTGCACAGAGCGAAGAAGAAATCAAGAAAAATAACGAGTCTTTCAAAACTCATAATAAAGATGAAGAAGAAAAAGAAAAGCTAGATAAGGATAAAAAAGATTCTCCTAGCGATGACGACGAAGAAAAAGATAAAGAAGAAAAAGACAAAGATGAAGATAAAAAAGATGAGGTGAAAAAATCATCAAAGAACTTTAAGGAAAAAGCCTATGATGATTTTGATTTCACAGAAAATGAACTTTTCTATGTCAGAGACCTCCACATCACTGCTGTAGGCGATTCAGTCCTTATAAACATTGATAAGTACCTAAGAGCCTACGTACCAAACCTCTACCTTGACGGCAAGGTAGGCAGGGATATGCCAGCAGGGCCAGAAATTTTGCAAAATATTAAAAATAATGTTGGTCTCGGCGATATAATCCTTATATCACTTGGATCAAATGGATCTGCCAACCACAAAGACATGCAGGCTATAATGGATATTGCTGATGGAAGAGATGTATATTTTGTAAACACCTCCCACCTCCAATCCTACATGGACAAGGTTAATAAGGATATGAAAGACTTTGTCGATGATAATCCTAAAGCCCACCTAATTAACTGGCGTGAATATGTTAAGGATAGACCAGAGCTCTTAGCTGTTGACAGGACCCACCCAAATGTGGAAGGTAGTCAAGCTTACGCTGACTTGGTTATAAGAAAGATTTTGAATGTAAATAAAGTTGGAGAATAGAAAACCCCCTTGGACTTTGAAAGTAATAGCATTTTTACTTTTGCTAGGTCCGGGGGTTTTATTTTTAAAAATTTTTCCATGTAAAGATTTAAGGCAAATAAAAAAAGCAGGTTTATTCCTGCAAGTGGTGGGAAGTACTGGACTTGAACCAGCGACCTCCACGATGTCAACGTGATGCTCTTCCAGCTGAGCTAACTCCCCATTTGTTTAATCATATCAAGAAAATTATGACTTGTCAAATGAAAGAAAGTTAGAATAAAGGACTCCCACCTCGAGGAACGCAGCGACAAGAGGTCTCTATAGTTCTTTATGAATTGGGTTTGCACCTGCATCGGTATTTTTTGTTAATTATAAAGGCTTAAAAGGCCCCCACCTCGAGGAGCACAGAGACTAGAGGTCTCTATAGTTTTTTCTGAATTGGTTTCGCACCTGCATCGGAATTTTTTATGGTGAATTATGAAGGATTAGTATAATAACGATGCACATACGGAACCCTTGATATCCTTAACGATGGAGGTCTCTCACTGCGTTCGAGATGGGTTTGTGGGTTTATATTGGTTCCTGTGAATTTATATTGCTTTTCATATAAAAATCACTCTCATATTTTGAAAAATAGTTCAAATAAAAGACTCCCACCTCGAGGAACGCAGCGACAAGAGGTCTCTATAGTTCTTTATGAATTGGGTTTGCACCTGCATCGGTATTTTTTGTTAATTATAAAGGCTTATTTCGACGAATTTGCCTTTTTTATGTAATAATATTATTAAGCTTTGAAAGAAAGTAAGAATAACAACTCCCACCTCGAGGAGCACAGAGACGAGAAGTCTCTATAGTTCTTTATGAATTGGTTTCGCACCTGCATCGGGTTTTTTTTTATTAATTATATGGGATTTAAATAATAAGGATACATATGAGGAAACTAATATTGTCCCAAGTATTTTTGTCTTAAAGCAAACTTAAGAGTAAAAATTATTTTACAAAAAAGGGACTGATTAATCAGTCCCTTGGTTTCTTGATTTTTTTCTTTAGCCCATAAATGATGAAAACAACTAGTAAAATTATGATGATAAATGGTAGGTAGAGGAAAAATCCTACTATTAATTGAGAGAAAAATCCTTTGAATATAGCTAAGGATTCTCCCATGGCTAGCTTAATCCTAGTTCCTAAGTCTGGGTTGTTTGCTCTTTGGTCAAAGGAAAAAACTTCCTTGAGGGTGATATTGTAGGTATCATAGGTCACCCTTGTTTTTAGGTCTGCCTTGGCCTTTTTTATAGCATCAATCTCACCCTGGGTTTCTATAATTTTTGCATTTATGACAAGGGTGTCATCAATATTAGTAGTTTTATCCAAGAGCTCATTGAATTTTTTTAGTTGTTTTTGCTTAATTTCTAGATCCTTATCCACATCCCTGAAGGCAGTTTGTAGGTTATTAGAATTTTTATTAATATCCATAGTCTTGCCTATACCTGCTAAGACTTGGTCAAATTTTTCCGACCTATCTCTTGGGATTTTTATGGTAAATTCGGTTGTCTTTAGATCATTTAACCTATCAGATGAGGAGAAAAAGGTCGCTTCATTTTCTATCAAACCTTTAAGAGTATTAACACTATTCTTTATAGTTTTTAAATCCTCATCATAGTTCATGGTTTCAAGGTCTATATAGACAAATTTTTCTATATAGTCGTCCGGATTTTCACTTAAATTCTCGCTTGCTTCACTAGGACTTGCTTCATCTTTTGTCATTTCCTCTCTTGCTTGGTCATGTTCGCTCGCATAGTCTAAGGCTTTATTTGCTTCTTCCTTTATAGAATAGGACCCAACCCCACAAGAAGTTAGGACAAAGAGACTGAGTACTATGAGCAAAATTTTCTTTTTCATAAGAGCCTCCTCTTTTCTTTTATTATATCATCATGGTAAAGAATTGCAAAAAATAAAAAAGACTCGTAGAAAGTCTTTCTTAATTTACTAACCCGTATAAAACAGAATCTATAGCCTTTTGTGGAATACCTATATCTTCTATTACGCACTTTTTCTTATAAGCTTCTCTTTCGTAGATACCTGCCTTCATTAGTTGGAGAGTAACAATTAAGTCTGCATCAACAACTTCACCAAGGTCCATGCCTGTTGAGGCATCAAGGCCAGAAGGAAGGTCGATTGATACCTTATATTTCATCACATTATTTAGTATTGAAATAACTGTTGCATAGATTCCTGTCACTGTTCTATTAAGTCCTGTACCAAAAAGAGCATCAACAATTAGGTTTACATTTGCCAACCTTTTTTCCATATTTTCCAAATCTTCAATGCTTTCGACATAAAAGATTTCCTCGCAGAGGGTCTCGCAAGAAGCAAGGTTTATCTTAAATCCTTCACTAGCCATTGCTACATCGCCCACAATATAAATTTCAACATCCTTGTATCTAGCAAGGAGGTTTCTGGCAAGGGCAAGGCCATCGGCGCCGTTATTTCCAACTCCTGCCACTACTGCAAAGTAGCCAAACTTATTGAGGTTGATATGTTTAAGCACAGCAAGACTTGCTCTTTCAACCAAGCAAATGCTTGGAATTTTTAGAGTATTAATTGCATATCGGTCTATAGCACGCATCTGATCTCTATCAACTAAAATCATAATCTGTCCCCTTTAATCTTAGATCTTCACCAAATATTTCATAGGTCTTAGAATTATTACCCAAAATTCTAGAAAATACTCTAGATCCATAAATTTCTCCAATCATTGCCTCGCCTAAATTTGAAGATAAGATTATAGGTAGTCCCTTATTCATCCTCTCATTTACAACATCAAAAAGATTTGATTGGTCAGTTGACCTATGAGTCTCAGCTCCTAAATCATCTATTATTAATAAGTCACAATCAAAAATAATTTCGTACTGATTTTCTAAATTTTCACGCCTATCTTCAAAGGCCCAGTAATAATCGTTTAAAAATTTAAATAACTTGGTAGATGTCATATAAACTACCGAATAATTTCTATCAAGTAGGTCTTTGGCAATAGAATTTATCAAAAAAGTCTTTCCCCTGCCAACATCTCCCCAAATATAAATATTTCCAGTTTGCTTATCAAAATTATCAATGAAGTGCTTGATATCATTTACTATATCAACAATATTTCTATATGGGCTTACTTGATAATTCATGTAGGGATTTTTTGAGAATAAATCATAGTTAAAAGTAGAGAAATTTTCCCTATTGATAGCAGCCCTAAGACCTGATTTTTCATAATTGTCTTCTATGATCAACTTTAATCTACAGGAACAAGGCTTGGTGCCCACAAAACCTGTATCCTTGCAAAGGTCATGGTGGTATTTCAAATCCATGTAATCAGTCTTATATCCATTTAAAATAAGAAGTTTATTTTTTTCTTCCCTTAAATTTTTTATTTTTTCTTCGTAAGGCTCTGTATTAATTTTTGAGGCTGCAAGCTTTAAGCTATCAAAACCCGTTTGCTTTATAAGCTCGTCAATAGCCTTTACTTGTGGAATTTTTTTATAAATTTCCTCTTTGCGCTCTTCCTGCAAAACCTTATTCATTCTTCGTCTTTCTGCTAAGATTAGTGAGGCTTTTTCGTTAGCTTTCATACTAATTCTCCGTCTTATTCAATCTTTGAAGTCTCTTGCGTCTAGCTTTTTCTGTTATAGACATCCCATCGCTTGGCATTTGTGGGTCGGACTTTCTTCTATAGGTCCTCACTCCTGTCACCTTCTTAAGCTTATCTCTTTCTTCTTTCATCCTTAGGTCATTAAGACTTGTTATGCCCATATCTCGCCAGCTTTTTAAATAGCCCATTACGTACTTAACATCGACATTACCGGCTTCCCTAGCCTGTCTAAAGGCTTCTGTAACTAGTTCAGGATCTTGGTCATATTCGCCAAGGGTTTCATGAATCCTTGTAATATCTGCTGGAGTTAAATTTCTAGCTATTATTCTTTCAATATTTTCAAACATCATCGACTTTCTTTGAGCCTTATCGAAATTAATTTCATTTGAAGGAGTTTGGTCACTTTCACCAAAATACATCTGTCTTAGGGATACAATTTCTATATAAGTTTTTCCATCAGCGTTCTTTTTTTCTCTAAAAATACCCATATTAATCCAAAAATTTACAGCATCTAAAAATCTTTGGTCATCAAAGTTAAGCTGACGTTTAATTTTGCCTTCATCTACTGTATTATTATTGTAAATTTCCTTATAGATTAATAGATAAACCTTGATAGCATCACCATCAGCCATTTGAAGATAGGTATTTAAAAACATATTTTCAAATGGAGTTGTACCCATATCTAATTTTAATTCTTGCATTTCAAAGTTCATTATAATCATCCTTTGTTAGTTTCATGTTAATAATTTTCGAATAAATCATGCCATGGGAAATTTCAAAATCCTTATCATCTGCTTCTATATCTTGGTTTTCAAATACTTCTCTGCTATAAGATGCAATTTTAAAACCACACTTTTTATATAGGTTAAGAGCCCTTTCATTAAAGGTATTTACATCCAAATTTAGAGTCCTGTAATTCATTTCCTTAAAAAACACCCTTAATATAGCAAGGACTGCCTCATAGCCATAGCCTTCCGATACAAAATTCGGATCGAAAACTATGCCTAACTTGGCTCTTTTAAAGAGAGGATTTATATTTTTTAGTCCAACAAAACCTATAAACCTGTCATCTACTACTCTTCTTACAGCAAAATATTTTTTATTTGGCATAGAAATAGTGCCTTGCCAGAGTTTGATTTCAAAGTCTGTAAGGTTGCCATAATTATAGCCAATAAGCCTTGGATCAGAGAAATTTGCCCACTTCTGAAGTTCAAAAGCTGCTTCGGTATCTATCTTTGCTAAATATATCCTAGACATTTTCTTCTCTTAGGGATAGGTCTGTGAAAGTTGTGCACTGCTTATTGAAGAACAAATCTACTGTTCCTGTTGCACCATTCCTATGCTTAGCAAAAATCACCTTGGCTTGGTTAGGTTCAACTTCCTCATCGTAATAGTCTTCCCTATATAAAAGCATTACCACGTCTGCATCCTGCTCGATTGCACCTGACTCTCTTAGGTCAGATAGGATTGGTCTATGGTCTGCCCTCTTGTCAGCCTCTCTCGATAGCTGGGCAAGGGAAAGGATTGGACAATTTAATTCCTTGGATAGAGATTTAAGACCTCTAGAAATAGAAGCAATTTCATTTTGCCTATTTTCCTGTCTTCCATCTGCCTGCATCAATTGGAGGTAGTCGATTACAACTAAGTCTAGGCCCCTTTCTGCCTTTAACCTTTTTAGTTTTGACTTCATTTCTGATAATCTAATACCAGGTGTTTCGTCAACATATAGGTCAGTCTTAACTATCTTTTTTGTAGCGTCAATTAGAAGGGTCCAATCGTCATCCCTTATAGACCCATTAATAATTGACTCAAGACTTACCAGGCTTACCATAGATAAAAGTCTTTGGTTTAGCTGGTAGGTAGACATCTCGAGGGAAAAAAATGCAACAGACTTTCCAACCTTGGCTGCATTCCACGCCATAGTCAAACCTAGGGCAGTCTTACCCATAGCAGGTCTGGCTGCAAGTAGGATAAGTTGAGAATTTTGTAGACCTGAAAGTTTATTATCAACTACATCAAGACCTGTTGCCACTCCAGTGATTTTCCCATCAGCAAGGGTGAGTTCATTTATTTGCTTAAGGGTCTCATCCATTGTTTCAGAAACTCTTACAAGACCTTGGCTATGACTATCTTGTGATATTTCAAATATTCTATTTTCTGCGATCGCAAGGATATCACTTACATCATCTGTTTGCTTGTATGATGAATCGATTATGTCCTCACTTGCCCCAATAAGACTTCTTAGGAGTGACTTTTCCTTGACTGTTTTACAATAAGTTTCAATATTTGGAGTATAAAATGAGGAGAGGGTAATCTCAGTGATAAACTCCTCCCCTCCAACTTCTTGTAATATATTTTCACTCGATAGTTCTCGAGTCGTAAAAGTCTACAGGTTTTATAATTTGGTTTGCACTATCGAAGGTCGAATTTTTACTTAAAATACAACCTATGATAGCCTGTTCTGATAAGAAGTCATAAGGTAGTGGCCTTAAGCCATCTGTCATTATTCTACCTCAGCAACTACATTAACTTTAAGCTCTGCGTTAACTCCTTCGTATAGTCTAGCATTGATAACAAATTCTCCAAGTCCGTCGATTTTTTCAACTTCTTCGATTCTCTTTCTATCAAGTTCAATTCCTTGGTTTGCTAGGGCTTCAGCTATATCTTTGTTTGTTACAGAACCAAATAGTTTTCCATCTTCGCCAACTCTTACCTTTTGTTCTACAGTTAGACCTTCAATTTTTTCCTTAAGAGCTTCAGCTGCTTTTCTATTTTCAGCTTCTTCTTTCTTAAGTTGGTCTCTCATTTTTTCAAGTTCTTCCATGTTTTCTTTTGTTGCTTTAACAGCAAGTCCTTGTGGATCTAGATAATTTCTAAAGTATCCTGACTTTACATCAACAAGGTCTCCCTTAACTCCAACTCTTACAATATTATCTGTTAGTATTACTTTCATTTTCTTCTTCCTCTCTTATATATTCAATAATAGCTTTTCTTAAGTTAAGACAAAGCTTGCAAGAACTCCTTTTATATTCAAAAGGTCATCTGCAGCCTGACTTGCAATCAAGGTTGACCCATCTATTTCCCTATTAAAATGAGCTACAGCAATAAAATCATTTACTATAAATGAATCTGCAATTACCTCTGATTTGTATTTTACAATCTCAAAGTCATCCTTAAACATCCTTTTGATGTAAACTGAATCTGCCCCCCATCTTTTTAGAACAGATGCCGCCTCAAAGGTCCTTACACCAGTCTGGTAGACAAAATTTTTGGTATCAACTGTTATACCAGCCAATAGCGATTCTGCAACAGCAGTTCTTGCCTTAAAATCTTCTTCCAAATAGGATAAAATTTCTGTAACAAGCTCCGAAGCGGATGAAGCGTAAGGCTCGATATAGGAAATAGTAGCTTTTTTGATATAGTCCTTGCCCCTCCTATGGTGGTCAATGATAAAGATATTGTCAGTCTTATCTAATAGACCTGGCCCTTCGGTGGAATTTTTCCTATGGTTATCTGTTACAATTACCAAAGAAGCTTGACTTATCTTCTTAAGCGCCTCTTCTTCGGTAAGGATATGATTTTTTAATTCTTCTAATTCTTCAGTGGCCCTTGCATACATATTCTCAATTGGTTTGGTTACTTCATTTAGGATGATGTAAGCTTCTTTATCAAGTGTCCTTGCCCCTTCATAGACTCCTAGGGATGAGCCGAATGAATCCATATCAGGGTTATTGTGGCCCATGATATAAATATCAGAGCTTGTTTGCATCATTCTTTTTAGGGCTTGAGAAATTACTCTTGATCTTACCTTGGAAGTTTTTTCTATAGCCTTGGTTTTTCCACCAAAGTACTCATAATTATCTTCAAGTTTAACAACAGTTTGGTCCCCACCACGTGAAAGAGCAATGTTAATTGCATCTCTTGAATCAGAATAAATTTCTGAAGGCTTAGCTCCTGCTATACCAACGCCTATAGATAAGGTTGGTGGCAGAGCATTGCCCTCGTTAATATCCCTCACCTTATCGAGAATTGAAAATTTATCATCGTGTATTTCAACATAGTCCTGGTATTCACTTAGGATCATAAACCTGTCGTTTTCATATTTTCTGATAAGACAGTTGTATTTTTTGAAATACTCATTTATTACCCTATCAATCTCTCCTAAAATTTTAGGTCTGTTTTCGGAGCTAGCAGAGTTTCTTATATCCTCATAGTTATCTATAAATACAGAATAAAATACCAGCCTCTTATCCTTAAAAAGTTTTTTGATTGACTCATCGTAAGTATTGTCTATACCATATAGAAAGGTAAGACCTTTGCTATTGTCATCTTCAAAAATTGTAGAGTAATAAAACTGGATTACCTTATCGGAAATATTTACATTCTTAGATGTCCTAATCTCTTCATTGTCAAATTCAAGTGCACCTAAGTCTGGAATTAGCGTATCTATTTCTTCTCCTATTAGGGTTCTATCTGGAAATAAGTCCCTGAAAAATGAATTGTGCCACTTAATCTTCCTATCGTCTTCTACGATAGCGATTGGAAATGGCATTTCAAATACTACATTTTTAGTAATAGAATCAAAAGAATATGACACTTCATCAACATACCTTTGTAATTCCTTAGCCTTGGTTGTGTTTATACTTTTCAAAAACAAAAATAATAATAATGAAACAAACAGCCCTAAGGCTCCAAGTGTAGGATTATAATAAAATACTACTATCGAAGCAAGTAAGGGAAATGCCATTATTAAGACAATATTAGGTGTGCTAATAAATTTTTCATTGTTCTTCATTTTTCCTCCTTGCTCTAAAATCTAAAAATATATCTGCTATCCCAAAGATTATCAAAGGGATAATTAAAATCTGGATGAGTATCAGCATGAAAAACCACTGGAAAGCCCTCGTTAGAGGCAAGTTTGAGTTCTTTAACATAAAATCAAAAAGACTTAAACCATTAATTGCAAAAAACATCAGGCTTAGTAAAATTAAATTTCCTAAAATATATATTTTCCCGATAGAAAAAAATCTACCTACGAAATAGATAGCTAGACCAATAATCAAAAGAATAAGTAAGTCTCTAGGTCTTAGCCTTAGTTCATCAAGCTGGGTTATATCTGTATAAGTCTCATCTACAACTGACAAATAATTTCTAATTATTTTTACCGACAAGACTGCATAAAACATTGATATCCAAGCTAGTATGGCCGGATAAAGACTTGTAGTAAGCCTATAAACATCAAAGTCCAGCCTATATGGATAAGAACTTTCAAAGCTTGTCTTTAAATTTATAGCTAACTTATCCATACTTATATTATTAACTAGCATCTTGTATTTGTATAAAAAAATAAAAGTTAAACTAGTTATGATAAAAGCTGTAAGAATCTGAACCCTAGCAGTAAATCTAAGGCTTATTAGAACGATTAGCCCAAGGCTAATAACCAATAAGGGAACAAAACTTGTAAAAAGATCTTCCCTATCAGTAAAAATCATTCCTAAAAAATATGTTCCACCAGCGCTAATTAAAAAGCTTAATATCCCCTCGTTAAAGTAAAATATTGTAAATAATATAGGAATTATTCCTATAAAAATCAGGCTAGTTTGAGCAAAATATAAGCAAAGTAGACTTAGGGCTATAACAAAAATAGGCTCCATAATCTTGTTTATATTTTTTGTTAAAATCATAAAATCTCCATGTAAAAATTCAATAATTTTTATCTATATTATTTTACTTTAAAAAGGAATTTAAACAATCTACCAAGGTCTAGTAAAATTTTTTAATCCTTAAAACTATGGGTCTTATTGTCCAATAATTTCCTTGACTCAAATAGTCTTATAGTAAGTTTTCCTATATAGTAGGCAACAAAATATAAGATAAGTGAAGTGATGAAAACAAAAAAAATATTACCCATAACAAAGGTAGAATCTTCGATAAAAAGGCTTACCAAAAAATATGAAGTCCATATCGAATAAAAACTATGAAAGGCTAGAGTCTTATTAATTGACTTATAGTCTGTGTAAGATTTTATTAAAAGCAAGCTAGTAAGGTCTGTTAAAATCCCTGTAAGGCCTACAGCTATGGCCCCAAAAAGCGTTAGCCTCAACAAAATCAGGGCCAAAAGGCCCATGACTATGGATATGGTTCCAATTTTTTTAGTTTTTAAAACTGCTGCTGTTAAAATAAAAGTAAAAAGTGGTGTGGTAAATATGACTCGGGAGCCTGGAATCGGAAAAAACCTGCTCATCAAGTACAAAACCTTGCCAAAGACATACATCAAGGCTATGGATATAGCCATGAAAGTAAGGTCTTTTATCTTAAATTTTTTCATATTTTCCTCTTATGCATAGGAGTGAAGTGATGGTAATAAGGTATTTACACCAATATAGGTGAAGACGACGCAAATAAAACCTAAGATTGCAAATATAGCCGCTCTTTTTCCTTCCCAACCCCTAGACCTTCTTAGGTGAAGGTAGATTGAATAGATTATCCAAGTGATAAAGGACCAAGTTTCCTTTGGATCCCATGCCCAATACCTGCCCCAGGCAGACTCTGCCCAGATAGCACCTGTTATCATTACTAGGGATAAGAAAATATATCCAAAGGCTATAATCCTATAGGCGATTAGGTCAAGCTGATCTTTATCTGCCATAGACTTTGATAAAAATGAATCACTACTAAACTTATCTCTCATAAGGTACATTGCAGAAATGCCTGCTGCTACTGCAAAGGCCCCATAGGATAAGATAGCAAGGGAAACGTGGACTGCTAGCCATTTACTATCAAGGGCTGGCATCAATGGTCTTACTGTCCTATCACGCATAGCAGCGTAGCCAATTATTAAAAATAATATTGGGGTAACAAATGTGCCCATAGCTAGGAGTTTGTATTTTCTTTCAAAAATCAAATAGCAAAGAGCTATGCCCCAAGCAAAGGCAGTGGCAAATTCATATTGGTTTGAAAGTGGAATCCTTCCTGCATTTACCCACCTAACACCCAAGGCTAGGGTGTGGGCTAGGAAGGCTGCTGTCAAAACATTTCTGCCCCTTATCCCCCACTTTTCTGTCTTATTTACAAAAAGTGCTATGAATAGCAACATAGATATTAAATAGCCAAAAAGACTTATATAAAATAATATATTTTCTACTTTTACTAAGTTCATTATAATTTAATCTCTCCAATTATTTTTTCATATTTTTTGCTGTGAAGCTTATCGTGTTTAGCTTGCCTAATGTGAAGGTAATCAAAACCATCGTCCCTAACTACAATGACCTCCCTAGGATTTATATAGAAGGCTAAAAATAGACCTATCATTAGGAGGATGGCTCCCAAAAGTGCTATAGGTGTTGCTGGGTCATTTGCCACCTGCAAGAGGGTAAACATCTGTGGATCCCTAATCACAAATGTGTAGCCTTCCCATTCTATGGGTTCTCCCGGATGGTTAAGTCCCATATCCACCCTAAATCCATCATAGAATATAGCATATAAAGTTACGGGATGTTTTAAAAATGGCGACTTGGTTCTTGGTTTCATCATAGACTTTTCATCAAAGTCTGGATAAAAATCTACAAATTGCAAGGCAATTTTTTTATTATCTGCCACAAAGACATCACCCTTATACATGAGCTTATCTTCTAATAACTTTTTATCCTTAAATAGTAAGGCGTGGTAGGCCCAACCTGTAGAATTTTGATATACATTAAAGTCCTTAAACCTAAAAGGCTTGTTTACCATAGCAAGGCCCTTGTCAACTTCCTTGTCATTTTTATCAAGGATACTCAGGCTTGTGATGTATTGGTCAACTGTGTAGTCTTTCCTGAACATTACATCATATTGGTCTACTTTAATCTTATAGGAAGAATTTTCAAGCTCCATTACAGTTCCTGGCACTCCATGAACAAACTCTTCAAATCCCCTGTACCTACCATAGGCAAAGGCTAGGATAATTATAATTAAGGATAGGTGGGTAAGCCAGGATCCCATGTATCCAATTTTGCCATCAAACTTATAAAAAACTTCCTTCCCGTCTACTTCTGTTTTCTTATAAGCTCTAATATTTAGCTTTTTAAAAATAGATAATTCATCATCTTTCACCCTGGTCCATGTTTGATATTCCTTCAGTTTGGGCGAAATTTCAGGATCCTTAAATGATTTTTCAAAAATTACCTTAAAGCGGTTTACACTACACAAAAATAAATTTATCAAAAGTAGGATTGTAATTAAGATGTACCACCATGCGGAAAACACCTTATCAAAATCACAAAGAAGGATAAGTTTTGCCCAAGTATTGCTGTAGGATTGAAGATAAAATTCTTCTTGGTTACCTTGGGGAATCACTGTTCCTATTACCGATAAAAGTGCAATTACCACTAGTAAAATTATCCCAGTTTTCATCGAATAAAAACTTTTAAATATTTTTTCTATTTGTTTTTTCATAATTTTCCTTAAAGCAAAAGGACTCCTTGGGAGTCCATTTTAGCTCTTTTTATTCATACTTCTTCAAGATTTCTAGGCCTTGTTTCACTAATTCTTCAGCTTCGTCTAGGTTTTGGTGGGCCTTCTTTGAATTGTGGAAGCCTTCACCATTTTCTACCCATACAAAGTCCCATTTGAATTGAGCATGTCTGTGAATTTTTTGAAGCTCTGCCTTATCCTTGTCTGATAAGTCACCAGCTTTAACATGTTTAGCTAAAAGGTCTACAAATTTCTTAAGTTCATCACTTACTTCGTTTGTCCTATCATATACGCCTTTTTGGACTTCTTCAACCCAAGCAATCATTTCATCTTCACTCTTACCAGCGTGGCAAGATAAGCAAGAATTTTTGATATTTTCCTTTGACTTAAGTGGGCTTGTCCAATGGTGAGACTTGAATTTCTCACCCTTTTCATTTTCAAAAACAGGCATATGGCAGTCTATACAAGATAGTCCTGCTGAATCGTGAACTGAACCCATCATGGTTTCATACTCTGGGTGTTGAGCCTTAAGGAGCTTAGCGCCTGTTTGTGGGTGTTCCCAATCAGCAAAATCAATTTCATCGTAATATTTTAGCATATCATCGGTTTCAAAACCATACTTATATGGTAAACCTACTTCTTTTGTTTCTGGGTCTAGGTAATATTCAACGTGGCATTGTGCACAAGTAAAGCTGTCAGCCTTTGTATTGTTGCCATTTACATTGCCTTGGTCGATTTGTTTCTTGAAGTGATCTCTAGTAACTTGAATCTTACCAGGAGTGTCCAAGTGGCAGTCAGCACATGAGATTGTCTGCATTTTTGGATGGTCTTTTACAAATTGATCAAAGTCCATACTATTTACATCAATTCCGTCTTTTTCGAGTGCTTTTACAAAGTCAATAGTCTTACAAGCAAGACATGATGCACCTGGTTTTGGTCTTTTTGTATTAATAGCATCTTCAAGGGCGTAAACGTGACCCCTAGCCCTATCATATTGTTTAGCGAAACAATAACCATCGTAGTAGGTTCTCAAATTTGGATGGGCTTCAAGATAATCTACTTGAACTGAGCCACCAAATTTTGTTTCGCTCATATCTTCATTAGCTTTATATGTCGCATAAATATCTGGATATGTATCTTTGTAATCTTCTGCAGTTTTGATTTCTGAATCATTGCTACAGGAGCTAAGAGATACGGCTAAAACAAAAGCAGATAAGGTCGCTATAATCTTCTTATTCATCTTCTCCTCCTATATAATTTAAAATACAAATGAGCGCATACTAAACCCATATTATACTTATTCTTATTATATATTATAAACTATTATGAGATTTTTAGCAAACATATTAATACCTCTAAAGCTCATATATAAAATTTTTATAAAAATGGTATAATATTGTCAACAAATTTACGAGGATATTATGAGTAATAATGATAAAAAAACTTTCGATATGTCAATCATTTCAGATCCCCACGTCCTTGATGAATCGCTGATTGCTAATACCGAAAGTTTAAGAAAAGAATTAAAAGTAGAAAGAAAATTAGTCGTAGAAAGTGAGTGTCTTTTTAAAAAAGCCCTAAGTCTTGTTGATGAAGTTCAGAGTAAATACTTAATAATTTCTGGTGATATTAGCAAGGAAGGTGAGCTGATAAGCCACAAAAAGTCAGCTGCTCTCCTTAAAGCTTGGCAAGATAAAGAACCTGGTAGAAAAATTTTTCTAATACCTGGCAACCACGATATAAATTCAAAAAAAGCCTACGATTATAAAAATGACAAAAAAACTCCAGCAACAAGTCCTGAAGATTTCTTTGCCATTTATGATTTTATCTACCAAGATTCTTCCATTTTAGAATTTTATAAGGATAGTGAAATCTTTAAGACCTACCTTGACGAAGTAAATGAAAAATATAAGAGGGATCAAAAATATTCCTCCTATGCTAATGGCTATTTTTCTTATGTGGCAAGGATTAAAAAAGAAGAGAATTATGACAACGGCCTAAGCATCATCATGATTGACTCTTCTATTTATGCAGCAGACATGGAACAAGGCCATAGGGACGGGATGAATAATGTAATTGGATCTGTATCAACAGAACAACTAAGGTGGATAGCTGATAAAATTGACGAAGCCAAGGCTCGTAACGACATGGTTATTGCTGTCTCTCACCACGCCTTTATACCAAATTTTAGGAACCAAGAATTAGTCTTTTCACCATTTATAATCAAGGAATACAAGGACAAAATAAAAGACTCTGACCCTAGACTTAATAATAAAACACCTATAGAAGTCTTAGCTGATAATGGAGTTAGGTTTATTTTCACTGGCCACCTTCATGAAAATGGGACAGCTAAATTTATCTCAGAAGATGGCAATGAAATCTACGATATCCAAACCGGGTCAACCATCACCTATCCTCTCCCTATCAGACACTTAAATATAAAAAATAAGTCAAGAACTATAAATGGTTTTGAAATAGAAATTAAAACAGAACTTATAAAAGAATTCACCTATATAGATGAAAACAAAAACTCAATCCACATTGAAAACGCATCGATGCACACGCTAGAAAACCAACTTTCTCTCAGGGAAGTTATATCCAATTATATCAGAATTCAAGCTAACAACCCTAGGTTGGAAAATATAAACATTAAAAAAGAAATTATTGATCAGGTGAATGCTAATCTTAAAATCAACGCGCCTTACCAGGGCTATATGGATAGGATTGTTTTTCCTCTGGTTAAAGATAAATTTCCAATCAACCGAACCATCATTGGTAGCATTAACCTTATTGAAGAAATGGAATCCTACCATATTCAAATAAAGACTATTGGCAATAGGTTAAGTATTTATTCTAATGATATTGAAGAGGCCTTAGATGTGATTTTCAAACAAATTGAAAAAGATATTCTCTACCCACCTCTTATGATTTACTTTTTCGAAAAAATCCTTAACAAGATTTTCAAAATGCCAATCGATAAGGAAGGTCACAATTTTTATGACTTTGCTAACTTCATCTACCAGTATAGGTCTAACGATATTGAAAAACCTGACTACATCACATCTATGATAGATAGGCTAAATGATAAGTCTTATAATATAATAAATGACCTTATTGACTATGCTGGTGATGAAATAAATGAAGCTTTTGACTATGTTACGACCAACATTATCTTTATAAAATATGGGTCTAAAAATAGATTTTATGACGACCTTATCAAAACCCGAGGCCTAACATCAAACCTAACCTACAAGTATATGAGGTCAAAGGTTAACAACCTAAGAGACTTATTAAATCTCCTATCTAAGTTTATTACAAAAAAATCTCAGATAAGTGGTGTAGACCTTGCTAAAGAAATAGCTCATTCAAAACTAGTTAGGAAGTTTAAGATGGATATGTCAGATAAGATGTTTGGTCAAAAATCGCTTAGAAAATTTATCACAGACATGATAGGCGAGATGAATAAGGACATGGCAGAGACCTATCAAAATGATACAGATAATGACGTAGACTATTATTTCAATTATATAGAATTTGATGATAGTGACAATTAAAAAAACAAGCCTTGTAAATATTTTTTACAAAAGGCTTGTTTTATTTTACCTATAATTATCTTGAGAAAATTCAGGATCTTGAGTGAAGTTTAAGCCAAGTTTTCTTAGCATTGACTTCTGTGAATCATTTAAGATAACTGTTGAATGTGCATCTAATCCCTTTAATTTTCCAAGTTGCTTAATCGCCATATGGGTTAGAGGATTGGTTGTAGCTGAAATTGAAAGAGCTATCAACATTTCGTTTACTGATAAGCTAGTTTCATTTCCTCCAAGTCCCTTGGTCTTAAGGTCTGAAACAGGCTCTATTATATGAGGAGAAATTAGTAAAATCTCATCATCAAGCTTGCCAAGTTTTTTTAGAACATTTAGAATACAAGCTGAAGGTGCACTTAGGAGGTCGCTCTTCTTGCCTGTAATTATTTCCCCACTATCAAGTTCGATGGCGAATGCTTCTGTGCCTGAAGATTTTTCCCTATCTCTTGCAGCAAGAGCAACTAGCCTATCATCAGCAGATATTTCTAGCTGGCTCATAAGAATTTCGATTTTTTCTAGAGTGTGGAGATTTTCCTTAGCCATCCTATAATCAACTAAGGTATTGTAATATCTTCTGATAATCTCTGCCTTGGAAGCATCTGCTGCTGCCTTATCATCTACTATACAAAAACCTGACATGTTTACACCCATGTCTGTAGGTGACATATAAGGAGATTTGCCCATAATTTTTTCAAACATCTTCTTTAAAATTGGGAAGGCCTCTACATCCCTATTATAGGATACAGCTGACTTACCATAGGCTTCAAGGTGGTAAGGGTCGATCATATTCACATCATCAAGGTCAGCTGTCGCTGCTTCATAAGCTATATTTACAGGATGTTTAAGTGGTATACTCCAAATTGGGAAGGTTTCAAACTTAGCATAGCCTGCATTAACTCCATTTTCGTGATCAAGGTACATTTGAGAAAGACAGGTTGCCATCTTTCCAGAACCAGGTCCTGGACCAGTTACAACGACTAGTGGTCTAGTAGTTTTTACGTGGTCATTCTTACCAAAACCCTCATCAGAAATAATTGTCGCTAAGTTATTTGGGTAGCCTACAATATCGTAAGTTTTGTAATTTTTTATACCAAGGTTATCCAAGTATTGGCAATACTTAAGAACTTTTTCCTGGTAATTAAATTGGGTAATTACGATAGCAGAAACCAAAAATCCAAAATCTTCTAGGGCTGACTTAAGTCTTATGGCTTCTGTATCGTAAGAAATTCCATTATCTCCCCTGATTTTTGTCTTTTCAATGTCTTTAGCATTTATAGTTATAATTATTTCGGTTTTATCCTTTATGTTTAGAAGCATCCTCAATTTAGAATCTGGTAAAAATCCTGGCAAGACTCTAGACGCGTGTGCATCATCAAAAAGTTTGCCACCAAATTCAAGGTACAATTTATCAAAGTGACTGATTCTTTCAACAATCTTTGCCGATTGTTCTTTTATATATTTGTCATTATCAAAAGCTATTTTCATAATTACCTCCTATTATACCTTTTAATTATACCAAGAATTTTCCAAAAAAAAATAGGACGTAAAAATTTACGCCTATTTTGTAATTATTGTCATTGCTGTCTTTAAAAGTATTGATATATCAGTCTTTATTGACAGATTTTCTATATATTTTAACTTAAGATCAATCTTTATTGGAAGAATTTTTTCAAGGTAAATTTTCTCACTATCCTCAATCGAATTATAATATTCTGATTCATTTCTGAATTCTATTGAAGCATAATCAGTAATACCTGGTCTTACGGCAAAGATTACATCATAGTAATTTGGATATAAATTTACCATCTTTGGTGTCTCTGGCCTTGGTCCTACTAAAGACATATCTCCCTTTAGTACATTTATAAATTGTGGGAGCTCATCAATCTTCCATTTTCTTAAGAAGGCACCAGTTTTGGTTATCCTTGGATCGTTTTTGACTGTTAGGTTGTCAAGATTCTTATCGGCTCCTACCCTCATTGTCCTAAATTTAATAATATAAAATGGCCTTTTACCCTTGGCTAGTCTTTCTTGTTTATAAAAAACTGGCCCTTTAGAATCAAGCTTGATTGCTATTGCAACTATAATCATAGGAATAGCAATTATAATTAGGACGATAAGTGATACTAGTATATCAAAAAACCTCTTAAAAAATAAGCTGACTTTTTTATTATTTAATTTTTCATAAATTAAATCTTCATTTACCTTGTTCACTTCTAACCTCAGTTTTATCTAATCTTAAACTATTAAACTACATTTTTTTTAATAGTCTAGTAAAACTATTCTACTTCTGGCCAACCTTCTGTTGTATAGGACTTATAATTTTCATCAATCCACAAAACTTCAGCCCCAACCTTTTTCGCAAACTCACGACCTTCTTCTAGGTCAATGATGAATAGGTAGGTTGAAATGGTATCTGCTTTTGCTATATCATCTAAAATTACGGATACTGACCTCCACCTTGTTGATGGATACATAGTAGCTGGGTCAATGATGTGGTGGTACCTCTTGCCATTAACCATAAAATATCTCTGATAATCACCACTTGTTACTACAGAAGTATTTTTAAGACTTACTATTGATGAATATGGATTTTCCTTATCATCTAGGTTTGGATTTTGTATGCCTATCTTGTAATAAGAATTTTCGCTGGCCGGGTTGTCTCCAATTAGAACATCATCGCCACCAACAGATAAGATTCCATGCTTAAGTCCTTCTTTTTGTAAAATATTTGCAATTATCTTTGTAGCATAACCCTTACCAATAGCCCCAATATCAATTTGTACATCTGGGTCTTTTATGAAAACTGTACCAGCTTTTTCGTCAACAACTATTGAGTCTATATCTTTGTGCTTACTTGCCTTAACTAGCATACTTTCTTCTGGTATAGCAGCCTTGTCCGGATTATCCAAAGACATCTCCCTGTACTCATGCCATAAACCAAGGAGAGAGCCCATAGCTATATTTATTTTACCATTTGTAAGCTTATACATTTTCTTAGAATATTCGACAAGTTCAATAACCTTTGGGTCCACCTTAACAGGCTCCTTGCCGGCGTTTTCGTTTATAGTCCTAAAGTTATTAACCCCATCAAAAGCATCATAGGAATTGTATAATTCGTGGTAAATTTTAAGTTCATCCTTTAAGACCTTTACATAATGATCAAATTCTTCCTGATCTTTTGTATAGGCTATAAAGTTTGTAATAGTATCAAAGTATTCATAGATATTTTCTGTGTGTTTTTCTAATTCGCCACTGTTATTGGCTTCATCGCCCGAATCAGTATTTTTTCCTTCTTCTTGGGAAGAATCTTCCTTAACTGCTTCTACTTTTGGTTTTTCAACACTTTCCTTGGTATTGGCACAAGCAGTTAGACTTGTTGCAAGCGCCAAAATCATAAGTAATTTTTTCATATTTTGTTTATATTTATAGTCTCCATATCCTTGTTGACAGGAAGACCCTCATCTTCTGCCCAACTTAGTAACATTCCCGCTGCGACCTTATCCCTAAAGTCATTCCACCTGCCTTCTAGACCCAATTCATAAACTGTATCTAAAAATTCTGCACTTGGTGATATAAATTCCGCATTTTCTATAAAGTAGTCCCTTTCGCGCCTATCAAGGCTAGAGATAAATGCATCTCTTATATCGCTATTATCTATCTCGCTTGTTCCAGGCATTAGGATATATTTTTCAACATCTTGATCTATATCTATATAGGATGCTTCTATATCTTCATTAGTTTGAATCTCTTTATTAATTCTAATAAAATCAAGAGATTCTGTATTTAACCACATATTTTTTAAATATGTATCCTCGTCTATCAAGGTCCATTTTTCTACTAACCATGATAGGTTGATTGGTTTTCTTTCTTTCATAACTTCTTTATCTTAAAGATTACAGCTTCGTATTGCCAAAGCTCTAACCCGAGATTATTTCCTTTCTTAACTTCTATTCTTCTCTTATTATTCCTATATTCGCCGTATTTTTCATCTAGGGAATTAAAAACTTCTTCAAAGACTAGGTCTTCATCATAATAAATTTCATAGTATGGTTGGTAGACGTTGGCCATATTTAAAATAACCAAATACCTGTCCTCATCTGCCTTTCTCTCATAGGCAAAGACAGAATTAGTATTGTCATCAACCACCCTCCACTGAAAACCAGCCATGTCATAATCATACTTGTAAAAGGCCTTTTCGTCCTTATAAAGTTTATTTAAATCTTTTATAAAACGGTTGTAGGAGTCATGGATTGGGTAAGCTAGATAATCCCACCTTATACCAACATTTTCGTTCCACTCTTCAAAAGTTGCAATTTCATTGCCCATAAAGTTTAAAATCTTACCAGGATGGGTCATTTGATAGGTCATAAGGACTTTCAATTGCTTGAACTTATCTTCATAAGACCCATTCATCTTATCTACCATAGATTTTTTAAGATGGACTACCTCATCGTGACTTAATGGCAAGAGAAATCTCTCGTTGTAAAAATAAAACATGGAGAAATTAATCTTTGATTGGTAGTCCCTACGGTTAAATGAATCGACCTTAAAGTATCTTAAAGTGTCATTCATCCAACCCATATCCCACTTATAGTCAAAGCCAAGTCCGCCCTCACAAACAGGGTGGGTAACCTTTGGATAATCAGAAGAATCTTCTGCTATCCTCATCACATCTGGATGCAATTTTTCTAGGGTTTCATTAAGGTTTTTGATGAAGAATATATTATCTTCATGCACTCCCCTATTTTTATTGCCATTATAAAATACCATATAAGATACAGCATCAATCCTGATTCCATCAAGGTGAAATTCTTCAATCAAATATGTCATAGAAGACTTCATAAAACTTCTCACATGGCCCTTTGAATAATCAAAATTGTTTGAGCCCCATTCAGAATATTTTAGGTCCATATATTGAGATTCATACATGGCTGTCCCATCAAAATGATCAAGGCCATAGTAATCAGAGGCATAGTGGACTGCCACCACATCAAGGATAACTCCGATACCATTTTGATGAAGAAGATCAACAAATTTTTTAAAGTCTCTTACAGTTCCATACCTGTGGCTAATGGCAAAAAATCCCGTAGATTGGTAACCCCAAGAAGGATAAAAAGGATATTCTGTAACTGGCATGATTTCAACATGAGTGTAGCCCATTTCCTTGATATGATTAATTAGATTATCAACTATATCCAAGAAATTTACATTGCCAGAAAATCTCATAAAAGATCCTATGTGTAGTTCATAAATATTTAGAGGCTTATCGTAATTCTTGCCCCTGGTTTTTATAAACTCATCATCATTAAAAACATAGTCATCTTCTGCTGTGATTTTGGCTGCAAAGTCACCCTCCCCGTCCATAGCATGAGCAAAGGGATCCGTTTTTTCCATCCAATTACCATTTTTAACAACAATATATTTATAGTAATCATTTACTTTAGCCTTATAAAAGCCATAAAAATATCCAAACTCATCATTTTTAATGAGCCTTTCGTTTTGCCAATTAGTAAAATCTCCCTTGATGTAAACTTCATCAGCATTTGGCGCATAAACCCTAAAAATATAACCATCTTCATAAGGGATTGCTCCCCATATCTTATGGCCAATAGTTGAGTTGCCTTCTATATAATCTTTTATTTCTTTATAGTTTGTAGGTATTATATTAACTTTCATTAGTATTTCCTATTATATTTTCTATATGTTTAGACAAAATCTCTATACCCTTTATATTTTTAGCTCCCCTTGGAATAATGATATCCGCGTATTTCTTGCTTGGTTCCACGTACTTTTCGTGCATAGGTTTTACCTGTTCAATATACTGGGTCAGACAAGATTCCAAAGACCTGCCTCTTTCTACTGTATCCCTAAGGATTCTTCTTTTTAATCGAATGTCACTATCTGCATCTACAAAAACCTTAGTATCAGTAAGCTCTCTGATTTTTTTATCATACAATACCAAGATTCCCTCAATAAGGATAATTTTTTTCGCCCTTACTTTTACTGTATCCTTGCTCCTAGTATGGATTTTATAATCATAAAGAGGCATGTCAATCTCAAGGCCAGCTAATAATTTTTTTAAATCCTCACAAAAAAGGTCAGTATCAAAGGCTTGAGGGTGGTCATAATTTAAAAGTTTTCTTTCTTCAAAGTCGATATCATCATGGGCCCTATAGTAATTATCATGGCCCACAACTACCAAATCATCCTTGAATTTTTCTGCAATTATTTTTACAATCGTAGACTTGCCAGAGGCTGAGCCTCCAGCAATAGCAACGATTTTTGGTTCTATCATAGGCTTATCTCGTTTTTTATTTCCCCTTTTAGATAGGAGTAAAGATTGTCAAATACAATGTCTGCTCTAATTTGCATGGCTTCTTCAGTATAAAAAGCAACGTGGTTAGTTAAAATAACATTTTTAGCATTTCTTAGTGGATAGTCTTCTGGAAGTGGTGGTTCCATATCAAAAACATCTATACCAGCCCTTAACTTATCCTCATTCAAAAGTTTTGCTAGATAGTCATTATCCACAACAGCACCTCTCGCACAGTTGATTAAAACTGCTCCTTCTTTCATAAGGTCAAGTTGGTCTTTTCCTAGGAAGTGCTTGGTTTCCTTATTGTTTGGGATATGAAGAGATACGATGTCGGATTCCTTAAGCAGGGTCTTAAGGTCAACATATTCTACACCTAAGGCCTTAATATCGTCTTTTTCAGTCCTAGAATAAGCTATAATCTTGCATCCAAAAACTTGGAGAAGTTCTATGAGTTTTTTTCCTATATGACCTGTGCCTATCACGCCAAAAGTTTTGCCCTTAATTAGGGAGCCTAAAAGATAATTATTTTGTCTTTCAAAAATATTTTCCATATTTTGGTTAAACTTTCTTAAAACTCCAATGGTAAGACCAATTACAAGTTCAGCAACAGAGTCATCTGAATATCCTGAAGCATTTAAAACTTTTATTCCCTTTTCCTTAGAAGCTTCAAGATCAACATGGTCAACTCCTGTGAAGGCAACATCTATTAATTTAAGATTGGTATTTTCTATTACCTTTCTAGATACAGGTTTATTTGTAATCATTGCTATGTCAGCATCTTTTAACCTAGCAATTTTTTCTTCACAGTCCTTGGCACTTTCCTTATAGTAGGTGAATTCATGACCAAGTTTTTCCAATTTTTCTTTTTGTTCTAAAATATAAGATTCTTTAACTTCTAGAGGATCTATAAGACTAATTTTCATCTATCTACTCCTTTATCTAAAACTTCTTTTAAATATTATACTCTAAATGTCGGAATTGTAATCTTTCATAGTTTTTTCATGTAAAAAAATTTGAAATTAAAAAGCCAAGATAAACTTGAAACCTTCTAAGTTCATCCTAGCTTTTCTTTTTTTCTCTTAGAGCCCTAAAAAAACTTTGAAGTTCCTTTAGAGATTCTTCTTCCATAAGACCATAAGAAATCTCTGGCACATTTAGGTGGGGACTGTCCTTATCTATGAAGGATGTGGAAAAGCCACCTCTTTTTGAGTCTTTGCATGCTATCACAAGCCTTTTTACCCTAGAATGCATAATGGCACCTGCACACATCAGACAAGGCTCAAGTGTTACATACATAGTACACTCCTCCAACCTAAAGTCTCCAATATTCTTTCCGGCCTCTTTTAGGGCATAAATTTCGGCATGGTTTAAAGCAGACTTACCCTTATAAGTAAAATTGTGTCCCCTGCCAACTATTCTGTCCCCACAAACAACAACGGCCCCTATCGGGACCTCGTCAATTGATTTTGCAAGTTTGGCTTCATTTATAGCTTCTGTCATAAAAAACTTATCAGCTTTTGTAAATAAATCTTGCATAATATTTCCTTTTGGTGTACCGAAGAGGATTCGAACCTCCGACACCTGCCTTAGGAGGGCAGTGCTCTATCCAGCTGAGCTACCGATACATATAAGGCAAAAAATTTGCCTTTATCTTGCTATTATAGTCTTTAATAAAAAGTCACAAGTATCTTTTACAGTCCTTACAACCCTTGAGAAAAGACTCGCTCTATCAAGGGCCTTTTTTGAAAACAAGCCGACAGTGTGGCTTTCATCCTTATAGGATACCTCCACCTCACCCAAATCTTCATTTTCTTTTATAGGCGCTTTTATATCATCTTTTATATTATACTTTATTGTAGGATTTTCGCCTTCTTTTATTATCATTTTTATATCTTCTTTTGGATAAAGGTCTATATATCCCTGTTTAACAGTTATATCTTTTAAAGATTTTATAGACACATTAGTGTCTAAGACCACCCTAGTAGAAAAATATTTTGAAACGTAATAAATAAGGTCACTCATAACTTTATTTCTGGTATCTTTTTGGTCTGCGCCCATGACAACACCGATAGATCTAAAGTCATCATTGCTATCAAGTTTACTCATATCTACAGTTGTTACCAAGCAATATCCCGCCTCATCTGTAGTGCCAGTCTTAAGTCCATCTACGCCCTTTATTTCATCCATGAGGGGAATAGTTGATTTTTTATCTATGTCGCGACCTGGGTCTTTAATTTCCCTAATAGCTGCATAGTCTAAGATTTCTGGATAAGTTTTTAGGATATATTGACTTAGCTTGAATAAATCTCTGGCAGAAGAAGTATTTTGGTAACCATCTTCTGTTTGTACTCCACTAGAATTATAATACACTTGGCTTTTTAGGTCAAGCTCTTTTGCTTTTTCATTCATCTCTCTTGCAAAAGCTGGTTCTGAAACTGAAACAGTATTGGCTAAAAGGTAGGCACAGTCATTGCCTGAAACAGCTATTAGTCCCTTTAGAAGCTCATCAACAGTATAGGTTTCCCCTTCCTTAACTCCCAAGGAAGAATATTCCCAGCTTGTTAATTTTTCTGCTTCCTTGTCAGCCTTGACCTTGGTGTCAAGTTTAAGGGCTCCACTATGGATAGCATCCATTGTTACGAGAAAAGTCATAAGTTTACTTAAGGATGCCATAGCCCTTGGCTCGTCAGCATTTTTTTCGTAATAAACTTCTCCATTTTCTTCGTTGGCTATTATGTAAGCTTTTACATTTTCATCTAGACCTACTATTTTATTTTGCCCAGCCGCAAGGCTTATTGGCATAAGAAAGATAAAAGCCGCCATAATTAGACTTGCCAGCTTGTATTTGTATTTCATATTTGCTCCTAGTTTAAAAAGGACTCAAGCTTTTTGTAATTATTTCTCAAAAGCTTTAGAGTGTTCACATCAGTTTGCTTATCATAATCAAAACCTAATTCTTCTGCTTCAGCCATACCGACCTTTCTAAAAAGTATTGTGGCCTTAAAGAGAGAATTATAAATGTTAAGTGGATTAATATCATGGAAGGTATCTTCAAGATCATCCTTGTATTCCTTGCTAAGAGTGTGGGCAAAGTTTCTTCCATCCCTACCAACATCCATTCCACCCTTGTATTTGTTAACAACATGGATTCTAAGCATTTTTATAAGCTCATCTCTCAGATTTTCCATCCTAATAGCTGCAGCCAGGGTATTATTTTGATTTAGGTAAAGTGAAATCTCTATTGCATAAGCAAAAAAGTTTTTCACCGTTTGGCTAAACTCGTATTCCTTTACAGGATTATAGATAAATTCCTTATTTGGTAAGAGAGCCTCACTACCAGCCTTATTATACAAAAACTCAATGTCAGTTGGTAATGTTTTTATAAAATCTTTGGCAATATCACTACTTATGATTGATTCAGAAACTTTGATATTATCCATTTTATAAAGGTCGATTGTTGTAAAAGAGAACTTGTTTTTATCTAGTTCTGCTTTTTCTTTTACCCTATTTACAAAGATTACATCATCAAAAAGACCCTTAAATTCCTCCTCAAGCTTAGCTATGATTATTTCATTAGCTACTGTATATACGCTGTAAAATTCATCATTATTTAGCCTTTTTACATAAAAAATAGATTCAATTGCTGGATTTGTTTTTGCATATTCTTTTATTTTTTGCGAAATATCATTTCTCATTATTACTCCAACTTTCTATAAAGTTTTTTAGCATTTTTGCAGTCAAGCCCCAAATCACCGGCTTGGTATCATAGAAAAACATTTCATTATAACCGGTTTGAAACTTATAATCCTTGCCGTTAGGAATCTTATCAAAGGGAAAATCTTTAGGAAAGTCCATTCTATAAGGTGCCATGTATGAAATTGGTGGATTATTTTTAAAAAAGTCAATGTCAACCGTAAATATTGACTCCACTTCATTATTATACTTTATTTCCTGCAAATGTTTATTAATTCTACCATAAAAACTTTTGATGTGCCTATAAGAAGATGTAAGAATCATTGATGAATAACCTAAATATTCAATATCAGATTCTTTCAACCCAAGCTCTTCTATTGTCTCTCTTATAGCAGCCTCCCTAAAATCTTCACCATCTTCAAGCTTCCCACCAGGGAAAGACACTTCACCAGGCTGGCTAACACTATTACTTCTCACTTCAAATAAGATGTGATCCTTGCCATCTACTTCTATTAGGGGAATGAAAACCGCATATGATTTTAGTTTGTCCAAAAATTCTTGGTCGACTTGTAAATATTTCATAGAAACCTCTAATAAAATCATATATAAATAAGCTGATAAAGTCAAGCTTTATGGTATAATAATCGTGTATTAAGAATAAAAACTTATTACAGAAAGGATTTTTAATGCTTAAAGAATTTAAAGAATTTATTACCCGTGGCAATGTATTGGATATGGCTATAGGTATTATAATGGGATCAGCCTTTACAGCTATTGTAACTAGCGTTGTTGAAGACCTTTTGATGCCAATAATTGCAGGCCTCACATCAGGAATTAATTACGAAGATTTGGTAATTAATATTGCCGGAGCCCAACTTAAAATAGGCTCTTTCATCAATTCAGTTATTACATTTTTAATTATAGCCTTCGTTCTATTTTTGATTATAAAATCAATTAACCTTCTTCACAAAAAGAAAGAAGAACCAAAAGTAGAAAACGAAAAAAATTGCCCATACTGCAAGAGCAAAATTGATATTGATGCAACCAGATGTCCAAATTGCACCTCTAAATTAGAAAACTATTCAAACGCAAACGAATAAATTAAAATAGGGACCAAGCCATGGCTAAAGTCCCTTTATTTTATCTCTTTTTTACTTTTACATAATCACAAGCTGAACACCTAATTTCATCTGTGTTCCTATTTTTTTTGTGGATTAAGAGGTTGCCACACTCTGGGCATGTTTCGCCTGTTGGTGGGTCCCATAAGGCGTAGTCGCACTTTGGATAATTGTCGCAACCATAAAATCTCTTGCCCCTCTTGGAAACTTTTTCTATAATTTCTCCATCCTTACACTTTGGACACTTAACTCCAGTTGTTTTTATGATAGATTTTGTAAAGTCACACTCAGGAAAACCAGTGCAACCAATAAACTTTCCATTTCTACCATGTTTTACTGCAAGAGCCTTGCCACATTTTGGGCATTTTTCATCCAACACCTTATCCTTAACCTTATAATCTGTTGTATCTTTTTTTACAGCATCCATGTCTTTTCTGAAGTCCTTGTAAAAGGCGTTTAATACGTCTTTCCAATTAACTCCATCATCAGCGATTTTATCAAGCTGATTTTCCATATCTGCAGTAAATTCTACGTTGATTACATCATCAAAGTTTTCTTGTAAAAATTCATTTACAGTTTTTCCAAGCTTGGTTGGATATATTGATCTGCCATCAAGTTCTACGTAGTTCCTGGATATTATTTGGTTTATAGTCGCAGAATAAGTTGAAGGTCTACCTATGCCAAACTCCTCAAGAGTTTTTACCAAAGATGCCTCTGTGTACCTGGCTGGTGGATTAGTAAAGTGTTGGTCCTTTTCGATTTTTTCAGCACTTATAATCTCGCCTTCCTTAAGGTCTGGTAAAATATTTTCATTATCGAGATTTCCTGAAAGCTTATTAAAACCATCGAATATTGTAATTTTACCATTTGACCTAAAGATTAGACCGTTGTTATCATAGTTAATTTGGGTTGACAAATATTCATAATCAGCCATCTGGCTTGCCACAACTCTTGACCAGATTAGCTTATAGAGTTTATATTGCTGGTCGGTAAGATAGGTTTTAATGGAAATCGGATCTCTGAATATAGAGGTAGGTCTGATTGCCTCGTGGGCATCCTGACTGCCCTTTTTCTTGCCAGAATAGGTATTACCTTTTCCAGCATATTTTTCCCCATATTTTTCCTTTATATATTTTAGAGATTCACCAACAATTTCCTTTGAAATCCTTGTTGCATCTGTCCTCATATAGGAAATTAAACCAACAGTTCCATCCTTGCCTATGTCAATTCCTTCGTAAAGCTGTTGAGCTAGTTGCATAGTGAACTTGGTTGAGAAACCTAGTCTATTTGAAGCGTCTTGTTGGAGAGTTGAAGTTGTATATGGTGCATATGGACGTCTTTTCCTCTTGGTTTTAGAAATTGATTCGACTTTAAAATTGTCCTTATCAATTTTTTCTAATACTTTTTCGGCACCAGCTTCATTTGCAACCTTCATTTTTTTGGTTTTTGTGCCATAAAATTCAGATTCGAAGAAGATATCCCCATGCTTATGTTTAGCAGTTATGGTCCAATACTCTTCTGGTATAAATTCATCAATTTCTTTTTGCCTATCGACAATTAATTTAAGGGCAACTGATTGAACACGACCTGCAGAAAGTCCTGATTTCACCCTCTTCCACAAGATTGGGCTTATCTCATAACCTACTATCCTATCCATGACCCTCCTTGCTTGTTGGGCATCGACTAGGTTTTTATCAATCTTTCTTGGTTTTTTCATGGCAGCTAGGACATTATTTTTGGTGATTTCGTGAAATTCCACCCTATTATTTTCATTTGGATCAAGGTCTAGAAGATATTCTAAGTGCCAAGAAATAGCTTCACCTTCCCTATCAGGGTCTGTTGCCAGATAAACCTTGTCAGCAGTTTTCGCTTCTTTTTTAAGCTCATTAATAGTTTTCGCCCTGCCCCTCACCTTTATGTATTCAGGCTCAAAATTATTTTCTATATCAACTCCAAACTTGCTCTTAGGTAGGTCTCTAAGGTGGCCAACTGTTGCCTTTACCTTGTAGTTTCTGCCTAGCATTTTTGAAATTGACCTAGCCTTGGTAGGCGACTCCACTATTACTAGATTTTTAGCCAAAGTCTCACTCCTTTATTGTAAACTCATTGTTTCCGATATTCTCAATTATATTCTTAAGTTCTAAGCTTGTTAAAATAAAATTTATTACATCAATTTCAAAATCCAAATTGAGTGCCAAGTCATCAGCACTGGTATTTGGATTATTCTCAATATATCTTACTACACTAGCTTCGTCTTTATCAAGTGCACTATAATCAATCACCTTTTTTTCAACCTTCTTATCAAGCAGATAATCTAGTTCTTCTAGGATGTCTTCGGCGCACAAGATTAATTTTGATCCGTCTTGGATAAGCTTATTTGTCCCCTTGGAATAAATAGAATTGATGTTGCCGGGCACAGCAAAGACTTCCTTGCCCTGGTCTAAGGCACACCTGGTTGTAATCATAGTTCCAGACTTTTCTTTCGCTTCTATAACCACAGTTGCCAGACTAATTCCAGAAATAATCCTATTTCTCCTAGGAAAATTATAGCCAATCGGAGGTGTCTCTAGAGGAAATTCTGATAAAATCAGCCCATCTTCCTCGATTTTTTCATACAAAAACTTATTTGCTATTGGATAAACTTGGTCAATCCCACAACCGATTACTCCTATAGTCCTACCACCAACATCAAGTGTCGCCTTGTGACACATAGCATCAATTCCATAAGCAAGGCCAGAAACAGTTGTAAGACCCGCGCTAGCAATAGAACCTGCCAAATTTTTGCAAGCCCACTTACCGTAGTCGGTGCACTTTCTTGCCCCAACAAAGGCTATAGACTGGCTGTCACGACCATGGTCAAGCCTTCCCTTGTAGTACAAAACTGCTGGTCTATCATCGATGTATTTTAAATTTTCAGGATAGGATTCATCAAGAATTGTTACAAAGTCCACACCAAGCCTAGCGACTTTTTCCCTATAGGTTTTAAAATCCTCGAGACTTTTGGGACTAAAAATCCTTTCATAGTTTGCATCATTAAGGAAAGAATAATCAACTCTTGTCAGCTCAAAAAAATTTTCAAGACCCGTATTATCAAAAATATCTAGGATAGTCCTGTTGTTTATATTTATGTAATTTAAGTATAATAAAATTTCTCTCTTATCCATATCAAAAAGCATTTTCTATATAATTTATTTTTCTTGTGTCTAGGTAAACTTCGCTAACATCAAAGCTCATCAAAAAATCAGTCATATCATTTTCCACTAGATAGGCCTGGCTAGCCCTTCTTATCCTTTGCTGCTTATAAAAATCTACCGCCTCTGCCGCATAGGCAAAATCATCTGATTTACGAGTCTTAACTTCAACAAAGGCTATCAAGTCGCCCTTAATGGCTATCACATCTATCTCTCCAAAGGGTTTGGAATAATTTCTATCTAGGATTCTGTAGCCTTTTTTCTCTAGGTACGAGGCTGTGAGCTCTTCACCAAAATCCCCAATTTCTCTTTTTCGTGTCATATAAATGATAACTGCCTTTCGTGAAATTTCCTCAAAAAACTTTGTCTATGAATAGGAGTTTCTCCATGCTGTTCGAGTCCTTGATAATGAGCCTTTGTTCCATAGCCAAAATTTGTTTCAAAACCATAACCCGGATAAATTTTTGAAAAATTAATCATTATATCATCTCGTCTAACTTTTGCTAAAATCGATGCACATGAAATAGCATATTCATTTAGGTCACCCTTCACAATATTTAGTTGGGGAAGGTCTGTGTCAATCCTTTCTGCATCTATTAGTACAATATCTGGACGTATTTCAAGATGGTCGAGGGCTTCTTTCATAGCGCCCAGGGTCGCCTGTCTAATATTGATTAGGTCAATCTTTCTGGAATTTGCAAAACCATAGGAAACTGCTAGGGCATCTGCCAAAATTTTTTCCTTCAAAACCAGCATCTTCTTTCGACTCAGCTTTTTAGAATCAGTAACTCCCTCTATGTGGGAATCCTTTTTCATAATGACTGCACAAGTTACAACTGGACCTGCTAGAGGACCTCTTCCTACCTCGTCAATTCCCGCAATATGATCGTATTTTTCGTATATTTCTTTTTTTATTTGGTCATTATAATCAGAATATTTCATAGTTTCTCTAGGGTAATTCTTCCAAGCTTGCCTGTCCTAAAATCGTTAAGGATGATACTTGCTGTCCTCGTATAATCAAAATCTCCACCAGCAATAATTGCCCCACGCTTTTTTGCAATAGCTTCATAAATATCAATAGCTTCCGCACTTGGGTCTACCCCATATCTTTCCTTTAGGTTTTCTGGATATTCCTTTGCTATTTCTTTTAAAAAATAAAGGGTAAGATCTTCTATATTTAGGATTTCATCCTTAATGGCGTTGGTAAAAGATAGATGTAGGCCAGTCCTATCATCAAATTTTGGCCAAAGGACACCTGGAGTATCCAATAATTGCAGATTAGAATTAGTTTTAATCCACTGTTTGGTTTGAGTGACCCCTGGACGGTTGCCAACTCTCGCTCCCTTCCTTTGGGCAACATTATTTATAAAAGTAGACTTGCCAGAATTTGGCACGCCAACAATCATCATCCTGATTAGAGGGTTATCAATTTCTTTTTCCTCGTGTTTTTTAAACTTATCTGCCAAAATTTCCCTGGCTATATCGTAAATTTTGCCCACATTGATTCTCTCTTTAGAGTTCATAGGCAAAGCCACAATTCCATCGCTTTTAAACTTATTAATCCACTTTTGATTTTCTTTTGGATCTGAAAGATCTACCTTATTCATAATAATGAGCCTTGGCTTATCCCCCAAAATATCATCAAGCATTGGATTTCTCGAAGATTCTGGAATCCTCGCATCTATAATCTCTAAAACTATGTCAACCAGCTTTAGGTTTTTTTCTATATCTTCCTTGGTCTTTTTCATATGACCAGGAAACCAATTTATATTAAGTGCCATATCTATCTCCTAACTTACCTACTATTATACATAAATAATTGAAAAAATAAAAATTATAAATTTATGGATTCAAAAATGCCTTAAAGTTTCCTTTAAGGCATTTGTTATTTTAGTAATTTTTTATCAGTTTTTACTTCGCAAGCTTTGCTTGCTCGAAAACTGTGAAAATCGAAAAAAACATCGCTTACGATGTTTTTTTCTACCATTAATAGTTTGTTTTTTCTTTAACTTTAGCAGCCTTACCTTGACGTTCTCTTAGGTAGCTTAGTTTAGCTCTTCTTACCTTACCACGTCTGGTTACTACTAATTTTTCTATTCTTGGGTTGTGGTATAGGAAAGTTCTTTCTACACCTACACCGTAAGAAATTCTTCTTAGAGTAAAGGTCTTGCCTACTCCACCTTCGCTGATGTAGATTACAGTTCCTTCAAAGTCTTGAAGTCTTGTCTTGTCGCCTTCTTTGATTCTGTAGCTTACTCTTACTGTATCACCTACATTAAAGTCAAAGTTATCTTTACGTAGGTTTTCACTTTCTATTTTTTTGATTAATTCCATCTTTGCTCTCCTCTCGTAAGTACTTTTCGTATAAGTCTGGTCTTACTCTTTTTGTTTTTTCTATTGCATTTTTCTTATTCCAAGCTGCGATTTTTTTATGGTCTCCACTTACAAGTTCTTGGGGTACGTGGTAACCATTAAATACTCTTGGCTTGGTGTATTCATCTTGTTGCAACAATATATTATAGTGAGAATCTGTTACTAGTGACTCTTCCTTGCCTACAACTCCGTCTATGAATCTTGCCATGGAGTCTATTAGGACCATAGCTGGGATTTCTCCACCTGTTAGGACATAGTCTCCTATAGATATTTCATAGTCTACATAGTGGTTGGTTATTCTAGCGTCAATGCCTTCATAATGACCGCATATTATTATCAAATGTTCAATACTTGCAAAGTCGATTGCTAACTTCTGATCTAAAACTTTTCCTGTAGCCGACATAAAGGCTACTTTTGACTTGGCTGTTTTGACTGATAATAGGGCGTCATATATTACTTGAGGTCTAATTAGCATGCCGGCTGCCCCGCCGTATACTGTATCATCGACGTGATTATGCTTGTTGTTTGCAAAATCTCTCATGTCCACTATTTCTAGTTCTAGTTTTTTATTTTCGATTGCCCTGCCTATTACTCCATAAGTCCTTAAAAATTCAAAGGATTCAGGAAACAAGGTCAGGAGTGTTACCTTATTCATAGTCACTAAAATTTTCTACTTCAATTATTTTTTCTTCAGTATCAATTTTTTTGATTGTATTTTTGATAGCTGGAAGTAATACTTCGCTCCTATCAGTTTTTATAACGTATACGTCATTGGGATATACACCTGTGATTACATCTACGATTTCACCTACTTTTTGCCCATTTGAGATGACTTTCAGACCCATTAGGTCTTTTATGTAGACTTCATCTTCAGCTAGTTTTCCCAAATCTTTTTCGTCTATTGTTAAATCTTTGCCCACGAATTTAAGGATATCGTTGATATTATCATATTCTTCAAAGCCTAAGACCAACATAGCTTTTTGCTTGTAAGCTCTTTTTATGGTGACAATTTCGTCATCAATAAAAAGTTTTGCTCCAATTTTAAATCTATCTTCATTGTCGCTTAGACTTTTTACTTTTACTTCTCCCCTAATTCCTTGGGTTTTTACAATCTCTCCTACTGAGATTCTCATATTTTTATGTTTACCTTAACATTTTCCTTTATAGCTGCACTTCTTGCGATAGTTCTGATGGAGTTTATGATATTACCTCTAACTCCTATTACCCTACCCTTATCTTCTTCAGCAACTTTGATTAAGATGTTAACCTCGCTGCCTTCGCGATTTTCTACAATTTCTACAGCTTCTTTGTCTGTTACTAATTCTTTAACGATTAATTCTACTAATTCTTTCATAATTATGCTAATACATCATTGTCTTTGAATAGCTTTTCTACAATAGATGTTGGTTGAGCACCGTTTTTAATCCATTGTTTAGCTTTTTCGTTGTCAACTCTAAATACTTTTGGTTCAGAAACTGGGTTATAATAACCAATTTCTTCAATAAATCTACCATCTCTAGCTCTTCTAGAGTCTGCTACTACCACTCTGTAGAATGGTTTTTTCTTTTGTCCTAATCTTTTTAATCTAATTTTTACTGCCATTTTTTCCTCCTTATTTTTTAAAAGAAAGGCATCTTTGGAAAGCCTCTGCCTCTTTTTCCTTTTTTCTGTAGTCCGCTCATCTTTTTCATCATTTTTTTAAGCTCTTTAAATTGTTTTAATAGCTTATTAAGTTCGCGAACATCTACCCCAGAACCGTTTGAAATCCTGGTTTTTCTGCTGTTGCCAATAATTTCAGGCTTGTCTCTTTCTTCCTTAGTCATCGAATTAATTAGGGCTTCAATCTTATCAAAGCCGGCATCATCCACATTGACACCCTTGAGCATTTTTGAATTTACACCCGGTATCATAGCTAGCAAGTCTTCAAGAGGTCCCATATTTCTAATCTGTTGGATTTGTTCCATAAAATCATCCAGACTATAGGTTTGCTCCCTCATCTTTGCTTCTAATTTTTTAGCATTCTCTAAGGAAAATTGCTCTTCAGCCTTCTCTATTAGCGAAAGTACATCACCCATTCCAAGGATCCTACTTGCCATCCTGTCTGGATAGAAAGGCTCTAAATCGTCAAGTTTTTCGCCTACACCTATAAATTTGATAGGCTTACCTACAACTTGTCTAATTGAAAGTGCCGCTCCACCTCTTGCATCACCATCTAGTTTTGTGAGTATTACACCAGTTATGTCTAGGTAGTCATCAAAGGATTTTGCCACATTTACTGCTTCTTGACCAGTCATAGCATCCACAACCAAGAGGATTTCGTCAGGTTTTACTACTTCTTTGATAGCCTTAAGCTCATCCATGAGGTCAGTATCTATCTGTAACCTACCTGCTGTATCAAGGATTACAGTATCATAATTATTGATTCTTGCGTAATCCTTAGCCTCTTTGGCAATTTTTACAGGATCTTCCTTGCCCTTCTCAAATACAAATGTATTTGCTTGTTTACCTACTACCTTCAATTGTTCAATGGCTGCAGGTCTGTAGATATCAAGGGCTGCTAGCATAGGATTTCTATTTTCCTTTTGTAGCATTTTTACAAGTTTACCAGAATGAGTAGTCTTACCAGAACCTTGAAGACCTACCATCATAACCATATGTGGTGTCCCACCTCTTAAAGCAAGTTTTGAGTTTTCCTTGCCCATTAGGCTGGTCAATTCTTCATTTACGATTTTAACTACCATCTGTCCTGGAGAAAGTGAATTCATCACTTCAGTGCCGAGTGATCTTTCCTTAATAGTCTTGACAAAGTCTTTTACAACCTTGTAATTAACATCCGCCTCAAGAAGTGATAGTCTTATCTCCCTCATAGCGTTGTCAATATCTTTTTCGTTTAATTTTCCTTTTCCCGTTAGTTTTCCAAGGGCTTCTTGGAGTCTATCCGAAAGGCTCTCAAAAACCATATTTGCTCCTAAATCTGTTCAATAATTTCTGTTAACTTACAAATTGCTTCTTTATTATTTGAACTTTCAATCAGCTCTCTTATTTCAAAAAGAGAAGCCTTAAGTTCAGTCTTGCTTTTTAGTAAAGAAAGCTCATTTTCTTGCTCTTACCGTCACTGTCAGCAATCTCCTGAAGGGATAAATCTTCGTTGTAATAGCAATTTATAACGTCTCTTTGTTTGTCATTTAGAAGTGGGCCATACACATCGTATAGCTGGGCTACTTTTACTATTTTCTCCATCATATCACCTGTCAATATTTTTACTTGACTCCTGTATTATACACGCCTTGCCTAAGCATGTCAAGAATTTTTCTTGACCCAAAATATTTTTCCCTAATGGTTGTGAAATAAAATTTTTTCCATAAAAAAGAGCAGCTAAGATTAGCTGCCCTTATTTTTTTATGGAAGATTGAAAAATGGATTTGATTTTTCTTCTTTATTTTCCATAGATTTGTTTGGTGTTGCTGACTTATATTCGTCTACATTTGATGAATCAACTGTAAATTTAAAGTCAACTTCTTTTTCCTTTCCATCTCTTTCAATTGTTAATTTAACTGTATCACCAAGGTTGTAGGCTAGTAGTAATTTCTTTAAGGCTCCCATATCCTTAACAGGTTTTCCGTCGATTGCTGTAATTATATCGCCTTCCTTGATAGTTTTTTCATCAGTAAATACGCTTACTACATAAATACCACTCTTAGCCTTAATGTTATCTTTTAGGTATTGTAATTGCCTTAGGTAGTCCAAAGATTGACCGGTTATGCCAAGGTAAACTGAATCAAATTTACCTTTTTCTCTTATCTTTTCTATAACTGGTTTTACAGTATTAATTGGAATTGCAAAACCAATTCCATCGCTATTACCAGCCTTGGCAGTGTTAATACCAATTAGCTCACCCTTTGAGTTTAGTAGAGCCCCACCTGAATTACCAGAGTTTATAGCTGCGTCAGTTTGCATCAAACCGTCCATCTGTACACCAGTATTAAAGGAAACTGACCTATTAAGACCAGATATTATACCAGATGTTACAGTAGATTGGAGTTGGAAACCAAGAGGATTACCAATAGCAACAACCCTATCACCAACGCCAATCTTATCAGAATCACCAAGGTCAATTGCCTTTAAATTTTTGTTATTTTTATCAACCTTAATTATAGCAAGATCCAATGATGCATCGTTCCAAACTAATTTAGCTGGAGCTGTTTCTCCATTGTTAAATAAGACATTAATCTCCTTAGCTTCACCATCACTAACAACGTGGGAATTTGTCACAATGTAGCCATCTTCACTTACTATAGATCCTGAACCAATTCCTTCAACATAGCCTGATTGAGGGCCAAAGAATGATTGTCTAGTCACCTTGGAAACTGTATTGATACCAACGACAGAATCAATTGACTTTTTAACCACAACTGACTCCATAGACTCATTTTCTTTAACTTCTATTGGCTTGGTATTTTCTTGCCTTGTTTCTATTTGACTTGTATTTTTACTTACTTCTTTATTGTTTGAATTAACACCTGCTAGTAGGAAATATACTATAAATCCACCAACAATAGCGCCAATTAAAGCAGCAGCAAAAGATGAAAATCTTCCACTATCTTTTTTATAACTTCTATTATTCATATTCTCCTCCTATAAAGTAATATATACCCTTTTTGTGGACAAACAATGGAAAAATTATTAAGTTCATATAAAGTATACAAAAAAACTGATTCCTTACTTATATATAATAAGTTAAGGAACCAGTCCATAAATTAAAGTTTTATTTTTTCTAAAACTGCTTCAGATCTCTTGATGATATCATCAGCTTTTTTGATTAAATTATCTAGTTTATCCCTTACAGGTGCGACAGTCTTAGGAGCAATTGCAATTAGATTTTCTGCTGATTTTTTAGCTGTTTTATTAGCTTCGATAGATTTTTTTAGCTCTTCAATTTGCTCTTCCTTACTTAGTGGCTTGCGTTTATTTTCTTCTTTCTTAATATTCTTAACAACTTTCTTGCCCTTATTCCTAGAATTGTTTAATTTTTGCGCTTCACTAACGAGCTTCTTCATATATGATTCTGTGTCAGTTCCATTAATTTCATCAATATACTTTTTAGCTTCTTCGCTAGTTAGGTTTGAAAAAGAATTTATTTTAGGTAAATATTTATTCCTTGTTGCATAGAGTTTATTATCTTCTTCATTATCAAATTTTAGAGGTTGTTCCAGCTTATCAACTGGGACTATCAACCTATAATACCATTTACCCAAAAATGCACTTAGAATATATGATTCTTTGTTTCCATCCTTTTCTAAAGCATTATATGCTGCTTCTGCTGCCTCTTTCCTTGACTTAAAAGGACCAAACTCATCTCCTTCCAATACTCCATCCTTAATTGTATAAAAAGCGTAGGCCTCGTTTCTTGTGCCAGCAATCAAACCAGTAAATACAGTAGCAAAAATTAAAGCAGTTGCAAATTTCTTTTTGATTTTCATATAAAACTCCTTTTTTCTATAATATACTTTACCAGGTTAATTAATTCAATGATAATGCATAGTATAAAACATTTGGTAACTAGGCTAGAACCAATTAAATTAGATAAAATATTTCTTCCTTCAATTTCTTATTTTACCTTATCAATATAGGCCCCGTAACCTTCTTCCTCCATCTTGTCCAGAGGAATAAATCTCAAAGCTGCCCCATTTATGCAATACCTTGCCCCACCCTTTTCCTTTGGTCCGTCATTAAATACATGGCCTAAGTGAGAATCTCCTTTTTTGCTCCTTACTTCCACTCTTTCCATGCCACGTGTATTATCAGTCTTATAATTAATACCCGCATCAATTGGCTTAGTAAAAGAAGGCCAACCACAGCCTGCATCGTACTTATCACGTGAGGAAAAAAGTGGCTCTCCAGATACGACATCGACATAAATACCTGGTTCGTAAAAATCATCATATTTTGATGAAAAAGCCCTCTCAGTTTCATTTTCCTGCGTAACCTTATACTCTTCTTCTGTTAATTTTTTCTTAAGTTCCATCTTGTTTTTATCGATTTTTCTTGGTTCTAAGGGTTTTTCAGCTAGAGAAATATTGATATGGCAATAACCTCCTGGATTCTTATCTAAATAGTCTTGGTGATACTCTTCTGCCAAAACAAAATTTTTCAATGGTTCGACTTCGACTGCAATTTTATCCTTATGTTTTTCTTGCACTTGTCTAATAATCTCATCAATAACAAGTTTGTCATTTTCATTTGTGTAATAAATTCCAGTCCTATATTGCCTTCCAGCATCATTACCTTGCTTATTTACAGATGTTGGATCTATGATCCTAAAATAATACTCTAATATATCTTGTAAGGATACCTTATCTTGATCATAGCTAATCTTGACAGTCTCACTATGGTCAGTTTTGCTGATTTTTTCATAGGATGTCTCATCTGTTTTTCCATTAGCATAGCCAACACTAGTATCAAGGACACCTGGGATTTTCTTAAAATATCCCTCAACACCCCAAAAACATCCACCAGCTAAGTATATTTCCCCCTTATTTTTAACACTTGATAGATTACTCACACCAGTTTCTGTCTTTTGTATAATAGAAGGCTTACTATAGTTGTTTATAATTAATTTAAAACCTATAATGAACAATATTAAAAACAATATTGAAATTAACAATTTTTGCGTTTTCATTTTTTTACCTCTTTACATTTTTAAGTGATTTTACCTCATTAAAGGGAATAATCTAGAAAATTTCTATTAAATTTACATAAAGTCTAATTACATATAATCATTTTCAATAAATAAGATGATAGAGGTAAAAATTTATGCTAATGCTACAAATTGTCTAATAAAAAATAAAATAAAAAAAGAAAGCCTAAAACAAAGCTTTCTATAATTAATGGCGCGTCATTGAAGATTCGAACTCCAGGCCTTCTGGTCCGTAGCCAGACGCTCTATCCAGCTGAGCTAATGACGCATAAAGATTTATTACCTTATTAGTATATCTTATTTTTATAAACTAGTCAAATAAGACCAATGATATTAAATTAAAAAAGCTTGCCAAGCAAGCTAAAAATGGAGCGGATGACGAGATTCGAACTCGCGACCCTCGCCTTGGCAAGGCGATGCTCTACCACTGAGCCACATCCGCATATCGAGCTATAGCTCGAAAGCTAAACAAATATAAAGATTGTGGAGCTGATGATAGGAATTGAACCCACAACCTACTGATTACAAGTCAGTTGCTCTACCAATTGAGCTACATCAGCCCGAAAAAGGTTAATTAGAAAGGAGAAAAAATCCTTTCTAATTTTAAGCAAAATCCCAATTGCTTAAAAAACAAAAATCTATTGGCGACCTGGATGAAAATCGAACCCAGTCCCTTGTAGGGTTTCAAATCGTAAGATTTGAAATCTTCGCGACGAACGTAGTGAGTCCGAAGAACTCTCCGCCGTAACGGCGGACCTAGAACGAAGTCACATCTAGATTATTATTTAGATTGGCGACCTGGATGGGAATCGAACCCACGACCTCCGCCGTGACAGGGCGGCATTCTAACCAGCTGAACTACCAGGCCATAATCAAGGATTAAATAATCCTCGCTTTGAAATCTTTGAGACGAACGTCAGTGAGTCCAAAGAACATTCCACCGTGACCACGGTGGTTTCCCTGTAGTACGAAGTCTAATTCATTAAAATCAATTCTTTAATTTATGGTGACCCTACCGGGATTCGAACCCGGGATACCACCGTGAAAGGGTGGTGTCTTAACCGCTTGACCATAGGGCCTTATTTTAAAATGTTTCTTGATATTATATTTTACAATTCATAATGTTTAAGCTTCGCTTAAAGTGTCTTTGTCGACTTAGTCGACATCTGACCTACCAGCAATTTGCTCCGCAAATTGGGTTAGGATCATAAACCATTTGGCCATAGGGCCTCAATTCTAATATTATATATTAAGATTTTTCAACAAATTAATACCATAGGCTATATAGTCTATGGTCAATTTGGTGACTCCACCGGGATTCGAACCCGGGAAACCAGCGTGAGAGGCTGGTGTCTTAACCGCTTGACCATGGAGCCATATAGCTCCTAGGAAAAATAAGCTAAGAGCTTATAAAAAAATGGTAGCGAAGAAGAGACTTGAACTCTTGACACTCCGGGTATGAACCGAATGCTCTAGCCAACTGAGCTACTTCGCCATAATAAAAATAAAAAATTGGTTGCGGGAGCAGGATTTGAACCTACGACCTCCGGGTTATGAGCCCGACGAGCTACCAAACTGCTCTATCCCGCGACAATCGCTTTTCTTGGCGCTCAGGGTGGGACTCGAACCCACAACCTACCGGTTAACAGCCGGGTGCTCCACCATTGAGCTACCTAAGCATAAAGCTAGATAGAATAATTCTAGGAAAACCTAGAATTTACCATAAAACTTATTTTGTTTTACTATGAGTTTACTACCAACCTATATCATAGGTTGATAACATCCCACATTTTTATTTGGCGATTTCCTACTCTACCAAACGGTAGAGCGACCTCTACTATCTCATTACAAGGTTATGGAAATCTTAAATTATTTGGCGACTTCCTACTCTACCACACGGTTGCCCGAGCAGTACCATCGGCGTTATAAGGCTTAACTTCTGTG